>ODAI011027060.1_pt1 | contig 14942 bp, 7 predicted proteins | sample 1539321 | NCBI WGS metagenome assembly ODAI01 (sample SAMN02144231, study PRJEB22623) | gut metagenome | biome: sheep rumen | host: Ovis aries | place: New Zealand
ATTTCCTTCTCCAGATCCACGTCCGCCGTCCGGACCGCTTCTCCCGTGAATTCCTGGCCGTTGATCCATTGCAAAGTTCCCATGGCCGTGCCTTCCGACGCCGTCAGCACGCAGGGCTCCGTCGGCTCCTCCCGGGCGTCGTCATAGAAGGTCAGGCCGATCTCCCGGATTTCCGTCCCGGCCTGCAGGCCTTCTCCCATCAGCGTGAGACAGGCGGTTCGGCTGGTGCAGGGCGGCAGAATGGCAACCAGGTAATCCGTATCCGTTTTCTCCCCGTTGACGCTGCAGTCCCCGGTTCGAATTGTCAGCCACAGCCCGCTCCGGTTTGTCAGCTCCAGGGTCAGGGCGATGGATTTGTCTCCGGTCACCGCCCTGCGCAGCGCCATGCGGTAGACATTGTTCTCCCGCAGCACCGGCAGGCTTTCCTCCGCGGGGTCCGCCAGCTCCTCCGGCGGCCGCACCGCGGGAATCAGCAGCTCCGCGCTTTCGCCTCTCCGCCGCCCGCCCAGGTCCAGGGGCGTTTTCAGCTTCAGGGCGAATTCCCGCGTCTGATGGAAATCCGCCTCCCGCAGGAACCGGATCTCCCGGATTTCCGTCACTCCCCGGGCCTGCAGCACATTCTGCTCCGGATACACCAGGGCGTATTCCGGCAGTTCGGGCACGTGGAACCCGAAGCCGGCAATCACGTTGTTGGAAAGCGGCTTTTCCACGATCAGGCTCTTCCCGGCCGGCACGGGTCCCAGCTCGATGCTGCCCGCGTGGATGCCGTCCACGGTCATATGATAGCTTTCCTTAAATTCGCCTTCTCCGCTGTTCTCCAGCAGAAAGGCCATCTCCCACCCGTCCTCCGTGTCCGGAGAAATCTCCAGCAGCCGGATCCGCACCCCTTCGGCTTCCGTCTCCGCCAGGGCTTCCTCCGCCTGGCTGATGGGGGTCAGATCGCAGTCCTCGAACCGGAACTCGAAGGGGATCCGGACATCCTCTTCCCCCTCCTCACTGATCACCGCCGTGCCGCTGATGCTTTCCAGCCGCTCCAGCCCCGCGGGGTCAAACCGGCCGAAGCTCCGCCGCACCGAGATGGCCTGTCCCGGCTGCAGAATCTCATATACCAGGGCATCCGTCATCCGGCTTCCGTTGAGGGTCAGCTCCCGCATCTGCAGGCTGATCTTCTTTTCGCCGGGGTTTTCCAGCCGCCAGCACATATGCAGCCCGAACTCGTCCCGGGAGCTATTGATCTCCACTTTTTCCAGCTCCGCCTTCAGCTTCGCCCCGTCGATTCCCCCGGAAACGGGCGCGCTCTCCCGGCGGTATTCGTTGGGCACCGCCGCGGGCAGGCTGCAGATCACATTCTGCTGGCTGTCCACCAGACGGAACATCGCGTGGTATTGCACGCCGGAATCAAGTCTCCGATAGGTCAGCCGCCACTTCTCCGGCAGCTTCACCGTATTTGCCGACATCAGACCCATCATGTTCTGCCAGGTCTGATAGTCCGGCAGCACCCGGTCCGCCCCGGGTTCCGGGCAGGCCCGGTGATAGTCGTAGAGCATCAGGGTGCCGTATCCTTCCTCCGTGAAGGCCATACGGCTGGAAAAGCTTTCCGTCACGTCGTCCCAGACCCGGATCCGGGCGATCTCCGGATATTCCGATCGGTCCTCCGCGTCCATCTCGAAGAGCACCATCTGCCCCTGCAGATCATAGTTTCCTTCGGGGATATAGAGGCCGATCACGGTGCTGTCCTTCCCGTCGTTGGTCATCTGGAAGGGCACCGGGCCCACGAGATGCCCGTTCTCCAGTTCGGCGTAGAGGCAGTTTCCGTCCCATTCCGCCCGAACCTTTCCGTCCTCCCCGATCTCCGCCGGACAGGTGGCCAGCAGGATGCAGTGGTCCGCCAGCCGGTCCGATTTCAGATCCTGCAGGATCACCAGCTGGGCGGACACCGCGTTCTGCGCCTGCTCCTCCGTCAGCTGCATTTCAAACAGCGCGTTTCCCGCCGCGTCCCGGCCCGCGCTCCGGGCAAACAGGTCCATCCACCGGAACAGGATCTCCCCGGTCAGCATGCCGCCGAAGGACTGGACATACTGCTGGTATCCGGCGCTGAAGGGCAGCGCCTCATACTCCTCTTTCCATCGGCTTTCGTACCCGGCCTTGTTGGCATAGGGATGGTACAGGGAAAGGCCTCCGGCCCCTTCCTCGTTGGACCGGGTGTACACCACCGCCGCCGCCAGCTTCTCCTGCAGGCTCCTGGTGTACTCGTTTTCCTCCATCCGGGACACCAGGTCCGCCGCGTCCACCAGGTCATACCCGGAGGAAACTGCCGTGGGATCCGCCTTGCCGAATCCCGTGGAGCTCATCCGCAGCCCGGACAGAGCGATGAACTGCTCCTTCCCCATCCGCTGCTCCAGCGGCGTGAACACGGGATCCAGCGCGGCCACGGCCTCCGTGGCCGCGTCCAGGTCCACGCAGGCCAGCGTCAGGATCTCCCGGCTGTCCTCCCGGCCCTCGAAGTAGGCATCCACGATCCGCCGCCCGGTTTCCGCTCCGTCCGCGTCCAGGTGCAGGCCGCTCAGAAACCTGTAGTTCCATCCGAAGGCCGGCTCCGTCTCCTGGGAGGCGATCATGTATTCCGCCCAGGGCGCCAGCCTGGAGGCCACCTCCAGGGAGCCCATCAGGCACGCGTCAAATCCGATCCAGCTCAGCCGCTGCCCCGCCAGGGTGTTCTCCAGCGCCCCGGCGATCTCTCCCAGCGACAGGTGATCCATCTCGTGCGTCTCGTCCCAGCAGACCCCCTCCAGCGGCCCGCCGCCGTGGTCCCAGAGGATCAGGGCGTATTTTTCCGCCGGATAGCTGTCCATGCCGAAGCGGATCATCTTCTCCAGCGTCTCCCGGTCCCCCATGTTCAGGGGCCGCTCCCACCGCTGCACCCGCCGGACCCGTCCCGGCCCGATCTCATAGATGTCCGTCGCTTCCTCGCTGAAGAAGCCCGCGCTGTCCCGGGAGTGGGATCCGCCGGTCATCACCAGCACGCTCACGTCCCGGAAGCTCACTCCCGCGTCCATCATCTCCCGGATATCCGCCGAGGCGGACCCGTAGCTGCTCTCCAGGTTGCTCCCGCACATGTAGACCATCAGGGTCAGCTTTCTGCCCTCTGCCCGGGCGGCTCCCCCCTCCGGGAGCGCCGCCAGCACCGTCAGCAGGATCATCAGCATCATCGGCAGCGGCCGCAGCCACGCCCGGCGTTCCTTTTTCATTCCGCAACCTCCTCCGTCTTCTTTTTCAGGCTGCCCTTCCGGTCCAGCCACCAGGCCAGGACGTAGATTCCGATCCCCAGCACCGTCAGAGCGGCCAGCACCGCCCATTCAGCCCCTCGAAGCGGGACCAGGAAGAAGGTGCTTCCCATCAGGACGGCTGCCAGCGCAAATCCGGCGGCCGCGCCGGCGGTCACCGCGCCCCGCAGCAGGTTCATGGGCCAGCAGATCCGGCCCAGCACCACCAGTCCGATCAGCCCCGCGCTCCAGGTCGCCAGGGTGGAGCAGGTCTCCGCCGCCCAGCCCATCCGGCCGGGCAGCATGGCCAGCGCCGCGCACACCGTCACCGCCACGCCGCCGGGCAGCGCCCGGTGGATCACGCTGCGCAGGAATTTCCCCCTGATCCGCTCCCGGCTGGCTTCCATGGCCAGGAAGAAGCCCGGAATCCCCACCGTCATGCTGCTGACCAGGCTCATCTGGATCGGCTGGAAGGGATAGGTCCAGGGCAGCACCAGCGTCAGCAGGCTCAGCAGAAAGCTGAAAATCGTCTTGGTCAGGAACAGGGTGGCGGACCGGGTGATGTTGTTGATCACCCGCCGGCCCTCCAGCACGATGTCCGGCACCGCGGCAAAATTGCTCTCCAGCAGCGTCAGCATCGCCGCGTGGCGCGCCGCGTCGGCGCCCTCCGCCATGGCGATGGAGCAGTCCGCGCTCCGCAGCGCGGGAATGTCGTTCACGCCGTCCCCCGTCATGGCCACGGTGCGGCCCTTCTGCTTCAGGGCTTCCACCAGCTGCTTCTTCTGGGCCGGGGTAACCCGCCCGAACACGGTATATTTCTCGCAGGCCTCCAGCACCGCCTGCTCATCCGTCAGCTCCCGGGCGTCCACCGTTCTGTCCCAGTTGTCCAGCCCGGCCAGCTGCGCCACCCGGGACACCGTTGCCGGGTCGTCCCCGCTGATGACCTTCAGATCCACGCCCTGCTCCCGGAAATACCGGACCGTATCCTCAACGTGGGGCCGCATCTCGTCCGTCAGGCTGCACATGGCCAGGGTCCGCTTCACCTCCGGCAGCCTGTCGCCCTCGATGATGCCGTCCCCTTCCGCCAGCACCACCACCCGCCGGCCGGCTTCCGTCCTTTCCCGGATCCGCCTCCGCATCTCCTCCGTCATCCGGTCTCCCAGCACGTAGTCCGGCGCCCCGAGAATCAGGGTCTTTCCGTGGGCGAAGCTCGCCGCGGACTTCTTCCGGGCCGAGGAGAAGGGCTGCACCACCAGGGGGGTCTCCGACCCGGGCGCCGCCGCCTGCCGCAGGGCTTCCAGGGTTCCGCTCCGCTCGTCAAAAGCGCCCAGGAATCGGCTCAGCTCCCGCCGCGCCTCCTCCTCCGGGGCGTCCAGGGGTTCGATCTCCGCCTTCATCCGGCCGCTGGTCAGGGTGCCCGTCTTGTCCAGGCACAGGGTGTCCACCCGGGCCAGCCCCTCGATGCCGTACAGCTCCTGCACCAGCACCTGCCGCTTCCCCAGCCGCATGACTCCCACAGCCATGGCCATGCTGGTCAGCAGCATCAGGCCCTCGGGAATCATCCCGATCATGGCGGCCACCGTGGGCGGCACCGCCGCCGGAACCGCCATTCCCTGCAGCAGCGTCTGCTTCAGGAACAGCAGGATTCCCAGCGGAATCAGGGCATAGCTGTCCCACCGGATCAGCCTCTTCATTTCCTTCATCAGGCCGCTTTCGGCCTTCTTCTGCTGCCGGGCCTCCCGGGTCAGGCGGCCCACATAGCTTTCCTCTCCCACGTACACCGCCTGGCACAGGATCTTTCCCTCCGTCAGGTAGGCGCCGGAATAGAGCCAGTCCCCCTCCGCCTTGGGAATGTCGTCGCTCTCCCCGGTCAGCAGGCTTTCCATGGCCCGGCCGTGCCCGCCCGTGGCCACAGCGTCCGCCACGATCTGGTCCCCGCTCCGCAGCACCATCAGATCCCCTTCCCGGATCTCCTCCGGGGCCACGGTCTTCTCCCGGCCCTCCCGGATCACGTGAGCCTTCGGCGCGTGCAGCAGCTTCAGCTGCCGGATGGTGTTCCGGGCCCGGATCTCCTGAATGATGGAGATGGCCGTATTGGCGATGACGATCAGCATGAACAGGCTGTTCCGGTAGCTCCCCACCGCCAGCAGGGCGGCGGCCAGCATCAGGTTCAGCCCGTTGAACCAGGTAAAGACATTTTCCCGCACGATCCGGGCCGTCGGCTTCCCGTCGTCCCGGGGCAGGATGTTGGCCTTCATTTCAGACGCTTCCGCCTCGGTCAGGCCTGCTTCCCCGGTTCTGACCCATCCCTCCGGCAGCTCCGAGGGCAGATGCAGTTCATTCTTCATCTCTTTGTCTCCTGTCCGTCCCGGCTTTTGCGCAGCCGATCTCAGGTTAATTATAGGTAGTTTTTCCGTCCATTGCAAGCTTGCGGCTCCTTCCTTTTTGCGCTATACTGGGATTTGGCTGCCGCCTATGGCCGCCTTGCGCGCGCGATTCAATGCGGACGCAAATACCGCAGCAGGCGCCCTGCTGCCAATTGTGAAAGGAGCGCAATTCATGTCCGTACCATCCCACCTGCTTTCCGCCGTCTTCTCGGATGAAACGCCCACCTTCCGCTTCCCCTCCGAGCCCGATCCCGGCGATTCGGTCACCATCCGGCTCCGGGTCGCGAAGGGCAGCGCCCAGCGCGTCGTGCTCCTTCTGGAATCGCTTCAGGTCGGCGCCCTGATGGTCAGGACCCGCTCCGACGATTATTTTGATTTCTATGAGACAGGTATCGTCTGCGACGACGCGGAGGTCATGTACCGGTTCCTGATCGAAGGGGAAAACAATCTGAAGATTGCCTTCGACAAGAATGGCGCCCGCTGCACGGAGGACGGGCGCTTCCCGGATTTCAATCCCGCCTACGCCTTCCGTTTCAAGCCCGGCTTCCATGTTCCCGCCTGGTCCAAGGGCTCCGTGCAGTACCAGATTTTTACCGACCGCTTCCGCAACGGGGATCCCGGCAACGACGTGGCGGACAATGAGTATTACTACATCGTAGGCCATTCCAAGCACGTGGAGGACTGGGACGCGCTTCCCACGGATACGGATATCCGCTGCTTCTACGGCGGCGATCTCCAGGGCATCATCGACAAGCTGGATTACCTGCAGGATCTGGGCATCGAGACCCTGTACCTGAATCCCATCTTCGTCTCCCCCTCCTCCCATAAGTATGACACCCAGGATTACGAGCACGTGGATCCCCATTTCGGCGTCATCACCGACGACATGGACCATGCCATGCAGCTCTGGGAGAAGCACAACGGCTATGCTCCCCGCTATATCCGGCGGGTGACCTCCATGGAAAATCTGGAAAAGAGCGACGATCTCTTCGCCCGCCTTTGCGCCCAGCTCCACGCCCGGGGCATGCATATCATCCTGGACGGGGTCTTCAATCACTGCGGCTCCTTCAACAAGTGGATGGACTACGAGGGCATCTATCTGGGCAAGGCCGGCTTCCAGCCCGGCGCCTTCCAGAGCGTCCACAGCCCCTATCGCTCCTATTTCCGCTTCAATGATTCCAGCAACGGCCGCAGCCCGGCCTACGAGGGCTGGTGGGGCTATTCCACCCTGCCCAAGCTGAATTATGAGGGCTCCCCCGCTCTGTGCGAGGAGATCTTCCGGGTGGCGGAAAAATGGGTGTCTCCGCCCTACTCCATTGACGGCTGGCGGCTGGACGTAGCGGCGGACCTGGGTCACAGCCCCGAATTCAACCATCAGTTCTGGCGCACCTTCCGCCGCCGGGTCAAGGCCATCAATCCCGATGTGCTGATCATCGCCGAGCATTACGGTGATCCCTCCTCCTGGCTGGGCGGGGACCAGTGGGATACCATCATGAACTACGACGCCTTCATGGAGCCGGTCACCTGGTTCCTCACCGGCATGGAGAAGCACTCCGATTCCATGCGGGACGACCTGTACCAGAACGGCCAAGCTTTCTTTGACATCATGCGGGACAAGATGTCCCGTCTCACCTATCCCTCGCTCATGTGCGCCATGAACGAGCTGAGCAATCATGACCATTCCCGGTTTCTCACCCGCACCAACCGGATGGTGGGCCGGTTCACCACCATGGGCTCCCACGCCGCGGGCGAAGGCATCAACAAGGGTGTCTTCCGCGAGGCCGTAACCATGCAGATGACCTGGCCCGGAGCCCCCACCGTCTATTACGCGGACGAGGCCGGCCAGGTAGGCTGGACGGATCCGGATAACCGCCGCACCTATCCCTGGGGGCATGAGGACAAGTCCCTCATCAGCCTCCACCGGGACCTGATTCACCTCCGCCGCCGGATTCCCGTGCTGGTGGACGGCTGCCTGAAGCCCCTGCTGGCGGACTACGGCCGCATCGCCTATGCCCGCTTCAACGATACCCTGCGGACCGTCGTCGCCGTCAACAACACCAGCGGCTGGACCAGCTTCCGCCTCTTCGTGCGGGACGCGGGCAGCCCGGACGGCGAGGTTTTCCTCCGCCGGATCGTCACCGGCGCCGACGGCCACACCCTGAATCCGGAGGTCGCCGCTCCCGTGCGGGAGGGCTATCTGTCCTTCGACCTGCCGCCCTTCTCCTCGGTGATTTACGCCAACACGCCGGCACCGGCGCCCGCAGCCGCGGCCGCGGCCGCCCCCGTCTCCCCGGCGCTTCGGGATCCGGAGCTTCCGGATCCGGAGGCATAATCCCCCGAAAAAAAACTGCTCCCCCGGCCGGGCCGGGGGAGCGGTTTTTTTACAGCTTTTTCAGATCGTAGGGCGTCGTCTGGTATACGTAGTAGTTCAGCCAGTTGGCGTACAGCAGGTTCGCGTGGCTGCGCCAGGTGACCACGGGATCCCGGGTGTCGTCGTCCCCCGGGTAGTAGTTCTTCGGAATCTCGATGGGCAGCCCCGCGTCCCGGTCCCGCCGGTATTCCCTTTCCAGCGTCCTGGGGTCGTATTCGCTGTGCCCGGTGATAAACACCTGCCGCCCGTTTTCCGTGGACAGGATGTAGAGCCCCGCCTCGTCGGAGGAGGCCATGATCTTCAGCTCCGGGTGCTTCTCCACCTCCGCCCGGTCCACGGTGGTGTGGCGGGAGTGGGGCACCATGAAGGTGTCGTCAAACCCCCGCAGCAGGATGTAGTTCTTCCTTTCCACATGGTGCGGAAACACGCCGAAGAGCTTCTTCTCCAGCGGCCGCTTCGGAATCCCGAAGTGATAGTACAGCCCGGCCTGCGCCCCCCAGCAGATATGGAAGGTGGAGTGCACGTGGGTCTTGGACCATTCCATGATTCCGCACAGCTCTTCCCAGTATTCCACCTCCTCGAAGGGCAGATGCTCCACCGGCGCGCCGGTGATGATCATGCCGTCGAAGTTCTGGTCCCGGATCTCCGGGAAGGTTTTATAGAAGGAGGACAGATGCTCCGCCGACGTGTTGCGGGAGACATGGGTCGCCATGGTGATCAGCTCCGTCTCCACCTGCAGCGCGGTGTTCCCCAGCAGCCGCAGCAGCTGGGTCTCGGTGTCGATCTTGGTGGGCATCAGGTTCACAATGGCGATCCGCAGCGGGCGGATGTCCTGGGTTGTGGCCCGGTTCTCCGTCATGACGAAGATATTTTCCTCGTTCAGGGTCTGGTACGCCGGCAGCTCGTTGGATATCTTGATGGGCACGGGGATTTTCCTCCTTTTCTCTCCTGGGGGCTCCATCATATCATATTCCCGGGCGCTTCGCCAGCGGAAAACAGCAAAAGTCCATTCAGAAAATACATTTTAACTGTGTTTTTTTCTGTTGACATGTTAATTTATTCTGTGATATCATACCTGTATCAGATTCCCGGGCGCGGGCGGGCCCTGCCTTCCCTCCCGGGATGCGTCAGGAGGCTGCCATGCGCCAGAATAAATCCGGGACGGGTCCCCGTCCCGATCCCCGCAGTCCGGATCTGGGCTCCGTTCTCCGGGAGGCCCGGAAGCGGGCCGGCTTCTCCATGGAGGAGCTGGCTTCCCGCATGGGGGTGACCCGCTTTGCCATCCGGAACTGGGAAGGAAATGTCAACCGTCCGGATTATGATTCCCTGATCCGCCTGTGCGATCTGCTCCGCCTTCCGGTGCAGGATCTTTTTCCCTCCCTCCGGGGGTATTCCCCCCTGGAGCGCGGGGTGATCCGGGATCTGCGCCGCCTGAAGCCGGATCAGCGGATCCTCGTTTCCGCCATGGTCCGCGCCATGGCGGAGGAAGAGGCTTCCCTCCGCTCCCTGCGCCTGCGGGAGGAATTTGTCCTGCTTCCGCTTTTCTCCTCCTCCGCCGCGGCCGGGCAGGCCGGGCTCGGAAGCGAGTTTGTGGAGGATGCCCCGGCCCCCTTCTTCCTGCGGGTCAGCGGGCGCACCTCCCGGGCCGATGCGGTCGTCCGCGTCCGGGGCCGCAGCATGGAGCCCGTCTATCAGGATGGGGACTATGTTTTCTTCGAATACGCGTCCTCCGGCTCCCCGGGGGATGATCTGGTGGTCGCAGTGTCCGGTCAGTCCTTCGTCAAGCGCCTCTCCCCGGAGGGGACGCTTTTCTCCCTCAACGGGGATTATCCCTTTGCCTACGAGGGGGATGGGTCGGATATCCGGATTCTCGGCCGGGTGCTCGGCGTCGTCGGCCCGGAGGATCTTTCCACCCGGGAGGAAGGCCTTCTCCTGCCGGAGATTTTCGGCGAGGAGCTGGCCCGGTTTGACGAAGCCTGGTCCGGCGGGGCCTGATCCGGCGCAGCCCGCTTCCGGAGCCGCCGGATGCCTGGAAGGAGGCGGAAGCATGGGCGAATCCTGGTATATCGCCATTGATATGAAGAGTTTCTACGCCTCCGTGGAGTGCGTGCAGCGCCGGCTGGATCCGCTGAAGGCCTATCTCCTGGTGGCGGACGAATCCCGGACGGACAAGACCATCTGCCTGGCGGTTTCGCCGGCGCTGAAGGCCATCGGCGTTCCCTCCCGCCCCCGGCTGTTCGAGGCCCGGGAGGCCATCCGCCGCTATGAGATTCTGCACCGCACGAAGATCGACTACATCGCCGCCGTGCCCCAGATGGAAAAATACGAGCGGGTTTCCGCCCAGATCTACGGCATTCTCCTGCGCTATGCCGCGCCGGAGCATATCCATGTCTACAGCATCGATGAGTCCTTTATCGACTGCACGTCCTACCTCTCCCTGTATGAGGAAGCCGCCCGCCGCGCCGGCGTCTCCCCGCCGCACCAGATGGCCATGACCATCCTGCGGGACGTGCTGCGCTCCACCGGCATCACCGCCACGGTCGGCATCGGGACCAACCTCTATCTGGCCAAGGTCGCCATGGATATCGTCGCCAAAAAAGCCCCGCCGGACCGGGACGGCGTCCGCATCGCGGAGCTGGATGAGCGGCGCTATCAGCTCCAGCTCTGGGAGCACAGGCCCCTGACCTCCTTCTGGCAGATCGGGCCCGGCAAGGCGGCCCGGCTGGAAAAGGCCGGTCTCTTCACCATGGGAGATATCGCCGCCCTCTCCCTCACGGATGAGGAGTGGTTCTACCGGAATTTCGGCATTGACGGGGAAATTCTGGTGGATCATGCCTGGGGCTTCGAGCCGGTCCGCATGGAGGACATCAAGGGCTACCGGTCGGACAGCCGCAGCCTCAGCGTCGGCCAGGTGCTGACCCGTCCCTACCGCTTTCCCGAGGCCCGGGTCGTCTTTCAGGAGATGATCGACGGCCTCTGCACGGACCTGCTGGCGAAAAATCTGGTCTGCCCCTTCGTCACCTGGTATGCCGCCTATGACTGGACCAGTCTGGAGGAAAACCCGGGCTACACCGGCCCGGTCTGCATGGACTGGTACGGCCGTCTCCATCCCCGCCACAGCGGGGGCACCGCCCGGCTCCTGACCCCCACCGCCTCCCTGGAGGTGATCTCCGAAGCCGTCCTGGCGTCCTTCGACGCGAACGCGGACCATTCCCTGCTCTTCCGCCGGCTGAATGTCGCCGCCGGGGACGTCCGGGAGGACGCGGGAACCTGCCAGCTGGATTTCTTCTCCGACTATGCCGCCCTGGAGAAGGAAAAAAAAATCCAGCGGGCGATGCTGGAGGTTCGGCGCAGGTTCGGATCCAACGCCCTCTTCCGGGGGATGAACCTGCAGGAGGGGGCCACCGCCCTGGAGCGGAACGGGCAGATCGGCGGTCATCGGAAATAATCCCGAAAGGAAAGGAGGCTCCGCGCGGATGGATGGTTTTCCCGTTCCCCCTGATTTCCGCTACCGGTCCGTTCTGGAGCGGGGCCGCCCGGCGCATGCCGGGGACGATCCCTTCCTGCGCAGGCATCCCGCCATGGACCGCGGGCGCCGGGCCAAAATCTTTGCCCCCTTCGACGCGCTGAAGGGCTTCCGGGAGGCGGTGGCCGCCCGGGAAGCGGAGGCTCCGGGAGCCCCGGGCTCCGCATACTGTCCGGAAAAGGAGAGAGATTCGGTGTGCTGCAGATATTATATTGAAAAAGACGACCCGGAAATCCGGGACGTCCTGACGGCGGTGAACCGTTCCCCTCTGGCGGACCGGTTCCTCCGGGCCGGGGATGCCGTCCTCACGGACGGGGAAATCCATCCCACCGCGGTGGTGCCCACCGTGGCCTCCAGCCGGGACGGCCGGCCCTGCGTTTTTCCCATGAAGTGGGGCTTCACCATTCCGGGCATCCGCCCCGTCTTCAACGCCCGGGTGGAAACCGCCTCCGTCAGGTCCAGCTTCCGCGAGGCCTGGGAGGGGCACCGCTGCGCGATCCCCGCCAGCTGGTATTTTGAGTGGAAGCATGTTCCCTCCGCCTCCGGCAGAACCCGGGTCACGGACAAGTATGCCATCCAGCCCGCCGGCGGGGCGGCCGCCTGGCTCTGCGGCCTGTACCGGCTGGAAAACAGCCTGCCCCATTTCGTCGTGCTGACCCGGGAACCCACGGAGGCCCTGCGGGAGATTCACGACCGCATGCCCCTGATTCTGCCGGCGAAGTATGTCCACGACTGGATCAATCCCCTGGCCGCGCCGGAGAAGATGCTGGATCTGGCGGTGACGGATCTGGTTATGGAGAAGGCTGATTGACCGCCTCCAGGAAAACCGTCTCCAGATCGTCCCTTTCCGGCTCCATCCGTCGGATGGGCGCGTCCATCGCCGCCATCAGGCGGAAAAGCTGATCCGTCAGATATCCCCGTTCATCCTTCTTCTGCCCGGTGACGCGGATTTCCGCGGTCCCCGCCTCCTCCGCCGGCAGGGTCTCCGCCTTCCGGACGCAGCCAATGCTGCGGACGGCGGCCAGCAGCTCCCGCTCCTTTCCCGCGACGGACATCCGCAGGCGGATCTGGCCGTTTTCCTCCCCGCGCATGTCGAAGGAGCGGATCAGCCTTCCCTCGTGCAGGATCAGCACCCGGTCGCACAGGGCCTGCACCTCGGACAGGATATGGCTGGAAAACACGATGGTGTGGTTTTTCCCCAGCGCCCGGATCAGCTCCCGGATCTCCGCCGCCTGCATGGGGTCCAGCCCCACCGTGGGCTCATCCAGGATCAGCGCCTCCGGGTTGCCGCACAGCGCCTGGGCGATGCCCGTCCGCTGGCGGAAGCCCTTGCTCAGGTGGCCGATCACCCGGTCCCCTTCCGCCTCCAGCCCGCAGATTCGCATGATCTCCGCCGTGTGGCCCTCCCGGGCCCGGGGCAGCACTTCCCGCAGGTCGCACACGAATTTCAGATAGTCCTTCACCGTCATCTCTTCGTACAGCGGCGGCTTCTCCGGCAGGTATCCGATCAGCCGCCTGCATTCCCGGGGCTTTTCCAGCATGTCCGTTCCCCGGATCAGCACCCGCCCCTCATCCGGCGGGAAGTATCCCGCCATCAGGTTCATGGCGGTGGTTTTTCCTGCGCCGTTTCGCCCCAGCAGCCCGGTGATTTTTCCCGGGGCCGCCTCCAGCGTCACGTCCCGCAGCGCTGTGATATGCCCGTATTTCCTGGTCACGTGTTCCAGTCTGATCAAGGCTTTCTCCCCTCCGCTTCCGGCCGTCCCCGCCTTATTTCAGCACGACGTTCCCGTTTCCCAGCTCCTCCCGCAGCCGCTGCAGGCATTTTTCGCTGCCGCTGCACCAGCTGCTCCGGGGGCTCAGCAGGGTCAGCTTCTCCGCCGGAATATGCATGTACACCGGAACGTCTCCGGCTTCCAGGGCCAGCAGCGCGCCGGCCTTTTCCATATCCTTTCTTTCCAGCCGCAGGAAAAGCTTCCTCGGCGCCGCCGCCGCGGCCCGGGCATCGTCCCCGGGCGCGCCGCTGCCTGTGCGCGCCGCCTCCGCCGGCTTCCGGGGCTCCTCCCGCTGCCAGTCCTTCATCCGCTGGATGCTTTCCACGATCAACTTGGGGTCCTCCTCCTCCCGCACGGAAAGCCGCCCGGTCAGCACGGCGATCTCGTCCTCCTGCAGCAGCGCCTGGTATCTCTCGTAGACCTTCGGGAAAACCAGGCATTCGATCTGCCCGGTCATGTCCTCCAGCGTCACGAAGGCCATGTAGTCCCCCTTCTTGGTGGACTTCCCGTTCACCGCCGTCAGGATGCCGCCCATCTCGACCCGCTTTCCGTCCAGGCTCATGCCCCGGTCCGGCGCTTCCTCCATTTCAGCCGCCTGGGCGGTGGAGAAGGTCATCTGCTTCATCTTCGCCTGCCACTCATCCAGGGGGTGCCCGGTCATGTAGACCCCGGTGGCCTCCTTTTCCATCTGCAGCTTGACGTTCCCCGGGCAGTCCGGCATGTCGGGATAGGTCACCGCGGACTCAAACAGGGACTCCTCCCGGCTGTCCCCGAACATGTCGAAGAGGCTCACCTGCCCGGTGACGTTCTTCTTCCGGGAGTTCTGGTTTGCCTCCAGCGCCCGCTCGTAGACCACCAGCATCTGGGGCCGGTTGGCGCCCATGCCGTCGAAGGCCCCGGCCCGGATCAGGCTTTCCACCACCCGCTTGTTGCATTCGGCGGGATCGATCCGCCGGCAGAAGTCCGCCAGATCCCGGTAGGGATTCCCCTCCCGCTCCTGCACGATGGCGCGTACCGCATTTTCGCCCACGGCCTTCACCGCCCCCAGTCCGAACCGGATGGCGGGTTTTTCCGCGCTCTGCAGATCCACGGTAAATTTCCACCGGCTTCGGTTGATGTCCGGCGGCAGCACAGGAATCCCCCGGCCCCGGCAGTACTGGATGTATCCGGCGATCTTCCCGGCGTTGCCGTACACGCTGTTGAGCATCGCGGCCATGAACTGCACCGGGTAGTACCGCTTCAGCCAGGCCGTCTGCATGGCCACGACGCTGTAGGCCGCGGCGTGGGATTTGTTGAAGGCATAGCTGGCAAAGGAGATCATCTCGTCATAGATCTCATGGGCGATCTTCTCCGGCACCCCGTTGCGCACGCACCCGGGCACCTTCACTTCCCCGTTCTCATCCGTCAGCCCATGGACGAAGATCTCCCGCTCCGCGTCCATCACCTTGTGCTTCTTCTTGGCCATGGCCCGGCGCACCAGGTCGCTGCGGCCGTAGCTGTATCCCGCCAGGTCCCGCACGATCTGCATCACCTGCTCCTGGTACCCCATGCACCCGTAGGTCGCGTCCAGGATGGGCCGCAGCTTTTCGGTTTTGTACAGAACGGAGCCGGGGTTCTGCTTCC
>ODAI010142109.1_pt1 | contig 14941 bp, 10 predicted proteins | sample 1539321 | NCBI WGS metagenome assembly ODAI01 (sample SAMN02144231, study PRJEB22623) | gut metagenome | biome: sheep rumen | host: Ovis aries | place: New Zealand
ATCGGGAGCATTACCAATGGTCACGACACGCTTGGCCTGATGCCGACAGGAGGCGGCAAGAGCATCACCTTCCAAGTTCCGGCCCTGGCGATGCACGGTGTATGCGTGGTTATCACTCCCCTTATTGCCTTGATGAAGGACCAGGTGGCCCATCTGCGCCATATCGGCATTCAGGCGGCTGCCATCTATAGCAGCATGAGCCATGAGGAAATCATCACTACCCTTGAGAACGCCATCTTCGGCGGAGTGAAGATTCTCTATGTCTCTCCCGAGCGCCTTGGCAGCGAACTCTTCCTGAAGAAGCTCTCCCATATGCACGTCAGTATCATCACCGTTGATGAAGCCCATTGCATTTCCCAGTGGGGCTACGACTTCCGCCCCTCATATCTGGAAATCAGGAACCTGAGGAAACTGAAGCCCGAAGCACCCGTGCTGGCCCTTACCGCCACAGCAACGCCCGAGGTGATAGAGGATATCCAGCGCCAACTGGACTTCCATCGCCCCGAATCCAACGTCTTCCGCATGAGCTATGAGCGCAAGAACCTGGCTTATATCGTGAGGAGGGCAACCGACAAGGATGAGCAATTACTGCATATCCTCCAGTCGGTAGAGGGATGTGCCATCGTCTATGTGCGGAGCCGTAAAAGGACCAAGGAGATTGCCGACCTGCTGATCCAGAACGGCATTACCGCCCTCAACTACAATGCGGGACTTGATGCCGAGGTCAGGGATGAGCGGCAGGAACAATGGCAGAACGACCAGGTACGCGTCATGGTGGCGACCAACGCCTTCGGCATGGGTATAGACAAGTCAGACGTTCGCCTGGTCATCCACATGGATTGCCCCGATTCGCTGGAAGCCTATTTCCAGGAAGCAGGACGCGCAGGACGCGACGGGCAGAAGAGCTATGCCGTATTGCTCTACAATGACCACGACCGCGCTAAATTGACAAAACGCGTCAGCGACACCTTCCCCGAGAAAGACTATATATATAAGGTATACGAGCATCTGGCCTATTTCTACCAGTTGGCCGCAGGCGACGGCTATGGACTGACTAAGGATTTCGACATCGACCTTTTCTGCCGTTCGTTCAAGCATTTCCCCCTGCAGGTGGATTCCTCCCTGAAGATTCTCTCACGGGCAGGCTATCTGGCGTACGACGAGAACAACGACAACAATGCCCGCGTACATATCCTGCTCAGCCGCAACCAACTGGACCGACTCAATGACCTGAGCGAAAACCAGAACAAGGTCATCACCACCCTACTCCGCAACTATGGCGGACTTTTCACCGACTACTGCTTCATCAACGAGATGCTGCTGGCCCATCAGACGGGACTCACCCAGCCGCAAATCTATATGATCCTGAAGAATCTTTCCGACCGTCATATTCTGCATTTCATCCCCCACCGGAAAGTGCCCAGCATCACATACCTTCAGCGGCGAGAGGAAACAGAGCGGATAGTCATTCCGCCGACGGTCTATGAAGAACGGAAGGCGCAATACCAGAAACGTATTGAGACCGTCATCCAGTATGCCGATAACGACAGCGTTTGCCGTTCACGTCAATTGCTCCGCTATTTCGGCGAGACTGACAGCCAAGACTGCGGCCAATGCGATGTCTGCCTTTCCCATAAGGATAAGACCAATGCCGGGAACGGACTGGCTAAGGCCAAAGAAAGTATCCTCCATCTGCTCAGCGACCACCAGCCTCACCTCATTACCGATATCAACAAGCTGAAACTACCCACCGACCTATTGGACAAGGCCCTCTCGGAACTCATCAACGAAGAACGGATCCATATGAAAGATGGGTATATCCGCCCATAACAGAGGACGGGAACAAAAAAAGAACGCCAGGAAGTCGGTTGACCCTGGCGCTCTTGCTTTCTATGTTATAGAAATTAGTTGTTCTCGGGACGAAGTTTACGTACGGTCTCACCGGCACGCCACATTTCCTGATTGCGCATGGCTTCGAGCTCCTTCTCCAAACCGGCACGATAGTCGGCCTTCGAGTTGGCGTCGATGCTGATCTGAGCCTCATTGCCCGTCAGTACTGAGTAGTAAAGCCATTCCATCACAGGCTTGATGGCATCGTGGAAGCGGGGAGCCCAGTCAAGTGCACCGCGCTGAGCCGTGGTAGAGCAGTTGGCATACATCCAGTCCATACCCTTTTCGCCGAAGAGCGGGCCAAGGCTCTGGGTAAGTTCCTCAACGGTCTCGTTGAAAGCCTCCGAGGGAGAATGTCCGTGCTCACGAAGCACCTCATACTGAGCCAGCAGCAAGCCCTGGATGGCACCCATCAGAGAACCGCGCTCACCTGTCAGGTCGCTGGTAGCCTCACGCTGGAAAGTGGTCTTGAACAGATAACCGGCACCGATACCAATACCGAAAGCAATCGTGCGTTCCTCAGCCTTGCCCGTAGCGTCCTGATAGACAGCATATGAGCAGTTCAGGCCACGTCCCTCGCAGAACATCGTACGGAGAGAGGTACCGGAACCCTTAGGAGCCACCATGATGACATCGACATCCTTGGGAGGTATCACGCCTGTGCGGTCGCTCCAGTTGATAGCAAAACCATGAGAATAATAGAGGGCCTTACCAGGAGTAAGGTATTTCTTAATAGTAGGCCAAACCTGAATCTGACCAGCATCAGAAAGCAACATACATACGATGGTACCCTTCTCGGCAGCCTCCTCGATGGAGAAGAGGGTCTTGCCCGGTACCCATCCGTCGGCCACGGCCTTGTCGTAGGTCTTACCAGCGCGCTGGCCTACGATGACATTGAATCCATTGTCGCGCAGGTTACATGCCTGACCAGGACCCTGGATACCATAACCGATGACGGCGATGGTCTCATTCTTTAATACTTCACGTGCTTTCTCAAGAGAGAACTCTTTGCTGGTGACTACGGTTTCCATTACGCCACCAAAATTCATTTCTGCCATAATTAAATGGAATTTTAAATGTTATACTTTCCTCCTGAACCATGCCCGCCCTAACCCGAGAGCAGTCGTCTTATTGATTTCTTCACGCCCTACCCGAGGGCACGAACTAGAGGCTAAACTAAAAATCGGCTGCAAAGATAACTATTTTTATTAAGAATTTAAAGGAAACGAGCCTTCATTCTTACATTCTTACACAAATTTAACTTTGCTCCTGCAGGTTTCCACTTCTTCACCACCCTCGGCCGTTGACTTCGTGATACGGATTTTGAAGGCGAGCGCATCATCAGCATCCTGCTCCTGATAGAAATGCAGGCGGTCTCCCTGATGGGCTTCGGCCACGTAGGCAATGTCGAAACGCTTCAGGGGATGCTCCTTGTACCAGTCAATAGGAAAGAGATCAAGCACATGCTCGATGTATTTCACCGAGTTGATATGGCCGTTGATATCCACATCATTATAAAAGGTGTCAATGGTGCGTACCAGTTCCGTCTTGTCGTCCATCTGCACGCGGGTGAGCTTGGACATGGGGTTCTCCTTGTCTTTCTCCACCCAGTTGACGATGGCTCCGTTGTCGATATCAAAGATGTTGGTGGGCTGACGGGTTTCAGTATCAATCATTGCCCAGATGCTCCGGCCGTAGCCATACACTTTCGCTCCGTCTTCGCTGACAACCCGGAAATTACGCTGAGTGAAATAGCGCATGGCACTCTCCACCCATGTCTCGACATAGAATTTATCGTACTGGCAGGGCATCTCGTCCATCTCGATTGCCAGACGCGAGAGTACCCATGTCTTTTTAATTGAGTTCAGGAAATCCATGCCGAAGCCGCGGTCACGACTATGAAAGTCGGCGGCATTGAGCATGTGGTTTCCCAAGTGTCCCATAAAGAGATGATGGCTGAAGTCGCAATGGAATGGCTCCGCCATCTCTAAATATCGTCCTACTTTATCCATGAGTCTAACACTGATAATATTCAGAATGTAAAGTTAAAGAAGAAGCGTATGCCATGCTTCTTGGCCGTGGGCAAATCGGTGTAGTTCATACGGTGGACATACTCCACGCGCAGAATCTTGAAGATGTTATGGACACCCACAGCCCATTCCATATAAGGCTTCTTGTAATCAAGGGCGTATGACTCGTCAGGGAGATAAAGGCTGTTCTTGTCGGTCAGCGTTCCCCACATCATCTTATAGCCCACATATTCACGCAACTTCAGTTTGCGGAGCAACGGCACACGGTTGAATATCTTTCCCTTCATGTCCCAGGCCATCTGGAAAGAGGCATAGCGGTCGCTGAGGAACTCCATGTTATTCACCATGCTGAACGTTCCGGGCGCAGAGACAAACGAGAGGTTGGCCTCGGGCATAATAAGCAGCACAAAAGGCACCTGATTCCACTGGATGCCGGCACGCAGGTTGAGTTCCATCTTTCCCCACGAGTTGAGCCACAGACGGTAGTAGGCCGTGGCCTCGGTGTAGTTGTAGTTGTAATCACCGCCCAAGAAGTTCTTCATACCCACGGTGTGGCTGAGGATGAAGATGGGCGCATCCTGGTTGACCTTCACGCGGCGCTGCTTGGTATTCATATACTTCTCACCAGGGGCATAGCGGATTTTGGCCGTGAACTCCGTAGTCCGGAATTTGTTGATTTCCGGGTATGGGATGGCGGCGTCGGCCGGATTCATCTTAGTGAAGTCATAGCCCAAGGCCTTCATATTGCCGGCAGCCTCGTTCTCCTCTGCCTTGAGTGAAGCGGTGAAGGCGAAGTTGTAGTCGGTCTCATAATCAAACTGGATGGTCTGACGGTTATAGAACATCATCTTGTCGACCGTTGTCCAGTGGAAAGAGGTGAAGACGTTATCTTTGTCGGTAATAAGGAACTTGTCCGAAGGACTCATCACGTCATAGGTGCTCTCCAGCGTCAGACTGCGTCGGGGGAACTCATCGAAGGTGTAGTTCTTGCGGTTGAATGAATAGACGAACGTACCCTTGTAATAGTTTTTCTTGCTACCCCATCCTCGTGCGTAATAGCCCTTGAAGAAAAGATGGTGATTGAGGTTTCCGGTAGTCTGTGCAGAAAGACGGGTACGCCATCCGTCGATGAAGTTGCGGGTAACCAACGTGTTGATAGGTCCGATGTCCACCTTGGAAGGATGCTTCTCGGTTCCCGTCTCCACAAAGTTCTCCACGGCCACCTTGAAGAAGGTAAGCACAGCCTTGTACCACGGCTTGTCTTTCATGCCCTGTATGAAACTATCCATACGTTTTTCGCTTCGGGTGAGTTCCACGGAACGGTACTTGTCCCAGAATTCATCCTTCTGCATGGCCGCATCCGGCTCCACCCGCAAAGGGGCTCTTCCCCGGAACAGTTTTTTCTCAATGGGCTCAAAGGAGTAGTCGGTCTTGCGCGTGGTGCGGATGGCAATCGCCTTCCTCAGCATATCCATCAGGGAGAGCTCCACAATCATATCATCGGTCGTAAGCACCCATTCGCCATTATCCAACTGCGAATACTCCTGCTCCACCCAAAGGTTCTCCACGAAGTTCACGTCAGAGCTCTTGGGAAGCGTCATCTCACATCTCTTCACATGGAGCGTGGTGTCTTTCAGCACATAGAGGTCGCCACGGAAGCCCAAATCCTGCTGGTTGTTGGGAATGAATGAAAGATGGAAGCAGGAATCACGTCCTACCTTCAAAGTATCGATAATGTAAAAACGATAGAAGGAAATGGCATCCTTGCCGATGGGCGATGTGAAATAATGACGGAGCAGACGCACCTGGTCATCATAGATGTCAACATCGGTGAAAGCGTCACGCATCACCACATTGAGCATCTCGCCTGTCTGGATAAGACGGTTCACGCCCGTTCCCTTCTGGCCGATGATAATATCCTTCTCCGTATGAGGCGATTTACGGTAGATTTTCCTTGTGACGGTCTCATCGACGCTGATGGGAAGTATCAGTTTGTTGTTGTAGCGGCAGGGCTCCACCTGATTGACGAACCAAGGATTCTTTTGTCCGAACCCACTGGTTAGGTCAGAGGGCTGTATATCATTGGCTGCCAGCGTGATTTTCTGGTAGTTGTGATATTCGTAATAGGGATGGTTGCCAAGGTCGGTACGCTTCTTGGCGGCAATGACACGACGCATCAGCTCCACGGCAGGATTATCCTTGCGGCGATAGCGGTGGCGCTTGCTTTTCACGGTAACTCCTTCCAGCTCATGAGCATCGGGCTTGAGGCGGATAACCACCTTGGAAGGGAAATTGGCATCCACTTCTATGCTCCTGTTTTTATAGCCGACAGCCGAGAACGTGAGTTTCCAACCTTCGTGACGTTCAATCGAAAAGCGTCCGGCATGGTTGGAAGCCATTGAGATCTTATGGCCACGATAGCGCAAGGCAGCAAAGGGAATGCTGTCGCCTGTCAGGTCATCGATGATCTGTCCGGTGATCTGCTGGGCCTGTACATTGATGGCCATAGAGGCCAATAACAGAAAAAACAATACTTTTCTCATTGAACTTTTATATTAAATCCAAGATGTTGGTAATCACACGATCAGCTTCGTCTGAATAGCTTGCGGAATTATCAGAAGCCTCACTATCCCAAGGCTCGCCTTTCAGCCAAATGGCCTGACAGCCTATCTGACGGGCAGGACGGATGTCATTCTTCAGACTGTCGCCCACGACCACTACGTCGGCTGCGGCTTCCACGCCGCCTAATGACCTCAAAGCCAATTCATAGATGCGGACGTCGGGCTTGCGGATACCCACGACCGCACTTTCCACGACATCTTGAAAGAGGCCGTCGAGTTGGAATTCCTTCAGCACTTCGGTGAGATTCCCATAGAAGTTGCTGCAGAGCACCAACGGATACTGGGGCTTCAGTCTAAGCAGCACCTCACGGCCACAGGTCACATGTTCACAGACTCGACTGTAGAGGTCATCGAGCACAGCAGCATGAAGGCGTTCCACCTCCAGCGGAGAGCTGTACCAATAGCCTTGCGTCACGAGCCTTTCCATCTCTATGCGCAGCTTTTTGTCGAGTGTTTGGCGGAAAGAATCCGTCGGCAGGATGATAGCATTCTTTCCCAACTGCTGTTCGGCAAAGATATATGCCTCCCGGAACTGCTCCCAATTGACAGGGACATGCTGGCGTTCGTAAGCATGCCAGATAAACTTACCCCAATGGCAACCGTTAGTGTCAAGGGTACCGCCGAAATCGAAAATATAGCCTTTCATGCTCGTCCTGATGATTATTTGTTTTCCATTTTTGCAAGAAGCCTTCGGCATAGACGCTCATGGCTATGGTGCATATAGATATACAATGAAGTCAGCACCACGATTTCAAAGAGCATGAAGACCCACGGACAATTGAGCAATGCCGTTATGTAGAGCACAATGGCACGGCTGTTGAAAGTGAGCAGATTGGTATAGGCCATCAACGGACGGCTGCCATCCAGCAATTCCTTCTCGATGGCAGGAATGCGTGAATCATTCTGCGCCTTCAACTCCTTGTATTTTGCAAAGAAATGCTGGAAATCAGGCGTGCGCTTCTCCTGATTGCGGCAATAATTGCCATAGAGTGAATGGAACAGACGGTCAAACCATTTTTCCTTAGGCAGGTTATTCACAATCTCTCGCTGAGCGGCACTATTGTCCAGTTCACTGCCTTCCTTCCCGAACAGGAAAAAGAGATGAATCTGACGGTAATAGTCAGAAAGTGATGCCTGAGGAGAATGGCATAAAAGTCCGGAAATGGCTGCCAGCACCCAGATGAACAGTCCCCAATGATAGTTGGTGAAAGGAATCAGCTGCCCCTGCAGGCGAAGGCATAAGGCAGCATAAATAGCCACAAACCATACGTCGCCCGACACGCCATCAAGCGCACGTCCCAACAACGATTTTTGATTCGTCAGACGAGCCAGTTGTCCGTCAGTGGAATCTCCGAAATTGGCAAACATCAGCAGGAGCACGCCTGCAATATTATGCAGGAGATCCGTGTAGCTGAACATCACACCGGCTGCCACCCCTAAAAAGATGCTCAGGATGGTTATCGTATTAGGCTTGATTCCCAATTTGGCTGAAAGCAGCGCAAAGCACAAACCAATAGGACGGTTGAAATGGACGTCGAGCCATTCCTCTGTATCTTCCGACTTCAAGGAAGCCTGAAGAAGTTCGTTGAATTTTTCTTTCTTCATATTAATCTACAAATTGCAGCGGCAGCCTCTTCCCTGCAGGAAGAAAAACTGGGCCAATCGTTAAAATCTATGATTGCAAAGTTACCGTCACTCAACAGTACGGCATCCCCTCCATATACTTGAATGCCCACCAGACGGGCCAGGCGGGCGGCAGCCTCAGCCACCTGGGGATAGCCCTGGGGAGAGAAGAAGCGGTCAGCCACGCCATAGAATTTCACAAGTGTGCCCTCCACATGAGCCGTGAGCAAGGGGTCTTCCACCTGCTGCTTGAAGGCGAGCATTTCCTCCTCATTGGCAGCAAACCGCACGTCATGGCCACGGTCAGCCTTGATCCATCCCTTACCTCGCTCGTAATAAGGAGCCGCAGGAATGTGATTGCTGCGCATCAGACCGTCGATGGCACGGCGGCTGTTACAAATCTCGATGCTGCGGGGATCATTGACGACCATCACGCCCTCAGCCTGTGCTTGTTGCAAGACAGCCAATGATTTCTCCGAACGGGCCATCGAGAAAATGACACCCACACGGTCGCCCAATTTCCACCGTTTGTCTTGCAATAGTTCTTCCTTCACATAGCTGACACTGGCCCCACGCTCTCGCAACTTTTCCCCCACGGCCTGCAAGATGGCAAGGTCTTTCTCCACGGCATTCGGGGAGAAGCTCTCGTCACGTTGTACCATCAGAATCTGGGGAAGAATAATGGGCATAGGCTTACGACTGAAGGAATTGTTCTGCTTTAAGGATATCTCCGGCATGGTCAATATCAAGAACCTTCGACAGTGGGAAAGCCTTGATTTTCAAACCGTCGGCTATCAGGGCACGCTGGAAATTGCGCATACGGCTCTCACCACGCTCCATACATCCGCGGAGGGTGTCAAGGGCTGCGGGCAAAAGGCCATAGATGCCTGCGGAAATATAGCGGTAGTTATTATTCTCGTCAAAGAATCCGGTAATGTTCATCGCTTCATCCGTACCCACATAAAGGGGCTTCTCATCATCGATGAAATCTGTGACGGGGAATGTCTGAATACCTGACTGGCGGAAGGAGGTCACGAAATCAGCAAACTCATCCTCGCGGAAAATGGTATCCACCGTGGTCATCACGAAAGGCCCGTCGCCGAGGTACTTGCTGATTTCAAAGAAACTATGCATGCTGCTGGGAGTGCTTTTCACCACAAAGCGAAGGGGAACGGGACGGCCTTTCAATCCGTCACGTTGCAACTGCACCAGATGGCTTGCCACAAAGGTCGTCATATCATTACAAATAACGACGATCTCCTCAGCATCGTTTTGTATAAAAATGCGGATAAGGCGATCTATCAGATGCTCACCGTTGACTTCCACCAACGGCTTTGGAACCGTTATCCCTTCTGCTGCCAACCGTGAGCCTTCACCGGCAGCAATGATTGCATATTTCATCCCGTTATAATCTAATTTGGTGCAAAATTACACATTATAAATTATAACGGGATGATTTTTAGAGTTTATTTTAATTTGTTATAAGTTCTGAAGTGTCAACTGTTCCACTTCCCGCTATTTTCGAATCAAAATGTTCCGTTTTGCCCTTCAACTTGATGTCACCACTACCGGCAATCTTTGACTTCACGGAACCACACTTCTTGAAATTCATCTCTATATCACCACTTCCGGCGATGGAGAGCAGCGCATTGCCCGTGGTAACGCTTCGCACCTTGATATCACCGCTGCCGGCAATGTCGCAGGAAATATTGTTACAGATAACGTCCGACAGATCAACGTCACCAGAGCCTGCCACCTTCACCCGCAGGTTATCGGTATCCAACGGAGTTTCCATCAGGAATTCACCACTGCCTGCAATGTTCACTTCCACAAGGTCTGTAGATGATACAATAATCTTTACATCCTCTGCCCCCATGAAAGTCTTGAAGACGTTGTCTCGGGGAGCAATGTGCAGTTTCTCTCCTTCCACGTCAAATCCGTAATGTTTCAGGGAAGACTCAGGGCCTTCAAACTTAATGAAATTGCGGGTACCCTGCACATAGATGACATCCACGCCACCAGCCGCGCTAATCGACTTAAAATATTTTACACCTACTTCTTCATTGGCGACAGGCAGCGGACGTAGTCTGCTTTTGGTTTTCTGCTTCCAAATACAGGAACTGACCAAAAGGGCTGCCACAGCAAATACTATAAATTTTTTCATAATTATTGGGTTTTGTTTGCCTATTAGACGAAAGCACATCGCAAAAAGTTGCATGCAATCCCAAATTTTTAACCTTTTATTCTTTAATTCTTTGTTTTTTCCTTATCTTTGCACCGGATTTTATTGACACATCAAAGATGAACACTGATAATTTGACTCAGATTCTGACACAGACCGTGGAGAAGCTCTCGGCGGCAGAATCTCTGAAAGGGCTGTTCCACCAACATCGCGAAGGCGATCCTCTACCATCGAGCAAAGCGCTCGAAGAAATCATCGAATTGTCACGTTCCATCCTTTTTCCCGGTTATTTTGGAAAATCAACGGTCAATACGCAAACCATCAAGTATCATATCGGCGTCAATGTGGAGCGGCTTCGCAAACTGCTCACGGACCAGATTATGGCCGGACTCTGCTTCCACCGTTGTGAATGCGACGACAGTGAGGACCTCACGGAATGCAACCGTTCCGCATCGGTCATTGCCACTCAGCTGATTTCAAGGCTGCCCGACATCCGCAGCATCCTGGCAACCGACGTGGAGGCTGCCTACAACGGCGACCCCGCGGCTGAGAGCTTCGGCGAGATCATCTCGTGTTATCCCGTCATCAAGGCACTCACCAACTACCGCATAGCACATGAGCTGATAGAACTCGGCGTGCCCCTGATTCCCCGCATCATCTCAGAGATGGCCCATTCGGAAACAGGCATCGACATCCATCCCGCGGCTACCATCGGTCATCATTTCACCATCGACCATGGAACGGGTGTGGTGATTGGCGCTACCTGCATCATCGGCAACAACGTGAAGCTCTATCAGGGTGTCACTTTGGGAGCCAAGAGTTTCCCGCTTGACGACGAAGGAAACCCCATCAAGGGCATTCCCCGCCATCCCATCCTCGAAGACGATGTGGTGGTCTATGCCAATGCCACCATCCTGGGACGCATCACAATAGGTCGCGGCTCCATTATCGGAGCCAACGTATGGGTAACAGAAGACATGGAACCCAACAGTAAGAAATACAATAAAGTTTAAGATAACAAACAATGGAATTCGAACTCATTGCCAAAACGTTCATGGGCCTGGAGCCCGTGCTGGCAGAAGAGCTCACTAATTTAGGAGCAAACAACGTAGAGATTGGTCGTCGCATGGTATCGTTCACGGGCGACAAGGAAATGATGTATCGCGCTAATTTCCAGCTGCATACAGCCATCCGAATCCTCAAGCCCATCAAGCATTTCAAAGCACAAAGTGCCGACGACGTCTATGAGGAAGTGAAGTCTATCGACTGGACAGAGTATCTGGATAACAAGAAGACATTTGCCGTTGACTCCGTGGTGTTCTCCGAGGAGTTCCGGCATTCCAAATTCGTTGCTTATAAGGTAAAGGATGCCATTGCCGACCAGTTCCGTGAGAAGACGGGAATGCGCCCCAACGTATCCATTACCAATCCCGACATTCGTCTGCATATCCATATTGCAGATGACAATGCCACGCTCTGCCTTGACTCTTCCGGTGAAAGCCTGCATCGCCGCGGCTACCGTCAGGAGTCCGTGGAGGCTCCGCTCAACGAAGTGTTGGCAGCAGGAATGATCCTGATGAGCGGCTGGAAAGGCGACAGCGATTTCATCGACCCGATGTGCGGCTCCGGAACGCTGCTCATTGAGGCGGCACTCATTGCCCACAACATGTCGCCAGGCGTCTTCCGCAAGGAATATGCCTTCGAGAAATGGCCCGACTTTGACAAGGACCTCTTCGACGAGATTTACAACGACGACTCTCAGGAAAAGGAGTTCAATCACCATATCTATGGCTACGACATTGACATGAAGGCCGTGAATACCGCCCGCCTGAACGTGAAGGCTGCGGGGCTCACGAAGACCATCACCGTGGAGCAGCAAGACTTCAAGGACTTCACGAAGCCCGCCGAGCCTGCCATCATCATCACCAACCCTCCTTACGGTGAGCGTATCTCCACACCCAACCTCCTCGCCACATATAAGATGATTGGTGAGAAGCTGAAGCACGAATTCCAGGGCAATGAAGCTTGGGTGCTCAGTTACCGCGAGGAATGCTTCGAAGCCATCGGACTGAAGCCCAGCATCAAGATTCCCCTGTTCAACGGTTCGCTGGAATGCGAGTTCCGCAAGTACCAGATGTTCCAAGGCAAACTCCGTGAATTCCGTTCCGAAGGTGGTATCGTGAAAAGCGAAGAGGAAAAGAAGGCTATGGCCGAGAAACGCCGTTTCAAACAGAACCGCGAATTCAAGAAACGCCTCGACGAAGAGGAAGAAAACGAGGAAGGCGACATCCGCTCCTTCAAGTTCCATAAGCACCACCCCGCCTTCAAGGAGCCCAGAAGCTTAGGACAAGACAGGGACTTTTCCGACGGCGAACGCCCAACAGGACGTGACCGCAGGGCAGCCCGCGCACGTGGTGAATTCAAGAAGGACCGCCGAGGCAACAGCCGCGATTTCAAGGGAGGCAAAGGCGACTTCAAGGGAGGACGCCGCGACTTCAAGGGCGGAAAACGTGGTGATTTCAAGCGTGGCGGACGTGATTTCAAAAACACCGGTAATGATTTAAGCGATGAAGATTAAGACTACGGCACTCGCACTTCTCACAATGGTCAACGTTCAATGGTCAATGGTCAATGTTCCTGCAAACGCCCAACAACTGAAGCAGTTTACCCTCGAAGACCTGAATTTCGGCGGTACGAACTACAAACAAATGACACCTGCCACGAAGGATTACAGATGGTGGGGCGATGAATTGCTGCGGATAGACAAGGAAGACATCTGGATTGTCGACAAGAAAACCCACAAGGAAGTACTGCTCACCGACAAACAGAAAGAGCAGTATGAGGAATGGAAGAAAGAGCAACAACCCATTGCTGAAATCAAAGACCACAACCTTTTCGTGGGTGAACATCAACTCACTATCGACGGTTCCCGTGAAATTGTCTATGGCGAGGCCGTCCATCGCAATGAGTTCGGCATCATGGAAGGATTGTTCTGGAGTCCCGACCATAAGCGGTTGGCTTTCTATCGCATGGACCAAAGCATGGTCAGCGACTATCCGCAAGTGAACATCTTCAAGCGTAGCGCTGCCTATGAGCCCGACAAATATCCCATGGCTGGAGAAGAGACGCACTTCGTTAACATCGGCATTTACGACGTAGAGAAAGACGAGACCATCTACCTGATCACACCTAATGTCATTCCTGGAGGCAACGCAAAAAGTCCTGCTTATTTCCCTAATCCGTCAACATCTAAAAAGGATTCTGTTGTCTATTTCACAAATATTTCTTGGGCGCCAGACTCTAAAACGCTGTACGTGCAAGAGCTTAACCGGGATCAAAATGACTGCAGACTCGTAAGCTACGATGCGATGACAGGTTTGTTCATAGCTGAACTTAACCGCGAGACCTCCGACAAATACGTGGAGCCCCTCCACCCTATCCAGTTCCTTCCCTGGGATGCATCCAAATTCATTATGCAGAGCCAAAAGGACGGCTACAACCACCTTTATCTGTTTAATAAGGATGGCAAACAGCTGAAACAACTGACCAGCGGTCCTTGGGTGGTACTGGATGTGCTCGGCTTCAATGCTAAAAAGAAGAGCGTGATTATCTCCAGCAATGAGGCTTCACCCATTCAGCAAAATCTCTATGCGGTCAACGTGGCAACCGGCAAGCGCACGCCTCTTGACAACCAGCGCGGGTGGCATCGCGGCATGCTCAGTGAGAGTGGCCAGTGGCTCATCGACAACTACTCAGAACCCGATATTCCCCGCGTTATCAGTCTGGTTAATACGACTGCTAAGCCCGCAAAGACACCCCTTTTCGAAGCACCAAATCCATGGGAAGGCTATCAGATTCCTACGTATGAATGTGGCACCATCAAGGCTGCAGACGGCCAGACCGACCTCTACTACCGAATGGTGAAACCTGCTGATTTCGACCCCACAAAAAAATATCCCACCGTCGTCTATGTCTATGGCGGTCCCCATGCCCACAACGTAGATGCCCGTTGGCACTATGCCTCCCGCTCATGGGAGACCTACATGGCCCAGAAAGGCTACCTGCTCTTCATCCTCGACAACCGCGGCTCTGAAAACCGCGGACTCCAGTTCGAGCAGGCCACGTTCCGCCAGCTCGGACAGATCGAGATGCAAGACCAGATGAAAGGCGTGGAATTCCTGCGCACGCTGCCCTATGTCGATACCGACCGTCTCGGCGTCCACGGATGGAGCTTCGGCGGCTTTATGACCATCTCGTTGATGACCAACTATCCCGACGTCTTCAAGGTAGGCGTTGCCGGAGGCCCCGTCATCGACTGGAAGTGGTACGAAGTGATGTATGGCGAGCGCTATATGGACACCCCCCAGGCCAATCCCGAAGGCTACGAGAAGACCTCATTGCTCAGCAAGGCCAAAGACCTGAAGGGCAAGCTCCAGATTATCACCGGCTACAACGACGCCACCGTGGTGCCCCAGCATTGCCTGTCGTTCATGGCTGAATGTATCAAGGCCGGTACGCAACCCGATTTCTTCGCGTACCCCGGAGAGCCCCACAATATGCGGGGTCACCAGAGCGTTCATCTTCACGAACGCATC
>ODAI014558059.1_pt1 | contig 14939 bp, 5 predicted proteins | sample 1539321 | NCBI WGS metagenome assembly ODAI01 (sample SAMN02144231, study PRJEB22623) | gut metagenome | biome: sheep rumen | host: Ovis aries | place: New Zealand
CATCTTTGCCAAAGGCGGCTATACCGATAAAGAAGCTGAACGGAACATCCTTTCCAACCCCTTCAAACGCTTCGAGGACATGAATATGATGCGCCACACCAAAACCCTGGGCGTCATCGAAGTGGACAGCACAGTCTGGAGGAAGCTCACACCGGAAGAGAAGCAACGGATTGAGCAGATCTGTAATGAGAAGATTACCCGGTACTATTCCAGATCATGTGCGTGACAGAAAAGCAAACCTATCTCATGCTGCCAAAAAGTGATAGGCAGTCCGACTTACGATAAAGGTTGATAGAATGACGAAAGAACAGAAGTTGCTATCAGTAAAACGGAAAACAATTACCAAGAAAGAGCTTGCAGATTTGGCTCGCGTGGACAAGGACGCCGAGCTTTTCAGATGGATTTCTGAAGCCGAGGCGGAAAATCTCCTGTCGCCCATTAAGAATTCCGGTACAGACGGAAACCGGATCCACCCGATTTATATGAAATATCGGATCATTAAGCAGGAAGCAGACCCGGTTGCAGTGAGAGAGATTGCTCTTTTGCACCCGCTGCTCATGGCGAGCGGGTATTTGCGGAAAAAGCCTGCTGCGTATCAAACCCACAGAGACGCGATTCAAAAGCTGAACGCATATCTCTTTAAGGGCATGCCGTCGGTTCCGGTTTCCAAAAAAGAACGGTCCTTTGAGATTTTCGGGGAGGAAAAGCAATTGGAAGATCGGTCCCTCCGAAATCTGCTGGATCGGCTTGGCATGACCGCGGAAGTGCTCCGGTTCTATGAGACGCCGGAATACGACTTTGACCGGTATATCGCCCCGGAGCAGAAGGACTGCCTCACACTTTTGATTTGCGAGAACAAGGATATCTGGTTCAACCTACGACGGCGGATGGCCGAGGACGGCGCCCGGGAAATCCTTGGGGCAAGGATTGACGGCGTTGTGTATGGCAGCGGGAACAAAATCAGCCAGGTCCGGGCGCTGGAGGCATCCACCGGTTATCTTGGGGTGAAAGAGGTTTCCTATTTGTATTGGGGAGACATCGACCGAGCGGGTCTGAACATCTATCTGTCCGTAAAAAAGGGAAATCCAGGGCTCAGGATTCAGCCCTTTGTCCCCGCATATCTAGAGATGCTCAAATTGATCCGGGGACGCCCTGTTCCCGACAGTGACGACAACCGAGGGCAGATCGGAGATTATTTGGGCTTATCCCAACACTTTCCTACCGAAGCCTGGGCTGAAATCGCTGCGCTGATTCAAGCGAACAAACGAGTCCCACAGGAAATAATCACCTACGAACATCTGCTGACGTACATGAGGTAACGCTATGGGATTGAGGCCGGAGCTTGCGGAGCTGCTTGCCGGATTTGACAAACGCATGAAGTTTATCAACATTGGGCGCTTTCTGCTGGATTACTCCTTCAAGGACAACATCAAGGTCATGGTGCCGGACCGGGAGGTCCTGGACAATCTGATTGTTGCAGTCCTTGTGTTTATCAAAGAGCGAACCCTTGGAACCGAGCAGCACTGCAAGCTGGCCGACGTAGCGGACTTTCTGGAGGGAATTGATTGCCTGTTGCCGGAGGGTTGCCGCATCGACGCCGCGGAGCTGGCCCGATTCATTGTGGTTGACGTTTTGCAGAAGGGCGGTATTCTGACAAACTATCGGGTCTTGTTCCCCGCAAAGACAGCCTTTGAGCAGGTACCAATCCGGCTGGTTGAAGAGGAACGCGGTACATATCACTTGACGGACGACGCCTTCGACTATCTGTTTCGGTCCAAGGAAATAGAATCGGAGTTGGATTATTCCGTCACCCGCTTCCGGATGGCCGAGTACATGAAGCGCAACAATTATTTGGAGGCCCTGGATCAGAGCCGGGAGTTGATATCCAAGGTGCGCAGCATGAAGGTCAGCATGGACGATTTTGTTCGGCGCTGCCGGGAGAATATCGCAAAGATTTCCGTGGAGCAGTACGACACCGTGATTGCCCGGGTTCGCAATCTGCTGGAGGTTGAAAACGAAGAACTGAAGGCAATCCAGGACAATGCCAGAATCCGAGCAAACCAGCTATTTCAGGCCGGCAAAAGCGGCGTTGACGCCCAGGACCTGCAAAAGCACAGAAAAGCTCTCAATGAGATTATTCGGAACATCCAGCTTGCCATTGAGGAGCAGCGCGCTCTGATTAACAAAAAAATGTCTCTGTCGGAGGCCTACCAGGCCCTTCTGAGCGACAGTTACACCATCAACCGCTACGAGCGTCTGAATTTTGACGCGGATATTCTTGCCCGGATGCGGAAAGGGGACCTTCCCCTTGATACAGTCGGGACGTTTCTCTTGTTCCCGTTGACAGCTCCCGGTTTTCAAAATATGTTCAGTATTGAGAATCTATATGCTATGCAGGCAAGGCTGTCTGATACGGGCGAAGAAGACCCGGAGGGACTTGGCGACGCAGAGGAGGAAGCTGATCCCGCAGAGACGCGAAACTGGCGCTTCCTTGCAATCTGCACAGCCCTCTTCGGTTACATGACCACCAGGCAGGCTTTTAAGGTCAGTGAGTTTGTCGCTTCCCTCTCAGACGAACAGCTGCGGGATTTCTGCCAGGAGAACGCACTGCCGCAGGTGTTTCTGGAGCTATACGGGCTCCAAAGGATTTCGATTTCTGCCTGGAAGGCGTCCAAGGAAATGGTGGTTCAACCGATTGGGGAGTTTGAGCTGTCCTGGTGCTTGAACGAGCTGCCTGAGGCATACAAGTACATGGACTCCATATCTATCACAAAGCTGGACCGGAGCTTCTCGTTTGAGACCGAAACAGACGAAAAGCGCAGCAGAATCCGTATGTCGGATTTTCAAATTGAGGTAAGCAAATGAAACAACAGACTGTGGCGGTTTTCCATGAACTGATGAAAAAGGGCTGGATAGACCGCAGTGAGAATCCGGAGATTTGGCGGGCCTATGGTGAAGCGGATGTCCGGGAAGAACTGGAAACTCTGGAGGAAGGTCTTAGCTTTGAGCTGATTCAGAGCGGGGACCGGGTATACCTGGTGCCGACCCAGGAAAACGATTTGTTTCTGAAGAACAACGTGGACTTCCGCAAAGATATCAGTGCGGACAAGGACGTGAAAACCCGGGATTTATACCTGTTGAACTATCTGTCCATCTACTTGATCTACCTCTTTTACCACGGGGAAGGCGCAGATCCGAAGTGCCGGGAGTTTATCTCCAAGGAGGACGCGATTCAAGCTTTTTCCGATCACTGCAAATCCTGCGTCAACTCGACGAATTCCGGCGCGGAGCAGGCTGATTACAGCGAGAATTTCATCCAATTGGCCAACACTTGGCTCTCCAAGACAGACGGAGCAACGGACTCCCGAAAGTTTGGTGAGAAATACGGGATGCTGAACCGAATCTTAATCAAATTCGGCAAGGACCGTGACGACCTGTTTTCTGTGGAAGCCGGAACGATCCGTCCCACCCGAAAGCTGGATAATCTGATCCCCTACTTCCTGCGGAAGGAACGCATTGCGGAAATACAAAACTGGATTGCGGAGGTAAACACAAATGCCGCAGATCACAAAGGTTAGAATTGTCAATTTCCTGCTGAACGACGGAAATCGGCTGATTGCGGACGAGCTCTTTGATTTTGAATCTGAATCAAAGGGCCCGGCCAACACGCTGATCAATCTGGCCAACGGCGGAGGGAAATCCGTGCTTGTCCAACTGATGATGCAGCCGATTCTCCCGAAAGCCCGGGTGCAAAAGCGCAGGATAGAGAGCTTCTTTACCAAGCCGACGGACCACAGCTTTGTGGTGCTGGAATGGGCCTTGGACAACAGCCGGCAAAAGCTGATGACCGGAATTGCCCTGGCTGCCAGTGACAGTGCCGCCAGTCAGGAGGCGGAACGGGGGTTTCAGATTAAATACTATACCTTCCTGTCCCAGTATGAGACCTATCAGGGTGACTGCAACATCATCTCCCTGCCCCTGTCCTGCAAGGAAAACGGGAAGTTTGTCCCCGCGGCGTTTGACGCGGTAAGGACCCTTTCCAAACGCAGCGGAAGCTCCTTGGAACGGTATTTCTCAGATGACAACCCTCGGTGGCAAAGCAGGCTCGCGGAATATGGGATTGAACCCAGCGAGTGGCGCCTCATTGAGGAGCTGAATTCCAATGAGGACGGGCTGAGCTCCTACTTCGAGAGTCTGAAAAAGTCCGATGCGTTGATTGACAGATTTATCATTCCCCGCATTGAAGAGAAGCAGACCCAGTCGGCTTCCAAGGAAGACAGCAGCCTGGAAACCATGCTGATCTCCTACGCAAAGCAGTTCAGCAAACAGCAGGAAATCATACGAGAGGGGGAGATTCTCACCGGCTTCTGCGGCATGCTGGAGGCCGCAAGGGGGCAAGCTGAAGCCCTCTGGAACGCGGAGGATGCTTACAACGGCAGCGTCGGGGCGCTCTTTGCCTATGCGGACGCTCTGGGGCAGACGCTGAATCGTCTTGAGGATTCCCGCCTCCAGTTGGAAGGAAAGCAGAGCGAAACCCGGGAGCGGATGCGCCATATCCGCTGGGAGCAGGCCTCCTCTTCTTACTATGAGCGGCAGGATGATTGGGATGAGAAGGAAGCGATCTGCCAAAAAGCCACGGCGGCCAAAGAGGACGCCGCCGCTCAGCGTGATGCTGCGGCGAATACGCTGCGGCGCCTGGAATGCGCCAGATATTATGGACAGTTGAAAGAGATTGAAGCCCATTTTTCGGCGGTTTGCGAAGAAATCACCCGTCGGGAATCCGAGGGGGAAGCCGGAAGCCGGTTGGCGATTCTGAAATACTCCGCCCGCAGAGCAATCCAACAGGAGCTTGAAAGCCTGCAACCGGAGCTGTCCCAGAAGAAATCGGATGTGGAGGCAGCACAAGCCTCCGTAGAGAATCTGGCCTCCGAACTCCGCAAAGCAGAGACGCGGAAAGAATCTGCGAATGCGGAGGTTGTGCGCCTGCGGACCCTGTTCGACAAACAGCTTGCGGACAATGACGCTGCGGCGGCAAGCCTGGCCTTTGCGTCTTTTCGGATGCTGGATGGTCGCTATCCCGAATGCGACATCGCCGCCTGGCGGAAGGAAAAGGACAGCCAGATTCAAACGGACCAGGAAGCAATCGCTTCCGCCAAGCAGCGACACGATCTTCTGGATGCCCGACGGGAGGAGCTGCCGCAGAAGATTGCGGACCAACGTACTGCCCTGGGGGAGAAGCGGGCCGCGCTTGCGGAGCTGAACCGGCAGATTGCGAACTATGAAGAACTGGATCGGCAGGTTGCGGCAATCTGCAAAAAATGGGACTTGAACTATGAGAACCGCTTTTCAGACCAGGGGCGGCGGTATTTGACGGAGCAGATCGAGGCCGCAGAAGCGGAGGCTGCAAAGGATTCCCGGATAATTGAAGCCCTGGAGGAGGAGCTTGCCGCCATTGGTCGGGGGACCCTGCATATTCCGAAGGCAATCGGCGACTTTCTCACCGATTCGGGCTGTGCGTATATCAGCATAGAGAAGTATCTGTTAAAGCAGCAGGAAGCCGGGCTCCTCTCCCCGGAGCGGGTGCTCCAGCTTTTGGAACGGTATCCTCATGCCGCCTATGGAATTCTTGTGGAGGAAGCAGCCCTGGACGCCCTTCAAGAGGAAGCTGCGAATCGTTGGCTGCCCGCAGTCCTTCCGGTTTTTACCGACAAGGATATGCTTGCCCTGCTGGACGAGTCCGCCAAGGACGCCTTGACGGTCTCCGCCTATGCCCGGGATTATTTCCAGAACCCCACAGGCTTTCAAGCTGGAATGGAAGAGAAAAAATCGTCACTGTCCGCTCATCGGCAAATGCTTTCAGATCGAAAGGACTCATTGGAATCTGACTTGCGTGTACTGACTTCTTTTTCGGAATATGACAGCGCCTGGCTGACCCAGAATACCGACAAGCGGTATGAGCAGGAAGCGGAGATAGGACGGGAAACCCACCAGATTGGGGCGCTGGAAGAAGAACTGACCAACGCAAAGCTGAACCTGGCGCAATTGGCTGCGGAGATCAAAGACCGGGAAGAAAACCTCCGACAGCTTCAAGCGCAGCAGAGCGCATTTGAGGCCTTTGTGAAAGACCTGGAGAAGGAAGCGCAACTGAAGCAGGAACTTTACGAGGCGGAGCGCAGTCTTCGGGCTGCCCGCGACGCAGTGACAGACAGTAACAAGCTGCTGAAGAAGGCAGAAGCCAGACATCAAGCCCTTTGCGAGCAGGTTGAGACCCTGCAACAGCTCTGCGCAAGGCTGCAAGAAGGAGAAAGGAAGGTTGACGGAGCCGTGGAAACCACGGAGCTCTATCAGGATCGCTGGGAAATCCTTCTTCAGCGGTACGACGCGCTGCTGGAAGCGCAGAACGCAGACTTGAAGCGCTTGAGCGAAGATCGGGCCCGGCTTGAAAAAGACCGCGGGGAAAAGGAGAAAGAGCTGCGGCGGCGGGGCCTTCCTCAGGAATCCTACGAAGGAATTGTGTACACGGAGAAAAACGAGGATGCGGCGCGCATTGCCTTAAGTGACGCGGAAGTCAGGTATAAGGAAGCAGCGAACGCATTCTCTGAGGCCACACAAGCACGATACAAGGCAGAAGCCTATTTGGACGCAGCGGAAAAAGCGCTGGACCCCTTCGGCGGGGAGCCCCTGCCCAAGTCTGAGGTGGGGCAGGCGTTTGAAGCTCGCCTGCAAAGTGCGCAAACAGAACTCCGCCAGTTGGAGGACCAGCGGGCAAAGCTGGATAAGCGAATCTCCGCGCTTCAAAGATCGCAGGGCAAAACCGAGATGGCGCTGGAGCGGCGTGCGCGCCCGCAAATTCTTCCCGCGGTTGCCTTGGATGAGGATTTTGAAGGGCAGCGGAGGCGGATGGGGAAAACCATCGAAGAACGGGAACAGGCGGTACGCAGCGCGAAAAAGCAGGTGGACGACACCGTTCAAGGCATGGACAGAAGCTACAGCGCAAAATCGGAAAACGTGCGGCAGGCCGTATCGAATCTGCATCGGCTTTTGACGGATGAATCTGTTCCTGGAGACCGATATTATACGCTGTGTGAGCATATCGAAACAAATTTGCACATCACACAGTTGCGAATCGCCCAAATCAACACAGATCTGGAGGAATTCAACAAAACGAAGGAAGATTTGCTCCACCAGTGCACCCTGCAGGGCAGAATGGTCTATGAGGGGCTGCGCCGGATTGAGAGTAATTCCAAACTGCAAATCCAGGGCAAGCGCTGCGCCATGCTTAAGTTTGTCATGCCAGAGCAGGTGGATGAAAATGTTGCAAAAACTTCCATTGCCGCCGAGCTGGAAAAAGGAACGGAAGAAATAGTCCGGCGCATGACCGCCGACGACACCCAGGAATCCGAGCTTCGGAAGCTTGCCCAGCGAACTGTGGGGAGCAAGCGCCTGCTGCGAAGCTACATCCGGCAGGAAAGCATCCAGATCAAAGCCTACAAAATCGACCGAAATCCCGAGAACTCCGGCTACAGAACCTGGGAGGACACCCAGGTCAAGAACTCCGGCGCGGAGAAGTTCGTGGTCTACCTTGCGGTGATTCTGGCCCTAATGGCCTACGCCCGGGACGCCTACGAGGGCATCGGTGGCGAGAAGAACCGAAGCGTGCTGATTTTGGACAATCCCTTCGGTCCCATCTCCTCCAAGCACGTCCTGGAGCCTATGTTTGATATTGCACGGAACTATCATGTGCAGATGATTTGCCTGTCGGACATCGGCAAATCCGACATTCTCTCCTGCTTCGACTTGGTGATTCGGGCCGTGGTCCGGAAATTCTCCCTCAACTCCAAGGAATGGCTTACCCACGAGGGCAACGAGACGATAGAGCATGGGTTCTACCGCTCTGAGCAGCTGAAGCTGACAAGTAAATCGTAAACTCAAAGGAGGCCCGATATGGCTGAATTTGCACCTGGGATGCGGGTTGTCATCCGCGATGAAGAATGGATGATCCGTAAATGTGATCCCAACAGTTTTCATACATACACCCTGCAGTGCGTCGGCATTTCGCCGCTTGTCCGGGATAAGACTGCCTATTTTCTGAGCGATCTGGAAAAGATTACGGTGATCGACCCTGCAAAAACGGCGCTGATCCCGGATAATTCCGCCCGCTTCATTCGTTCCCGCCTGTTTTTGGAGAGCCAGTGGCGGCAGAAGATCCCAACTGACGCAAAGCTGCACATCGGCCATCGGGCGGTGATGGACGTGATGCCCTATCAGCTGGAGCCTGCGGCCATGAGTCTGTCGCGGCCCCGGCAGCGAATTCTGCTGGCGGACGGCGTTGGCCTCGGCAAAACGCTGGAAGCTGGCATCCTGATCAGCGAGCTGATCGCCCGGGGCAGAGGCCGCCGCATTCTGGTGGTCACGGTGAAGAGTATGATGGCGCAGTTCCAGAAGGAAATGTGGGAGCGCTTTTCTATCCCGCTGATTAGCCTGGATTCCTCCAAGATTCAGAGAATCCGCAGGGACCTCCCCAGCAATCACAACCCTTTCCACTATTACGACAAGACCATCGTTTCCATAGACACCATCAAGCGGGACAACGAGTACCGGGTGCATCTGGAGAACGCCCGCTGGGATATTATTGTGATCGACGAAGCTCACAACGTGGCCAAGCGCGGCAATAGTGGTTCCCAGCGCGCACGACTGGCGGAGCTGCTGTCCAGCCGAAGCGATACGCTGATCATGCTTTCGGCGACGCCCCACGACGGCAACGCCCGATCCTTCGCTTCCCTGATGAATATGCTGGACCCCACCGCCATTCCGAACCCGGACGACTACACCGAACAGGATATCAAGGACAACGGCGACGATATCAAGGGTCTTTTCTTCCGCCGCTTCAAAAAGGATATCCAGGATCAGGCGATGGGCGGCTTCAAGGAACGCTATATTGCTGAGATCCCGTGTACCGCAACTGAAAAGGAAGAAGCCGCTCTGGATGCGTTTTTGACCTATGAATCCATGCTGCCGCATACCGAAAACGGCAAGCTGCGGGACATGACCTTCAAAAAGGCCATATTCTCCAGCCCGGCGGCTTGCCTGAAATCCATACGGACGCGAATGAGCCGGCTGGAAAAGGAAGGCAGCGAAGATGGCGCAAAAGAATGCGCCGCTTTGACAGTGCTGGAGGACGCCCTGCGAGAGATCAAGCCCCAGGATTTCTCCCGCTATCAGGAGCTGCTGAAACTGCTGCGGGATCCTGCTTACGCCTGGAACCTCCGGGCGGCGGACGACCGTCTGGTGATCTTCACTGAACGGATTGAGACGATGCGCTGGCTGGCAGAGCAGCTTCGGCAGGATCTGCGCCTGCCCGCCGCTGCGGTTCAGACCCTTCACGGCGGCATGAGCGACATCGATCAGCAGAAGATCGTGGAGGAGTTCGGCAGAGACGAAGCGCCAATGCGAATCCTGGTGGCCAGCGACGTGGCCTCCGAGGGTATCAACCTGCACTATCTCAGCCACAGGATGATCCACTTCGATATCCCCTGGTCTCTGATGGTTTTCCAGCAGAGAAACGGACGTGTGGACCGCTATGGCCAGAAGGTCTCTCCCGATATCCGTTATCTGGTAACCCGTTCCAAGAACAAAGAGATCCGCGGAGATATGCGCATTCTACAGGTACTGATTCGCAAGGAGAACGAGGCCAACAAGAACATCGGCGACGTGGGCGCTCTGATGAACCTCTACGATCAGGACGCGGAGGAGCGGCTCACCTATCACGCCATGGAGGAGGGCAGCGCAGAGGAGTTTGAACAGACTCTGACCATTGAAGAAGGCGTGTCCCTGGAGGATCTGTTTGCCGATCTGTGGGGAGACGCGCCGGAAGCGGCTGCCCCCGCGGAACAGTCAGAGCCCAAAGGTCCCGAAACCGTGGACGACCACACCCTGATGCCCGATAAGGAGTTCCTGGAGGGAACGGTTCGCCTTCTGGCGGAGACCCGTCCCTATAAGGTTGCGCCGCTGCATGACGCGGAGGGCCTGGAGATCCGTTGGACGGCGGATATGCAGCGCAGATTCCGCAACGTCCTGCCGCCGGAGGCTGCCCCCGCCATCGACGAATGGCTGATGGTCTCTCCCGACAAGGGATTTGTGGCGAAGGAAAACCGCAAGAGTCTGCAAAACGCCCTGGAGGAGGACAGCTGGCCCAAGGTCCATTACCTCTGGCGGCAGCATCCCATCATGCAGTGGGCAAACGATAAAGCCGGTCTTTTCTATGACCGACAGCAGGCTCCACTGGTGGGCCTTCCCGGCTTGGCGTTGGGAGAGGTTCTGTTCTGCGTGGCCGGGATGATTCCGAACCGCCGGGCCGTTCCCGTTGTGGATGAGTGGTTTGGACTCCGCTTTGTCAACGGGCGCTTCGACAAACGCATGACGATGGAGGAATTGATCGCCGCCACCTGCTTTGATCAGGCGGACCGTCCCAACCCCGGGATAGTAACGGAGGAAGACGCCGCCGCGGTTTCCGGTCTGCTCCCTGAAGCGATCAAGCAAGCGAGGGCCTATATGAGTCAATGTGTGCTGGACCATCGGAATCGAACGGACCTTCCGGTCCTGCAGGAGTGGGAGAAGCTGGAAAAGCTCAAAAAGCGCCACATGGAGCATATCCAGGAGAAGTATGAGCAGCTTTCCATCTTTGGTCAAAGCAAACGCAAGGACGCGGAGACACGGCATATTGATACCATCTTTACAGAATTTGTTGACTGGGTCAAGGACAGCGTGGAGATTGAGGATGCGCCCTATCTCCGCGTGATTGCAGCCTTCACGGGGGTGAGCCTATGAGCATGGACCTGACCGGCATTCAGAACCGGAATGAATACTACACGAATCACTATTTCGCGTCCACCTTTGAAAGCAACGCCGCGGATACCATCAAAACCTGGCGGGAAGCTGCGCAGGGGACGGAGCTTCGGACGCCCTGGGCGCTGCTGCGGGACGCCGGGAAGCGGTATTTCCTGATTCGCAGTCGGCAGGAGCGACGCCGCAGCGGCGACGCCTACCGGGACGCCGTCACGCAGATCGCCCGGGAGCTATTGGCTTCTCTCGGCTACGACGTAAACACTGCGGCTCCGGAGCTGGAGGAGCTTCCGAACAACGGGGGCAAGGTTCTCGTCGCGCTGGAGGTCAATAAGGAAAACGGCGCGCCGCTCCTTTGGACGATCCCGGTCGCACCGATGGAAGACGCCACTGCGGGCGGCGAGGATGAGGCGGACGCCTCCGACCTGTTGGATTATGCGCCTTTTGCAGCGGACCTTCGGGCAGACCAGGTGGAGCCCTTTGCGGACGAAGCCCTGTGCCGCGCGCCCATGGAAGAGCTGCTGGGCCGGCTCCTGTACGATCTGGATGAAAGCCCTCGCTGGATCCTGCTTCTCAGCGAGAGCCAGCTTGCCCTGATCGACCGCAACAAGTGGAACGAGAAGCGCTTTCTGGTTTTCGATCTGGATGTAATCTTCGGACGCAACGAGGAATCCACCCTTCAGGCCATGGCGGTGCTGCTGCACCGGGAGTCCCTCTGCCCCAAGGATGGCGCCATCCTTCTGGACGCCCTGGACGACAACAGCCACAAGCACGCCGTGGAGGTCTCCCAGCAGCTGAAATACGCCCTGCGGCAGAGCATCGAGATTCTCGGCAACGAGGTGGTCTACGATATGCGGGAGCGCCAGCATGTGGGCGTGTTTGGCAGAGCTCTCGCGGAGGACCTGACCCTCCAATGCCTCCGTTATATGTACCGCATTCTCTTTATGCTCTTCATTGAGGCGAAGCCGGAGCTGGGCTACGCCCCCATGAAGGCTCTGGCCTACGAATCCGGCTACTCCTTTGAGAGCCTGCGGGAGATCTGCGAGCAGGCCGAGGGGGACGGCGAGATCAATGAAGAGGGCAACTTCCTGAAGGAGAGCCTGGACAAGCTCTTCGGCTTGGTTTACAACGGCTTCCCCACCAAAACGGCTGTGCCGGAGGACGGGGAATCCCTGCGCGGCGTCTTTGCCATTGATCCTCTCAAGGCCCATATCTTCGACCCGGAGCGGACGGCCCTGATCGAGAAGGCCCATCTCCGCAACGGGAAGCTGCTGCAGATCATCAACCTGATGAGCCTGTCCCGCAGCGGCAAAGGCCAGCGGCGGGGCCGCATCAGCTATTCCAATCTGGGCGTCAACCAGCTTGGCGCGGTCTATGAGGCCCTGCTGAGCTACCGTGGCTTCTTCGCGGAGGAGGATCTATACGAGGTCAAGCGGGAGAACGACAAGGTAGACGAGCTGGACGTGGGCTATTTCATCCCCCTGCGAGATCTGGAGCAGTACACCGAGGGCGAGCGCGTCCGCAACGCCGACGGCAGCCTGCGGGTGCATCCCAAGGGAGAGTTTATCTATCGGCTGGCCGGGCGGGAGCGGGAGAAATCCGCCTCCTACTATACCCCGGAGGTACTGACCCGCTGCCTGGTGAAATACGCCCTCAAGGAGCTGCTGGAGGGCAAGACCGCCGACGAGATTCTGGAGCTCACCGTCTGCGAGCCAGCCATGGGCAGTGCGGCCTTCCTGAACGAAGCCGTCTCCCAGCTGGCGGAGGCCTATCTGGAGCGCAAGCAGAAGGAGACCGGCCGCAGCATTCCCCATGAACAGCGCCAGCAGGAGCTGCAGAAGGTCAAGATGTTCATTGCCGACCGCAACGTCTACGGCATCGACCTGAATTCCACCGCCGTGGAGCTGGCGGAGGTCTCCCTCTGGCTGAATACCATCTTCGAGGGGGGCTACGTGCCCTGGTTCCGCACCCAGATCGTAAACGGAAACAGCCTGATCGGCGCCCGGCGGCAGTGCTATACCTTGGACCAGGCCATGGCCACCGGCCCCGCCGCCTGGTATAACGGAGCCCCGGAGCGCATCCTGCCCGGCAAAAAGCGCAGTCTCCGCCGCCAGCAGGTCTATCACTTCCTGCTGGGCGATCCCGGCATGTGCGCCTATACCGATAAGGTCATCAAGAGCCTGGAGCCGGAGAGAATCGCCGCCATCAAAAAATGGAACAAGAGCTTCACCCGCCCGCTCAACGAGAACGAGGCGGAGGATGCTCTGCGCCTCTGCGAGCAGATCGATACCCTATGGGCAGCCCATACGGAGCTCAGAAAGGAGATTAAGGACAGGACCACCGACCCGCTGTCCGTCTGGGGCCAACCCCAGGACAAGCTGCACCGGCCCACCACCATCCGGGACAAGGACCGGATCTATGAAAGTCTCTATCTCTCCAAGGGCGGCAGCAACGCCAGCCCCTATGCGAGACTGAAGGCAGTCATGGACTACTGGTGCGCCCTCTGGTTCTGGCCCATCGAAAAGGCGGACGAGCTGCCCAGCCGCATGGAATTCCTGTGGGACGTCAATATGCTGCTAGGCTTGAATGTTGTCGATACCAAAGCAAAAAAAGGTGATAACGAAACCCTGCCCCTGTTTGACAGCAGAGAGTTTGATCCCTATGCGCGAGAGATAGCAGAACGCTATTCCATGTACGGCGCGGTGAACCTGGATCAGCTCCGGGCGGACTTCCCCCGCCTGCGAATCGCCAACCAGATTGCGGAGCAGCAGCACTTCTTCCACTGGGAGCTGGAATACTCCGACGTCTTTGAATCCCGCGGCGGTTTCGATCTGGTGGTAGGTAATCCTCCGTGGATCAAGATAAGTTGGCGTGAGGAAGCGGTCTTGGGTGACCAACAACCTTTGTTGGCTGTACGAGAATTCTCTGCAACTCAAACTACAATAATGCGAAAAAGCCTGCTGGAAAATGAAGCGACACGGCGACTTTATCTTGCCGAATATGAAAGCATAATTGGGCAGCAAGCCTTTCTTAACGCTTTATGTAATTATCCTTTACTTCGAGGTCAGCAAACAAATCTATTCAGGTGTTTTCTTCCTCAATCATGGGAGTTCTGGAACAATACTGGAATAAGTGCATTTATTCATCCAAATGGAGTGTTCGATGACCCTAAAGCTGGACCTTTGAGAGTGCAGTTATATAAAAGATTAAGACAACATGTTCAGTATGAGAATGAACTTAATCTCTTTGAGGGAACAAACGATCATGGTCGTATGCGCTTCTCCACAAACATCTATCGTAATGGCATACGTGGTTATCGTTTCCAAATGATAAATAATGTTTTTTCTCCCGCCACGGTAGATGAATGCTATGAAAAAGAACAACTAAAACGAGAAGTACCGGGAATCAAAGACGAAAATGGTAATTGGAGCACAATTGGCCATTCGGATCGAATAATCAATGTTGGAGAACGAGAACTACGCTTATTTGCAAAGATTTTCGATGATAGTGAAGAATGGAGGTCTGCTCGACTTCCAATCCTTCATGCTCGCCAACTTGTTGAAGTTTTGGAAATATTTGAGTCATCAAAGTTAAATATTGGCTCATTAGGAGAGCACTATTATTCCTCCGTCATGTGGGATGAAACCAATGCGCAGAACGCTGGAATAATTAGGAGAAATACACATTTTGCAGACAACCTGTATGACTTGATATACCAAGGCCCTCAATTCAATGTCTCAAATCCCATGTTTAAGTCAGCCCGTAGAAACTGTACATATAATAGCGATTATGATTGTATTGACCTTACGGCTATTGGAGAGGCTGCTACGCAACGGTGTAATTATTCCATTGGGTGTTCCTTTAGTGAGTATTATAATTTGATTCAAGTTACTCCTTGGGGGAACAAGTGTACAAACGACTATAGAATTATCATACGAAGAATGCTGAATCAGAGTGGAGAACGGACGCTGATTCCTGCAATTGTTCCGCCAAAAACTGCTCATGTAAATCCCGTCTTAGATCTTTCTACCGACACACGAAAATATGGTTTAATCTGTGGTATGCTATCTTCGCTTTGCTGTGATTTTTATGTTAAG
>ODAI012211912.1_pt1 | contig 14938 bp, 4 predicted proteins | sample 1539321 | NCBI WGS metagenome assembly ODAI01 (sample SAMN02144231, study PRJEB22623) | gut metagenome | biome: sheep rumen | host: Ovis aries | place: New Zealand
ACAAAAGAGAAAGTTTCAGATATATTAAATGATAATCATATTATATTATTACCAAATGAAGAAGTAATACCAGGATTAGACAGTAATATATCAGATAACAAGACAATAAGAATAACAACTGATAAAGATTTAGCTGTAAAAGTTACAGAAACAGTTGTTAAATCAGCTGATATTACAGCTCAAGATTTATTAGCAAAAAACTATGATAATATAGTTGAAAAGTTAGTTGTAGAAGAAAGTACTATTCCATTTGAAACAGAAACAAAAGATGTTTCAACAGGAAATGGTGATAAAAAAGAAGTTGTTACACGAAAAGGTGTAGACGGAATTAAGAAAACAACTTACAAAGTAAAATATCAAAATGAAACAGAAATCTCAAAAACAGAAGTTTCTACTGAAATAACAAAAGAACCTGTTACTAAAAAAGTAGAAATTAGAGATAATCAAGTAGTTTCAAGAGCTACAGTTGATAGAGTGTCTGCAGAACCTGCAGCAGAAACAGCAGCAAATGCAGCAGCTAGTGGAAACTCATTAGCAGCAAGAGCAGCAGGAATGACACCACAAATTGTTAACTTAAATGCATCAGCATATACTGCATCTACATGTGATAAAGCTCCAGGTTCACCAGGATATGGTGTTACAGCATCAGGAGCATATGCAACAGCATGGTGTACAGTAGCAGCTGGTAGAGGTTACCCTTTAGGAACTATAATTTATATTCCATATTTTGCAAACATGCCAAACGGTGGATGGTTCGTAGTTCAAGATAGAGGTGGAGCCATAGCTAACAACAAATTAGACATTTATATGAATACTTATAATGAATGTATTCAATTCGGTAGAAGAAATTTACAATGTTATGTTTATGTACCGTAATTAAATAGAATGTTCTAAAATAACGAAGATTAAGACAAATTAGACTGTTCAATTATTGAACAGTCTTTTTAATTTTACTTTAACAATTTAGGATTATAGAATTAGACATAATTACAAAAATATGGTACAATATAAAGGATAAGTAAAAAAAATCCAAAAGGAGAGTGGAAATATGAAGGAAAGAAAAGTATGGACCAAATGGTTTTATTGGTTTACTTTTGCGGTATCAATCATATTAATTTATAAAACATTAGACAATTTTAGTGAGATTGGAAAGTGGGTTGCAAACTTTTTTCATGTTGTAATGCCATTTATATTAGGAATAATAATAGCATATATTCTATATATTCCTGCTAGAGGAATTGAAAGATTATTGAATAAAGCTAAAAAGGTTAAATTTATTCAAAAAAAATCAAGAACAATATCAGTAATATTAGTTTATTTAATAGCTTTATTAGTATTGGTATTAGTGATCAATTACATAGTTCCAATAGTTGCATCTAGTGTGCTTGATTTTGTTAATCATTTTCAAGATTACTACAATATAATTTCAAATAAAATTAGTGAGTTGCCAGATGACTCTGTATTCAAAAGTGAGGCTATAACAAATGCTATAAATCAATTAGGAACAACAGATGTAACTCAATATATTAACATGGAAAAAATAACACAGTATGCACAAGGAGCTTTAAGTGTTGCTGCAGGAATATTTAATTTCTTTGTTTCAATTATAGTATCTGCATATTTGTTACTTGAAAGAGGAGAAATTTTAAAATTCCTAAGAAAATTATCTAAAGCGGTTTTCGAAGAAAATGCATGTAAAAATATAGCTAAATATTTCCATAACACAAATGAAATATTCTTAAAATTTTTAGCTAGCCAATTATTAGATGCAATTGTTGTTGGAATACTAACATCAATAGCAATGAAAATTTTAGGTGTTAAATATGCAGTCTTATTAGGAATAATGATAGGCCTATTCAACATGATTCCATATTTTGGCGCAATTGTAGCAGTTATAATAGCTGCATTAATAACATTCATTACAGGAGGATTTTCACAAGCGGTATGGATGATTGTTATTGTAACAATATTACAACAAATTGATGCTAATATTATTAATCCAAAAATTGTTGGAGAATCATTAAAAATAAGTCCGTTATTAGTAATATTTGCTGTAACAATTGGTGGGGCATATTTTGGAATTTTAGGAATGTTCTTAGCTGTTCCGGTTGTCGCTGTAATGAAAGTACTAATTGAAGATTATATTGAATTTAAAGAATTAAAAAAAGTAAATAAAATCTTGCATTAAATATTTAAGTATATTATAATTAAATTACATAAAAACAAATGAAAAGGAGAAAAGTGTTATGATGAGTAAAAAGAAAAAAATTGGAATAATAACAGCAATTGTAGTAGCTTCATTCATTATAATGGGAATTGTCTATGCGTTATTTAGTGATAGAATTCAAATAGTAAATAAGTTGAAAATTGGTACTTTACAAATTGATGATTTGAACTTAACACTAAAAAAAGAAAATGGAGATACAGAAGATGTATTAGAACCAGCTGATTTAGACACATTATCATGGACAACAAAGAATGTAGGAACATCTGGGGCGTTAACAAGACATGTTTTAGAAATATACTGGAAAGATGCAAGTAATACTAATTTAAGTGATGTTTTATACTTATATCCAGCAAATTTAAGCAAAGAAACAATTTTGGCTGATTTCCAAAATATTCAAGATGGTAATGCTTCAACATATGTATTAGACACAGAAACATTCACAAGAGATGTTACTGGTGGTACAACAAATGGAATTAAATATAAATTTGTTGGAGACAGATTAAAGGGTTCTGATAATAAAAGCGTAATTAAAGATGGAGAACAAGCAAGTGTAGCGGAAGTAAATTATAATTCTACAGATACAACTATTATAGATACTAATATCTCAACAGATGATACAAGCGAAACACAAGATGAAATTTCATTTAGAATGCTTGTTAGCCCTAAAATGAGTTATTTATTGCAAGGTAAGAAGATTGAGATAAAGGTTACAACAGAGGCAATGCAATTTACTGAAGATGGTAGCGAAAACTGGACAGTTGTTGATAGTATAACATATGTTCCATAAATGAAAAAAACTAAAGAAAAGGAGGAAGAAGATGAGCAAGTTAGAACATAATAACGCTAAGGTGAATGAAAGCGTTGGAATTAGTGGTACTGGAATTAAAGAAAAAACAAAGCTTAAAGATAGTACTAAATTTTTAATTTTAGCTGTTTTAATTGTAATTTTATTAGTGTTAATTCCAATTGGTTATGCATTGTTTTCAAATACAAAACAGGAGAATGTTTCTACGCATATAGGAAAGATTAAGGTGGAGCTTGTTGAAGATTGGCCTGAGCCTGGTCAAACTGTTACAGTAGATGATGAAACAGGCACACCACAAGAAGAAACTTATGATGAGTTTGGTATAAATAAGAAAACAAAAACTATACATGGACACTCTACGGAAGAACTTAGTTCTTATGTAAGAGTTAGATTAATTCCAGTAATTGAATATTATGTATCAGACGGTGAAGATGGTCAATGGATTACAGCTCCTGTATCACAAGACAAATTTGTTGTTAATGTAGAAGGTGATTCATGGGTAAGAGATGGTTACTATTGGTACTACAAGAAAATTTTACCAGGATTTTCAGATACTGATAATATGAATATTTCTTGGCAAGTTGCCGAAATTCCAACTGAGATTGCCTCATATCCAATAAGAACAAATGTAAGAGTATTATTGGAATATGCACAAACTACAAATGATATGTGGAAAGATTTATTTCAAATTGATAGATTACCAGCAGGAATTCAAACACCAGAAGGTGGGGTAACTGAATAAATAATAAAATGTGGAAAGTATGTATAAATAAATACTTTCCTTTTTTTTATAATCTAAAATTAAAAATAATTTACAAAATTTGGCAAAAACAAAATTTTGTGGTATAATAATAGTAGGATGTGCTAAATGCACATATCATGTACATTGAAATCCATATTTAAAAGGAGGAATCGTTATGTTGAAAAACACACGGAGATTTATCGCATTAGTTGGCGGTATTGTAATAGGCTTTTCAGGTATCAATTTTGATGCTGTAGGCAGAGCTGATTTTACAACTGCAGAATCAGTAGTTGCGGTAAGCGGAAATGATGACGTACTTTATGGTGACGCAAATCTTGACGGTTCAGTCAGAGAATCAGATGCAATTCTTATTATGCAAGCAATCTCGAATCCAGACGAATATGGTTTGGGTGCGGGAACGGAAAATTGCATTACCGAGCGGGGAGCTAAAAATGCAGACGTTTTTAATAACGGCGACGGCTTGACTGTAAAGGATGCACTTATAATCCAAATGTACAAAACACTGAAAATTCAGTATTTGCCACATTCTTATAAGGACGACAGAGATCCTCACACTGAAACTACCACCACAACAACATCAACAACCACTACCACAAGCACAACGACATCAACATCGACAACCAAGCCAACAACAACCACTACCACAAGCACAACAACTTCAACAACAACGACAACGGAGTCAACAACGACTTCAACCACAAGCACAACCACAACGACGAAGCCGACAACGACTTCAACCACAAGCACAACCACAACGACGAAGCCGACAACGACTTCAACCACAAGTACAACCACAACGACGAAGCCAACCACGACTTCAACCACAAGCACAACCACAACGACGAAGCCGACCACGACTTCAACCACAAGCACAACCACAACAACGAAGCCGACAACGACTTCAACCACAAGCACAACCACAACAACGAAGCCGACAACGACTTCAACCACAAGCACAACTACAACAACTGAGTCGACAACAACTTCAACCACAAGTACAACCACATTTACTACTACATCATCAACTACTTCATCTTCGATAACTACTGTAAGTTATTATTATGAAAAATATGTTGATGATCAGGGTTCAGTATATTACGTCAATGAAGATGGCGTAATGATAGGTCCAGACTCTTCTGAAGATATGTATAATGGTTTTATTGAAACTGCTGAGAAATATGGTCTTGAGAATTACAAGATAGTATACTCAGAAGAAATTATTCCATATGCATATGTTATTCCTGGTTCTATAGATGGAGTTTATGATTGGGGCGCATGGCAAGCAGCACCAATGGCTGATTTACCATATATTTGTCCTGAGACATATGATTATCTTGAACAGAATAATCAGGTAGGTGTGTATAGCTACACATTCTGGAGACCGTACGAACCAAGTGGTGAGGAAGATGAATTTAAGTGCTATTTCGATTGTGGCAAACAGCATTATGAAGTTTATAACAATGACCCATTATGTTTTGTTTTAGCTTCATATTGGCAGCTGATTCCAACGGATGAAAATGGAAATGACATACTTAAGCTGGCAAGTGACAGTATGGTATTGAAAAATTCACTGAAAATCAGTTAATTTAAAAAAGAGGAAAGTTCAAATGAACTTTCCTCTTTGCTGTTTAAATAAAAAAATATACTAAATTATATAAAAAAAATGAACATCCATATAATTACAAAACTAATAAACTAAAGCAATCCCTAAGATAAAACAGATTTTAAATAAAATATTACATCTATATTTCAAAATTATAATAAAAATGTAATAAAGATAATTCTGCGGAAATCCCTAGAAAAAGAGTATTTTTTGTCTTATTATTGTAATTGTATTTTTCCTTTTAATAACTATAATTAAAGCATATTAATTAAGTTTGGAGGAAGAATTATGGTTTCAACAAGAAAAAAATTATTTGAGAAATTTGTGGCAATGTTGTTAATCGCAGCAACTATATTGTCATATTTTCCAGCATCAGTTTTTGCGGAGGATGAAACAAACAATGAAGAATCACAATATGTTCAATTTACAGCAAATTGGGCTGATGGAGGAACAGCAATAACAACCGAAGATAATATTATGAAGAATATTCAATTTAATATTAGTTTATCAGGAGGTCCAGTTTTTAATAATTTGGCGATTTATGCTGAAGATATAACTGAAAATAAAAACTTACCAACACCATATATTTCATTTAACAAAATGGATTATACAAAAGTATCCGGTGATGGAAAAAGTTTAATATATGATAGAAGTATGAATTCAGGATACTCAGCAAATGGAAATTTAAACTTGATGTTTGGTGGAACAAATGATTTTAGTGAATATGATAAAACTATTCAACTTACACTTGTTGGTGAAAGCAAATTAAATGGTGAAACAACACAAATTAATGAGGTAAGAACATTTACAGTTCACGTTGTGCCACAACCAATAATAAAAGAATTTAGTTCAGATGTAACTAATAAACTTAGCTTAAAAAATAAAAATACAGCTATGCGTACTAGTGCAACAAACTGGTCGCTATCAGGTTTTTCAATGTTGACAACAATTGATGTTGATTCAAAAAATGAAACATATTCTAATATAAAATTATATATAGACAGAACCACTGAGCAAGATATTGCTAAAAGTGTTTTAAATAATGCTACTAACCTAAGCATTGAGGTTACTAAGGATGCTGGGTATACATATAATGTAGTAAGAGATGAAGATGGAACAACATATGTTGAATTTACACGTGGAGAACAATTAGATAGTTTTGATGAAAATACAACAAAATATAGAGCGGCCTCAATAGAAGTAAAGTTCACATATAGAGTAGCAGAAGATACAACACAACTTGGAACAGGTTCAACACTTGTAAAAACAAATGTTGTAGCGGATGTAGAAGGTGTTTCTACAGAATATAGTAAAAATGGTATTGAATATACAAAAGGAAATTATAGCTATAATGTAGGAAAAGAATACTCATTGAATTTATGGAGTAAAAATGAAGGAAGTAGTTATTCAAATGATTATGATACATGGATAACTGGATATGATAGAAGTGAATCTGAGATTATAGAAGATGCAAAAGATGGAAATATAAGTTTAACATTTTCATCTAAAGCTGATGGTTATATTCAAGTAAATGAGGAACCTCAAAATTGTAGATTGTTTATTTATAACTATAATAGAAATAATGGTGGAAGAGCATTTTTACTTTATAAATGGGTAGATAGTTCTGGTGAAGTTATTTATCAAGGAAAATATAATTTATCTAATAATGAAATGACTCTTAAAAAAATCAAAATGACATATTTTGACATGAGAAAAACAGACAAGGTTGAATTTTATAAAATAGATGATGATGTAAATACAGCCACACCATTTTTTACAGCCACATCATCTGATGATGAATATATTGTGCCAGAAGGAGAAGAACTTGAAGAATATTATGCTGTTGTAACAGGATATCATGGTTCATACTATATTGATTATATTACTCTTGCAACATGGGATTCGGAATGGAATATTAATTTAAACAAAGTACCTATAAGTGAAAAAGATATTACAGGAATTGGTAGATATCAACATGGAGAATACTATCAATATAGTAAATCAAAAATAGACGGCAGTGAATCTATAAGTAGTCGACCTATTTCATCAGATTCACAAGGTTGTGCTACAGTAAACATATCTCATAGCAAAAAAAATTATTATGTTTCATATGCAAGTTTGGGCTTAGAAAATTATAATGGTGATGCTTCAACTTTCGGACAATTAGAAAAAGGAAAGAAGATTAATATAAATTTCCCAACAGAAGAAGAAATAGCTGAAGGAACAAGAATTATAAGAAATGAAAATGCAAAGTTTTATATTCAATTACCAAATGAATATGAATATAGTAACTTTAAAGTAGCATTAAGAGGAAATACAGAAGGTACATTATATTTAAAAGAATATCATACAGAGAATATAGGCGGATTTCAATATTTGGTAGTTCAATTAGATGGTATTTATCAAGGGGATATGATGAGAAATGTTGGACTAACTGTTACACACGATAGACGCCTAAAAACACAAGATGTTCCAGAATCATTACCTATAAATGTATATATGTTAACAGATAATGCACACTATCTTGGAACTACACAGGTAAACAGCAATCAATTTGAAAATAGTAATGGAACAATACCTGCTGTTGTAATGATGCAATCACAAAATTTCTTTATATCTGAAAGCAATTACATATTAGCTAAAACTTTAATTTATGATATAAGAGGAGTAGGACAACAGCCAGGAGAAGATGAAAATGGAAATTTAAGAATCTCTTCTAAAAATAGACCACTTGTATTTGAAGGAAATCAAGACGTAACATATAGAAGTCAAATTGAAGTAAAAGAAGATACTTTAAACAATGTTGATTTTATGATTAGATTACCAAAAGAAAATAATACTCCAATTTCAACTAGTTTATATACATTAGATTCTGATATGTCACTAGAATTAACAAACTTTGAAAATATAGAAGTAATTAAACAGGTAAATAGAAGAACAAAACAAAAGGTGTCTAACACAGATTATCAATTATTATATTCAACAGAGGAAAATGCAACATATAATTCAAGTTTTCAAGTACTTGATGAAAATACAGACTTATCTACTGTAAAAACAATAAGAGTTAAATTTAATCCAGATTATACTATTACAAATGGTCAAGCAATATACGTAAATTACAAAATGAAAATGCCTGCTGTAACTGTAGAATCAACAGAAAATCAAAAAAAATCAGCGGCAACAACAGCCGTAAGATATACAGTATTAAACGAAACTGATGAAAAAATACTAGAATCTACTCCTGCATATGTAGCAACTGGTAATCCAAAGTCTGATATAGTACTACAAAAGAAATTCCAAGGTGTTCAAGAAGGAAACCTTCCAGAAGGAGTTACATCATTAGCAGGAATACAATTTAAATTAATTAATGCAAATACACAGCAACCATTAGTTTTAACAGGTCAAACAACAGCAGAAGGAGTATTTTCAACAGATGAAACTGGTAAAGTTACATTAACAGATGTTCCAGAAGGTTTATACATAGTTGAAGAGCTTACAGAATTTGACTATTATGATGGAATTGATTACACAGATGTATTAGTTGAACAAGGAACAACAACACCATCACCAGTTGAGGTTGTTAACAAACGAAAGAGAGCAGATTTAATAATTAACAAAACATGGGAAGATACAAATACTCAACCATATAATGATAATGATGTTATTAAATTTAAAATTACTGGGCAAGGTGAGGAACCATTTACGGTTGAAAAGAGATTAGATAAAGAAACAGGAACTGTAACATTCCACGGCGTTCCATACGGAACATATACAATTGAGGAAACTCAAGGGTTATATGGATGGTATTTAGCTAATGAGAACTTAACCGTTGATGTTCTACAACCTGAAGTAACATTTGAAGCAGAAAACAAAATTGTTAAAGGTACATTAGTAATTGAAAAAATGATGCCTGCTGAGGATGATGTTAGAGATGTTACATTACAAATAACAGGTAGAGGAATTAACTATGTTAATAAAAATGACGAAGAAGTTAAATTAGATACAGATTTAAAATTAAAAATAAGAGATTATTGTGATAATACAGATGAAAACATAAGAGTTGATTTAAATGATAGCACAAAACCAACAAAAGCAACAATTACAATATCTAATTTACCAGCAGCAACTTATAAAGTTGAAGAGGTTGACATACCAAAAATTGAAGATACACAAATTGAAATGTATAAAAAACCATCAATAAAAAGAGCAACTATTAGTGAAAATGGAGAAATAGCAAGAGCGTCTTTAACAAATAATTGGAAAACTGGAAACTTAAAAATAGTTAAAACAGCAGCTCCGGGTGTTGATTTAACACAATTTAAAGTTGTTGTAAAACTTCTAAACTCACCATATTTAGCAACATATGAAAAAACATTTGATATACCTGCTAATGGTGAATTAACAATTCCTGACTTATATTTAGGTACATATTCAGTAAAAGAGATTGAATCTGATTACTATATTGCTAAATATGGAAGAGGAGAACAACAATCAACTGATCCTATTACAACTGAAATTTTAGATGGACAAACATCTGAAGCTTATATTTATAATGAAAGTACATATGGATATGTAAAAATCATAAAAACACTTGAAGATAGAGAGATTGATGCTACAGATAAAATTAAATTTAAAATAACAGGTAAAGATGCGGTAGGAAATGATGTAACTGAACTTGATGATCAAGGAAATAGCGTAAATGGAATGACAAGAGAAATTGAAATTAAAACAGATGAAGTAACAAATAAAAAATATGGTGAGGCAATATTTGGACCACTTCAAGCTGGTGGTGAATATCAATTAGAAGAAGTAAATACACCAGAATTCTATAGAGACATGGAACCAATTAAAATTGACATTAAGAAAAAAGACATTTATCAAGATCCTCAAGTTATTGAAATTGATAATAAAAGACAAAGAGGAAATCTTGAAATAACAACTAAAACTGTTCCAGAAGGTGGAGAATTAACTCCAATTAGATATGAAGTTAGAGAAATTAAATTAAATGATGATTTCTCATTTACACAAGGAAAAGTGGTTGCAGAATTAGATGGTGTTGCAGGTTTTGCTGAATTAAATAATATTTATGCAGGAAAATACTTGGTAAAACAAACAAGAGTGCCTGATCATTATATAATGGATTATCCACAAATTGTTGAAGTTCCAGATAAAGGAACAGGATATGCTGAATTTGAAATTGAAAAACCAGAGTTAAAGAAGACTAATGTAACAATTGAAAAAGAAGTAAGAACAACAACTGGTAGACTAGCAGTGGCAGATGATTTTACAGCTGCAGGTTTAAGTTCAGATGAAATATTTGAAGTTAGAATAACTAATGTTGATACTCAAACAACATATTTTACATTTATGGATATTCAAACACCAGGAAGAATAAAAGGTCTTCCAGCAGGAACATATGAGATTGAAGAAGTATATAAACCTAAATATTTATCTTCAGCTTATTTAATAAAAAATGGTGAAGATTATACTGAAATTGAAAAAACAAATGGAAAAGTTCTATTTAATGTAACAGAACCATTAGGTGATGAAGGGTCTGAGGTTACTTTGAAAATTAGAAATGTTATTAACACAGGCTTTGGATTTGCTGGTCAAGATTCAAAGAGCAATTTCAGTAAAACAACAATAGCTGAAGCAAATAAGGTAAGCAAAACTATTATAAATATTATTGATGAAGATGGAAATGCTGTAACTGGCGCTCAATTTAAAATTTATTATGAAGACGGTAGAGAAGTTCCAATTTCATTTGAAGGAAATACTTATGTAATTGGAAATGATAAGAGATTTATAATAAATGGATTACCAAAAGGAAAATATGTTATTAAAGCAATTTCATTACCTGAAGGATATTTACCTGTAGAAGATAAAGAATTTGTTGCTTATGATAATGCATCAGTTGTTACAAGAATTGAAGTATTAAAAAATAAACCAAGAGGAAATTTAACTTTAAGTACAACATATACAGATGATAATGGAAACAAGGCTTTTGCACCTCGTTCTAAATATAAAATTTTAAATCCTAAAACAGGTGAAGTTTTAAAATTTGAAAAAACAGCTTCTGGTGATTATATAAGAAGTAAACAAAATTCTGCAACGGATACAATTAGCTTGAGAGCTGGTAGTGTTACAGTAAAGGGAATTGAAGTTGGAGATTATCAAGTTGGTTTAGTTGATTTAACTGAACAATATGGTGTAGTTAGAGAAAGTGTTGAGAATGTAACTATTGTTGAAAATAGTACAGTTTCTAGAGAAGTTCCTGTGGAGAAAAGAGGAGCATTTAAGAAGGTTATCAAAAATGGACATCGTCATGTATGTGCTTTAACAGAAAACGGAAAAGTGTATGTATGTGGAGGATATGACTCATACATAGACGAACATGCAAAAGACAATGAATTGACTGAAATATCAGAAGTCTATCCAAATTTAGCTGGAATGAAGTTTATAGATATAGGATCAACAGGTAGTACAGGTTCAACATGTAATGTTTTATGCTTGGTTGATGAAAATGGAAAAGTTTGGACAAATGATTATGAATTCAATAAAAGTGCAGCTAATAAAAATCAAATGGTTTGTATAAATGATATGGAAGGGAATCCTTTACAAAATGTAACTATTGCAAAAGTATTTGGAAATGACTACTACACTATGATGTGCGCTATAGATAATAGTGGTAATATTTGGGAATGGGGAAAGATAGGCGGATCTTTCTCTGCAGTCCAAGGACCAATATTATTTAGTAGTAATAATGTTTTAGAGGGAAAAAATATTGTACAAATATCTTCAGATTCGCTAACTTTAGCAGTAGACTCTAGTGGTGATTTATATGCATGGGGATATAATTATGCAAACGTAGCTGGTCTAGGAAATGATGATGGTTCAGGAAAAACATTAGAACCTATTTGTGTAACATCTAGTGAAGGCTCTAACTTAAATGGCAAAAAAATAAAGAAGGTAGCAAATACTTATGATGCATCATATTTTATAGATGTTAATAATGATTTATATGTGTGTGGCTGGAATCATAATGGAGCACTTGGAATAAACTCAACTGATAATAATCAAGAGATCTTAAACCCATATTGTTTAACAGGTGATAATACTAATCCTTTATATAATAAAAAAATTATAGATGTTTCTGCTGAAAACGAAAAAGTAATGGTTGTAGATAACGATGGAAAAATTTGGGCATGGGGCTCACCTTATAATGAATATGGATTTGGAGAAGAAAATCATGATGTAAAATATGAACCATTTTGCATTAGTGATAATATAAATATTAAACTTAATACAGTAAAAGTAAAATCAGTAGAGGCCGGAAATAGGAATGATGGTTATGCTATTGATGAGAATGGAGATTTATGGGTTTGGGGAGATTATGACAAACCTATAGGACGTAATGGAGAAATTCCACCAGAAAGATTAAATTTCACTCAAACATCATATTTCGATTTGTTTGATGTAAAAAATGTAAAAATAGTTGGCAACCATAGTTCTCTTCTAGACAACAGCGGAAGATTATGGACAGATGATGGAACAACAGATTATTTAAGCACAGAATACGGTGCTGATTTAGAAAATATTACTATAAAAGATTATGCTTATTATGGTAACGGTCGTTTAAGTGATAATTATGGTGCAGTTATAGATGCAGAAAATAGAGTATGGACATTTGGTCCAATTAATCAACCATATGCATATAAAGGAATTACAAATAAAGGTGCTGATTACGATAAAGATGCTAGACCAATATGTCTAACAGAATGTGAAGATTGTGTATTATACAATAAAGAAATTCAATATGTTGCTGTAGGTAATGGTGTACAATCAAATAGTTGTATGGCAGTAATTGATAAAGATGGAAAATTATATACAGCAGGTGGAAAAAATGCAAGAAACTTAGGTTACGCTCCAGGAACAGAAACTTATAATAAATCTATAGTTCCATTTGAATGCTTAAACGAAAAATATAATAACTTATCAGGAGTTAGATTTACAAAAGTATGTATTTACGGTGAGTATACAATGATAGCATTAGATACAGAAGGAAACTTATGGTCATGGGGAGATAAAAATTATAGCTCATTAGGTGTAATCCCAACATTATATTATCAAGCAGATGGCGTTGATTGTGTAGTTCCTACTAAATTATCAATAGATGCTAAAATTGTTGATATGCAAATTCATAGTTATAGTGGAATTGCTGTAGATGAAAATGGAAAAGTTTATATTTGGGGAAGTAATGGATTATATAGCATTTATCCATCTCAAACACCAACATTAGTAGATTCAGACACAACACCAATTTACGGAAAGAAAATTGTTAAAGTTGGTATTGGTTATGGCTATTATATGCTTATGGATGAAAATGGTGAAGTATTTATTGATGGATATAATCCAGATATAACATCATGTTCATTAGTTAAATCTGCTGGAATAGTAGCAAGAGATTTCTATAATGGAGAAAATATAATAGTTATAAGAGATACTGAAGATAATTTATGGTATGTTGGACAAGGTTCTGCTCTTGGTTATAGCAAAACTTCTAAAACTCCAGAATTATTAACAGGTGTAACTGAGAATCCATTGTATAATGCTAATATTGTAAAAGTAATAGATAATATTATTATAGTTCAAAAAGGAGAAAAACAAGTTGCTTATACTGTAAATGACGGTACATTAAGTGATGGAATTGTTTTAAAACAATTTGAAAGCTATATTGATCCATCAAATTCAGATAGAACATATTATATGTGTATTGATGAAAATAATAATTTTTATATTAAAAATTATTATCACAAGGATTTTTATAAAGTAACAACAGCAGAAAAAATACTATGTGTTGGCTTAAATCATGCTATTATAAAAGATTTAAGAGGTAGATTATACAGAACAACAGAAACATCAGGCTCAATGTCTGGATGGCCATTTACTTGGATAAATGGTGTAGCAGGAGATAAAGCTTGGGCAGTTACTTTGAATGCTAGTAGCAATTCTTCATCGCCATATGTTTATTTAGAATTTATTCAGAAAAGTGATAATTCTTTATTAGTAAGAAAATATGGTACAGGTTCATTTACTACAAATAATGCAAAAATGTTAGGTATAGCAAATAGCACAACATCTTCTACAGGAGGAGATATTGTAGGATATACAGGTTCAGAAATTATTGATATGTATATGAGTTCTTCTAGTAACAGTGTTTATTGTATAGATTCAGATAATAAACTATGGGCTTGGGGAGCAAGTTATATAGGAAATAATACAGCGAATGGCTCTGAAACACCTGTAGTTGTAATGAATAATGCTAAGAAGATTTTAGCAAGTGGATACAGCTATGATATGGGTGGATATTACACTTATGTTTTAGATAAAGATAATAATCTATGGGCCTGGGGAAATGCTGCTATAGGTAATGGTGAAACGACTGGTTCATTAGTTCCTGTTAAAGTATTAAGTAATGTGAAAGATGTACAAGAATCTAGATATGGTATTTATGCTTTAGATAATTCAGGAAATCTATGG
>ODAI010480580.1_pt1 | contig 14936 bp, 11 predicted proteins | sample 1539321 | NCBI WGS metagenome assembly ODAI01 (sample SAMN02144231, study PRJEB22623) | gut metagenome | biome: sheep rumen | host: Ovis aries | place: New Zealand
ATGTGGCCTCAGCATCCCCATTGGCGACCGTTCGACAACGGGCATCTTCCGCGACATCATGATAGACATTGGCGATGAACAAAGCATCAGCGACGACCTCTCCACCTACTCCAGTCATCTACTGAACATGAAGAACATGATGCGGCAGGCCAATGGCGACACGCTGCTGCTGATTGACGAGTTTGGCGGGGGGACGGAACCCACCATAGGCGGTGCGATAGCAGAGGCAGTGCTGAAGCAGTTCTGGAAGAAACAGGCCTTTGGCGTCATCACTACTCACTATCAGAACCTGAAACACTTCGCCGAAGACCATCCCGGCGTGGTCAATGGCGCCATGCTCTATGATCGGCATCAGATGCAGGCCCTCTTCCAGCTTTCCATCGGTCAGCCTGGCAGCAGCTTTGCTATCGAGATAGCCCACAAAACCGGCATTCCTGAAGAGGTTATCAACGATGCTTCGGAGATAGTGGGTTCGGAATACATTCAGAGCGACAAATACTTGCAAGATATCGTGCGCGACAAACGATATTGGGAGGGCAAGCGACAGACCATTCACCAGCATGAGAAGCGGCTGGAGGCTACGGGTGAGAGACTGGATGCCAGTATCGAAGAGATAGAACGCGAGCGCAAGGCCATCTTAAATCGTGCCAAGGTACAAGCGGAAGAACTGCTGAAGGAGGCCAACCGCAAGATAGAGAACGCCATCCGTGAAATCAAGGAGGCTCAGGCTGAAAAGGAGCAGACGCGGCTCATCCGTGAAGAACTGCAGGAATTCCGCGAACAGGTGCAGAACGATGACACCCGTGGACTGATGAGCGAAGAAGACTTTGCCAAGAAACTGCGGCAGATGGAGGAGCGGAAAGCCCGCAAAATGCAGCGGAAGAGCGAGAAGGATGCTCAGCAGAAGGCTACCAGTGAGAAACTGGCTGCCCATGCCAAGACATCGAATGACAATCCGTCGCGCCCCATCCGGATAGGCGATACGGTGCGCATGAAGGGATTGGGCACTATTGGCAGGGTGGAAAGCATTAGCGGCAAGCAGGCCACCATCATCTTTGGCGATGTAAAGACGAAGATGAAACTGGAACAACTGGAACGCGCCGAAAAGCCCAAGGATACGGAGAAACCGAAAAACGACCATAGTGGACTGGTCATCCAAACCACGCGCATGACCAGTGCCACGATAGAAGACCGCAAGTCGAACTTCCATCAGGACTTGGACGTGAGAGGTATGCGTGGCGATGAGGCTGTAGACACAGTGATGCACTTCATCGACGATGCCATACTGGTGGGTATGTCTCGGGTGCGCATTCTACACGGAACGGGGTCAGGCATTCTGCGACAACTTATCCGACAGTATCTGAAAACTGTGCCTAACGTAAAGAAAGCCAAGGACGAGCACGTGCAATTCGGCGGTGCCGGCATTACTGTGGTCGACCTTGACTAAGTCGTCATCCCCGCGATAATCATTGAGCAGCGGCCAGGAGTACCTCGCCCAGTGTGGGGTGTATGTGAATGATGTCACGCAATTGGCTGAGCGTTGTATCACGGCACATCAGTGCGCTGACTTCCTGCACTATGTCGGCAGCATGGTTTCCGTATGCATGACAACCCAGCAGACGGCCGTCGGACGGTTCGCAGAACAATTTCAACAGCCCTTCCGTCTCTCCCATGGCCAGGGCCTTACCATTAGCCCGCCAGAACGACTTGTGGCAAACGTAGGGCATGCCCTGTTTTTTCAACTGTTCTTCGGCAGGCCCCACGCAGGCTGCTTCCGGCTCAGTAAAGATGGCGGCAGGCATGATGTCGAACCTGATGCTATCCGTGCGGCCCAGAATATGATTTACTGCCCTTACGGCTTGCATTTCAGCAGCATGTGCCAACATCTGACGACCGTTGACGTCGCCAATGGCATAGAGTCTTGCGGTCGGCGATGGCAGGTTGGCCACCTGGAAATTGTCGTCTACGGGGATAGTGCCATTAGCGGCCAGCGTGATGCCGGCGATTTCCACCTTCAGTCCTTCTGTGTGCGCCTTGCGGCCAGTAGCCATCAGGATAACGTCGGCATCAATGTCGGCAATCGATTGTACGGCGGTCTTCATCCTAAATGTAATGCCACGCTTCTCTAATAATTTTCGCAGCCGTTTGGCAATATCGCTGTCAAGTGCGGGCAAACATTCCTTCAGATATTCTATCACCGTCACTTCAGTACCAAAACGCTGGAACACAGAGGCAAACTCCATGCCGATGACGCCGGCACCGATGATACAGAGCTTGCGCGGCATCTGCTGCAACTGCAGGAGTCCGGTGGAGTCTACCACGCGAGGGTCGGCTTTCGCGTCCTCTATTGGTAGCCATTTTGTTTCTGAACCCGTAGCAATGATGATGTTTGGGGCAGTGAAGGCATCGCCGGCATCCGAGTACACCGTATGGTCGTCGGCAAAGGTTGCACGGCTGCGAACAAGGGTGATGCCGGGCTGAGCAAGGATGCTTTCTATGCCAGCCCTTAACTGCTGAACCACCTGCGGCTGACGCTCCACGGCCTCAGCGAAAGAACCGGCATGGACGTAGGTCTTCGTGGGTATGCAACCAATATTCAGACAGGTGCCTCCCACGTGCTCTTCTTCAAAGATGACCACCTTCAGGCCCTGTTCGGCGGCATATTCAGCGGCGCGGTAGCCACCAGGCCCCGCGCCGATGATGATGAGGTCAGTTGTTGTCATTCAGCAATTGTTTATAGGTGACAATAGGATGCTTGGCTGCAAGCACATCGTCTACGCGTCCGATTGGTGTGGTGTGAGGGGCCGACTTCACCAAATCGGGATTGTTTTTGGCTTCTTCGGCTATCTGGCGCATTACGGCAATGAATCCGTCAAGGGTTTCCTTCGACTCGTTTTCGGTGGGCTCAATCATGAGCGATTCATGGAACAGCAGCGGGAAGTAGATGGTGGGCGCATGATATCCGTAGTCGAGCAATCGCTTGGCTACATCCATCGTGGTGACCCCGGTCGACTTGTCTTTTAGGCCGTCGAATACGAACTCATGGCAGCACAATCCGTCTATGGGCAGCTCGTAGACATCTTTCAGCGACTCCTTGATGTAGTTGGCATTGAGGGTAGCCAACGGACCTACATACTTGAGCCCTTCTCTGCCCAGTGAAAGAATATAGGCATAGGCTCGCATCAGCACGCCGAAGTTGCCATGATAGGGCGATACGATAGGCAGGAATTCCTGCAGACCCTCACGGACCCCTACCGGTCCGGCACCAGGTCCTCCACCGCCGTGAGGCGTCGAGAATGTCTTGTGGAGATTGATGTGCATCACGTCAAATCCCATGTCGCCCGGTCGACAAGCTCCCAACATGGGATTCAAGTTGGCTCCGTCGTAATACATCAGTCCTCCGCAGTCGTGGATGAGTTTGGCAATATCGGGAATATGCATCTCAAAGAGGCCCAGCGTATTGGGATTGGTCATCATCATGGCGGCGATGCCAGGCCCTTCCGCAGTAACGATTTTCTCCAAGTCTTCCAGGTCTACCAAGCCATCTTCCGTTGACTTCACCTCTAAGATTTCTAGTCCGCAGACGGCAGCAGAAGCAGGATTGGTGCCATGGGCTGAATCGGGCACTATGACCTTCTTGCGCTGCATATCGCCACGCGAGCGATGATAGTTATCGATGGTCATGAGGCCTGTCAGTTCACCGTGAGCACCGGCATAGGGCTTGAAGGTGAAATGGGCTAGGCCTGTGATGGCACAGAGGGCTTTTTCGAGCAATACCATCAGTGCTTTGGCCCCCACCACTGTGTCGTCAGGCTGCTGGGGGTGCAGGTTCAGGAACTGCGGCATGGCGGCCACTTCCTCATTGATTTTCGGGTTGTACTTCATCGTACAGGAACCGAGCGGATAGAAGCCTGTGTCTACGCCAAAGTTGTTATTGGAGAGATTGGTGTAGTGGCGCACCACGGTCAACTCGTCACACTCGGGCAGCGCGGCATCCTCGGTACGCTTCAATGACGCAGGAATCTCGTAATGGCCAAAATTGTTCTGAGGCAGGCTGTAGCCTTTACGGCCCTCCTTGGAGAGCTCAAAAATCAGTTTTCCGTATAATCGGTTGTTCATAGGGCTGCTACTTTTACGAGATTATCAATTTCTTCCTTCGTACGCTTCTCGGTGACAGCAAACAGAATGCCTTCTCCCAGACGGATACCGCCCAGGAAACCGGCATCGATAAACCGGCGGTAGAGGGCATCCACGTCACCATCGTATTCCACATAGAACTCATTGAAGAAGGGCTTGTTATAGCACAGCTTGAAACGCCCCGTCTTCAACAGTTCGTCACACAGATAGTGGGCCCCGGCATACGATAGCTCTGCAGCTTCCTTCAGCCCCTGCTTACCCATTAGCGACATGTAGATGGTGGCAAACAAGGCCATCAACGACTGGTTGGAACAGATGTTCGAGGTGGCTTTCTGACGCCGGATGTGCTGTTCACGAGCTTGCAGTGTCAGTACGAAGGCCCGCTGGTTGCGGTTGTCTTTCGTCATGCCTACGATACGTCCCGGCATCTTGCGGATTAGTTTTTCGGTGCAACACATATAGCCGACGAATGGTCCGCCAAACGACATGGGAATGCCCAAACTCTGTCCGTCGCCGACGGCAATGTCGGCACCCCATTCTGCGGGAGTCTTCAGTATTGCCAAGTCGGCAGCTACACAGTCGACCACAAAAAGGGCTTTCCACTCGTGACAGGTATCGGCAAAACCCGTAAAGTCTTCCACAATGCCATAAAGATTGGGCTGCTGTACCAGCACACCAGCATAGCCGCCTTCTGCTAGTCGGCTCTTCACCTGGTCGAGATTGGTGACACCGTCGTAACAATCGAGAATGTCGAGTTGGATATCCTGATGCAGGGCGTAGGTCTTCAGCACGTCGAGGGTCTTGGGACTGACGGTGCCGGATACCAGAAACTTTCTGGCCTTCTTGCCGGCAGCCAAAGCCATCAGCATGGCTTCGGCTGCCGCCGTCGTACCATCGTACATCGAGGCATTGGAGACATCCATACCCGTCAGTTCAGCCATCATCGACTGGTATTCGAAGATATAGTGTAGCGTGCCTTGTGATATTTCTGCCTGATAGGGGGTATAGGAGGTCAGAAACTCTGAGCGTGCTAGCAGACTAGGAATGACCGAGGGGGTATAGTGGTCGTAGACTCCCAAACCGGCAAAGCAAGTCAGTTGCTTGTTTTCAGCCGCCAAGCGTTCAAAGAGTTGACGCACTTCCAGCTCACTGTTGCTCCGAAACAGTTCGTAGTCACCCCTGAAACGGATGCCCTCGGGAATCTGGCTGTACAGGTCGTCAAGTGTCTGCACCCCAACCTTGTCGAGCATGGCCCTCAGATCATCGTCTGTATGTGGGAAATACTTGAAATTCATCGCTCACATCAGCTGTTATTTCTCACAGAATGCAGCATAGGCTTTGGCATCCATCAGACGGGCAAGTTCTGACTGGTCGCTAATCGTCACCTTGATAATCCAGTTTTCGTAGGCATCCATGTTAATCAGCTCGGGCTGATCCTCCAGGGCTTCGTTTACCTCGACTACAACGCCCGTGACGGGTGATATCAGGTCGCTGGCAGCCTTGACGCTTTCAACGGCACCAAACTCCTCGCCTGCCGAAACTTCATCGTCTACCTCGGGCATGTCAACATAAACCACATTGCCCAGTGCGTTCTGAGCATAGTCAGTGATGCCGATGTAGCCATACTTACCTTCTACCCTTACAAATTCATGCGACTCCGAGTAGTAGAGTCCTTCTAATACTTTTGCCATAATTGTTACTTTTTATAATGCTTATCATAAAATTTCTTCTTGCACACCACTTCGGGGAACACTTTCTTGCGGATTTGTATGGCTACCTCTGTGCCCAAGGCAGCATATTGTGCATCGACGAGGGCCATGCAGACACTCTTGTCGGTAGAGATGGTGTGGTAGCCCGTAGTCACCTCGCCAATGGGTTGACCGTCTTTCAAGACAGTATAGCCGTGGCGGGGTATGGCCTTGTCGTGAAGCTCTATGCCCACTAACTTCTTCTGGGCGCCGTCGGCTTTCTGACGAGCTAGAGCCTGGCGACCTATGAACTCAGGCTTGTCCAGTTTGACAAAGATGCCTAAACCAGCCATGATGGGAGTGATGTCTTCACTCAGTTCGTCGCCATAGAGGGGCAAGCCAACCTCGAAGCGCAATGTATCGCGACAGCCCAATCCACAGGGCTTGCACCGCCCTGAGGCCAACAGCTTGTCCCAGCACTCATTGATATAAAGAGGTGTGGCATAGATTTCAAAACCGTCCTCGCCGGTATAACCTGTACGGCTAACGATGACGTCGCCTACCTGTTTGAAAGTATAGAATGCCAGTTCGCTACATGCAATGCCTAACACTTCTTCCATGACCGACTCTGACAACGGACCTTGTATAGCCAGTTCGCCGTAAAGGTCGCTCTGGTGCTGCAAGTCCACATCGTAGCCCTCGGCCTGTTGCTGAATCCATGCCCAGTCTTTGTCGATGTTGGCGGCATTGATGACCAGGAAGAAACTGTCGTCGGCCATCTTGTAGACCAACAGGTCGTCGACCACCCCGCCTTCTTCGTAGCACATCATGCCATAGAGTATCTTTCCGGCAGGAATGCCTCGGACATCGTTGGTAAAGATGTGATTGACATAGCGCTCGGCCTCACGACCCTTGATGAGCACTTCGCCCATGTGGCTGACATCAAACACTCCGCAGGCGTGACGCACTGCCTGATGTTCATCTGCGATGCCACTATATTGTATGGGCATGTCGAATCCTCCAAAGGGCGACATGAGTGCCCCTAAAGCTACATGTTTGTCATAAAGACAAGTTTGTTTGTTTTCCATATAGTGATGGTTTTATTCTGTGAGTAATAAGATAAAGTCTTCTGTCATCAGATTCATAATGATGTCGTCAATGCGGTCTGGCAAAGCATGCCGCAAAGCGGAATGGGTCAGGGGCACATTGTGCAGCTTGCGGAGCAGACCGTCATCCAAGTCGCCTACCAGGAAATAATCGCCCATCAGATTGACTCCCTTGATGATGCCGTTTTTCAGTTCAATACGTGCTTCCAGTTCTCCCACGCCTTCTATCCTACGACGCTTGATGAGCGTGTAACGCGGATTGTTGCCGTAGATGAAATCGTCTGACAAGTATTCTTCTTCCAGCTGTTTTATTTCATGTACCTGCTCAGGAGTCAGCATCAGTTCGTCGTCACACAGCTGTTTCCGTACGAAGTCCTTGAATTCATCCAGCGTCAGCGTGGTATAGTTTTTCAGCAGTGCGATGCGTTGGTAGACACTGGCCACTCCCTTGGAGAGCAACTTGGCATCGCTGGGGGTGATGGCTCCCACCATGTTGACCATATCGGTGTCGTAAAGCATTGTGCCATGTACAATACTGCGTTTTGGGGTCTTATAGAATGCGGAGCCGCTCACCTTGCGGTTGCCTATCATCACATCGTTGCGCCCGGAAGCAGAGGCATCTATGCCCAGACGTTGCAATACGTTGATGACCATACCCAGATAGCGATTGAAAGTGAAACCTACCTGTAGTTCGCTGGTAACATAAGAAAACATAACATTCGACCGGTCTGCATAGACACACCCTCCACCGCTCTTCCGACGGTACATCTGAATATGGTGCTTGCGGCAGAAGTCAATGTTCACCTCGTTTTCTATCAGCTGGTTACGCCCAAAGATAACACTGGGTTCTACCTGCCACATAAAAAAGCATTCGTTGACATCGATATGGTGCGCAACATACTCCTCCATCGCCAAAAAGAATGACAATCGTCTGCTGTTTTCCGTTTCGGGGAGTGCAATGTAAAGCATAGTTGGTAGTGGTCAGTCTTAATATTTACTGCAAAATTATAAAGAATTTACGTATTTCCCAAACTTTTATGAAAAAAAAACACTACCTTTGCAAGCAAATACGAAAAAATATAAGGTGGAATTATTAAATCACATCAAATACCCTGATGACTTGAGGAAGTTGTCAGTCGATGAATTGCCGAAGGTTTGCCAGGAACTGCGCGAAGACATCGTGCAGGAATTATCTGTCAATCCCGGTCATCTGGCCTCCAGCCTCGGCGTGGCTGAAATTACTGTCGCCTTGCACTATGTTTACAACACACCTGAAGACCGCATTGTTTGGGATGTAGGACATCAGGCCTACGGTCACAAAATTCTTACGGGCCGACGCGAACGGTTCTGCACCAACCGCAAGTTAGGCGGCATCAAGCCGTTCCCTTCACCGGAAGAGAGCGAGTACGACACTTTCATGTGCGGACATGCCTCTAACAGTATTTCTGCAGCATTAGGCATGGCTGTGGCTGCCAGGAAGGAAGGCAGTGACCGCCATGTGGTGGCTGTCATTGGCGATGGTGCCATGTCTGGTGGACTGGCATTCGAGGGATTGAACAATGTGGCGTCGTCGGACAACGACCTGTTGATTATCCTGAACGACAACAATATGTCTATCGACCGGGCTGTAGGTGGCATGCAGGAGTATCTGTTGTCGCTGAATACCAACGAGACCTACAATGCCTTGCGCTTCAAGGTGTCGAGATGGCTTCACAGCAAGGGACTGCTGGAGGACGATCGCCGTCGCGGGCTCATCAGACTGACCAACGCCATCAAATCGGCCATATCGCATCAACAGAACATGTTTGAGGGTATGGACATCCGCTATTTCGGCCCCTTCAATGGTCACGACGTAAAGGAACTGGTGCGCATTTTGCGACAGTTGAAGAACATGAAAGGACCGAAACTGCTCCATCTGCATACCCAGAAGGGTCATGGCTATGCTCCTGCCGAAGAAGACGTAACGGTATGGCATGCACCTGGAAAGTTCAATGCCGAAACGGGTGAGCGCATCGTCAAGGATACCAGCAACGAACCTCCGAAGTTTCAGACGGTTTTTGGCGAGACGCTTTTGGAACTGGCACGGCAGAACGATAAGATAGTAGGAGTGACGCCTGCCATGCCTACTGGCTGCTCGATGAATATCATGATGAAGGCAATGCCCGACAGGACGTTTGATGTCGGCATCGCTGAAGGACATGCCGTCACCTTTTCAGGAGGCATGGCCAAAGAGGGTCTGCTACCGTTCTGCAATATTTATAGTGCCTTCTCACAGCGGGCCTTCGATAACATCATCCACGATGTAGCCATTCTGAAGCTGAACGTGGTGTTGTGTCTTGACCGCGCCGGTTTGGTGGGTGAGGACGGACCGACCCATCATGGGGCTTTCGATATGGCAGCATTGCGTCCCATACCGAATTTGACCATTGCCTCGCCGATGGACGAACATGAACTCAGACGACTCATGTACACCGCCCAAGAGCCTGACCGAGGTCCGTTTGTCATACGTTATCCGAGGGGTTGCGGCTCACTGGTAGACTGGCGCTGTCCGTTGGAAAGCGTACCGGTAGGCAAGGGGCGCAAGTTGCGCGATGGCAGTGAACTGGCTGTCATCACCATTGGCCCTATTGGTGTTCAGGCAGCAGAAGCCATCAAGGAATGTAGCGACAAAGATGCTGCCAGCAGGGTGGCCCATTATGACCTCCGCTTCCTGAAACCGTTGGATGAAGACATGCTGCACGAAATAGGACGTAAGTTCAAGAAGATTGTTACTGTGGAAGACGGTGTGCGTAGTGGAGGCATGGGCTCTGCCGTTATGGAATGGATGATGGACCACGGATACCAGCCCGTCATCAAGCGATTAGGACTGCCCGACTATTTCGTGGAGCACGGCAAGGTGGCTGAACTTCAAGCCATCGTAGGTATCGACAAAGAGAGCATCAAGAAGACCATACAGAAAGAGTTATGAAAGTCATCATCGGAGGAGCCGGAGCCGTTGGCACTTACCTGGCTAAGTTGCTGTCGAGGGACAATCAGGACTGCGTACTGATTGACGAAAACCCAGAGCGTCTGGGAAGTCTGGACGGCAAGTACGACATCATGTTGCTGTGCGGGTCGCCCACCAGCATTCAAGTTCTTAAGGATGCCGGCGTGGAAAGAGCCGATTTGTTTGTTGGCGTAACTCCTGACGAGAGCCGCAATATGCTGGCCTGCACCATTGCCCACGGCTTGGGTGCCAAGAAGACGGTGGCACGCATAGACAATTTCGAATACTTGTCGCCACATCTGAAACCCTTCTTCGAACGGATGGGTATCAATTCGCTCATCTATCCAGAAGTGCTCGCTGCCATCGATATCGTGAACGGTCTCAAGATGTCGTGGGTCAGACAGCGTTGGGATGTCCATGGAGGTGCCCTGGTGATGATGGGCGTCAAGTTGCGTGAAACCTGCGAGATACTGAACCAACCCCTGAAGACGCTTTGCGGACCGGATGACCCCTATCATGTTGTAGCAATCAAACGGGGCGACGATACGCTGATTCCCGGCGGTAACGACAGCTTGCAAGTGGGCGACTTGACATATTTCATGACCACCCGCGAATATATACCCTATATCAGAAAGATTTCCGGCAAAGAGCACTATACCGACGTCAAGAACGTCATCATCATGGGGGGCGGCAAAACGGCAGTGCGTGTTGCACTGACGGCTCCCGACTACATGAATCTGAAGATTATTGAGAAAGACGAGTTGCGCTGCGAACGGCTTAACGAACTGCTGAACGACGTGGATGCGATGGTCATTCATGGCGATGGTCGCGACCTGGGACTTTTGCAGGAAGAAGGCATCCAGAACACTCAGGCTTTTGTGGCGCTGACAGACAATGCCGAAACCAATATCCTGGCCTGTCTGACGGCCAAGCGCCTGGGTGTCCGCAAGACTGTGGCCATGGTGGAAAACCTCGACTATGTGTCCATGGCCGAGAGCTTAGACATCGGCACCATTATCAACAAACTGACGACGGCAGCAAGCCACATCTACCAAATGATGCTGGATGCAGACGTGTCGAACGTACGGTCACTGATGATGGTTGACTCCGACGTGGCTGAGTTTGTGGCCGAAGAAGGCTCCAGGGTTACCAAGCGGCAGGTGAAAGACTTGGGACTGCCCATCGGCATCACTATCGGCGGACTGGTCAGAAACGATGTCGGCATGTTGGTGAACGGTAATACGCAGATAATGCCTGGCGATTCCGTGATGGTGTTCTGCCATGAACAGAACCTGCGTAAGCTGGAAAAATATTTCAGGTAGTTGGAAGACGGAGGACCTTAAGATGGTTAATTTTCCCTTGATATACAAGATACTGGGTTCGCTGCTTTTCCTGTTGGGAACGTTACAGGGACTTTGTGCGCTGATAGCTTTCGGTTATCAGGAAGACGATGTCATCTCGTTTCTGATTTCAACGATCTTCACCATTTGTTGCGGATTCGTACTGAAATACATGGGTCGCAATGCCAACAACAACTTAGGGCGCCGCGATGCCTACCTGTTGGTCACGGTGACGTGGACCCTCTTTTCGCTGCTGGGCATGATGCCCTACTTGATAGGTGGATACATTGGAAATGTGACCGATGCCTATTTCGAGACGATGTCCGGATTCTCAACAACGGGAGCCACCATATTAGATGAGGTAGAACGGCTGCCCCACGGCATGCTGTTCTGGCGGTCGCAGACGCAATGGATTGGGGCTTTGGGAATCGTGTTCTTCACTATCGCCATCCTGCCTTCTATGGTGGGTGGCGGCAGCGTGAAGGTGTTTGCCGCTGAGGCTACCGGGCCTATCCGTTCCAAGATGCACCCCCGACTGTCCACTACCGCAAAATGGATATGGTCCGTGTACTTAGGACTGACGGTGACTTGCGTGTTGTCGTTCTATGCCGCCGGCATGGATTGGTTTGACAGCATCAACTATGCCATGTCGATGACGGCAACCGGTGGCTTCTCGACCCACAACGATGCCATGACATTCTTCAATTCACCTACGATTGACTATGTGGCCATTCTGTTCCAATTTCTGGCTGGCATCAATTTCACCTTGCTTTACATGGTCGTATTCAAGCTTCGTTTTCGGGCTATGATACACAGTTCTGAGTTCAAGCTCTACATCTCAATTGTGGCAGCGGCAACGCTGATGATTATGTATCTGTTGTTGGCCGAAAATGGCTACGGACTGGAGCGGGCATTCCGTTCGGCACTCTTCCAGGTAGTGTCGTTCATGACGACAACGGGCATGTATAATGATGATGTTGCCATGTGGCCCCACGTGACCTGGGTGCTGCTGGGACTGCTCATGTTTATCGGAGCCTCGTCAGGTTCCACCACAGCAGGTCTTAAGTGTGTCCGCGTGGTCATGTTGTTCAAGGCTCTTCGCAATGAGTTCCGCCACCTGCTGCACCCGAATGCCGTGCTTCCTGTGAAAATCGACGGCCAGCCGGTAAGTCAGGCCAAGCTGAACACACTGCTGGCATTCTTTACGGTGTTTGTCATGCTTTTGGTATTGTCGGCCTGTGTAATGGTCTTTGCGGGCATCGACTGGACCAATGCCTGGATGATAGCGCTCAGCCTGGTCAGTAACGTGGGGGTATCGCTGTCTACGCAAATCGGGCCGGAGATGTCGTGGGTGGAACTGCCCGTCTACATCAAGTGGATATGCTCGTTCCTGATGCTCGTTGGCCGTCTGGAAATCCTGTCGGTGCTGGTGTTGTTTACGCGTGCATTCTGGAAGGAGAATTAGAATACTGTCAGTAGAGATGAATAGTCAAAGGAAATGGAAAAGGTTTACAAGTTTAAGCCATTATTGAAAACACTCATCTGGGGCACTGAGAGTTGGCAGCTCTCAGGCGTGGAAGGCAGCGAGACTACCTGCCCGGAAGGTAGCCTCAATCAACTGGTGTCAAAATACGGAGCCGCACTCGTAGGGCGTGACAACTGGGAGCGCCACGGTGCAGAATTCCCGCTGCTGATTAAGTTTATTGATGCCCATCAAAACCTGTCGATACAGGTCCATCCTGACGATGAGACCGCTCGTCGACAAGGCAAGAAGCGTGGTAAGACTGAGATGTGGTATGTGTTGGAATCAGACCCGCAGGCCTATCTTTACAATGGTATTCGCGTAGCAATGACACCAGAGGAATACAAGCAGCGCGTGGCCAGCGATAGCATCGTGGAAGCACTGGCCCGCTACGACGTCAGCGAGGGCGACTGTTTCTTCATTCCTGCCGGTCGTATCCATGCCATCGGTACCGGTTGCCACCTGGTTGAGATACAGCAAACCAGCGACGTTACGTATCGCATCTATGACTACGGTCGCCGCGATGCTCAGGGGCATCTTCGACAGCTGCACACCCGTGAGGCTGCCGAATCTATCGACTTCCATGTGGAGGACGACTACCGTCAGCCGTATGAGCCGCAGAAGAACGAAGGGGTGGAGCTGGTGAGATGTCCTTACTTCATTACATCGGTCTACGACATGACGGAGCCAATGGAAATTGACTACACGGAGTTGGACTCGTTTGTCTGCCTGATTGGTATGAAAGGGGCGGCCCAACTCAACGTGGACGGCCAGCAGGTAGACTTCCATGAGGGCGAAACCCTCCTGTTGCCTGCCAACATCAGTCATGTGCGTGTGGAAGGAACCATCAAATTCCTGGAAACCTACTGCTGAGTGGCCTGATCGAGATAGCGGGCTAAATCCTGCTGGATACGTCGAAAGGGTTCAGAGAACTGGTAGCCGGCATTCTTGCGCAACATTTGCTTGATGTCCTGAACGGAATGCTCATAGCACGACATTTCGTTCAGACGTTGCGTATTGTGACAGGCTGTCCGCTGTATTTCCTCCTGCCGTTCCTGTCGCAAGCGCATGCATACCTTGTCAAGGATGGGGGCGACGACCGTATCGAACAGAGCATGGCCTTGAATGTAGAGATAGGTAGTAGCAGCCGTGATGCCCAGCGACTTCAGTTCCTCCTTCAGCTTCAGGTAGGTATCCTTGTTGCCTGGGAATTCCCTCTGCAGCTGGCGCACCTTGGTGTCCACCTTGCGGCGCACGTTGACGATGCTGTTCTGTGGATCCTGCACATTGAAGCCTCCCGGGTCTACCACGCGGTTGAAGTCGGACAGCGAGAAACGGTTGTGCTGCCCGTTGCGATAGAACCAGACACTCCAGATGAAGAGCGGAAAGATGGCCTCAGAATACTGGCGAAGATATTCATCGAAATCGAAGATGCGGTGGTCGTTGAGCGTCACGGCCACACAGACGTCGTGTAGCGACGGCGCATAGCATTGCAGATTCTCGATGGCATAGGCATAGGTGTGGAACACATAAGGCGACTGGAGCACCTTGACCGACTGCTCGGTATGTCCCTGCAACACATAGACGTAGTCGACATCCACACAGGCTATCATGTCAGGTCCCACACGACCTTCCGAGAAATTCATCAGCACCGACTTCTTGCCGCGTCCCAGTTTCTTGTGGCTGGACAACATCACCTCGAAGTAGCGCTTCTGAGTCTCAAAGCGGGTCAGCACGGTGCGCCAGAAGTAGATGTCGTCGTAGCTCTCGACGTAGGCTACTATCCTGCGTCGGGCCTTCTTGGAGCGTAGCCTGTTGGCCGCCTCAAAATACTGTGAATTGATGTTGTCTTTCAGTCTGTCAGCCATTGTCTTTTTTTAGACGTTATTCCGTTATGTCGATGCTTTGATGCTTTGATGTTCCGATGCTTCGAAATTTCGTCAGACGGTGATATCCGAAACCTCCGTCACCTTGTCTGTCCAGCCGTTCATGATGACGGCAGGCGAGTGGGTGGTCAGAATGATCTGTACGTTAGGGTTCAGCTCCACTATAAGGTCTATCAGCCGCTTCTGCCACTCGATGTGCAGCGACACCTCCGGTTCGTCCATGAAGAGCACGTAGGGCTGCTGGTCTTCCACCAGCACGGTCAGCAGGATG
>ODAI010868204.1_pt1 | contig 14936 bp, 14 predicted proteins | sample 1539321 | NCBI WGS metagenome assembly ODAI01 (sample SAMN02144231, study PRJEB22623) | gut metagenome | biome: sheep rumen | host: Ovis aries | place: New Zealand
ACCGTTAATATCACAAATTGCCATCATATTTTTAGAGATATCACCTATATCTTGATCATTATCGCTGTTACTATTGCAGGAAGTATATTCTTTCCAACATAATCATGCGTAGCTTTCAGCATCTTGTCGTATATCACATCAGCAGAAAAAGAAGGATATGTCACAGGTAAACCATCGAGTTTTGCTTTAAGCATCTTGATCCCCTTGGCGCTTGCTGGAAACCACTCTATCTCTATCTTTTTTGTGCCATCGATATACTTCTTTATCCATTCATTATAGATGGGAGTGTCCACTGGCACATCAGCATCCTTGACAAACTTAAATGTTTTATCATCGATAAAATACACAAATCTTTCGCCAGTGACATCGATTTTATCGGGAAAAGGCTTTTCTTCATCTAGAGAAACAGGATTTTTTCTTTTATTCCAGACGACAGCTACTTTTTCTTCAACACCATATTTTTTCTTCTTGGTGTTGTATGTTATCAAGCTATAGTAATCATCAAGCCCTCTTCTGCGTCTTATATATTCCTTAATGCAACCATTATCGAAGTATTCTAAATCTGGATACCAATATATTCCACAGTGAGTTTGTGGGCCTTCTCATCAAAACCACAGACGTGCTCTGTCATATCTGTTTTTGAAGTAGATTTAAATTTAATAAGCAGTTTTGGTTTTCCACTTCCATTTATGTCTGCAACTGCAATTTCATTAATCTTAAAATCATCACTAATTAAATCATTATCAATACATTCTCCGTCAGGAAACTTATGATGTTCAATAAAATTCTGCACAGCTTTCAAAAACGCAACCTGACGCGCATCATCTGACCAGACAGGCGTTGCGCAAAGCATGCAGGCCAATAGCATGCTAACGACAAAATGTACATTGTTCATATGCAGAAACCTCCAATATGGAACGTTGCAGTGGACATATGCCTCAAAAGCAAATAAATCTGCAGCACTTGTCGTTCAACAGTCACTGTCCTGCAACGGCTTACTATAGGAAGCATATCTCTCCGTGCTGGAGTACGTGCATCGCAATCCATCAAGCAAGTATGCTGATTTTCATCACCAATATCGTAATATACAAAGGATAAACTCATAATTTAAAACAACATTATGTAATAGTATCAATATTATATCATTATTATATCAAGATGAATTGATAAATTAATTTTAAAATACGACAGAACATAACCCATTCCTTCGTGGGTAAAGCTACCGTTCAGGTTCGCGACCTTGAGTGCCGTGCAGGTCCATCTGCCTTTCGTCCCCGACTGGAAAAGGGGCTTTGTCTGCAGGATCAACTTCATAGTACAAGAGTAGCAGAATGCAGTCAAAGTGCAATACCTCAAAGAGGTCTTTATACTCTCTCAAAAACTGACATGCTGAGACAGTTAGAACACTTGACAATTGCTGCGTTTATGGCATAACGGACGAAATCGATGGTGAATTCATAATTTAAGGAGCATTATCCTTGCTTTGAGCGTCGCCTGTGGCTGGTCCAGTGGAGCTCGCCGGCGATGGCCAGTCCGTGGCTCAGCACGGCAGAATTCGGCAAGACGACGGCGATGCGCGCATGCCTAGTCAAGGGGAACAGCGAGAAGCCGAGGACGCTGGCACGCCAGCCTCGGCGAACCGACGGCCAGAGCTTGGACTGTCATCAGCTGAATCTTCGGCAGCGCCGAGGACAGAAGGCGGAGAGGAGAGCATGAAGCAGGGCGTGCCACGCCTGTCCTGTCCCTGGCAGACATCCGGGGTGAGACCGGCATTCCTGCAGGCTTTCTGCCCCTGTCCGACACCAGCGCCAGTGGCATCGCCTTTCCTCTTTGGGCGCGGAAAAGCCACCTGCTGCGAGCGCCCCACAGGAAAGTGGCAATTCAAGCAATTTCAAATAGTTAAGCCCTATTTACACCATTCCGACACCACTTGCCCAGTGTCTGGTGCAAGGGCGTAGAAGCCCTGTCGCGAAGCCCGCCTACCACGCGGGGCTTTCTTTTTCCCCGCCCAGGTTCCGGAATCCATGCGTGTCTAAAGATCGGGGTACACGTTAAGGCGACAGGGCAGGCAAGACAGGACGCAGAAAAACGGTACGGCGCAACGGCTGGGACAACCCAGGACGCATTCTTTTCGCATCCCTCTTGCACGAAATCATTATCTCGCTACACCATAAAATCCCTGTAGAGATTGACTTGCCATCTCAGGTTCTGATGGACTTTTTAGCAGAGTCGTGAAATACATTATACAATCTGCAACATTATATAATGTTTTATTGCAAAACACTTGATTTAGCATCAGAATGTTTTAATTTGTTTACTTCTATTGCTTCATTAAAATCTGCTTTATATTAATTACAACAAATTTGTACAATTGCAATACGTAGCAAACAAATTTTTTTGTATTCTTTTAACTTATATAGTGTTTCTTATCCATCATAATTATATTTATTTATATGTATAGTGTTAGTTAAATTATATAACTAACCATAACTCTAATAATCAATATATCATTGCTTCATATATTGTTTTACAATTATCATCTATAATTTCTATAAGTTTTTGTAGCTGTATACCAATGAAATCATAGAGATTATCCATATTTTTACTAAGTTTTATTAAATTTAATTGCGTTTTTAAAACAAAACAATAATAAATTTCAATATGAATTAATGATCTATTACATCATTGTTGCCATAACTAATATATGTATTTACGTTTTGTTTCTTATATTTTTTACCGTCCTTTCTTTTCTGCATCATGTCGCTGTTCATTCGGACTTAGCGACCAAGAAATCCGATATTCCGGAGATAAATATCTAGACCATGTAGCTTTATCTCAGCGGGATGACTTGGTGGCAGAAGTCTTAACACGAACTCGTTCCAGATTCTGGAGCAAAGAGGCTGCGCGCAAAGGGCGATGGGTAATCCAGCCTCATGCGTACAGGCATGCTGAACAACAAGACGCTGGAGAAGGAGATCCCCGGGCAGACGGGAGGCAACCCCCAGCCGGCGCGCCAGCGGGAAGACTTTTTCCAAGCTTTTTCAGGCTATTGCAGTGTAAGACACCATTTTCTCCCTGCGCCAAGGAAGCTGGAAACGGCGCATGATGCCTGCAGTCCCCTGCAGGCACAGATCCTCAGGACACCGCACCTCGCACAGCGGGGTTGCCACGCTGCCTCATGGGAGCCAGCAAGCGGAACTCGGAGCCGGGACCGGATCACGCTCCCCAGGCTTCACGATAGAGGCGCAATGACAACGCCGCACTTCTGGCGCCGCGTCAGATGAAAAGGCCCTGGCACCGGCCCAGCCAAAGGACAGGACAGCGGTCCGGCCACGGGCTGGGGCGGTGCCTCCCTACTCCGGCTCCCAGTCTTCGCCTTCCATGGCGCCGCTGGCGGCCAGGGCCTGATAGAGCACGATGCCGCAGCTGGTGGAGAGGTTGATGCAACGCCCCCGCCCCTTGAGCATGGGGATGCGCACCCGGTGCCGGGCGAGCTCGAAGACCCGCTCCGGCAGGCCCCTGGTCTCGGGGCCGAAGACCAGGATGTCGTCGGGCTGAAAGGCAAAATGGTGCAGGGGCGTCCCGCCCTTCTTGGACGACGTCGCCACGATTCTGGCCTGCGGCCTCGTCCTGGCTCTGTCTGCCAGGAAGGCGTCCATGTCCTTCCAGACGTCCATCTGGACGTGCGGCCAGTAGTCGAGCCCGGCCCGCTTGAGGTAGCGGTCCTCCAGCTTGAAGCCCAGGGGCTCGATGAGGTGCAGGCGGGTGCCGGTGACGGCGCAGAGCCGGGCAACGTTGCCGGTGTTCGGCGGGATCTCCGGCTCGAAGAGGACTATCTCCATGGAGGCGCCGGTCCGGTCTTAGGCGACGATGCGCTGGATGATGCCGGGCACGGCCTGGCAGGTCACGCGGATATCCTTGGAGCCGGCGCCCGTGTCGCTCAGAGTGGCGAAGAGGTCGGCTTCGGCCACCTCCACCGGGCAGTCCGCCATGCCCTGCTCCGCCATGTGGCCGGCCAGCAGCTCCAGGGCCCGTTCCTTGACGCGTTCGAGCGTGGTTCTTCTGTCTGCCGGCTCCTTGAAGTCCAGCGAGGGCGCCGACAGCTCGCCCCTGCCGGTGTCGGCGTAGACCTCAAGCGAGGCGGTGGGTCGGGTCAGAGCCGCGCCCACGGCGTTGGCCACGTCGGCGCAGGCCGTGGCGGCAACGGCAATGCCCATGGCGTCTTCAAGACGCCGGGCAAGGCAGGCCGCAGGACCGCCCACGAGATGGATGCGGCTGCAGACCACGTCCCTGTGGCCCTTGAGCTCCCGGAGCGTGTAGATGGGATGGGCGTTGATGCCGTCGAGCAGATCCTTGACGGCCTTTGCTATCTTGCCAGAGGCCGAATCCCAGGCCATGGCGGCAAGCGCTTCCGCCGAAAGCCCGGCTGGAGAGCCCAGCGCCTCGAGGCTCCGGCGGGAGGCACCGGCGTCGCCGGCCTGGCTGTCTGGGCCGTGGGCGTTCAGGACGTTGAGGGCGTCAAGCAGGGTGGGATCGCTTCCGCCGAAGGCCGCGGCAGGCCCGGTGCGCAGAGGGCCGGTCTCGACTTCAAGGCCACCGCCAGCCCCCCGGACAAAGATGCGCGAGTCGCCGCCAACGCCGATGGAGAGCGTGGCCAGGGCGCGCACCAGCGTCCGGCGCCCGCCGAGGGCCATGCCGCCGCGGTCCGTGACGGGCGAGCCGTCCACGAAGACGGCAAGGTCGGTGGTGGTGCCGCCGATGTCGCACAGCAGTGAGGAGCCCTCCTCGAGATCCGGAGCCAGTGCCATGACGCCCATGACGCTGGCCGCAGGTCCCGAGAGAATGGACTGCACGGGCTGCTCGCGGGATGCCTTGAGCGGCACGGCGCCGCCGTCCGCCTTCAGCAGGAAGACGGGGGCGTCCAGCCCAAGCTTGGCAAGCACGCCCTCGACGGCGTCGAGAAAGCTGTTGTGCAGGCGCGAGGCAGCGGCGTTGTAGTAGGCCGTTGCAATGCGGCGCGGGAAGTTGAGCTCGCCGGAGAGCTGGTGTCCCAGGGTGAGCTTGGCAGAGGGCGCCGTCTGGCGCACGGCGCGCGCCATGGCCAGCTCGTGGGCGGGGTTCCTCGGCGAGAACTTGCCGACGCAGGCAAAGGCCTGCACGCCGGCTGCCGTCCAGGAGGACGCGGCGCCGGCGAGGCCGTCGAAGTCGAGGGCCTCCACCTCCACGCCCCTGTGGTCGAGGCCGCCGGGAACCACGTGGACGCGGGAGCCCATGGCAAAGCGCAGGGGCGAAAGGCCGGGACCTGCGGAGAGCACGAGCCCGACCTCGTCGAGCTGGCCCTGCACCTCGGCGTTGACCACAAGGGTGGTGCCGAGCGTGATGCGGGATGCCTGGCGCACGGCGTCTTCGCCGGCGTCGGCCATGAGCGCGACCAGCACTTCCTCGATGGAGGCGGGAAGGTTGTCGTGGCGGGTTGCCACCTTGGCGCGGCCGAGGATGCGGCCGTCCCGGCAGACGACGGCATCGGTGTGCGTGCCGCCGGCATCTATACCCAGTGCTGTTGCAGTCCCGTTCACGTTGCCCTCCCTTGGCGAAGCGCTGTTCTGAAGGCGCAGCCTCCTGCGCCGGCGTCCACCATAGCCCTGCCTGCCACCCTTCCGCAAGAAGGGCCGCGAAGTCACCATCTGCCCTCCGAACGTCCCTTGAGGCGCCCCGCTCGCCCCCGCGGCCCCTGGCGGAGCGCCCCTGAAAGCGGGCTTGGCCGGTCCGCACGGCCTTGCCTAGCAGGGACAATTTCAGTAAACAGACAAGACGGTTCATCTTGATCTCGCCCCCCAGCCGGGGCAAAAAGGGACACATCCTATGCAGACTACAGAGTATATTTGGTTTGACGGCAAAATGGTGCCCTGGGACCAGGCCCAGGTTCACGTGCTTACCCACGCCCTCCACTACGGCGACTCCGTCTTCGAAGGCATCCGCGCCTACGACTGCGGCGCCAAGGGCTCCGCGGTCTTCCGCCTCAAGGAGCACGCGCAGCGCCTCGTGAACTCCGCGAAAATTCTGCGCATGAAAATGCCCTACACGGCCGAGCAGATCAGCGACGCCGTCATTGAAACCCTCAAGGCCAACAAGATGAAGGCGGCCTACATCCGCCCGCTCACCTTCGTGGGCTACAAGGAAATGGGCGTGTATCCGGGCGCCAACCCTGTCCAGACCATCATCGCCTGCTGGCCCTGGGGCGCCTACCTCGGCCCCGAAGCGCTGGAGAAGGGCATCCGCATCCGCACCAGCTCCTTCAACCGCCTCCATCCCAACACCCTGATGAGCAAGGCGAAGGCCGGCGGAAACTACGTCAACTCCATCCTCGCCAAGGTCGAGGCCGTCGAGGACGGCTACGACGCAGCCGTCATGCTCGACACGACGGGCCTCGTCTCCGAAGCCACGGGCGAAAACATCTTCATCGTGAAGGACAAGGTTCTGCGCACGCCTCCGCTGACCACCATGCTGGGCGGCATTACGCGCCTGTCCATCATCAAGCTGGCCCGCGACCTCGGCTACACCGTCGAGGAGCAGGACTTCTCCCGCGACGAGCTCTACATCGCCGACGAAGCCTTCTTCACCGGCACCGCGGCCGAGATGACCCCCATCCGCGAAGTGGACCGCCGCGTCATCGGCGAAGGCCATGCCGGCCCGGTGACCAAGCACCTCCAGCAGGAGTTCTTCAAGGTCGTCCACGGCGAGAATCCGGCCTACGCCGACTGGCTCGCCACCTACACCGTCTAGCGCGGCATCCGGAACTTCAGGGCACGCCCTTTCCCTCCAGGGAGGGGGCGTGCCCTTTTCGCCCCCCTTTTGGCAGCAAGCGCATGAAGCACACCTCCCTCGCGGCCCGCTACAGGCCGCAGACCTTTGCCGACGTCGCCGGCCAGGACATGATCAAGGCCGTCCTTTCCAAGGCCTCGGCCGAAGACCGCATCGCGGCCGGCTACCTGCTCTGCGGCACGCGCGGCGTGGGCAAGACCACCATCGCCCGCATCTTCTCCAAGGCGCTCAACTGCGAGCACGCACCCTGCGCCGAGCCCTGCAACGAATGCGGCTCCTGCCGGAAAATCACCCAGGGCATCCATCCCGACGTGGTCGAGATCGACGGCGCCTCCAACAACTCCGTCGAAGACGCCAGGGCCCTCAGGGAAAACATCGGCTACGCCCCCATGGAGGGGCGCTACAAGATTTTCATCATCGACGAAGCGCACATGCTTTCCAAGAATGCCTTCAACGCCCTGCTCAAGACGCTGGAGGAGCCGCCCAAGCACGTGACCTTCATCTTCGCGACAACCGAGGTGCACCGCTTCCCGGCCACCATCCTCAGCCGCTGCCAGGTCTTCTCCTTCCATCACCTCCCCGAGGAGGCGCTGGCAAAGCACCTCTCCAAGGTGCTGACCAGCGAGAACATCCCCTTCGAAGAGGGCGCCGTCAGGCTCATCGCCCGCCGCGGCGCCGGCTCCGTGCGCGACAGCATGTCGCTGCTCGATCAGACCCTCGCCTACGGGCCGGAGAAGCTCACGGCCGAGGTGGTGCGCGAAATCCTCGGACTTGCCGGCCTCGACGCCCTGCGCATGCTCTTCGGCGCCCTGGCCGCGCACGACTGCGCCAAGACCGCCGCCTTCTGCCGCGATCTGGCCAGCAAGGAAGTCGATATCGGCTTCTTCCTCACCGAGCTGGCCGGCAACCTGCGCTCCCTCTTTCTCATGGCCGAGTGCGGCCGGGACAGCCTCGCCATCCTCGGCGCAGCCCAGGACGAACTGGACTTCTGGGCCGAAACTGCGCCCCAGTTCACCTCCGGCTACCTCCATGCGGCCTGGCAGATGGTGCTCGAGTCCCAGCGCAGCATCACCACGAGCCAGGAGCCTGCCGCCGCGCTGGAGCTGCTCCTCGTCAACCTGGCGCTCCTGCCCAAGCTTCTGCCGGCGCTCGCAGCCGACAAGGCCCTGGCCCAGGCGCCGGGAGGAGGCGCCCAGCCGCGCCCTACGCAGGCGCCAGCCGGCCAGTAGCCCAACGCCCCGGTCTGGCGCAGAATCCCGCTCCCGCTCCGGCCCCAGCGCCGGTCCAGCCAGCCCCGGGGCAGGCTGCGACGGTCCAGGTCCCGCAGAACCCGGCAGAACCGCCTCAGCAGCCCCAGGCCGAGCCCGCTCCCGCGCCGGCCAAGCCCGAGGCGGAACAGCTTTCCTCTGCTTCGGCGCAGCCCCAGCCTGCGCCGATCCAGCCAGCGCCAGCACCGGCGCCTGACGCTCCGGCCAAGCCGGCTCCCGAAGCAGTTCCTCACGACGGCCCCCCGCCCTTTCAGGACGTGCCCTGCGAAACCCACCCTGTCAGCGGCGCAGGCACGGAGGACTTCAGCTGGCAGTCCTTCTGCACCTATCTGGAGGAGGGCTACAAGGGGCCTGCACCGGCCCGCCGCCTGCTCGACGGCGCCGCCCCCGCGTCCTTCCAGGAGGGGCTGCTTGTGCTGGCCCTCCCCACGTGGGCCCAGCGAATGGCGCTGGAGCGCGAGAAGGACATGCTGGAAGAGGCGCTTTCCTGCTTTCTCGGGCAGCGGACGCGCGTAGAGCTGGATCTGTCCGAGGAAGCCAAAAACCGCCCTGCCGCCGGCCAGGCACTGCCACCGGCCGTCAGGCCTGAACTACAGCACTGCTTCGAGATACTGAGAGCCCACGTCATGGGCATCATTCCCAAGAGCAGCATTATCCAGGAAAAGCCGAAAAAGCGCAGGGGCAGGCCCGCCTCGTCCTAGCGGACAGGCGCCTTCCGCCAGGCGCGCAACATCATTTGGAGGAGTATACATGCGCAACATGAACGACATCCTGCGCCAGGCGCAGGTCATGCAGCACAAAATCGCCAAGCTTCAGCAGGACGCAGCGAGCAAGACCTTCGAGGCCACCAGCGGTGGCGGCATGGTCACGGCCGTCGTCACCGGCAAGCAGGAGCTCAAGACCCTGACCATCGACCCCAAGGCCATGGAGGGCGGCGACGTCGAAATGCTGCAGGACCTCGTCATCGCGGCCGTCAACGAAGCCAACCGCATCGCCCGCGAATCGCTGGAGCGCGAGATGTCCAACATCTCCGGCGGCATCCGCCTGCCCGGCGTCTTCTAGGCTGGCATGAATCCGAAGATTCCGGCCCCGCTCAGCGACCTGGCGGCACAGCTTGGCAAGCTCCCCGGCATGGGCCCCAAGTCCGCCATGCGCATCGTCATGACGCTGCTGGCCTGGCCAGAGGAGCGCACGCGCCAGCTTGGCCAGAGCATCTCGGAGCTGCGCGACAGGCTGCACATCTGCAGCCGCTGCGGCGGCCTCGCCACGTCCGAGGTCTGCGCCGTGTGCGCCGATCCGGAGCGCACCCAGGAGACGCTCTGCCTTGTCGCCGACTGGGACAGCATGATGACGCTGGACAGCGGCGGCTTCTACCGGGGCCAGTACCTCATCCTGGGCGGCCTGCTCAATCCCTTGGAGCACAGGGATTCCAGCAGCCTCCACATAGGACGCCTGGAGCGCCGCCTGCAGGAGGGCGTGGTCAAGGAGCTCATCTTCGCGCTCGGCGCCACGGTCGAGGCGGACAACACCGCCGTCTACCTGAGCGACCTCATGCGCGCCAAGTATCCCGCCATCGGCGTCAGCCGCCTGGCCCAGGGCATTCCCCTTGGCGGCGAGGTGAAGCACATGGATGCCGAGACCCTCAGACAGTCGCTGAAGTACCGCCAGCGCTTCTCCGGATAGCGCAGGACGAAGGCTCCGCAAGCCACAGGACACATCCCGAAGGGGCGGCATCTGCCAAAGATGCCGCCCCTTTCCCGTTGCCCTGCCTCCAGGACAGCGGGCCAAAAGCGAGGGGCGCCCCGCAATGCTGCAGGACGCCCCCGCGTCAGGAAACGGCAGGCAAAGGCACCGCTACAGGCTGGGCGATCCTATGCCGGGCAGGGCGCGCTCGAAGGCCGCGCCCATCTGGAAGAGGTCCGCCTCGCCGAACTCCCGGCCGATGAGCTGGAAGCCCACGGGCATGCCGTCGCCGTCCAGGGCAGCCGGCATGGCGAGGCTCGGCAGGCCGGCCAGGTTGACCGGGCAGGTGTAGGCGTCCATGAGGAAGAGCTGGAGCGGATCCTGGGCGTGCTGGCCTATGGGCCAGGCCGCCACCGGAGAAACGGGCGCCAGCAGGCAGTCCACGCCGGCAAGGGCCTGGCGCAGCTCGTCGCGGATGAGGCGGCGCACCTGGGCCGCCTTGCGGTAGTAGGCATCGTAGTAGCCGGAAGAGAGGACGTAGGTGCCAAGCAGGATGCGGCGCTTCACCTCGTCGCCAAAGCCCTCCTTGCGGGAGAGGGTGTAGAGTTCCTGCAGGTCCTTGGGATCCGCCGTGCGGTGGCCGTAGCGCACGCCGTCGAAGCGGGCGAGGTTGGAGCCCGCCTCGGCCATGGCGACGATGTAGTAGGTGGCGATGGCTGCCTCGGAGTGCGGCAGGCTCAGCTCGACGAGCTCGGCACCCTCCTGCCTGGCGCAGGCGGCAACGCCGTCGATGGCCTTGCGCACGCCGTCGGAGAGGCCTTCGCCGAAGTACTCGCGGGGCATGCCGATGCGTCGGCCCTTGAGCGAAGCCTGGGCAAGGCCGGCCTCGTAGCAGGGGACGGGATCGGGCGAGCAGGTGGAGTCCCTGCCGTCGTGGCCGGCGATGACGGAGAGCACGCGGGCGCAGTCCTCGACGCTTCTGGCCATGGGGCCTATCTGGTCGAGGGAAGAGCCGTAGGCGATGAGGCCGTAGCGCGACACCCTGCCATAGGTGGGCTTGATGCCGACGCAGCCGCAGAAGGAGGCGGGCTGGCGTATGGAGCCGCCGGTGTCGGAGCCGAGCGAGGCAAAGCACTGCCCGGCAGCCACGCTGCAGGCCGAACCGCCGGAGGAGCCTCCGGGCACGCGGCCGAGATTCCACGGGTTGTGCGTGGTCTGGTAGGCGGAGTTCTCCGTGGTGGATCCCATGGCGAACTCGTCCATGTTGTTCTTGCCGAGGATGACGGCGCCGGCCTCGCGCAGGCGCTGCACCGCGTAGGCATCGTACATGGACTGGAAGCCCTCGAGGATTTTCGAGGCCGCCGTCGAGGGCATGCCCCGGGTCACCAGCGCGTCCTTCACGGTCACGGGCACGCCCCAGAGCGGCTTTTCCGCCTCGGGGCCCTTGGCGTCCATGGCTCTGGCCTGGGCCAGCGCGCCTTCCCTGTCGACGTGGAGCATGGCGCGCAGCCTGGGCTCGGTCGCTTCCATGCGGTCAAGGCAGGCACCGGCGACTTCGGCGACACTGATCTTTTTTTCCTTCAGGGCCGCCGCAAGGCTCGCCAGGGTCATATCGAGAATGTCAGACATAGCAATCGCACCTTCACTGCAAAAAGAGGCAAACGGGAGGAAGCCCTACACTATCCTCGGCACGATGAAGTACTCGTCGCTGCCGTCGGGGGCGTTCCTGAGCATGTCGGCGCGTTCGCGCCTGTTCTCGGCGACGTCCTCGCGCATGGTCGGGGCGTGGATGACGGGGCTGTAGAGCGGCTCCACGGCGGAGGTGTCCACTTTGCCGAGTATGTCCATGTAGCTCAGGATGTCGCTCAGCTGGCCGGTGAAGCGCGCGATCTCGTCCTCATCGACGGTCAGGCGCGAGAGCTGGGCCATATGCAGGACGTCCTCTCTGGTGACGGTTTTCGTTGAAGCCATGAAGCGTTCCTTTCTACTGCTGCTGCGGAGTGGGCAGGCTCAGTTTGTATGAAGTGTGGCGCCGGCTCGGCATGACGGTCTGCTGCGCAGGCGGGGTCTGGACCTGCGGAGCCTGCGCCGCCGCGGGCGCCGGCGAGGCGCCGCCGGCATCGGGCGCGGCGGGAGCGTCGTCGGGCTGGAGATTGCGGGGCAGAGGCGCCGCGGGCTTGGAGGGATCGATAAGACGGGCCGCAGACGCCGCGCCGGGAGAGGCTGGCTGGCCTGCGGGCGCAGGCGCGAGCCCAGGCGCAGGCGCGAGTCCAGGCGCAGGCGCAGGCGGAATCGCCTGGGGGTTGAGCTTGATGGCGTCGCGCTTGGCCTTGAGGGAGGCCTGGTTGACAAGCACGGCCCCCTGCGTGCCGGGCTGGAGTATGAAGAGCCTCTGGTGGGCGCGGCCGTTGGCGTCGTAGGAGATGGGCGCCTGGGCGAAGTTCATCTTGGCGGCAGCCGGGATGTACTTGTTGGCCGTGGCCGCAGGATAGCTGCGCTCGAAGTTCAGGCGGCAGGCAAAGCGCACGAAGTCGTAGCCGAGCGCGTGCCAGGCATCGTAGCTTCCGCTGTTGAAGGGCGCGGGCGCAACGGTGCGGGAGAAGCTGCTCGGGAACACCGCCAGGGGATAGCTGGCGGCGCTGGCAAGGGGCCGGGCGTTGAGGAAGCCGTTCCAGATCATGGTGCCGACCATGTAGGCGCTCGGGGCGCCGGCATTGGCGAGGGAGCGCTTGAGCATGTCGATCTGCTTCCAGGAGTCCGTCAGGAAGACGGCCTCGATCTCGCCGCCAGAGCCCACGAGGAGCTTGGCCGCGCCGTCGGCCTGGCCGCTGTAGGCGGAGCGCGCGAGCACGATGCCCTTGCCGGCGAGCTTTTCTTCCAGAAGGCCCGTCATGCGCAGGCTGAACTTGTCGTTGGGATAGAGGGCGCCGACGCTGCGGCAGCCAAGGTCGTCCGCAAGCAGCCTGACCACGGCGTCGGCCTGGTCTTCGGCGCTGGCGAAGAAGCGCCAGGCATCGGCGCCTTCCGTGCCGGCTGGAAGCTTGCCAAGGAAGGCGAAGACGTTGCGCTCGCGGGTCAGGCCCGAAGAGAGCGCCTGCTTGAACACCTCAGGCTGCAGGAAGCCGCCGACCACGGCGAATTCCTTGGGCAGAGCCCGCACCTGCTCCACCCAGCCGGGCTGGGTGTAGATGACTTTGACGTGGACCGTGGCGCCGTTTCTGCTGAAGCTCGATTTGGCCAGCTGGGCGCCATTCTCGATCTTCTTGGAAATGGGGGCGAAGTTGCCGGTGTTGGGCAGCACGAGCACAACGCAGGGACCGGGCGTGAGGCCGGGCGTGCGCGGGGACTTGTCGGTGCCGAGGCCAGGCAGGGCGCAGCCCGCCAGGCAGGCGGACAGGCAGAGCAGGGCCACGAGGGCAATGAAGCGGGAAAAGCTGCGAATGGTAGGCACGGCAGGAACTCCCTTCGGTAGAATTAGGATTGCGCGCCCCAAGTCGCCGAAGGGCGCAGGACGTACAGGCGCATGTTGTAATAGAAAACAGGGAGCCGGTCAAAAAACGGCTCCCTGCCCGGGATGCAGAAAGGCGGGCGCGGATACGCTACCAGATTCCTTCCGGCACGACGCGCTGCCCCTCGATTGCGTCGCAAACCTGCTTGAGCCTGCGGCCGTAGAAATCGGACAGCTCCACCTTCGATGCCGCGTAGTCGCGCAACATCAGGCCCACCCGGTTCCAGTAGGCGTAGAACACGTCGAAGCTCTTGCCCGAGGCCTCGAAGCGCTCCTTGAATTCCTTCAGCATCAGGAGCGCGTCCATCTCCGCCTCCTTGTGGAACCATAAGAAGAAGTCGCCTTTCGCAATGTCGTCCCGCAGCCCAAAGGCCATAACGAGCGTCGAGACGGCTTCCCCCGCGATCTGGTGGAGCATGTCGGCAAAGGCTGGCCGCAGCTTCATCAAGGACTCCAGCAGCTGCCGGCAGGCGACGAGCTCCTCGTTGAGAAAGGCCACCCGCATGGCCTTGGGTTCCGGCACGAAGGCAGGCAGGCCGCACTGCTCGTTCGTTGCGTCGGTGTAGGCACGCAGGACGTCGGGCATCTGGGGATAGCGCGAGGTCAGCTCGCGGAGCCTGCGGTAGGCATCGACGAAGGCGGGCTCCGCCTTGGCCATCGCCTTCTCTGCCACCTGTCCGGCAAGCTTCTCCCAGTCAACGTCCCTGTAGAGTGCGGCCTCGTCTGCGGGCAGATGCTCAGCCAGCCACCCGTAGACGGCCCCGATCGCAATGCCGGGACGGCCCTGCACGCCGAAAACCTCCAGGACGGTGCGACGGACGGCGTCGGCAAGCTCGGGCAGCTTGCGGTCGCCACAAAACGCGAAGATGGACTCCTCGAAGGCCTGCTTCAGTATGGGGCGGACGTTCCTCCCCCCTTCGTCGGACGCGCGGCGCAAGGCCTCTCCATTATGCGCCGTCCGGTAGTAGGCGCGGTAGACGTCGCGCAGGAACCATGCGGTTGCGCTGTTCGAGCGGACCAGGCAGTTCAGGGCGATGCTGCCCGAACTCCACACGATGCTGTCGGGATCTTCGCTTATCCTGCGCAGCTCCTCCTTCGACAGCGCCTTGCCGCCCCTCCCGGACGTCTTGGCCTTTTTGGCCTTTTTGGCCTGCTTCTCCACCTTTCTCATGTTTCCTCCACTGCTGTGCCGGGCAGCATGCGGCTATGCCCGGTCCGCCTGAAGCGGTCCTTTTCCGTGAACGCATGCCGCGCCCAGCGCCCTTGAACGCGCAAGGCACGCTGGCGCGGCGGCTACCAGGCACCGTTCGGCACCACGCGCCTGCCTTCGATGAAGTCGTAGAGCTGCTTGATCCTGCGGTGATAGAAATCGACGGCCGCCCCCGCCGTGAAGCTGCGCAGCATGAGGCCCACCCGGTTCCAGTAGGCGATAAACACGTCAAAGCCCCTGCCCGCCGCTTCGTAGCGTGCGGCAAACTCCTCCAGCATCAGGACCACATCTGTCTCTGCCTCTTTCAGGAACCAGAGCGCGAAGTCGCCAGACCACAGCTCCTCCATGTCGACAAGCGGCACCGTGTAGTTCGCGACGGCTTTCCCCACCATGTTGTGGAGCATGTCGGCAAAGTCCTGGCGCAGCTTCACGCAGGACGCCAGCA
>ODAI013808879.1_pt1 | contig 14936 bp, 14 predicted proteins | sample 1539321 | NCBI WGS metagenome assembly ODAI01 (sample SAMN02144231, study PRJEB22623) | gut metagenome | biome: sheep rumen | host: Ovis aries | place: New Zealand
ACTGGTTATGATATATCCGGTATGCCCTTCAAGGGTGTATGGCCCGGTATATGTATACAGCAGTGTAGTGGTGGTGAAATAGGTGGTCGTTGTATAGTTTGTAGGCATATTATATGTAGTTGAAGTCTGGAGTATTGTAGTAGTATTTGCTGTGGTGCGGATAGTCGTACCCAAAGTCGTTTCCGGAGCTCCGGTAGTTGTATGTGCAGTTGTAACAGTTGTCTGAGCGGTTGTTACTGTTGAAGCTGTCCTTACGGACGTGGTCTGCCGCAATGAAGTTGCAGTAGTCCGTGTATGTGCTGAGGTACGGACTGCTGTAGTCACATCGGAGCGGTCTGTTATGCTGGTGACTTGCCTTGTGGTCTGTACCGTGACCTCCGGCTGAAATGCTGCTGTAGTCGTGACAGCCGCTGTCTCCGATGTTGTTACCGCAGAAGCAGTGACATCAGGAGGCAGAGTTCCGGTCTGCCTGGCTGTCGTTACATTAGGTGTGGAGTCCGGTGGACCGGTAGTCACAGGCTCTTCTATAAGCTCGTCTCCGGAGATGAACTGGCCTCCGTCAGGGTCAGGAGCTGCGGACCTGAGCATATCGCTGCGCCATACTCCTATGCCGATAAAAAGAACTATCATACAGCTCATAGCCACTGACATTCGCTTTATGAACAGCGCTTTGCGGCGTTTCTTTTCCGCAAGGTACTCATCACGTCTTGCAAGAACGCTGTCGGCTATCTCTTTATAAGACTTCATACTCAAATCCCTCCTTTTCAAGTTCTGACCTAAGGGAGAGCTTGGCTCTGTACAGGAGCTGTTCTATCTGCCGCCGGGACTTCTTCATTACTTCGGCAGCCTCACCGTTTGAGAGTCCCTCAAAAAAGGTCAGGTAGAGGACCTGCCTGTAATCCGGGTTCAGACGGCTCATTACACGGTGAAGGTGTATCTTCTGCTCCTCCCTGAGATAGTTTCTTTCAATATTTTCCTCATCGCTGATACTGCCGCAGTCCTCCGGAGAGAGGTCACTGAGCCGGGAACGTTTTCTCATGCCGTCTATTGCAGCATTACGGCCAATGGCATAGAGCCATGTCTTGAACTTGCTTTTCCCCCGGAATTTCGGCTTCCGTGTTACCAGCTTGAAGAAGGCATCCTCCATGAACTCCTCAGCAAGACTTATGTTGCCGGTCATTTCGTTTATATATAGCAGCAGTCCGTCCTTGTAGTCACGGATAAGCTCAGCGATAGCGTCATCGTCGCCGTCAAGATATCGGCGGTAATATTCAGCTCCCTTGTCCATGGGGTCTCCTCCTTTCGTATGGTTATTATTTGCCTTATTTTTTAGACGTACCAACAGAGGATTTCTCTCATAGTTTTATAAAAAACGGGCGCATTTCTGCGCCCGTCAAGCATTCAGTAACCGCTGTTCTTAACGTAATTATAAAAGTCCTGCCTGCTGCTTTGCTGCTGTAAGAGTATTCTTCATGAGCATTGCTATTGTCATGGGGCCTACTCCGCCGGGAACAGGTGTGATATATGAGGCCTTCTTCTCAGCAGACTCAAATTCAACATCTCCGCAGAGCTTGCCGTTTTCGAGACGGTTGATGCCTACATCAATAACAACTGCACCTTCCTTTATCATATCGCCGGTCACAAAGTTTGCCTTGCCTACTGATACCACAAGGATGTCAGCTCCAAGGCATATCTCCTTCAGGTTCCTTGTCTTTGAGTGACATACTGTAACAGTGCCGCTCTGGTGGAGAAGGAGCATTGCCATAGGCTTGCCGACGATATTGCTGCGGCCGATAACTACGCACTGCTTTCCGCTTATCTCTGTACCTGTGCTCTCAATGAGTCTCATTACTCCGGCAGGTGTACAGGGCAGAAATGCATAGTCGCCTATCATTATCTTACCTACGTTTACAGGGTGGAAAGCATCAACGTCCTTATCAGGGGAGATAGCGTTGATAACAGTCTTTTCGTCGATATGTCCCGGAAGCGGGAGCTGCACCAGAATGCCGTTCACTCTGTCGTCACGGTTGAGTACATTGATGAGGTCCAGGAGCTGCTCCTGTGTTGTGTTCTCGTCGAGAGCATACTCAAAGGACTGGAAGCCAACTGTCTCACAGGCCTTCTTCTTGTTGTTTACATAAACTCTTGATGCAGGGTCATTTCCTACGATAACTACTGCAAGGCCTACCTTCAGGCCCTTTTCCTCACGGAGCTTTGCAGCCTCATCAGCTACCTCCTGCTTTACTGCTGCGGAAACTGCTTTTCCGTCAATTATATTTGCCATATTATTCTTCCTCCTTGTCGGTATCGGCTTCTGTATCTTTTTCATCCTCAGAGGACTCTTCCTCTGCGCCTGTATCCTCTTCATCTGCGAGCTCTTCGTCATCTGCGTCCGGGAGCTCATCATCGTCCTCATCATCAAGGATGTCCTCATAAAGCTCCTCGTCGTCATCATTGTGGAGCTCGTCCTCCGGAGGCATACCCATTCTCTTACGGCGTGACTCTTCTATGAGCTTTCTGGACTCCTCGGTGCTTGCATAGAGCACAAATGCCTCAGGGTCTCTTCTGCGCTTTGCAAAGATCACTATCTGAATCACCACTGAAGCTATGCAGACTATAGCTGAAAGGAGCTGTGAAACTCTCAGGTTGCTGCTGCCTACATAGAGACTGTCGGTGCGGAGACCTTCAACTACGAATCTCTCTGCTCCGTACCATGTAAGGTACATCAGCAGGAGCTGTCCGTCATACTTTCTGTGCTTAGAGTACCATGAGAGCAGGAAAAATCCGAGTATGCACCACAGCGACTCATAAAGAAAGCAGGGATGTACCATGTATTTTTCTGAGACATCCAGTCCGTGGGCGAGCATTTCACCGTCAAGGAATGAGGTCTCTCTTCTGATGCGGCTCTGGATGAGTCCGCCGGTCATGCCTAAAATGCTGTTGGTGTTGGTGCCGAAGGCCTCCTGATTAACGAAGTTGCCCCAGCGTCCGATGCCTTGTCCGATAAGAAATCCCAGCACCGTTACGTCAAGCATCGGCAGCATCTTCACCTTGCGTATCTTACAGGCTATCAAGCCAAACAGCAGAGCGCCTATGATACCGCCGTATATGGCAAGTCCGCCGCCTCTGGTGTTGAATATCTCCTTCAGGTTCCCCTTGTACTCGTCCCAACGGAAGGCCACATAATAGAGCCTTGCGCCTACAAGTCCGCCGATGATGCCTACGATAGCGACATCAAGGGCTCTGTCGGAGTCTATGCCGAACCGCTTCATCTTTGAGAAACAGTACAGCAGTGCAAGGAGAAGGCCTATGGTTATCAGTATACCGTACCACTGTATATCCAGACCAAAGACGGTGAATGCAGTCCTCTTTATGTGGAACACCCACCCCAGCTTCGGAAAACTTATCTCGGTCTGGTCAACTATTGTTTCAACTTCCTTCACTTAGTCCGCCTCCCCTTCTATAACAGACATTACCATGTGCTCTCTGACCATTTCTTCCTTCATGAAATCAAGGACGTCCTTGCTGGTCATATGGGAGAGGACACTGATAGTGTCGTAGGGTCCTACACCGTCCATATGAGCGTTTATGAGGAGGTTAGCAACTGCCTCAACGTTGTTGAGCTCACGTATGAGCATTCCATAGGTGGACTTTCTTATCCTCTCGAAGTCCTTCTCGTCAATGCCCTCACGGAGCATACGGTCTGTCTCTTCTATGAGCGCATCCCTCACCTTTGCAGGGTCTGATGATTCGCCGCTGAATATTACTGTAAAGTAACCGTCGCCGTTGAATACCTCAGTACCGAATGTGGAGTTTATGACTCCTTCGTCGAGCAGTCTCTTATACATATCAGAGGATGCGTCAGAGAGCAGTGAGGATGCAACTGATGCGGCCATGGTCTTTTTCAGCCTCTCCTGTCCACGGCAGGCATGGCATTTATAGCCGATATTGAATATAGGAGCTCCCACAGGCTGAGTCTCAAAGAACTCCGGCATAACGATGTCATCCGGCTCATCAGGGAATACTGTTTCCAGGCCCTTGTCCTCGCATGGTCTGAGGCACTCGTCGCATATCGCCAGGACCTCGTCTGCGCTGATGTTTCCTGCAATTGAAAGCACCATGTTGTTGAGATTGTAGAAGGTGTAATAGCACTTGTAAAGCAGGTCAGCATCTATCTGAGCTATGCTCTCAACGGTACCTGCAATGTCTATCTTTACCGGGTGGGAGTGATACATACACCGGAGCATATTGAAGAAAACTCTCCACTCCGGATTGTCGTTGGTCATCTTTATCTCCTGCCCTATGATGCCCTGTTCCTTGTCAACAGTCTCCTGTGTGAAGTAGGGCTTCTGCACGAAGTCAAGGAGTATCCTAAGGGAATCCTGATAATTCTTTGAACAACTGAACAGATAGCAGGTCTTGTCAAAGGAAGTAAAGGCATTTCCGGAGGCTCCGGTCTTTGCATAGAGCTCAAATACGTCGCAGTCCTCATTCTCAAAGAGGTTGTGCTCCAGGAAGTGGGCGATGCCCTCCGGTACTACTGTGTACTCCTTGTCATCACGCATTTTGAACATCGTGTTCACAGAACCGTACTTCGTGCCGAAAAGTGCCTCAACGCTGCTGAATCCGGGCATCTCACAGATGTATATATCCAGTCCGCTGCTGTGCTTTACGTGAATGCAGCTATCGCCGGTATCGGGACTTGTTATGATATTTTTTTCCATTATTCAGCTGCCTCCTTATCGAGCATGAGGTATACACTGTCCAGACTGAGTGAATTTGCTGCCTGGACTATCCTTGCCTTAGTCACATTCTTGTACTCAGTGAACTGCTGCTCAGGAGTTACGATATTGCCGTCGCAGAAGCGCTCGAAGTACCATGAAGAGTAGGAGTTAGGAGTGTCTCCTACCTGTGTGAGGGCATTGTCAAGGCTCAGGAGTGCACTTTCAAGCTCCTCATCAGTGATGTTGCCCTGTCTTATCTCATCAAGCTGACGGATTATCTCAGTCTTTGCCTTTTCGATATTCTCCCTTTCGACTCCGCTGTCAACGGTGAGAGCGCCCTTTGAGGCTACAGTGCGGCAGGCACAGTAGTAGCAGAGGCTCATTTTCTCACGGACGTTCATGAAGAGCTTTGAAACAGGAGTCTCGCCGTAGATAGTGCTGAGGAGCTTCATAGCGAACACATCGTCGCTGTCGCTCTTGAAGGTAAGCACCATTTTGCACTGTCTTACGTCGAATTCATCGGACTCAGTGACTACCTCGCTGCGGAGAGGGCTCTTTGCCCTGAACACCACCGGCTCTGCCTGACGGCTGATAGCTCCGAAGCTCTCTGACATTGCCTTTTCAAGGGCAGGGTCAGCAGCGGCAGCAACGTAGAATATCTCGACCTGAGCAGTCTCCAGGAGCTTTCTGTAGGCGCTGTAGGCCTCCTTTGAGCTGACACCTTCAGCGGACTCCCTTGTGCCGTAGCATGAATTCTCAGCAGGCTCTCCTCTGAAAGCTATCTCAGCGGCTCTTGAAATGGCGTAGCCGCGCTTATTGTTGAGCTCAGCATCTATCCTGTCCAGCATCTCCTTCTTTGTGATGCGGAAGGAATCAGCATCGAACTCTCCGTCAGAGGCGTTCGGAGCAAAAAGGCAGTCCCTTACAAGCTCAGTCATCTCTCCGGAAATATTCTCCCCGTCGAAGGCATAACGGTCGTTTATCCACGATGCGGCTACTCCAAGTATCTGGACATCTCCACGCTTTCTTGCGAAGCTGCTGAGCCCTGCGCCGTAGAGTGCAGAGAGCTTTTCGTTGAGCTTTGCAAGAGTAGTAAGTTTACTGTTAGAACAGGTGAGTACGCTCATACCCATTGCATTGGCAGCAGCAGTTTTGCTGTCAAGAGGGACCATGAACCTTATCACCAGAGAGCCGGTCTTGAATTTCTCATCAATAACAGTGGAAAATCCAACGTTTCCGGCAATCACGGTACGTTTATATTCCATTGGCGATATACAACTCCTTGTATGAAATACTATATTATAAAACAGCTCAGAGCAGCCGGTGTATTCCCGGACCTTCTCTGTTCTGACAAATATCAGATTTATTATAACACACTTTACTCAGAATTACCATACTATTTTGAAATTTTTTCATTTTTTGGCGACTGTATCTCGCACATCAGCACTGCTGTCATCAGTATCAGCATCACTGACGGCACCGGAGATGTACTCTTGTGCAGTTTCCGGAATGCTGCTGCGGATACCGTCTCCTCTGCAAGCATTATTGGCATCAGGCCACGGCATATCCACCAGCTTGCTGCTGCGGATACGGTCCTCATAACAATCAGCGGCCTGACAGAAAGCTCACCTCTTGTCAGGGAGGCTATCTGCATGATAACGCATATTCCTCCGAATGAGACCAGCCCGCTTATCCAGGGCAGCAGCCTGTAGTTACCGCAGGGCAACTCACTTACTGCTGTTACGTCAAGCATGGCCTCTGCTATCCCCTCCGGGCAGTCAGCACCGGTCAGGCTTATGACTCTCCCGGCCGCTCCTATAGCTCCAAGGTCCCGGAGCATGGCAGTGAATACCGCAAATGCCACTACCATAAAGCATATCCCGGCTATTGAACGTCCTGCTGCCGCCACTGACTCCGTTAGCACATCTGCATCTATCCTTAAAGGCGGACGGTCCGTGCAGACCTTTGCCTCCCTCTTTATAAGGACTGCCGTCACCGCACCCACAAGGGTGTTAGCTGTTACATTTGACACAAGTATCAAACAGCCGGCTCTGCTGCTGCCGTAAAGGCCTGCGGACACACAGCCCTGTACAAAGGCTGGTCCTGCTCCGAAGCATACTCCCATAAGGAGCTCCGCACCTCTTTTGCTAAGCCGCCCTCTGCGATACTCTCCCGTAAGTATGGCCGCTCCTGCCGGATACCCGGCTGTCTGACTGAAAAGGAATACCGCTATCCTCCCGCCCGGCATACGTCCTACCAGGCCGCTTGAAGTCAGCATGGCAGAGACCGCAATCATCGCATATAAGGACGGTATTATGACCTCTGTACACCGCTCCATACCCAGAGATGCCGCACTCCGGACCTCAGCACTCCGGGCGGTACAGTACCACAGAGCTGCGGCAAGTCCTGTGATGCCAAGCGCTTCCGGCCATTTCCCCAATATTTTTTTCATAATCATCACCCTGTCAATCATATTATTGGGAAGTGAGAAATATTCAGAAAGGGTGACATACTTGTTCGACAAACTGGCCGACAGGGCAAGAGAGACCTTCTTCCTTGAACCGCAGATATACCTGAATTCCAACTCCGAGCTCCTTATTGAGAACTGCCGCCGTATAGAGGAATACAACGAAATATCCATGCAGCTTATCTCCGGAAAGCTCTGCATCAGGATATGGGGCTCTGACCTCCGGGCATACGACTTCCGGGCAAACGGCCTTATCGTCCGTGGGAACATACAAAAGGTAGAATTCATCGAAAGGAGCAGCCGCCATGACAGAGACTCAGATCCACAGCCGGACCCGGATAAGCGTCAGCGGTAAGGGCCTTTATAAATTCATAAATGCCCTGCACTCCGGCAAAGTCTGCTGCTCAGGGCAGTTCTGCCGGAAGGATGTTTTCTACTGTGAGATACCCTCATCTGCACTGCCGGAGGTCAGGTGCCTTGCCGAAGAACATGGTCTTGAACTCACCGCTGCTGAGTACTCATCACTTTCCTCAAAGCTGAAAAGCTACCGCCGGAGACTGGGCATTCTCATAGGCCTTATAGCGGTCATTGCTGCCGCTGTATACTTCTCCGGAGTCGTGGTAACTATTGATGTACAGGGGAACTCCGCAGTCAGCGACCAGGCATTGCTGGCTGCCCTTGACGAGCTTGGAGTCCGTCCGGGCACTCCTCTGAAGGACATAAATTTCCATGTAATCGGCAATCAGCTCCGGGTCATGGTAGACGGTGTCTCATGGGCGGCAGTAAGGCACACTGGGAACCGGGTAGTGGTGGAGGTAACAGAGATAAGGGAAAAACCGGACATGGTCAGCGAGCGGCTCCCCTGCAACCTTGTGGCGGTCCGGGACGCTGAGATAACCTATACCTCTGTCTACGACGGTCAGCTCATCCACAAGGTAGGAGACTTCGTCCCGGCAGGCACTCTTGTAGTCAGCGGCATTACAGACGAGCTCACCGGTCATGTGATGCTCCACCACGCTATGGGAGTCATAAAAGGCAGCTACGAAGAGACTGTCACATTTCAAGGGGAATTTATGGAGGAGAGATACGTCCGCACAGGAGAGGAGCGTTCCTGTGACCGGCTGAGGCTCTTTGACCTGAAAATTCCCCTGTTCATAGGCCGGAACAAGTACTCCACCTATGACTCGGAGGTCAGCGAGGACACTCTGTACTTCTTCGGCAGGGAGCTCCCTATAGGAAGGGTCAGGGAAAAACTCTGCGAGACCGAGAGAGTCACATCAGAACGAACTCCCGATGAGCTGCGGGAGCAGCTCATGAAAAAGGTCTATCTCTATGAGAAAAACTTTCTCTCTGACGGCACAGACATTCTCCGGCGTGATATATCCGAAACGGTCACAGACTCCGGCATGGAGCTGACCGTCCGCTACAAGCTCAACGGTGACATCTGCCGTGAGGAGGAAATAATAACACGCTGACACGCAAAAGGGCGCCTTTGAAGGCGCCCTTAGTCCGGTATATTACTTTTTCTTTCCGCCAAGTGACTTGACGATATACTTTCCGCAGAGCTGACGGCTCTTGCCAACGTTGAAAACGTGCTCATGGAAGGTTTTTGTGATAGTCTCACGGTACTGTTCCCTGCTTGCCAGCATCTCGGATACAACGTCTCCGACAGTGCTGATGTTCTCCGGCTCGACCTCACGGCCTATCACACTTCTGAGAGTTATGTTGATAGGTCTGGTCTTTATCTTCTCCCACTCATTGTTCATGACCTTCATGGGAGTGTTGATAAAGAGTACCGGGCGCTTTGTAACAAATGCGAATTCCCAGCTTATATCGGACCAGTCTGTAATGAGGATGTCAGATTCCATAACAGGGTTGTTTGATGAGAAGTCTGTCTGTATCTCGATATTCTTGTTATCCGCAAACTTCTCCTTCATGAGCTCGAACTTCTCAGGCTCATGACGTACCTGCTGAGGATGAGGTCTTACGATAATGTCGTAATCAGTCTTTGCAAGCGCTCCAAGCAGACCTTCTATACAGGAGTCGATGATGTTGTCCGGCTGCCATGAAGGGGCAATGAGTATCTTCGGCACCTTGTTCTCAGGATGCTCTGTACTCTCGTACTTCTCTATCATCTCATCAATGAGCGGATAGCCGGTCTCAACAAGTCGCTTCTTAGGAGTTTTGTAGAGCTCCTCAGAGTCTCTGAGTTCGTTTACACAGTCAACACCTACTGCAAACACAGTATCGTACCAGTCAAGAGCTCCCTTTCTCAAAGTCAGAGCAGTACTTCCCATTCCGTGGAAGGCATAGACGTACTCTATATCCTTGCGTACTCTTGAACGTTTCAGGTGATACTTTTCAAGGTCAGGGACTGTAGTCACGCACATATCGCAGTCCAGCTTCATGAACAGAGGTATGAGGTACTTGTCCGAGGCAATGTAATAGGGCTTTATCTGCTCCCTTGTGTCATTGAATATGACATCGTTAGGGTCGCTTGTAACATAATGGATGTCAATGTCAGAATGCTCGCAGATATAATCTATCATTCCGGCATAGTACTTATAGAATCCGCTCTGCTCTGAATAGAACATGAGCTGCATCTTTTCAACAGAGAAGAATTTTTTGTAGTCCTCCTTCTCCCTTGCGCTGTAGAGCTTATGCTGCTTTTCCTTTTCGATACGCTGCTCCTGCATTTTCTTCAGGTAGTCGTAGTCGATGTACTTTTTCGGCGGCATACAAAGGTTTGTGAGGTACATTACCGGGATAGCGAAGAGGTTTCCGAATATCCAGTAAAGTCCTACGCCGGCAGGTACGAATATTGCAAAATAAGTAGAGAACGCTACCATGAATATGGTAGTCAGCACCTTATTTGCATTGCCCTGAGCCATTTGAAGGATGTTTATCTTGTTCTGTACATAACAGAGGAGCCATGCGCTGAGTCCGGAGAGCAGCGGTATGAGCAGCAGTCTGTCAAAGTGTCTCAGTGAAGGCGTCAGGCTGAGGTCGATGCCAAGGAAGTGAGTGTCGAAATTGCGGATGTCCCTGAGGATATTGTCACTTGCTCCCTCAGGTCCTGGCATGAAGCCGTCCTTTATCTGGCGGATTATCTCATTCTGATAGACGCTATCCTCAGTCTTTGAACTGCCGACGATATTGATGAGCCAGTCCCGGAGACTGTCGATAACACTGCTGTCTATCTGTAATACATATGAGAGCGGACGATAGATGACATAGACCAGTCCAAGGACCAGAGGTATCTGTATGAGCAGCGGGACCGTACCCAGTATCGGGTGGTACTTGTACTTTTTGTAAAGAGCAAGTCTCTCGTCAGCCAGCTTGTCCTTGTCGTCGATGTACTTTATCCTGAGTGCGTTCTCCTCAGGCATGAGCCTGACCATGTTGATAGAGTTCTTCTGTGTAAGCAGGCTCAAAGGGAACAGCAGGAACTTTGTGAACAGGGTGAATACGATGATACTCAGGCCGTAGTTGTGTATGACATCATAGATGATGCCCATGAACCAGCCAAGTATATTACCTAATACAGACATATCTCAGATGCTCCTGCTTTCTCAGTTGTCGTCATCATCAAGGAGATCGTCAGCAGTTATAACGTCCTTCTTGCCGTCGTGGAGTGCGTTTATCTCTGATGCGTCAAGAGCCGGTGCTTCCTCATCCTTATTCTTCTTGAATACTCTCTTTATCTTGCTCCAGAAAATACCGAGGCAGGTTCCGAGAGCGATCACTACAGCAGCTCCTATCTGGATGATGTAGCTTGTAGTGGCGGGGTCAATGTACATTGCAGCTGTTGATGTTATCATATTATCCTATCCTTTCATAATGAGGAGGACTCACTCATGCTTATCCTGAGCCTCCCAGTTGTTAAAATCACGGGCATCGCCTGTGATCTTGTAAAGCGTCTTGTATATGGCCTTTCCGTAGCCGCCGAAATCGTAAGTCTGCATCCAGCGGACGGGGTGAAGGTCTCCGTCGATAACGTCATTGAACGACGTGCCGAAGTCCTTATGGTCGATACCTGCGTACTCTATTATACTTGCAGGGAAGAAGTCATTTGTGAGCTCTGACCAGCGGTCGAACTGCAATTCCTCATGTTCTGCGCCGGCAGGCTTTATGAGAAGAGCGGTAGTTATAGCGCTTTCAAGGCCGTCCTTGCCCTCACGCTCTATCTCGCTGGGAGCTCTTCCGTGGTCACCGAGGATAATGATAGTCGTGTCGTCATACACGCCAAGCTCCTTGAGCTTGTCCATGTAGTAGAAGATTATCTCGAAGTCTCCTCTTGCTGTGACCCACCTGTCTACCGGGATAGTCTCGTCATAGAGTGCAGCCAGTTCCTCGGAGGAGTCATGAGCTCCGTTCAGGTGAATGTATGAAAATGTCTTTTTCTGTGAGTCAGCAGTGAACTCATGAGACCTTATGTAGTCGTTGTATCTCAGGTCGGAGTCGATGCCTATAGCCATCGGGAGCATATCGTCTATATCCTTGCCGTACTTGACGAAGTCCGCAGAGAGGTTTGCACCGAAGCCGTTGACCAGGTCAGTCTTCCACATATAGGGTGAGAGCTTTGCAAGAGAGAGGATAGTCATTGTGGGAACTATTCCCCCGCTGCCCACGTAATTGAAGCTGACATCCTCAGGGTCGCAGTGTCCGATATTATCGCACTGGCCTTCGAGCTGACCGACACTGCTGAAAGTGGTGAGATTGTCTATGAGCAGATTCACGTGATAGCCATTCTCAGAAAGTGTTTTCGGCACAGTGTCTCCGTCCCATGACTTTGTCACATAGTCCGTCCAGTCCTCGCCCTTGTAGTAGGAATTGGTGAGCATCTGAGGAATGGAGGGGAAGGTATTTGTGTTGTGGGAGATATTGTTCTGGTAGAAGGTGAAACCGTCGAGTTTTTCCTTCATATCGGGGTACTCTTCTACGATAGTGTCCATCCAGAGGCTGTCCAGTCTGTCTGAGAGGAACACCACGACGTTTCCTTCCTTGGAAAACTCAAGGGTAGGTTCGTAGGAGAGGTAGGATGTATAGAGTTTCTTGTACTTGCTGAAATCAGCGGTGAGCACTGATGAAGCAGTACCCGCAAGCTGCATTGCAAAGATGAGTCCGCAGAGATATGGAACTACTTTTCCCTTGCCTGCATTGAACACCTTGTTCTTAGGCATCAGCCATGCAAGGAGTGTCAGCAGCAGCGGTACCAGTGCTATAACTGTGAGCAGCACAAGGTTGAGTATGACTGACTTGTCGTTGTCCTTGTAGCTGGCATCATCTCCGGTTATAGCTGCCATTTTGCTGTTAAGGAACAATGACTGTGTATACATAGCCGCCAGCAGTCCGAAGAGCAGCCGTGAAACTATAGTGCAGACCTTTTCATGGACTGCAAGTAAGAGATTCAGCAGCAATACCAGTACCAGTGTGGACACCAGTGCAGTTAACAGCATAGGCACTGCCACATGGCCGAAGGTAACAACGAACTCTCTCTGGTTGCCGAGGAATATATCCAGCGGCGAGAAAAAGAAGATCGTAAAGCTCAGTGAAAGACTGAGCAGTATTATCGGTATCTCGTTCCGTTTGCAGAACCTTGAGGTATATCCACCTGTCTTTTCCTTTGTCGGAGTCTTTTCTTTTTTTTCAGTTTTTCCCATATAATTACCTCATATCAGGTCTTTTCCCCGGTATCCTGTCTGTTATCCGGGCCCTCCGGAAAGGGGAAAAGTATACAATCATGCACCTTACATTGTACCACAGCATCAGCAGGTTGTCAAGGAACTGTCAAAGAATCGGCATTTCAAACAAAATTGTAATTCCTGTCCACAAAAAAAACAGCAGTCAGAGACTGCCTTATCAATATAATTGAAGAATAAAAAATCACCGGACCATGCTATCGGGCCCGGTGACATTATTATCTTTTGCTCAGACTATGCAGAGCACTGCTCCTGTGGAGATGCCCAGCTCATTGAGGGTCTTTTTGCTGTCCAGTATCTCTCCCCTCTCCTTGCTGTAGAATATCATTCCCTGACTGCTGCCCTTTCCGGAGTACTGCTCCTTCTGCCTGAGCATCGACGATACTTCGTCTGCCAGTACGCTCAGGGGCGTGTTCTCGTCAAGGTTAAAGCTGAAATACTCAGACGATGATGCCGAGTATATCTCTATTTCCTTCATCTTGATCACCTCCGGTAAGACTCTTCTGTATCAGGTCCATTATTTTCTCTCGGTCAAAGGCTGTACATCTGCACTTGCTGCCGCTGCACTCTGCCAGGTAGCTGCCAAAGGTCTCTCTTCCGGCCGCACAGTACTCCGTACCGCTGTCAGTGACAGTCCTTATCAGCACTGAAAAGTCCAGGTCTGAGAAGTCGCCGTATATCTCGCCGGACTCCAGCGCCCTGACTACCCGTTCTTCAAAGTCATTTGGTATCTTCCCGCAGTAGGTACCAAGGTCGGGGACGAATCCCTCTTTCAGCATCATTTCCCGGAAGTCCTCCCAACTGAATATCAGCAGGGTGAACCTGTCCGTGACATATCCGCTTATCTCCCATATTACTATCTGCTCGCCTCCAAAACATACATAGGCATTCATCAGATAGTTTTTCGACAACAGCGAAAGACTCCCTCTGCTGTTTTTCATATCCTCGAAGGCTCCGGCAAAAACAGGGTTCAGCACGTACTCGCTCCCGTCCCAGCTCATTACCTCCTTCCGCAGGAGCTGACGGATGATGCTCATTTCCTCCTCGGCATCCAGTTCTCTGCAATGCAAGGGCAGTCCGTAGACATTGGTTATCCCGATACAGCTAAATATCACCTGGAGCTCTGCACCGGTAAAGACATATCCCAGATAGAAATCATTCATTTCCGGAACTTCCTCCTTTGCGGATAGTTTCATCGTTCAGCCGCCATAGACTTCAGCTCTGCCTTATAGGTCCTCGAAAGCGGCACCATTTCGCCGTTATCCAGTATTATAAGATTCTTAGCCGCCGCTATGCTGCTTATCTTGTCCCTGCTTACGATAAAGCTCCTGTGACACCTTATGAACTGTCCTGCCGGAAGGTCCTTTTCAAGGCGGTCAAGGGTATCGTAGAAGGAATACTCGTTCTTGCTGGTATAGAGGAATATCTTCTTCTCTCTGGACTCAAAATAGGCTATGCTGTTATATGGTATGAGCATACGGCCTTCCTTGCTGTCGAGGACAAAGCTGTTTCCTGTACCTGCTCCCGACATCTTTCTGACGTAGGCTCTGACATTCTCACGGAGTCCTTCCTCTACCTCCTGTGCTCCCAGCGGACGCATTATGAGTCCCATTCCGAAAACAGCCGGAAGAATATAACTTGCCGGAGATACATTTTTCCTTGCCACCATTATGATATGTGCATCAGGATTAAGAGCTTTCAGACGTCCGGCTGCTGTGAGCATCTCCGGAACATCTGCGTCTATGCATATCATATCGAATATATCTCCGCCGTCTGCTGCAAGAGTCATTTCGTCAGCGGAATGACAGTACCTGAACTCCCAGCGTTCATCGCTCTCCGATGCTGCAAGCTCTTTCATCACCGTGGCAAAGTATCTCAGTTCCTTTTCCTCCGGGGAACATATCAGCATTGATATCATCTTGCCTCACCTCCGGCCAGCGGGACGATGACCTTGTACATCCTTGTATCGTCGTCCTTATATGGAGTCATCGCAGTGCCTCTCGGCATGGACTTGCTCTGGTCTGCGTAGCTTATATTCGTTGC
>ODAI011514782.1_pt1 | contig 14932 bp, 21 predicted proteins | sample 1539321 | NCBI WGS metagenome assembly ODAI01 (sample SAMN02144231, study PRJEB22623) | gut metagenome | biome: sheep rumen | host: Ovis aries | place: New Zealand
TGGGTAACTCTGCCCATATATGAACATTTCATTAATATTCTTCCCCCATTTTATCACAAATCTGTGAACAGGCTTGCAACAAAATGTGTGAATAAAAAATTAACAAAATGTTGTAATTATGTGTATTTAGTTAAATATTATTACATTTGACATTTATCAATAGTCACTGTGAACCATGGTTCATTCATTGACTTTTATCAACTATTTTGTTCATAAAATATATAATAATCATTTACAGAAAATACATTGACTTTTTCTGCATTTTTTGGTATAATTAAATCATGGAAAAGAGGTAAAACAAAAAAGACTAGAAAAGAATGAAAAGAGGTGTAAGAAATGAAAGTTATTAAAGTTGAGGATTTTTCGCACGGTACAATTGGTTTATATAGTGCTGATGAAAATGACTACTATGTTTCGTTAATATACATCAGACATAATAAACACGGTTATTTTCTGAAAAAAGAATGTACCAACTATGAGGGCTTAAACGCTCTTGATAATGCGCTTTCTGCATATGATAGAAAGCGTGAATACATGGGTACACTCAAATCACGGTATGAAAAGAGGTGAAAAGAAATGCCCTTTAAGGTTCTTATGATTGCAGGCACGATTGAACAATTAAAGAACATCAAAAACACGGTTGACAATAGCCGTGAATTTATCGGGTCCGAGATAGTCGGAAACAAGTTCTTAAAGGTGTTTATGGACTGTGACACTAGACTAGTGTCATTTATAGCACTTCAAGAGCTTGCAAAAAAGCACAATTTAGCTTACACAGAATGTAGGTAACAACATCAACAAATCAAGCCGAATGCAGGCGGCAAAACCTGCATAGAAAGTTGAGGATAATATCATGAAAAGAATGAATGCAACCGCTGTCAAGAGTTTTACACTTGCACTTGTACTCAGGTATTACGGTTTTAAGCCTAAAACAAGTGACCTTGTAATCAAGGAATACACAGATGATTTATCAAATATATCGTTCACGGTAAACGGCGTTGACTATCTTCTCACCTGTGAGACATCAATTGTCAAGGGTATAGGCTTTAACGGTTTTAAGCTTGATACACTTGCAATCAACCGACTTTGCGGCGTGTATGAAGATGACAACGACAACGACACAGACACGGACACGGACACGGACACGAACGAATAACATAAATCATGCCGAGTGCAGGCGGCGAAAGTCCTGCACAGAAAGTTGAGGGAATAATCATGAAAAAATGGTATTCAATTTATCTCGAAGATGACTACACGATTTTTCAGCTTAAAAAGTATCTTAGACTGGTACGTATTCCGTTCGATACTGGTTCATGTGGTGACGGTGTTGTAATATCGGTATATGCAGATGAAACGAACGTCACTGTTATCAATGAGTATCTTGATAAGATAGCTTAAACAAATCATGCCGAGTGCAGGCGGCGAAAGTCCTGCACAGAAAGTGAGGATATAACCATGGGAAAAACAATAGCACAAAAACGCCGTGAGCAAGTTGTCAAACTTGCAAGTCTCAAACTCAACGGTATTTCGCCAAATAATGCCGAGATAGCGGCGGCGACTAAGTTGATGAACGCTTTTTATCGTTTTGCCGCCTATGATATGCGCCTGTTTCGCATTGAAAATGGTGAAGAACTTTACAACGAAAAAACGGTTGAGAAAATGCGTGAACATCGTGACACGTGGCTTGCAAAACTCAACAAGCGTTTCTCTGAATACGGACTACACATTTCCTATGCGTGGATACTGCCGAGAATTTGCAGGTACACGAACGAATACGGCGGCGAAAGCGGCGACATCATAGAAACATACTTCTATCACACAGACATCTAACACAAATCATGCCGAGTGCAGGCGGCTGTGTCCTGCACAGAAAGTGAGGATATTATGGTTAAGCGTATAATGAGTTTTAAGACAGGGATTGACATTGCTGATGTTCGTTGCAGTATAACATTAAACAGTTATACTTGTGAAGATAGCAATACTACTGAATATGTTGTACAGGTTTACGACACTGAAACACGCCGTTTGCGTGAAAAGTCATTCGACAACATTTCAGCCGCAAAACGTAGGTTCTTATTTGAGGTTGAGAACGCCGCCATTTTCACGAACATAGAATAACACCATTCAAGCCGAGTGCAGGCGGCGAAAGTCCTGCACAGAAAGTGAGTAGTTACAATGATATACACAGTAATATATTTCAACGGCAAAGATTGGGTTGAATTTATATCGTTCACGGTTGAAGAATACGCTATGAATTTTGCAATGAAAATGAAGAAAGAATATCCCGACTTAGATGTAACTATCAAGGGTAAATTTCCTAGCAGATATGAACTTGCATTCGCATTCAGTGTTGACATAGCAGAAAGCACGACATTCTAACAACTATTGAGCGGTAAACCTGTACACGATTTACCGCTCATTTTATTTAGTTGTATCTGACAACGAAAGCCCACGAATATGACGTGTTCAAATCAGCCTGATTTTTCCACGAAACAACGCCGTTAGTCATGCTGTTATCATCATTACGCCATACCGCAAAATTCGTGCCGTCATCATCTGACAAAAGTATCGGATTTATTGAAGTCAAATAGAACTCAATAAAAGGGAACTTTCCATTCTGATAATAGCCGCCTGCAAACTCAGGATAACCGACAATTATAGGCGCTGAAACTGACATTCCCATAACACTAAGGTTATCGCCTGAAACTGTGCTTATTGACATAAGGGATAGTTTGTTGTTAAATGCGCCAAAATTCCGCCTTGCTACTGTGTCACAAATTGCAGAAAAATAATTGCCTGCTTCTGTCGCATTATATTCAAGGGAATTTCTTGTTTGCAGTGTTTCAGGTTTTACTATCAGAAATGCACCACTATCCTTGTAATATTTGCCAACAAAAACAGTCGCATTTATGGTGCTTAAACCGTCAAAACTTTGCAGTGTTATCGGTGCATTATCACCAATCAAAGCAGTGCCGTTTTCTATTGCTGAAAACAGGTCATTTGCAGTTGCATAAACTGAGCCGCCATAAATGTAATTTCTTGTCTGCCATTTTGGGCGAACAGGTTCAACATTTTCAAGGGCTGAAATGCGGCTTTCGTGGTCTGCAAGTTCGTTGGTTACAGTGACTTTGAAAGTCGCATAATCTGTGTTCAAAACGGTATAACCATTTTGCAACGTGGTTATATCGTTTTTTGCTGTCGTCATATCAGCATTCAGGTCATCAAGCTGTGAGAAGATATTCGGAATGTCGGTATTATACGTTAAAGTCAGTGTATTCAAGTCACTTCTCAGGTTAGAAATTAACGTGTCCTGCGCCGCCTGTGATGTTTCCAAAACTACGACACGACTTGTCAAGTCTGTCAGCTGTGTATTTATCGGCTCAACCCATTCGGCAAAAAATTCGTCAAAAGTGCCGTCCTCAACCATATCATTTATAATGGTTTTTATCAGCTTTTCTACTTCATCTTCATCAAACTGATTTATCCATTCTTCTATGCCCTTGACTTTCTGCAAAAGCCAGTCGATATTTATTTCATGAAAATTTGTGTACGGAAAAATGTGATAAGGTAACATTAAAATCACTCCTCTATATAGCCCCAAAATAGCCCGTTGCTTGATTCCACTCTACACTCAGGTAAAACCATATGGCAATCCGTAGCAGGCGGAAAATATCTTGAACCATGATTCCCGTTGTTTCCTAGTCCAAAAGGATATATGCCGTCGACAACTGTTCCTGCTCCAATATCCATAATAGTAATTGTCTGATATGTCACATCATCTGCGCTATGTGAAATAGTTGCAATTCCTGTTGTTTTATCATACGACATTTTTATGTAATTTAGTCCGTTATTTAGTGTGATGTTATTAAGTGAAGTATTAGTCCAACTGCCTGTGTCTGTTGTTATGCCGCTCCACAACTCACCTACGCCGCTAGTATCACACCATATTTCCATTGATGGATTTGCATAGTAATTATCGTATGCAGTACCGAACATAAATTTGCGTTCGCTACTTGTACCGATTGCATAGCCAGTTTTCCAATAAAAACAGAATTTTATGGTGAACGATGTTGCACGAACTAACCAGTCTTGTGTTCCTCTTACTTCAAACGTGTTTCTCCACGCATCTAAAAAGCCCACAAAATCTCTTGATTTTCCACCGCCGATTTCTTCATCGCCTATATACATTCTAGGCTTCTCAGTTCCTGCAAAAATATCAGCCATTTTTAACACTCCTTTTTTTCGTGGTTTTTGCTGTTGTTTCTGTCGGCTCAGGGTCAGCCACTACGACATATAGAGTATTCGGGTCATGTGATGACATCGCTTCATACTCAGATTTTGTTAGTTTTACCAACGATAAACCGCCCATTCTTCTATTGAGGTCAGTTATATCGTTTTCAGCCTTTGTCATTCGGTCTTTTAGTGAGCCGATATTTGCTTTTATCCATGTTTGCATTAGTCAACACTCCTTTTAATAAATCATTACGCAAAATTCAGCGACAAAATCATCAGCAATTTTATCATATAAATTGAACTCCACAATTTCACGCTGTAAACTGATTAACTCTTGATAGGGTCTTTGCCCTTTTACAGTCTCCGTTATTATGTCCTGTAAAGTGCCGTTATCTACCCTTGAAAGATGTTCGTCAATTCTTTTCGTGATATTCCGTGTAAGTTTGCCGATTAAATTATTCACCGCATTTTCGGTAAATTCACGGTCATTATTTCCGCTGTCAGTTGTTGTACTGTTTCTGTTGCCATTTTCATAGCCATTTATTGAACCCTTATCTACTGTGCGTTCTTTGCCGTACCATTTATCGGGGTTAATATCGTTAAACGCCTGCACAAAAAGGGTTGATTCGTTGTTTGTGTTCTGCCCTGTATTTTTGCCGTTGCTTTCAACCGTGTTTTGTGCCGTGTTAAGTGTAAGTTTTTCGTTTCCTGTCGTGTTAGTAGTTTCATTGTTGTTAGTATCAGCCGTTTCTGATGTTGTTTCTTTCGTGGTGTTTTCGCTGTCGCTAGTATCGTGAGTTTTCCTGTCAAGCGTGTACTGTCTTATCTTGCTGAAAAGTGGGTCATAATTATAGTACAAAGTATCGTATAAATTCTGCCATTTCAGCCGATTTTTCGCCGCCCATGTAGCCAACGCAAGTTTGAACAAATTCGGCTCAGTATATATGAGCGATAATTCGCCTGCTCTTAGCAAAATTGTGTTCTTCAAAATATCAAAATTTATCGGGTAATAGTCGGTTGATATTTCTGTCTTGCTAGGCTTATCGGGCAAATACGGTTCAATTCCGTTAAGAATAGTGCCGTCATAATTGTACAAAGCTATTATCGAAAAAAGCATTACGCATACCCACCACCTTTTTGAGTGTTATTTATACTGCTTGAACCATACGTTCCAATATCGTCATCAACTGCAATATTTGCACTCTTAATTACAACTCTCCAATCAACGTCCAAATCAGTACCAAACATTTCATTCGCCTGTTCACAACCGATTTGAAGATTTTCAAGCCACAATTCACATAGCGATTTTGTCTCCAGATCGTTCGCCGCTATTTCATCGGATAGCATTCGTTCACGCTTATTCAAGTTTGCATTTGGAATACCGATGTCTGTATCGAAATGGTTCATTACTGTTCTGATGTCGTTAAGCAGGTCAGTTATTATGTAGCTGTTTCGTACATCGTTATTGATGAACTGCACGTCCAATTCTCCTGTTTTCGGGTCTATCAGCTGTTTGTCAAAAAATATTGCAGGCTCACCACTTGCATAATTATCGTACATTTTTTTCAAGCTTTCGGCGGCGGCTTTATTGCTTGCACCAAATGCAAATGAAAGTTTGCTGTTAAGTGAGTTAATATTAACCGCTTCTGCAAGTAATGCAAGTTGGTCTGCATAGTATGATATTATGTCAAGTATTCCACCATAATCAGGCTGTAATTTTATCAGTGCGCACTGTTCACCAATTCTAGGCTGTAAGTCGCTGTTAATTAAAGGGTTATTTATCATAACATTTGTGGGCTGATAAAATACGTCATATCCTGTCAGCGTACAATGCTGAGGTATAATGCCGTATTTATCTGTGCGGATAATTGCCATAAAACCGAAACAATATAAACCGTACAGAAAATAGTTCTTTGCTTTCCTATCCCATATTTCAGGCATTTTCCATTTAAAAACGGACATTGCACGTTGCAGTAAATAACGCCTAAAATAGAACGCTGTTTTGTTGTCACTGGGGTGAACAGTTGACGGTGAAATATGTGCGTTGTAAAGGTCATAAATATCATAGAAATAAGGTGCGCCTATGTAGTCATTAAACAATGTAAAATCCCCCTTCCAAATATTGTGCTATTCTTGCCTTTTCTTCGGGCGTTGCAAAACAGTCAACGTCATCGCCGTCAGCGACTTGACAAAAACCGCTCAAATCACTTATCAATTTTCGTTTACATAGTGGTCTGCCAAAATGCGTTATATCTTCTTCTGTTGGCATAAAATAATCAAGTTCTAACCACCATGTTGTGGTGAAAAGATTTCCCTCTCCTTGCACACCTGAAATTGTAGGGCGTGGGGTGAACGCTTTTGTCGCACTCTGTATCGCACTATATACTCCCTTTACTAAGTGGCGGCTGTCTCCTGCCGTTCTAGGATTGAAAAAAGTATCTGTAACTCCGTCAGCTAAATTCAGTCCTGTTTCAACTGCTGATGTCCACCAATTTTCTGATTTTGCACCCGCAAATTTTTGTGATATTCCTGCTTGCCCTGTATAATGCCCGATTGATATAGGGTCATTGGGTGTTCTACTAACCCATAATTCAAGTCCTGCCGCACCTGTTAAAACATCGCACGAAAAACTGCAATGTAATTCGGCACTATCTTTTAACATTTGTGGTTCTATTGATATTGCACCAAAATAATTGGTAAAAAGTGTGTACATAGAGTATGGTGAGCAATTAAGCCATTGTCCACGACTATTCGCTAATGGGTGTTTTGGTATAGCTATTGTATATTCTCTACGGAATGTAGTATTTAAAGTGTTGTTTGCTTCAATGCCACTATTCCAATATGCAATATGTATGTGTGATTTTGTTCCGCTTGCATCGGGTGTAAATGGTAACCACATAACAGATGAAATATAATCAAACATATTCAAATTGTTCATTATAGTTCCCTCTGCATATTTTATAACAGATAAATCACCCCATAATTGTGTATTTCCGTCATGCTCAGGTGTGTTTGAAAAAATGAAGTTTCTCAATCTGCCCCATTCTTCATAATCTAGTGTATAATAATTTATGCCGCCACTAGCGTAAACACTAGACCAACCAACAACACCAACAACGTATCGACCGTCATTGTAATTAGTAGCAAAATTTGTTACAATAGAATTTACGTCACATTGTAAGCCTGTTTTTGCAGGATATTTTGTGTCTATTATTGTGTCATCATATTCGCTTGCACTTCTCAGCACATATAACCGTGAATTTAATATAGGCGTTCTGAAACTGCCCATTACATCGCATTCACACACTGCAATCCACATACGCCCATCAAACACCCAATCACGAATAAAATAATATCGTGAAAATGTCTGACAATAACAGTAATTATATATACTAGGGTTATTGTTAAACATATTGAGAATAAATTCAGGATTTTCCATTGAAGTATTTTCTTTCAAAACGACTTCAAATGGATAGCCGCTACCGCTCATAATTGCTGTGCTATTTACACGCTTATTAAACCTGAATAAATTTATCTGCATATAATCACCAACTTTTTATTCAAAAACAGGCGGCGTTTTTGCCGCCGCCCATTTCTGAAAGGATTATGGAAAAGAAAATGCACTGAATATCAGTCCATTAACAGTAACACGCCGTTTTCTGTGAAGTCGTTCCAATAACGTCTTGTCCAGTGGTTATAAATATTGGTGTAACCACCTGCCGCATTCATCGGGGTTCTTTCGCTCCACTGATTGCAGTTATTAACTCCGATTGCTTCTTCATCGAAAATTATGCCGAAAATGTTCTCAACTGTTACAGGCGCATTTGCAACAATTAGTGAGCCGTCAGTGGTGTTCATATAAGTCGGTGTTACTTCAATGCTATCAGGCACTGAAATATTCTGCCAATAGTTGACGTTCTCATGGTCTGCCATTTTCAGCAATTTATCGTTGTAAATATCGCTCAGTACACTTGCTGTTATATCGTTCATGATAGGTGCGTACAGATAGATTTTCATACGCATTGCAGGTGTGTGACGTTTTATCGCCTTTCCAGTGATGTTCATATGGTACAGTTCTGAACGCTCACTCATGTAACCTGTGAGTGTCTTTATTCTGCCGAAAACCCACTTGATAAAAGGCTCATATGCTGTCGGGTCTTTTATTGTATCAGTATTGTAGCTAGTTCCTGCATAGTCGTTGTACTCCGAAACAAGATGAACAACGCTAGCTGTATCGCCTACATTTTTACCGCCGATAAAGTTAGCTATCGCCATACGGTCAAATTCTTCATTCGCCTGTGTGATTTGGTCTGACTGATTTTGCAGTATCATTGTTACGAATGAACTGAACTCTCCGATTGACGAAAAAGCCGTGTCAAGTTGGTCTTTATAAAGTGTGATATGTTTCTGATATGTAATTTCGCCGTAAAAGTTTGTCTGTAAAGGCTTAGGCTTTTTCACCTTATACATATCAACCGACTGTCCGTCCACAAGTGACAATCTTTCATCATCTTCAAAATCATCGTCAATCATCTGTAATTTTCTTACGTGATTACCCCACCTCTGTGCAGATACTTCAAGCCCTTTGAATTTCTTGCTGTAAGGTCTTACCGAAAAAATGGTTCTCGAAAGTACCTGAGAAATAGCCGCCGTCATCGGGTCATATCCTGTTTTCAAAATCGTCTGTGCAACACTGATAAGATTTTTAGTGTCAACATTAGTGAGATTTTTGTTAGCACCTGTCGCCTGATTTATCACGGCATTTAAAATGGTGCTAGCCTGTTCTATGGTCATGTCATTCATAGCCATTTATTTATCACTCCTTTGGATTTAAAATGTTGGCAAGAATTTCGTCTGCTCTTTCGTCAATAGATTTTGCAGGTGTGGCGTTGATGTTGCTGTTCAGAATAGCGTTCGCCTGCATGGTCTTTGTGAGGTCAGCGATATTTTTGTTAAGTGCTGTAACCCAATCAGGCGTTGTATTCTGTGTATCAGTGTCAGCCTTTTTCGGCTCACTAGGCGTTTCTTTTTTCGCCGCATTTTTGTCATTGCCTGCGTTTGCCGCCGACTTGTCAATAATCTGCTGAATTTCATCAACACTTAAACCCTGCTCTAAAAACTTCATAATCTGTGAAAAATTCATATCAAAAATCCTTTCAAATAATATGGTAAGAAAACTGCCGCTCAGTCGTGGGCTTGACACTCCCTTGCTCAGTAGTTCCGCTACTTGTCAATGAGCGTGAGCGGCATAATTTTCCTATTATTATTATAGCATATTTTTTCTGATTTGTCAAGTACCTATATTAAAAAATTTTTCAAATTCACGCTTCATGTGCGTATTCTCAAAGCAAACCATGTCCATTATATAGGCACTCAAAAGATAACGAAAACTTGTACGAAACTGTAATATACTTGTGGGGTCTGTTGGGTAAGAATATGCTGTTCCGCTTCTGTGCGCTGATACATAATATTCTCTGTTCTTTTTATGCTCATATATATTGACATTTCCAACACTAACTAAGAGTTTGTATTCCTTTATATTTTTTGAGCATATGCAGGCTTCTTTTTCAAAAGCGTTTTCTATTGCCATTTCTGCAAATCTGCTTGACTTGCTAACTGCGTTATATAATGCTGTGCCTTTTTTGGCTATTGATATAGGTGATTTTTGCGGCATAATTATGGTTATTCCACGCTTCTGATTTATGTATATCTCCTGCCCCTTATTCTGCATACGTTCAGCGACTGTGATTAAGTCCAGTATTTCAAATATCGGATTTCCTATGTCATTTGAGTTCGCCATACAGATACATTTTAGCGGCTCTCTACCCTTTAATTCTCTGTTACGATTTATTGTTTCATATGCGTTCAAAAATCCCTCTCCCTCATAGCGCAAAATTCGTTCGTGTCTTTCGGGTATAAATTCATCGTATAACCACATATCAACGTCACTGCCGTCAAAGCCACGAATATTCGATAAAGTTGACAGTGCTGTTGTGTAGCCTTTTAATTCGTCATCAATGTAAATTCCTGCGCACTGTGGGACTATGTTTTTCACCATATAATTTATTCCCATATCATCGCATGGAGATTTGAGCGGTGATAGTTCAGGTTGACTTATCATATCAGCCTGTTTTTGTGTTCGCCTAGATAGCATAAATTTCACATCGTTTTCAACGACATATTTTATTGCACCATATGTCTTACCAATTCCACGTCCACCAACGATAAATATAAAAGGCGTTTTTATTTTTGCAATTTCGGGGAAGTTTAAAAACCCATTTTCTTCATACAGTTTCATATCAATTTTCCTTTCAAAAAAGCCGCCCACACTTTTGAGTGCAAGCGGCTCTGTTTTAGTCTGTTGTTATATTCGTAAAATTACAGCCCCTGTGGGAATGGATAGTACATCTTCTGTCCGTCAGCTGTCTTGTTCTTGCTTTCCTTGTGAAGAATACGTATCTTTCTAAGTTCTTCGCCGTCACTGTGATAGAGTGAGCAAAGAAGAAGAAACTCTTTGATAAAGTAGGCACTTGTGGTAACGTATTTATTGCCGTCATTTCCGAGTATTACAATACCGACTTTTGTTTCGTTGTTTACTTCAAAAGAGTACACAAGAAAACGGTCAAATTCTACCTCAGCATTTTTCGCCGCTTTTCCGATAGAAATTGCTGTTTCGTCATCGGGTCTTGTAAGTTGATAGCTTTCACGTGCGGAAAATTCGCCACGTCCAGTAAGCACATTAAAAGTGCTTGAAACATCGCCCGAAAGTATGCTTGAAATAGCCGACTGTTCAGCACTCATTGAAGGTGCTTCAAGTTCGCCCTGTTCCTGTGCTACTATGCCATAAGCGGCATTTACTGCCGATTTCTTCATTGCTATGTCAGTGTCAACATAGCCACCGTGATTCATTGCATTTTCATTCATTTTAACTACTCCTTTTATTCGTCAGTGTCCGTCAGTCCGTCCTCTATTACATCGGCGTGTTCGATAAAGGTGTTCACGTCCATTGCATAGAGTGCGCCTGTGTTCTCCGTACTAACTACGTCAAGTACTGTGTATTCATCGGTGTTGATGTAGCCGCCTTTTATCGCCTTTGCTATTACACGTTCTCTTGCTATTTTGCAGTCAAATTTGACTTCCAAATCAACAAGTTCTCCTGTCGACTTTTCATAGCAACGTACAACCGCTATTGTTCTTGCGATAACTCTTGTTATTCTACCCCTTGTCAGGGAAGTGCTTGCTGTGCGCTTCATTTGCTCACCCCCTTTCACTATATATATTATACCATATTATATATCAAATGTCAATAGCGTTTACATATTCTTTACACATTTGTAAAGTTAATTTAATGTAATTTAGTCGTTCCTCAGGGTCTGTGTCCGTCAAAAGTATGTATTCGCCTGTTCGGGATATGCGTTTTGTCGTGTCCTCTAAATGCACATTAGATGTTATGCGTAATACATCGCCAAAAGGTGTTATTAAGGGCGGCGCTTCAAAGTCATTATATGTTGCAATTTGACCGCCTGCTTTTGTGAATGTCATATCGTCTTTAAAAGCGTCTAAACCGCCCATTTTTTCCAACTCTTTTGCGCCCTCTATTTTTCCTACTCCTGCGATAGTAATATGTAATTCGTTTTTATCATCAATATAAGCGTATCTTTTTGCACCCATAGTTCTAAACCGTTTTGCATAACCGTCAAATTCGTATATTCCGAGTACAAATTCTTCATCTTTTTTGTTCTTAGCAACGCCGCCATTTTTTAATGACATTTCACGTATGCTTTCATTAAATTCAGTCCAATTGACTTTTTTGTATGTATCAACATATTTTACGCTATCAGTATCACAGTATACAAAATAACAGTCACAGGGGTCATAATATTTATACACCAAATCAATACCTTTTTCAAGTTGCATTCTTGCCAGTGCTGTAACCCACACTCCCCATTGGTACGGAAACACAGGTCTTTTATACAATTCATCTAACTGACTTTCTATTGCATTTATGTCAGGATTTGTTCGGTTAAATGTTTGACATTCTTTGCCGCAAAAATCATGTACAATATTGTTAGCACTATCAGTTAATGCGCATAACTCAATTATTGCTCTAACTGGATTTGTGGCAAATAAACCATAGCAGGCGTTCAATTTGTTCTTAGCTTTAATATAAAAAACCTCTTGTGATTCGTCATAATCTTTGTCTTTTTTATCCTGCTTTAATTCGGTTTTTAATTTGAAGTACTTTCTGACAACATCTTTTATGCACTCAGGTAAATAGCCGTATTCAGCTATTTGCAACTGTGATATTTCTACCACGTCAAACTCATATTCTTTTTCTATTATTTCATAGTCAATATCTGTTATAGTTGTTGTTAGTTCTTCTGCTTGTAATATTCTGCCGTTATCGTATACACCAGTGTCATGTATTTTACTACCGTCTAAATATTTAGTTACCCTGCACTTGTCTCTTGATAAATATGGTACTCCCCATTCACTATGTTTTAACCGTAAATTTGCTAGCTTTATTTCAATGAGCATAGCCCATTTTTTATGTCCATTATGCTCTCTATTTCTTAGTACCGTAAACTTTTCAAATGTGGGGTTATCAATTATCTTAAAATCTTTAACAGGAAATAAGCCGTTCAACATAACAGCAGGATATGAACTTGCAATATCAAATGTATATACGCCGTAATTGTCAAAAATTTTACTGATAGAATTACTATCTCCTACATACCACCTATTCGCATGAGTATTGCCGCCACGAAAAGCCGCTCTTAACATTCTATATGTTGATAAACAAGGCTGTAACATTTGCCAGTACTTATAATGCAAATTTTTCATAGCCATTTTCATATCTCTGCGAACATATCCTGTTGATGTCATCGGGACTGTGTATAAGTCGTCATTATCGCTACTCATTAAAACTTCAATGGCTTCAACAAGTCCTATAACGTCATGTGTGCAATATTTCAATTCTTTTTCTGCCAGTTTTGTCCATGGAAAACGCTGTTTAGAATAATCAAAATCTTCTCCGCTTTCTTTCTTGTGTTCTACATTCATTTTTTTCGTAAAATCTGATAATGACATATTTGACAGTAAATAACTACACCTAAACTCAAAGTGATTATTAACCCGTGCTGTTAATATTTTTCTGCTATCTACTGCAAACACATTTTCGGGTTCAAAATCTAATACACCTTTCAGGAATTGAAATTCAAATGAAAGATTATGTACATAAATGACTAAATATTCATTCTTGTTTAAGCACTTTTCTAACCGCTCTAAAAACACTAAAAATTCTAGCCATGTTCTGCCAATCACAACAAAATCTTTTGTGAACGCAAATTGCCACACATACATAATGGCATATTTGCGCTCACTCAGATTAGTGTTGTTTATGTTAAAAATGTCAGTAAAATTTTTAGCGTTATAATCAATGCGAAAATTATTCCTATATGTCAAGTTAGTAGTTTCAATATCAAATGCACAAATAGCATTGACAATTTTCTTTTCGTATTTTTTACCCCTTGCGCCTTTTGGTTTTTCCAGTATTCCGCTAGAATAAATCAAGCCTTGATAAGGGAATGTATCAACGTTAAAAATTTGTGCCATTTTTTATCACTTCTTTTTCTTTCGTTTAGTTATCTTATTAAGCCTACGTTTTTCACTACCAATTGTCGAATTTGTCTTACGTGCTGTACTACGTGTAGGCTTGATAAGTAAAGTGGTATTTTCATTGTTCAAAAACTTCTCAAATGCTTTCTTAAACATCGGGTCATTTTTGAAATCAGTTACATTCGGGTTTTGTTTATACAAACTCCATAACTCATTTAGTGCAGTATCATCGTAGTCAAGAAAGAATGAAGAATTTGCTCTGATAGTGTCCATAAAATCTCCAAACAATTCTAACTGTTCAGGTTCAAGCTTATCTATCCACTCTTTGTTAAAGATAATCTTTTCAACTTCTTCTGTGTTCTTTTTGTTCTGTTTTTGCCACGAAACTTTCGTCTGTTCGTTTGATAAAAAAGCCCTTAATTCTATCAAGCCTTTTTTAATTTCTTCACCTGTCATTGTTGACGGTTTTACCGCTATATCTTCACGGTATTCCCTGTAAACATTTGTGTCTGAATAGCCTGCTTTTTCTAGGCGTTTTAAACGCTTCATCGCTGTGTCTCTTAAACGCTGATAAGTGTGAAATAAAAGCTTGCTGTCCTGTGTACCTATCTGTTGGGGCGACATATTGCTCAGTTCTTCAAGCGATAATGTAGGATATTTAATTCTTGCCATTGATAACACTCCTTAGATAAAAATATTGGTCTAGTAATTCTTCACTTTCGTAGCCCTGATAAAGCGCTGTAACACATAGGTCAAATGCACTCCAAAAGTCTTGCAACGTGATGAATAAATCGACATAAAAAACCGTGTACTGTATTAACATCAAAATCACTCCTTTATATTATTATAACACATTTTGCATGATAATTCAAGTGTCTTTATGTTAATATGTTTTCTGCTATAAATTATTCACACATTTTATGTTAATTGTGTTTCACATAGTTATCACATATTTTCACGTAATTGTCACACATTTTGTGGTAGTTATGTTCATAGATTGGTAATGGATTTGTTGATTATTTGTAATGATTGGTGTTCATAGATTGGTAATGAAATGGACATATATGGGCAGAGTTACCCA
>ODAI011688768.1_pt1 | contig 14932 bp, 12 predicted proteins | sample 1539321 | NCBI WGS metagenome assembly ODAI01 (sample SAMN02144231, study PRJEB22623) | gut metagenome | biome: sheep rumen | host: Ovis aries | place: New Zealand
AGCCGACCAATACGCCGACACCGACACCAACGAAGAAACCGACACCGACTCCGACAAAGAAGCCGACCAGTACACCGACGCCTACGCCTACAAAGAAGCCGACCAATACGCCAACGCCGACGAGTGTACCCGCCATCAGTGTATCAGGCGCATCCATCAGCGGCATCAGTAAATCTTACGGTTATACAGGAAATGCGCGCATTCCGGCATTTACAGTCAAGGTAGACGGGATAACCCTGACTTCCGGCACCGATTATACCTATAAGTTCACCAATAACGTAAATCCCGGAACTGCGAAGCTCACAATAACGGGAAAAGGCAGGTATACGGGAACGAAGGTAAGAACATTTGAAATCGTAGACTGCGTCTCCACACTTGTATCCGGAAAGACATATCAGCTGATTCCGAAGAATAATTCGGCTACGGCTGTGTGTTCCTTATCGGGAAAGACCGTTAAGAACACGAAGGTCTATATAACGGACAGAAGCAATTCCGAGGCCATGAAATTCAGAGCTGTGAAGAATTCCGACGGAACGTGGAAGTTCATCAATGAAAAATGTGAGCTTGCGCTTGCGGTTCGGCAGAACAGTTCTGCCGTGGGAGCCGGACTTGTTCTTTACGACCAGACGACCAAAGCTGCTCAGAATTGGAAGATGGTCAGGAAATCCGATAATTCATTTGCCATCATTAATGCAGTGACGGGATACTCGATCGCCATGTCTGACATATCCGCTGTCAAGGGCACGACCCTCAGCATGGCAGAGACGGAGAGCAGCGGTCTTCAGCGATTCTATGTCGCTGAGACGAGCCCGGTTGATAACCGCTATAACGGCACATACTATGTGAAATCGGCGGTGAATCAGAAATACTCGCTGAATGTTGCCTCTTCTTCCAAGAACGAGGGTGCCAATATAAACCTGTACTGGAAGAACGACGTCAATGCCAGAAAATTTACTGCCCTATACAGCGGAGGAGGATATTATCGTTTTGTCAATGTGAATTCGAAACTGGTTCTCACGGTTGACGGAAATTCAGCGCAGAATGGGGCAAATGTCATTCAGAGCACATGGAGCGCAAAGGCCGGTCAGAAGTGGAAGATCGTTAAAAATTCCGATGGCTCGGTCACGCTGAAAAATGCATTGGGGACGGTGCTCAAGCTGAACGGTACCACAGCAAAGAACAATGTAAATGTTGTATCTGATTCCACCGGTTCGGCAAAGCAGCTGAGATGGTATCTGGAATGATAGTTTCTGATGTACAAAACGGAGATCCTAAGAAGGAAGGTGAACGGATGTGCAGCACACAAGACCCTCTGATATAGAGAATACGAGCATGCAGATCATAAGCCGGGAACTCGCAATGTCCAATGTCCGAATTGATGCGGCCAATGAAGCAGTTGTCAGGCGAGTGATCCATGCGACAGCTGATTTTGATTTCGCTGCTAATCTTGTATTTACGGAGGAGGCGGTCGATATCGGAGTGCAAGCTCTTCATAAACGAACGCCGATCATTACGGATACCAATATGGCCTTGTCCGGGCTAAGTAAGCCTTCTTTATCGAAACTGGAGTGTGAGGCGTACTGCTTTATGGCAGAGCCGATGATTGCAGAGCGTGCGAAAACGAACGGTACGACCCGTGCCGTCTCGGCTATGGAATACGCTGCGGAGTGTTATCCGGGAGCAATTCTTGCGGTGGGCAATGCGCCCACCGCGCTCTTTAAAATTGCCGAACAGATAGAATTCGGTCTCAGACCGGCAATTGTGATCGGTGTACCGGTCGGATTCGTCAATGTCGTGGAGAGCAAGGAAAGAATATGGAAAGTATGCCGCCGATATGAAGTTCCGGCCATTGTTGCCATGGGACGAAAGGGCGGCAGTACAGTAGCGGCGGCAATTTTAAATGCCCTGCTGTATACTGCGACAGGTACTCTGAAACCTGAGAACAGAGGATGGAATTAAAGGAATAGCGAAAGGTGAGTATGAAGACATTATATCTGGATTTAGGAATGGGGGCTGCCGGGGATATGCTGACGGCGGCTCTCCTTGAGCTTTTATCAGCGGAAGAGCAGGAGGCTTTTATCGGGAAAATGAACGGCCTTGGAATTCCCGATGTTGAGATTGCGAGAGAGATCGTTTCGAAGAGCGGGATTCGCGGCAGTCAGATGCGGGTGATGATCCACGGCGAGGAGGAAGGCGATGAGCACCATCACCATCATGATCATGACCACGAACACAGCCATGATCACGATCACGACCATGAACATGATCACGACCATGACCACGGCCACGACCATGAGCATGATCACGACCATGACCACGGCCACGACCATGAGCATGATCACGACCATGACCACGACCACGATCACAGCCACGACCATGGGCATGATCACGACCATGACCACGCCCATCATCATGACCATGATCATGGACACCATCATCACCACACGTCTATGCATGATATAGAGCAGCTCGTGGGCACGCTTCCCATAGAAGAGAGTGTGAAAAAGGACGTCATGGCGGTCTATAACCTGATCGCTGAGGCCGAGAGCCATGCTCACGGAAGACCGGTCACGGAAATTCATTTTCATGAGGTCGGTATGATGGATGCCATAGCGGATGTCACTGCCGTATGTCTGCTCATGCATATGCTGGCTCCTGACCGGGTCATCGCATCACCGATACATGTAGGCAGCGGTCACGTCCACTGCGCACACGGTATCATGCCGGTGCCGGCACCGGCAACCGCCCACATTCTCCGGGATGTGCCGATCTACGGCGGAAGTATAAAGGGAGAACTTTGCACCCCTACAGGAGCTGCCCTTGTCAAGTATTTTGTCAGTGCCTTCGGCGACATGCCAGCCATGAAGGTAGAGTCTGTCGGGTATGGAATGGGAAAGAAGGAATTTGCGCAGATGAATTGTGTGCGCGCTCTTTACGGCGAGGCTTACACAGGAAGCGGGGCATCCGACAATTCGGCAGACAAGCGGCCGGCCGATGAGATTGTGGAGCTCGTCTGCAATATTGACGATATGTCCGGGGAAGAAATCGGATATGCTGTGAACCGCCTTTTTGAATTCGGAGCAAGAGAAGTATTTACGGTCCCTGTCCAGATGAAGAAATCGCGACCGGGCGTGCTGCTTCACGTGATTACGGATTCGAAGCACAGAGATGAGATGGTTGAGCGGGTATTTGCCCTGACCAGCACAATCGGCATCCGTGTCATTCCCGCAGAGAGATATGTTCTGGAACGCCGGGAGGAGAGTGTGAAGACTTCGCTCGGAACCGTTCGGAGAAAAATCAGCAGCGGATACGGCGTGGAGCGATATAAATGGGAATACAATGATCTGGAGGCGATTGCCCGGGAACAGAACATGAATGTGCGGGAAGTAAGGGCAATTCTGGAAGCGGAAGAAATGCAGGACTGAATCAGGTTAAAAGAAGGTTTTCATGGAACAGACAGAATTAAAACAGATGCTTGAAGGCGTGAAGCGGGGCGATGTCTCTGTGGAGGAAGCGGTACAGTCTTTGAAAATGGCCCCCTTTGAAGACCTGGGCTATGCCAAGGTCGATCACCATCGCGCCATCCGACAGGGGGCAGCCGAAGTTATATATGGTGCAGGGAAGACTCCGGAACAGATTGCGGGAATTGTGCGATCAATGCTGGGAAGAGGACAGAAGCGGATTCTGATCACAAGGATGTGTACGGAGGCGGCGGATGCAGTGAGAGATTACCTGACTGCGGACAGAGCCGGCCGGGCGAACGATACGGAAGAGGACGGGATGCGAATCACGGAATTCGAATCCCGGACAGAGAACGGCTCCTTTGAAACCGTGCGATTCCGCTATGATTCGCTGAGCCGAATCGGAATCGTCGGGGATTTTCCGGAGCCCGACGGAATCGGAACTGTTGTCGTAGCTACCGGCGGAACAAGTGACATCCCGGTGGCTGAGGAAGCTGCGAAGACGGCGGAAATTCTGGGAAACCATGTAGTCAGATTGTATGATGTCGGCGTTGCCGGGATTCACAGGTTGATGGCACACCGAAAGGAAATCATGACGGCTGAGGTCATTGTGGCGGCTGCAGGTATGGAGGGAGCGCTGGCTTCCGTAATAGGCGGGTTGGCAGACTGCCCGGTCATCGCAGTGCCGACCAGTGTGGGATATGGTGCTTCATTTGGCGGATTATCCGCACTTCTTTCCATGCTGAATTCTTGTGCGAGCGGCGTGAGTGTCGTGAATATCGATAACGGATTCGGGGCGGGATATCTGGCAAGCATGATTAACCACAGAAGGATTTAATTATCTTTTGCCTTTGTACCGAAATTACCGGTATAGCGGAATGTGGCGGCGGGTCTTCCCGCATGCTCCATCTCTTTTCGGTCGTCGGTATTGTTTACGACTTTCCCGTTCGTGATGTAACGGTTTTTGATGAAGCGCCTGAAATTTCCTATATCGCTGTGAGTTCCCTTAACGGCGTCATAGATGTGTCTGAGTTCTGTGAGCGTGAAACGCTGCGGATCATTCAGGAAACGGAATCCTATTTCCGTATAGTCGATTTTTCCGGCCATACGATCAAGAGCCGCCTGAATCAAATCTGCGTGGTCAAACAGCATATCTTTTTTCTCCACACGTATTTTTTCGTCACCTATGTTCGATGTCAGAAAGTAGCCGTCTTCTGTCCGGTTTATGGTGAAAAGAACTATATCGTGATCGGCACGGTCCTTAACATAAGGCAGTTTTATTTCAGGAATCATGGCGATATAGCTTATCATGATTGTTCGAACATGCGGATTGCGTTCAATATCGGAGAATGTATATAACTGCTCAATGCAGGCTCCTTTCAGACCGACTTCGGTATTCAGGCAACGCTGAGCAGCTTCGTCGGCTGTCTCCGTGATACGAAGTACGGCACATGGGATGCACCACTTGTCTTCATAAGGAGGTTCAGGGCATCTGATGAGCAGGATCTGCAGAGCGTCTTTCTGCGTGGAAAAGACAAGCACGCCTGATGCGACATTGAGACGATCGATTGAAGCGCCGACAATTAGGAAATCAGTATCTTTGTTCATGGGAGTTCTCCTTAAGTGTGTAGCAGAAAAAATCGGAGAGCTGTTTTCGGGTATACATGAAACAGTTTTAATTTCATATAAATCCGAATTAGAACCAGCCATGTTTGACGCAGGTCCTGTAAATTCCGTCATCAACATTGTCTTCCGCGACGTAATCGGCTTTGGATTTGAGCTCTTCTTTACCGTTGCCCATAGCAACACAATAAAAACGATCATCAAACATAGCCAGGTCATTGGTGTCGTCTCCGAATACTACCACGTCCTCGGGATTTCCTCCAACTAACGCAAGCATTTTCATGATACCGAGCTTTTTATCATCGTGCTGCAACATGACATATTCCGGTACAAATCGCATATGCCCCACAGTATCAAGAAGAGTCAGCAGATGTTCCTCTTCCTTTGGACAGGAGATATACATTTTATATATGACTCCCTTATCTGCGGGGTCGTACTTTTCGTCGATCACATAGACGGTAGGTTCCTGGCGGGGACCGACCTGATCGTAAAACCTGAAATCTTTAGAGCAGACTTTTTCCGAATCCTCATCCGCAACCAGAACACCGTAACCGAGTTCTGTTGCCTGCCTGTATATGGCAAGGCTTTTTTCAAAATTAATCGGCTCATTTGCGATTAATTCACCGTTCAGGACGATACCGTGACCACCGTTGCAGATCATATTTGCAAAATTATGAGCTTTTCGAAACGGCTCTGATTTGTAAAGAGCTCGTCCGGTACAGATTGAGACAAAGTGACCTGCCTCCTGAAGCTTATTGACCGCTTCCTGAGCAGACGGAATAATCTTTCTTGTCTTTATGTCTGTCAATGTTCCGTCAATATCAAAAAAGAAGTATTTTTTTCTCATTTCACATTATATTTATGGTGTGCGGGTTAACGGAGAAATTTTAAAAGAAGGAGTTGTGTCAGTTGGATTCGATATATTTTAACGCTATATTTCATGGTTTATTATATTTTATAATAATAAATGTCGCAAGTTTATTTGTTAAATTCATCAAAATTCTCAGGCATTTTTACAATCTATTGAGAAAGCAGAGTGTTTCTGCTAAAATAAGTGCCGTATATACCGAAAACAGGGTATAAAGGGGACTTTATGGATAATAAGGTGGTTTGTAAGTACTGCGGTGAGATGATAGATTCCGAAGCTGGATTTTGTCCGGTATGCGGTGCTGTTAATAAAACTTCATTCAGACCGGACCCGAATAAAGTGTACTGCAAGTTTTGCGGAGCGGAGATTACGGGCACAGAGGAATATTGTCTGGTCTGCGGAACGCCTGTGAGAAGAAAGGTGGCAGGCGGAAGCGACGGAAAACATTCATCAATAGACAATATTGTTCCGGAATTGAAGAAAAAAGCGGAAACGGGGACTTTCGGGACGGGGCACATCGGAACGACGGCTTCTTTGAATACCGATATTAATAAGGCAAATGAGCCGCTGAATTTCCTTCAGAAGGCAGCCTTAAAACAGCAGAAGGACGCCGCACGCGAGGAAGAGCTGGAGAAAAGGCGGCTCGAAGAGACGAAAGCGTTTAATGAGGAAAAAGAGAAACTCAGAGCATCGGCAACGCAGGTTTTCGGAGAAAATACCGTTGTCTCTCAATCTACAAAACAGTTCGATGGAGGCCGAGTAGAACCGAAAGGGGACTCTGACCGCGCAGGACTTAACGATCAGGCTGCCGAGGCAGGGGACTCTGATATGGAGAGACTTAAGGACCAGGCTGCCGAGGCGGGGGTTTCCGTTGAGGAGATGCAGCTCTTTGAGCAGGTGAAGGCTAAGTTTGAGAGCGAGAACGAGACATATCCGGATGACTACAATGTCAACGATTATGCTCAGTTCGATTACGCGGAATCCCGGTACGGATCCTATAATCTGGGAAGTCTTGAGCTGGAGAGAATCGAATACGAAAATCACGAGAAGCAGGCGGAGGAATCTCTGCCGCACGCTAAAGAGGATGGTCGAAAAGAGAGCCGAGAAGAATCGTCTGATCAGGGTGTGATCGGCACAAAGAAAAAAAAGACGCCTCTGGTGCTTCGTATTTTGTTCTTTTTTATCGCGATATTTGCAGTTGCCGGTCTGGCCGGAATTATTCTTTATATCGTGCCCGCTGTGAGGCAGGCTCATCCGATGGAAATGCTGATGGATGAGAGCGTTGCTGAAGTGGAGCTGACGATCACTCCGATCGTGGCTGCGACTTCCACGCCGACGCCTACTTTGACGCCGACACCGACCATGACGCCGACACCTACGGTGGATGCCATCCTTCCTCAGTCGATCACGCCGACGCAGGAGCTGACGGAAGAGGTGTATGCGGAGTACGAAGAGAAACCGGAAACGACGGAGCCGATTCCGACAGATATTGAGATTTCGGATTCCGGTTATATCGTGTCTGATAGTGATTATCGCATAATGGATCCGTCCGAGCTGGATGGGAGATCGCCGGAAGAGATTCGGCTGATTGCAAATGAGATATATGCCCGTTACGGGTGTTCTTTCGAAAATGAGGCTTATGCGGATTACTTCGGTCAGTTCGACTGGTATGACCCGATCTATGATCCGGGTGATTTCCCCGACGAGATCCTGAGCGATGCCGCGCAGGCGAATCTCGATATGATTGCGGAGTATGAGGCTCAGCACGGATACTAAGTTAATCAGATACTAAGTTAATCAGACAAAAAAGAAAGGGTTGCCGCGGCAGCCCTTTCTTTTTTGCCTGTATTCGGCAGACTTGTTTATTCACTCAGGACGAAAATCGGGAAATCGACATACCCGCCGATCTTCGCAACGAGGTTGTACGGAAACTTGCCGATCTTCTCGTTAAGCGCCTGCGCCTCCTTGTTGTAGGCCACCGCTGTGTCCTCCGCGGCACTCATCGCTTCGGAGAGGGCTTTGGCGGAGGCAGCAGACTTCACCTTCGTCTGTGCCTCAAGAGCGGAGGCGATTGCCCGATAAGCCTCGCTTCGCTCGTTGAGTGAGCCTGAAGTCAGTGTCTCCGCGGCCTTCTTCAGCTCGTCGGCCGCTCCGCTTTCGGAGGAGCCTGCGGCCAGGACATCTTCGGCGTAGTCCGGGACGGCGGCAGACACTTCGGCGAGTGCTTCTGCCATGACGGCCTGGGCATCGATCGAGGCCTGGGTGTGCCTGTCAAGATAGTCCTGCGCGGTCATCAGGACGCCGAGAACGATTGCGCAGACGGAGATGATCACCACCGTTTTCGGGGAGGCCTTGCCCTTCCCGGGCTTCTGTCCGTACTGACGGCTTGTGACGGGGCGGGATGTATATTTTTTCTTAGACATGGGATACCTCACAGTGAATTATTCTCCCGGGGAAGGATTGCGATCTGTAACCTCCTTCTCCGGGATGTGAATTTCGTCTAATCATACCACAAATTATGGGCAGGGTGAAGAGGATGCTACCCTTTTTCCGTTGCAGCTCACAGGTATGCTAAGCAGTGCGTGTTTCTCAGGCTCAATGTATCATAATTCGAGAGGAAAACATTCGCAGTCCCCCTGTCGGTATTATGGCAGAGAAAATCCGGCAAAATGCATAAAATTGGATAAACTGACAAATATTTGAAAGAATTATGCACCAGTTCTTTAAAGTTGTGCTATACTAAAGCGTACTTTTTTATATAAAAGAAAGGGGAAAACTCTATGCATGCAACATTTTGGGCTCTCGTCCCGCCGATCGTCGCGATTGCGCTCGCACTGATCACCAAGGAAGTCTACAGTTCTCTGTTCATCGGAATCCTTGTAGGCGGTCTGTTCATTTCGAACTTCAGCTTCGTCGGAACCCTGAACGCCATCTTCACGGACGGAATGATCACTCAGCTCTCCGACTCCTATAATGTCGGTATCCTGATCTTCCTTGTTTTCCTGGGAATCATGGTTGCGCTGATGAATAAAGCAGGCGGTTCCGCCGCGTTCGGAGAATGGGCAGGTACTCACATCAAGACGCGTGTCGGCGCGCAGCTCGCCACGATCCTTCTCGGATGCCTCATCTTTATCGATGACTATTTCAACTGCCTGACAGTCGGCTCCGTTATGCGGCCGGTCACAGACAGACATCAGGTATCCCGCGCAAAGCTTGCATATCTGATCGATGCGACCGCAGCTCCGGTCTGCATCATTGCCCCGATTTCTTCCTGGGCGGCAGCGGTCTCCGCTTTCTCTCCGGAAGGTACGAACGGCCTTGTACTGTTCATCCGTGCGATTCCGTATAACTATTACGCACTGCTGACGATTCTCATGATGGTTGCCATCACGGTCATGAAGATTGATTACGGCCCGATGGCTGTCCATGAGCGAAATGCAAGAAACGGCGATATCTTCACGGTTCCGGGACCGGTCGCTACCGATGACTCGGTCAAGGGAAACGGAAAGGTCGTGGATCTTGTTCTTCCGATCATCTCGCTTATTATCTGCTGCGTCATAGGTATGATCTATTCCGGCGGCTTCTTCGACGGTGAGAGTTTCATCGATGCATTTGCCAACAGCGATGCTTCCGTCGGCCTTGTTCTCGGCTCCTTTGTAGCCATGGTGATTACAATTCTAGTCTACATGCTTCGCGGCGTTCTCAAGTTCAAGGACTGCATGGGCTGCCTGACAGAAGGCTTTAAGGCAATGGTTCCGGCTATTATGATTCTTATCCTTGCCTGGACGCTGAAGGGCGTTACGCTCGGACTCGGCGCTGACGAGTACGTGGCGGGCGTTGTAAGCGGAAGCGCACAGTCTCTGCAGAACTTCCTTCCGGGTATCGTTTTCCTGATTGCGGTGGGTCTCTCCTTCGCGACCGGCACATCCTGGGGAACTTTCGGTATTCTGATTCCGATCTGCCTCAACGCGTTCCCGCTGGAGAGCGGAAATCCGCTGGCTGTTATCTGCGTATCGGCCTGCATGGCAGGCGCTGTATGCGGCGATCACTGCTCACCGATTTCCGATACAACGATCATGTCCTCCGCAGGTGCCCAGTGTGATCACATTGCGCATGTTTCGACTCAGATGCCTTATGCGCTGACAGCGGCTGTTATCTCGTTCATAACATTTGTTGTTGCGGGCTTCATCAAGAATGCCGTCGTTTCTCTGGCCATCGGTATTGTTGTGACGCTTTGCGTTATGTTCATGCTTCACTATATATTTGCCGCCAACAAGAGTGAGACGGGGCAGGCCGCGGACGCGTCTTCCGACTCTGCCAAGTAAGGGGTAAGAAAGACGGCATAACCTTCTGCTTTAGAAGTGGAGGCCTTCTCACACTGAGATAAAACATAAGAAAATATCGAGATCAGAAGCACCTGTATTTGGATGATATGCAACCATAAGCGCATCCTTTACAGGTGCTTTTTGCACGTATTCATGAAATAACTGTAAAGTCATTTTCAATACGTGACAAATGAAATATATAGGATTAAAATAAACCCGACAAATCTGACATCATCACATAACAAGAAGAATAAAGGAAACAATTATAAGGAGGATTCCGAAACCATATGAAAGAAACCATAGTCAGGGATGTCCACATCATAGGAAAGGACATTCTTGAGACAGCGGAGTTTCATCAGGCGCTCGAGCAGACACATCATGACAAGACAACCGTCGGCGCGCACAGTATGGAGGTGGCCTGCACAGCCCTTGCGATCAGCAGAATGCTGAATGGTATCCATATTTCAACGAACGAGAAACAGATGATACGCGCAGCTCTGTGCCATGATCTCGGAATTCTCGGAAGATATGACAAGTTTGCCAACAATTTTGTGTGCTGCTACAGACATCCCAAGGATTCGGTCAGGGTTGCTGAGAAGCTGCTCGGGGGGCTCACATCTATAGAGAGGGATGTGATCGCGCATCATATGTGGCCTGTGACACCTGTTCCGCCGCGGCATCGGGAAGCATATATCGTGACATTGGCTGATAAGATCTGTGCCATCCGGGAAATCATCCGATCAGCGGAAAAGAATAAGAAGGAAGCGCTGAAGAAGAAACGGGCTGCAGCCGGATGATCGGACTCGAAGAGAAATATAATAACACGAAAGCCCCGCGGTAAGTGGCTAATTTACCGCGGGGCTATCTGTTTGTTATGCTGCAAAAAAAGGGAAGGCTATGAGTTCACGAAGGTTCTACGCACGTCCCTTCGGAACTGAGTACAGTATACTTTACAAATGCCTCTTCCGCTCGCCGAATCCTTTAATTTAGCAGACAAATTTTGTTTTTCGATTCTATGAGTGGCAATATTTTTGAGAATACGATAAACTATAGGAAACGCCGAAAAGAAAGGAATACAGCAAATGGGATTATTTGATTTTTTTAAAAAGAAGAAACCTGATTCGGTAGAAGCGGAAGAGAGAATGCCTGAGCCGCAGGAAACTCAGGTCGATACCGATGTTGAGGTAATTCAGGAAGAAGCAGAGGAATCTCCGGATGTGCAGGCAGAAGAGGCTCAGAGCATGGAGGAGACCGCGCAGGTTGAGCAGACAGAGGAGAACGTGCAGTCTGAGCAGACAGAGGAGACGAATTCTGCGGAGTCCGCTTCAGACAATGCACCGGCCTCAGATGTGCACGAGGCCCAGAGCGGACCTGCATCAGCCTCGGGTGTGCAGGAGGCCCAGCACGGACCGGCACCGGGACAGCACAGACCGCCGCTGACGCCGGAAGAAATGGCTAAGAAGAGAGCGGAGCAGGAAGAACTGACAAAGAAGCGCGACGGCGAAGGAATGGTGCTTTCCTATCTGATCCAGCGTCACCATGATATGAGAAACGGGGATAGCTTTAAGAGCGTTCTTGAATCTCTTACGACCTGCTGGCTGTGGGTCCCGATGCGCATGCAGGTCAGCAAGGCGGACGCCCTTGCAATGGAGGCCGCACGCAAGGAAGGAAGAAAATATGCTCCGAAGGATCAGGTGAGACTTGCGCCGTCACTCATCCGCACGAAAGACGGCCAGTTGGTATTTTCCACCTATACGAACCGTGACGAGATTCCGAAGGATATGCAGAAGCAGTTCATCTGGGTACAGATGCCTTCGGGCCAGTGCGGCCGAAATGTTTTGATCAACCCGAGCATTAATGCAATGGTCATCAACCCGACCGGCAAGAGCCTGCTTCTGAAACGTGAGCTCCTCGAGAAACTCATGAAGCCGGTCAGAACCCCGGAACAGCAGGCTGAACAGGATCTGGCTTCCCAGCCGGACACAACGGGTTACACATCGTAAACCCGTTTATGAAAGGAGAGTTTTATGAATAATTTTACGCATTCCATTCCGACAAAGGTGTATTTCGGCAAGGGACAGATTACACATCTTTCGGAAATCAAGGCAAGCGGATCCAAGGTGCTTCTCGTATACGGCGGGAGCAGCATAAAGAAGAACGGGCTGTACAACCGGGTTCACAACATTCTCCGCATGGCAGGTCTCAGAATATATGAGCTGCCGGGCATCGAGCCGAACCCGAGGATCGAGTCGGTCCGTGAGGGCGTCAAGATCTGCAAGGACAACCATGTCGATATGGTCCTCGCGGTCGGCGGCGGATCCGTTATCGATGCGGCCAAGGTCATCGCGGGCGGCGCATTATATGGCGGCGATCCCTGGAGCCTTGTCATCCATCCGATATATATTCTGAAGGCACTTCCGGTCTACACCGTCCTGACACTGGCGGCAACCGGCTCCGAGATGAACGGCAATGCGGTCATTTCCGATCTCGGCAAGCATGAAAAATGGGGCACCGCCTCTCCGTTCTTCAAGCCTGTGATGTCCATCTGCGATCCGGAGTATACATACTCGGTTCCGGCAAAACAGACGGCAGCGGGCACGGCGGATATTATGAGCCATACATTTGAGAATTATTTTACAAATGTTGAGGGCAGCTTTCTGCAGGCACGCTTCTGTGAGAGCATTCTGAAGACATGCATCAAGTACGGTCCGATTGCGCTCGCGGAGCCGAACAACTACGAGGCCCGCGCAAATCTCATGTGGGCTTCCAGCAATGCGATTAACGGCATGCTGAATGAGGGTGCGGAGGTCGCATGGTGCGTCCATCCGATTGAACATGAGCTTTCCGCATTTTACGATATTACACACGGTGAAGGTCTTGCGATCATTACGCCGAGCTGGATGGAGTTTGCGCTGAATGAGAATACCGCCGCGAAATTTGCGGAGTACGGCCGCAACGTCTGGGATATCGAAGGCGAGGATGATATGGAGGTGGCCAAGGCTGCGATCGCGAGAACGCGGGAGTTCTTCGTGAATGAGCTTCATATTCCGGGAACGCTTCGAGAGGTCGGCATCGAGGATGAGAAGAATTTCGAGGAGATGGCGGCGAAGGCTGCGGCGGGATGCAAGGGCTCATTTGTCCCGCTTGAGAAGGATGATATTGTGGGGATTTTCAGGGCGGCGCTCGGAACCGAAGAATAAGCTTTACTAAATTAATTAACCGGCTGAAGCGGGTTTCCCGTTCAGCCGGTTTTATTCTGCTTTTTTATACGCCCATCTCGAAGACCGTGTCGCATGCCCGCATCGCCGAATCCCTCGTCGACGCGATCACGATCGTCTTCTCCTCGCACTCTTCCGTGAGAGCCTTCAGGATCATTCCCTCGTTCAGCGAATCCAGATGTGCAGACGGCTCATCCAGAAGAATGAGCGGCGCATTGTGCAGGAACGCTCTTGCGATGCCGATTCTCTTTCTCTCGCCGTCCGACAGGCGGCAGCCGAGCTCGTCGATCAGCGTATCATATCCCTTCGGCAGGGAGAGGATGAAATCATGCAGGGCCGCTTTTTTCGCCGCGCGGATGATCTCCACACGGGAGGCGCCGGGCTTTCCGATTGCAATGTTGTTGGCGATACTGTCGTGAAATATGACCGTATCCTGAGACATATAAGATTCTGCGTCGCGCAGCCGCCGCGTTGCAATGTTCCGGATATCCTCACCGCATATCGAGATGGAGCCTTCGCTCACATCCCAGTAACGGAGCAGGAGCTTTAATACGGTGGATTTTCCGCTTCCGCTCGGGCCGTGGATGCCGATCAGCTGTTTCGGCCACAGAAGGATGGTGAAATCTCTGAGGACGACATCGCCGTCGTAGGCAAATGTTACCCTGGACATCTCAGCACCGTGGAACCTCTTGTAGCCGTCCCATCCCAGTTTGCCCTCGGCTTCCGATACATCCTGAACAGCGGGACGATCCTCGAGCATCCGGAGGATTCTTTCACCGCCGGCAAGCATCAGGCTGAAGTTGCCGGATATGCCGGACAGAGGAAGTACCGACCGGAATGAGAATATTTCTATGAGCGTACAGACCACGATATCTTTTATCTCAAGCTGCCCGCCAAGATGCAGGAGCAGCGTGAGGAAGAACATACCGAATGAGCACAGGAAGATGACCGTTTTCTTCAGCATGTTGAAGATGCCCGCATGATCGGTGACAACCTCCTGCTTTTCGGCCAGGCTGACGGAATGTGCGGTCAGCTTCTGTTTTACGCTGTCTTCGTTGCCGTACTGCTGTGTCTCCTCGAATCCGTCCAGCTCGTCGAGAAGGAAGTCTCCGAGTTCTCCGAGCGCATTTCTGTACGCTTCGGTTTTCTTTGAAGAAAAATGCGTTTCCGCAAGCGGGATGATAAGACCTGTCAGAAGGAACCCTGCCAGAGTCAGAATGCCCGCATAGGTGTGATGACGCCAGATATAGACGGTCAGAATCGCGCATGTGATCAGTGCGGAGAGGACCGGACCGATCATATGTACATAGAAGTTCTCCAGCCTGTCGATATCGGATGTCAGGACCTGAACCATATCGCCCTTGCCTGACTTTTCGAATTTCGCGGGCGCAAGTCTTCTGAGCGTCGCGTACACTTCATGACGGATCTGCGCAAGAA
>ODAI013557685.1_pt1 | contig 14932 bp, 10 predicted proteins | sample 1539321 | NCBI WGS metagenome assembly ODAI01 (sample SAMN02144231, study PRJEB22623) | gut metagenome | biome: sheep rumen | host: Ovis aries | place: New Zealand
ATGAAGTGGCTCATGATCGCTTCTGTTTTGTCCACAGGCATCATCATGGCCTTTATCTGGAACAGGGGACCTCTTTCACCGTTCCATGCATATGTGTTCCCTGTTATCTATCTTATTGTTATTGCGGAAGTATATATCTTTTTAAACGGCCTTACGGAATTCGAGTACGCCAAGACAGTAACCGGTGACGACAGCTATGCCCACAAGATCAGAAACCTCTATATCTTAAGAGAGATATACGAGAAGATCTTTGCTCATGAGCTTCTGACCGCTGAGACCAAATGTGATTACACCTCAATGAAGTCCGTTACGGATTACATTGAGCAGCTTAGTGATTCCGAGTCGGAAACAGAGCGCAAGATAGCAGAGTTCTTTAAACTTAACGGGGAGAGCAAGTCCTATGATGCGGATTATATCTCCGCTACTCTTAAGCTGCTTAACGGAACCAATGTTGTATTCTACGATCCCTTTTACAGGGATCTTGGTAAGTATCTTATTCTTCCCATGCTGTATAACCTTCTGTCCAACAAGAAGTGCCTTATCGTTACAGCAAGGGAGTCTGTAAAGAGTGACATAGCAGCCTGGGCCCATGAGATATTGGTGGATTACGGCAAGATTGATTCCCTCTGGCGCGTAAGGGAGCTGGATCACAGAGACCCTGAGTGCGAAGTGGGTGTTCTTGGTTTTGCCCAGTTTTATGATCCCGAAGCCATCAAGGCTAACGCCGATTTTCTCAGGAATGTTGGCTTTGTTGTGATGGTTGAGCCTTCACTTATCGTTAACACCGGACAGATCGGTCTTAGCATTTTGGCTGATTACATGACTGTTGACGATGTTACTCCCACCTACTGCTTCCTTGACAGGATCACAGACGGACTGGTGGATTCCATTTCCCATGTCCTTGAGATGAATATCACGGAAGTGGAGGCACCTCCCGTGTCCAGGAACATCCATACTTCTATGGCCTGGGATGCGGACGGAGATTACCTCAGAGAAAAACTGTTTGATAAGCAGACCAAATATATGGGCAACGGAATTGAGCTTGCAGCCGTTGCCATCAAGAATCAGATACCTGAAGTTGAATGGTTCAGTGAATCCAAGGTGCCTATCAAGGATATCAAATGGATTGCCGGCCAGTATTTTGCAACCATCTGTAAATACATGAACCAGCCGATCCAGCAGGAAAGCCTGTATGACCGTGTTAAGTTCATCTCCAATATCTGGAGTACGACCAAGGCTGATTACAAATTCCTCATTGCTGAGGACGAGTTTACGAACATGTTCAACACTATGCGCATGTTCCTTTCAAGGGGTGACAAGCAGACCTTTGTAAATATCTTTTCCGAGAGCTATCTCCTTAGGGATTACATGCGCTGCAATCCCATGATGTTTGTGTCCAACCCGGATGCAATCCCTTCCATAGTTCCTGACTATGCCAAGACCGAGAGAAACACACTCATCAAGATGCTTATGCTTATGACCACAAGAGAGGTGCATGAATCTCAGCTTCTCAACGAGTTCAAGCTTGTGGGCATCGAGAATGATGATGCCAACAGCATTTTGACAGCTCTTTTAAAGGAATATTTTGGAATAGACAGGACCATTATCCGTGTAAGATCAGAGAAACAGGATGAAGAGGAGAAGTCTCTTGATGAAAAGAATCTGTACTCCATTACAGAAGACAGTTTCAACAGGAATTTTAAGAAGACATTAAAGAACGCCTTCTTCATCTGTGAGGATGAGGATGAGATCAGATACATCGATGCCAAGCTCTTTGGCCATGTAACTCAGGTAGTCCTTCCGGGACAGCTGGTGGTTTATGACGGCAAGAGCTATATAGTCCACAGTATTTCCTCCGAGAACGGTGTTGTGCTTCGAAGAGCGTCAAACCTGTATGACGGAAGAAAGTATTACCGTCAGATCAGGAAGTACAGCATTGACACCTACGGTGAGAAGCAGATCATATCATCCCGCACTGTTATGGATGTGGATGTAACAAGGCTAAAGCTCAACTTCAAAGTTAGCACCACAGGATTCCTTGAGATGAACAAAAACCATGATCTTAGAACGGCCAGAGTGGTTAACTTTGCCAATGATCCTAACGTTGAGGAATATACCAGAGAATATCGCAACAAGTCCGTTCTTCGCATCAAGCTTCCCGATGCAGATGAGAATGTGATGTTCACCATTGCAATGCTCCTGTCGGAACTGATGCGCAGCGTATTCCCAAGTGCATGGCCGTACATCGCCATTACCACAAAGCTTCCCGAGAACGTAGACGGAATGCTGAACTATATGCTCTACGGTCTTGACGGCAAGGTGGAAGAGGGCTGCATTTATCTTATCGAAGACAGTGAGCTTGATCTTGGACTTATCGAGGCAATCGAGAAGAATCTGATCAAGTTTATCGAGATAATCACAGACTACCTGTACTGGCATTTTGAGAAGATGCGTGAACCTGCATTCAAGGATCCCGAGCCTGTAACTCCGGAGTTCCCCAAGATCGATGCCAAGAGAAGATCTCTTCTTACCGACATGTTCCGGAGGATCGGTGCGTTGTTCGGTATTAAGAAGGAAGAGGTAAAGGTAGACAATGTTGCCCATGCTGAGACTCATCCCGTAAAAGAGGAAGAGCCAAAGGCAGAGACGAAGGCTGAGCCTAAGCCGCAGGAAGTAGTTGCAGTGCCTGAGCCGGAAGAAATGCCCGGCCCTGAGGATACTTCCGAGGATGAAGCTTTCTCTTTTGACACAGAAGAGGAACAGGAGCCCGGAAAAGAGCCGGCTAAAGAAACAGAGGTTAAGGCTGAGGAGCTTATCCGGGATGAGGTTGACCTTGCCGAGGAGTGGAGATACTCCGAGGGAGAGGAGCAGCCCGGAACTGAAGGTGCAGAGGGTACAGCTCAAAAGAACAACGAGGGCAAAGAGGCTGATGAAGCTAAGAAGGTACGTCCCGAGGATCAGCTTGAGCCCGAGGAAGGAAATCCCGACATTGTTGCCGTTGACGGAACCGACATCTTCGATGAGAGCGGAACCGATGAAGATAACGAATATCTTGAGGAATGCTTCATAGAAAGAGGCATCGGAACTGCTGAGAAATCCCGCTATCAGAAGGAATGCTTCCTGAAATTCGGTTTCAATGAGATAGATAAGAGACTGCAGCTTCAGGATGTCATGAAGTATCTGACAGTAAGAGGATTCAGCCAGAATGCTTTCCGCAAGGCCAGAACCAGAAATCTCATGGAGGATTCACTGATCGACCTCAATGCAGTCAACCACTGTGATTTCTGCGGAATGCCTATCAGCGGAGTAAGCTACGAAAGGCTTACAGACGGCAGAATACGTTGTAACGATTGTACAAACAGTGCCATCACCACAGTTGATGACTTCAGGGAAATCTTTAAGCAGTGCCTGAGCCTTATGCAGAGCTTCTTTGCAATCAACTATTCTGTGGGCATGAAGATTGTGACCACTGATGCAAAAACCATAGCAAGAGGATACGGAAGCGTCTTCAAGCCTTCCACAGAGTATGCTTCAAGAGTGCTTGGTTACGCCAGAAAAGCAAGCGGCAGATACGAGATCTATCTCGAAAACGGAAGTCCGAGACTTGCTACCATCGATACCATGGCTCATGAGCTTACCCACATCTGGCAGTACATCAACTGGAATGAGAAAGAGATCAGAAAGCTCTATCCCGATCCTGCAGTGCGGGACATGGTTTACGAGGGAATGGCATGCTGGGTATCTATCCAGTATCTGTACCTGATAGGTGAGAACGCCTACGCCAGGGATCAGGAGATGATCATGGAACAGAGAAATGATATCTACGGAGCAGGCTTTAAGGTATTCCGCGAGAAGTATCCTTTCATTAAGGATTCTTCACTGGTTAAGTATTCGCCATTTGCACAGTTTCCGCCTATCTCATAAAGCCGCCAGGAGCAATAAAACATGCAGACATTGATTGAACAGTATAACGAAATATACCAGAAGATTTCAGGGCTGAACGGTCAGATATCAGGATTCGAGGCGCAGATCAGCGAGCTGGAGAATCTGAGGGACGGTGAGATTCCCGAGCGCATCAAGAATCTTGAGGATCAGCTTAAGAAAATCGATGAGTACCAGCTTAAGATAAGCGGGTTTATTCAGCTTGCCGAGAAGCATATGACCAGTAAGAACCTGCTGTCAATCGAGGCTCCGGAGGGATACAGAGTTAACTTAAACCGCCTCAGAGCCTGGTCAATGCTGATCGATCCCATGGCTGAAGAGGACGTCTATGCTCAGAAGGTCTACCTTGTGGCCAACTGTGACAAGAAGTTCCTGGAGCAGAAGAAGGAAGAGTTTTCTGCAAGGATTCAGGAGCTTAAGGATGATCTGGCGGTAGGTGCCCCTGCCCAGTTAAAAGAGCTGAATCAGAAAATCGACGCTGTGAGAGACAAGATAAGAGAGTTCCTGGACAGCGATCAGTTCAGCAGCTTTGCGGATAACGTTCGCAGTGAGAATGAAGCTCACATGTACCAGCAGGCTCCCGAGAATTACGTGGACCACGACAGTGATCCCGAGCTGTGGATCCCCGGTGCCTACGGCACAGCCATTGATGTTGTGGAGTCACAGCGAGAGCATTTAAAGCTTACCCTGGGAAGATTCTACGATGAGAAGAATAGCAAGGTATATCTTCCTCTGTACAGGATCAAGACTGACGAAGAGTTTGCCATGGCTATTTCCTGTGTTCCCGCAAGAAAGAAATTGAATGAGATGGATGCGGGCATCAGAAACCTGCTGTTCCAGATCATAGACAGATCCCCTGCAGGAAGCAGGAAGATTTATATTATTGATGCATTGCGTCAGAACTCCGCTCTGGTTGGAGGACTTAGGGGACTTGAAGGGACTGATGTCCTTGAGCCCGTACCAAGAAACGAAGAGCAGATGCTGCAGACATTGGAGAATATTGTTGCTGGCTTTAGTGATATAGACGATATGCTTGAGGGCTATGACACTGTCCTGGAGTACAATCATGAGATGCCTGCAGAAAAGAGAATGCAACGCAGTGTTGTTGTAGTTGTGGGATGGCCCAAAGAGATAAAGGGCGAGGCAGCAGAACGAATTAAGAAGATATTCAGTAACTATGAGCGCTACGGTATTTCTTTTATCGCTGTAAAAGTTGCTGCTGTTTCAGATAAAAATATAGGTGACGACACCGGATTCTCCGATTATATCGGAGAGAGCATGATCAATATAAAGATGACCATGAAGGAGACCACTATACAGATTGGCCAGGAGGATGCCCACAGTTTTGCCTGGTATCCATTCAAATTTAATCTGCCCTCCGACTATTGCACAGCTGTAAGAAATATGTCCAAGGGCAAGGGACAGAAGGTGACTGATTACGCCGAAAGAGGACTTATGGACGGCGGAATCAACTATACAAGAGACAACAAGATAATAAGGCTCCCTTATGGTGTGGACGGAAAAGACAAACTTCATACTATTGCATTTGAGGAAGAGAACTTTGCGTCATTCCTTATGGGAGCTTCCGGTTCCGGTAAATCAACACTGCTTCACTCACTGATCACCGGAATTATCAAGAACTATCATCCGGATGAAGTTGAATTGTGGCTGGCTGATTTTAAGATGTCTGAGTTCTCTCAGTACATAGATCCCATGCCACCGCATGTTAAATACATTCTTTTGGATGAATCCCAGGAGCTGGTATTTGACCTTATCGACAAGCTTACCGATAAGCTCATGGAGCGACAGCGGTACTTCATGAAGCATAAGGAGCAGAAGAAGGTTGAGATGGTCAAGCAGGATACATATATGCCCGTCATCTTTGTTATCCTGGATGAATTCTCTATAATGTCACAAGCAATTGCAGATTCACAGCAGTACAGATTAAAGCTACAGAACCTTCTGGCTAAAGGTCGTGCTATGGGTATTAAGTTCCTGTTTGCGAGCCAGACCTTTACTACAGGTGTAACTGGACTTACAGCTACAGCCAAGGCCCAGATTCAGATGAGAATTGCCATGAAGGCAGCAAAGTCGGAGATTGTAGAGACACTTGAGCTTTCAGCAGCCCAGAAGACCGATCAGGTTCAGAACTGGATCGATGCGCTTCCGGCTCATCATGCTCTTATCAAATACAGAGATAAGGGTGAGGACGGGAACGACAGAATGCTTGTCAGAAGATGCCAAGCCCTGTACTTCAGCGACAAGGACAGTCCCAACGATCCTTATATGAAACAGCGTGGTCTTATAAATGAAGTTCGTTCCAAGATGAGGGCTGTTGAAGAATACGATCCTTCGGATATAAACACCTATGTTGAAAAGCATCCCGTAGTTGTGGACGGTAACAGCTATGATATGTTTGATGGATCACGTCTTGCGGAGCGCAAGATTGAGTATAAGCGCGAAAATGATATGGAAGAGGATGAGATGCCTGTAGCATTCGGAAGACCGCGACTTATGACGGATGTCAGATTTGCTACCGTGACCCAGGAATCCAGGGAAAACTTCCTTTTGTTTGCGCCTGTCAGTGAGCAGATGTGTGCAGCATCTATATTGACATCGCTTATCAAGCAGTTTAAACAGACTCGTAAAGATGTTGAAATCTGGACTTATTCCAGGAGCAGGATTTTCAAAAAATACGGAGAAGTTTTCAAAGGACAGGGATGTGAGATTGTATCAGATACACCTGCCATCAGCAGAAGAATTTGGGAGCTGAACAAGGATATCAAAGCGAAAAAAGCGGAAGATAAACTTATCATTCTTTTGGGCATGGAGAGAATCTGCGGAGATTTCGGATATGATGACGGAGGTGCTGCTACCACTGCTTCTACAGATATAACGGATACAGCTCTGGATGCTCTTTTCCATCCTGAAGTAGCTGATGTAGACATGTCTACGCTGGATGAAATGGATTGGAAGAACACCCGCTATGCAGACAAGCTTATGGAATATGAAGCTAAATGCAGAAAAGAGAATCCGAACCTTACAGACGATGAAGTAAATCAGCTTTTGGAAGATGCTGATGAGCGTATTGTCAACGAGGTAGTGGAAGAGTGGGATAATCTGGCGAAAGGAATCAGCGCTCCATCAGAAAACGATAAGCCGGAAGATGTTAAGGCAGAGGATGCAGGAGCGGAAGCACCTTCGGACAAGGTATCCAAAGAAGAGATAAGCGAAGAAAAGAACACAGAAGACGAGATGCCGGAGAAGTACAACGCTCTTAATGACTTCAAGGAAATTGTTATGAAGGGAAGTCGTTACGGATACCACTTTGCGTTGTATCTCAGCAATTTTGCCGATCTGAAGGCCACATCCTTCTCAATGGACTACTTCAGACACAGGCTTTCGTTCCAGCTTAACCCAGATGACTCGTGGCAGTTGTTCAATTCCAAAGTGGCAGCTTCACTGCCGGAACATGTTTGTCAGTACTATGATATGCTTGAGGGATTTTCCTTCAGACCGTATCTGCACCAGGGAATTGACTGGGACGGATGGGGTGTATCCGAGAACGGTGAAGTTATAAGCCCGATGGCGTAAGAAAGAATAAAAGGAGGGAATAATAATGCAGGTAGCAGATGAACAAAGTTATGAAGAGGTTATACACAGCTTACAGGCTTATATTGGTAATGTTGCTCAATCAGCCGGTGATATGAGCAGTGCAGGAACTGATTGTGTAGACAATACGATGAACGATCCGGCAGCTGTTAAAAGCAATGAAAGATTGCAGGCTGCTTTAGGCAAAATAGAATCTGCAGTCGCAGAAATTAGAGGGATTATCAAAGATTTGCAGGAAGAGCTTGAGGAAATTAGAGAGGCTGCGCAAGCTGCTAATTCAGAAGACTGATAATCAGGAGGTATTACAATGTCTAAATATGCATGCAGTAATGAAGGAGTAGAACAGCTAAAGGTTGCAGCCGCTAAAATAAAGCAGGGTGCAGATGATATCAAGACTGAGACATCTACAATGAGATCAATTGCCAGCGGATATACTGATACTTTAGGCCCTCATAGGACTGAGCTGGAAGAGGCACTTGACGAGATTGCAGGTGCTGTTGCACAGTGTATTGAACCTGCAGAGAACGTGTGCCAGAAGTTGACTGGCGTAGCACAGAAGTATGAAGGGATTATAGGCAAAAAGCGCTTCCAAAAATCGGGAAACTGACTTCCCCCGGCGCATCAGGTATAAGTGGTTCGGCGGGGGCAGCATCCACCGGTGTTGTGTCGGGAGGAGCAAATTCGGGTGCCCAACAGTCCGGCTCCGAAATTGGGGGTATACCCGGGCAGTCTGAAAATATTCCATTAACTCAGGAAGAAATTGAGAAGACAGTCGTTTCATACGGAGAATCAGTGGCAAATGGAATGACTCCCGAGCAGGTGAGCTCGTTTAAAAAATACACAGGAGTATCTTACGCAAATATAAATGCGGTATTACGAGGCATAGTAGGAGAATTTGATCCGGGTAACCTTGAGAATGCAATAAACCTCCATTCTGTTCTGGAAAAATCGGAATTGCCCTGTGACTGTACTGTTTACAGGGGAGTCTCTGCGAAAGCATTAGGTGAAATGGCAAACTGGCCGGATGATAAACTTGTAGGGAAGGTTTTCTGGGACGCCGGTTTTATGAGCACGTCTCTGGATCGTAACAGTGCTTTTGATGGTGATCTGCTTCTTGAAATACATGCGCCTAAGGGAGCACATGGAACTTATGTAGGTCATGTCAGCACGGCTAAGCACTATGAGAAAGAAGTCCTTTTCGATATTGACAGTAATATGGTAATTGACTCAGTAAGACGTGATGAAATGGGTAGACGAGTAATTACTGTAAGAATGATTTAAGCAGGTGAGACATATGGCTGATAAGTTTGTCTATCAGGAAGAAGGTGAATTTAAAGTCCTTTCAAGCCAATGTGAAGCGTGCGCTTATTATAACAACGGCGAGTATTCACAGAAGTGCCCTTCCGATGACTTAGAGAATATCCGGGCTAATAAAATGAGATGCCCCAACAAATCCATAAAGCATAAATGGGATTTGTCCAAACCGCAGTAAATGGAGTAAGGCTGATGGCAAAGTATGCATGTAGCAATGAAGGGGTGCAACAACTTCAAACTGCAGCAGGGAAAATAGTTGAAGGCGTTGACAATGTAAAAGCAAGCACAAGCACTATGTGCACTGTGGCTGACAATTACAGGGATACCCTTGGGCCTCATAAGGAGCAATTGTCTAATGCTCTGATGGAGATCGCTAAGGTAGTAGAGACGTGCACTGAACCAGCTAATCAGATTGCACAGAAACTTCAAAACGTAGCTAAAATATATGAGAGCACCATATCAAAGAAAAGATTTGTAAGAGGCGGATCTTCCTCAGAATCTTCTTTTGCAGGTTCATCAGGAGGCGGAAGCTCACAAACAGCGGCGGGAGTAGCTGCCGGTGTTGCAGCAGGAGCAGCCGGAGTAGCAGCTGCGGGGATAGCAACATCCTACGCACCGGGAGGATATTCCGGTTGGAAGAGGATAGAGGGTGAGCACGACCACAAGTCTGATGCGAAGGCGGTAAATCCAAACTTCAATTCTTCTGCATTGGAATGGACCAATAACTGCCAGAGATGCGTTCCGGCTTATGAGATGAGACAACGCGGATATGATGTCAAAGCTACGCCCAGACCAACAGTGCTAAAGAAGAGCTTTTTTACAGGTGAAGTTGAAAAAGTTGTTACAAATGATGACCATCTTTCATGGCATCCCTTTGATGCGTGGATCCCGCCAGATTCGGTTCCCTGTCCCGGTGGAATTGGTGATATAGAAAAGAAAATGAGCGAGTGGGGCGATGGCTCCCGTGCTGAAGTTATGGTCTACTGGCAAGGTGCTCACGGAGGCGGGCATGTATTTGTGGCACAGCAGATAAATGGCATTACGCATTTTATTGATCCCCAATCGGGAGAGGATGGAGTTGGGTATTACTTTGATCATTGCATAACAGAGCGTATCTGTATATGCAGGACTGACGATAAGACTCCTTCCGGCTATATTATGGATTGCTGCGCGTAAACAAGGAGACAGATGATGGATTTTGATAAGGCATGCCAGTTGGCGGTTGAATATTATACACAGGAATGGGGATGCAGTACCCTCAGTGAGATTAAGGATCTGGGTGAAAAATGGATTTTCTATCCCACAGATGAAGAGTCGGCATTTGCCAATTTCCATATAACCATACGCAAAGACAATGGAAAGCCCGAACCTTTCATCCTTCCTTCACGGGAAAACTTTGAACTTCTGGCGAAAGCTAAAGCAGTTGATGTCCCTGAAGCCTACAGGTCTAAAGGAGAATGACGGTTTGACCAAATTCAAAGAAAAACTCAGCATCTTTATAGCTAAGCACCCGGGACGCACAGTATTGATTGCCATCTTGGCATTCAATATTGTGTTTTTCCTTTTAGCGTCTGCCCTCATCAGCAGCCTATCCCTTAGCGGCACAGAGCAGATGAACTTCCTGGAGGCGGCATTTTGTACCATCACCATGATACTTGATGCCGGCTGCATTTCTTTTGTTGTGTCAGACATCGGTCAGTCGGGAGTGGCTATTACTCTGGTCTGCCTGGCGATCATCATCATAGGAATGATCTCCTTCACCGGCGCGGTCATCGGTTATATCACCAACTACATCTCAGGTTTCATTGAAAACGCCAACGCAGGAAACAGGCGGCTTATCGCCTCCGACCACATCGTTATCCTCAACTGGAACACCAGGGCATCGGAGATCATTAACGACCTGATGTACTGCGTCAAGAAGCAGGTTGTTGTTGTGCTGGTCAAGAACCGCAAGGACGATGTGGAAAAAGAGATAGCTGAGAGACTGACAGATACCATCAACCGCGAGAATGACGCCCTGGCTAAATACAACAAGACCTTTGCCAAAAACTTCGAGCAGAGGATCACCGTTATAGTCAGGGAGGGAGATGTATTTTCCTCCAAGCAGCTTCGGGATATATCACTGGAAAAGGCAAGAACAGTCATCATTCTGGGGGATGAGTACAATGAGACCTCCTGCGCGTACCAGAAGCAGGAGCAATTAAATGAATTCGGAAAGGGCAATTCCCAGACGGTAAAGACCCTGATGCAGGTAGCAGACATAACTGCCTCCGAGAGCTCTTTTGACGATCAGAAGGTAATCGTGGAGATCACCGATGACTGGACCTGGGAGATTGTGTCCAGGATCAAGGATTACAAGCAGATAAACGAGAAGTGCAATATCGTTCCCGTGAGAGTCAACAAGGTATTGGGCCAGCTCTTGTCTCAGTTCTCCATCATGCCGGAGCTTAACATGGTCTACAGGGAGCTTCTGTCCAACAAGGGCATGTCCTTCTTCTACAAAGAGACAGTCAAAAAAGACAGTGATATGATCCGGGAGTATCTGGATGGCCATTCCAGGGCGATTCCACTTTCCTTCATGGAGGAGAACGGCAAGTTCCTGGGATACTATGCTGCTTTGCGTGAAGAGGATATTGATGTGACGGCGAATGCAAAGGATGCCGCCATCGAGGTTGATATCAACGATAATTTCAGGATGGACCACAAGCACGTGATCATCCTTGGCCATAACAAAAAGATACATGACATCATGGACGGCTTTGCGGCCTTCAGGACCGAGTGGGGAGATGTCATAGATATCCTCGTTATCGACGATGAAAAGAGTCTTGAGCGAATGGGCTTTTACAAGGAATACAGCTTCGTAAACAAGACCGTGGCAGCAGACATTTTTGACAGAGAGCTTATCTGCGACACCATAATCGACTATGTGGGAGAACACACAGAAGATACCAGTATTCTGATCCTCTCCGATGATTCGGTATCGGGAGATGAGACGGATTCCAAGGCGCTGGCAAATCTTGTTTATGTGCAGGATATCATTCTGAAAAAGAAGAAGGAAAATCCGAACTTCGATGAGAGCACAATGGACATGATCGTGGAGATAATCGATCCCAAGCACCACGATATCGTCAGCAGCTACAGTGTAAACAACGTTGTTATCAGCAACAGGTATATAAGCAAGATGATCACTCAGATCGGTGAGAAGGATTCCCTCTTTAATTTCTACAAGGATATCCTGACCTACGACACGGATACCACGGGAGGATACGAGAGCAAGGAAGTGTACGCCAAGAGGGCGTCCAGGTTCTTTAAAAGGCTCCCCGACAGGTGCACCGCTCGGGAACTTATCAAGGCCGTATATACTGCTTCTGTCGAGGGAAAAGAGAATGCGAATCCCACCATCGTACTGGGATATATCAACAAGAAGAACGGCATGAAGCTGTTCAGAGGCGATCAGGACAATATCGAAGTTGAGCTGCAGCCTGATGACCTTCTGATAGTGTTCAGCAACCACTGATTATTTTATAACCATAGAATTTTGGAGATGTGAAAGTATGACAAGTATTTATTCCGGCCGTGGATGGGGAAGAGATCTCATAGGCGAATGCGACTCAGATACAATCTACTCGGGGCATGGCTGGGGTAGGGACCGTGTTGGCTGTTATTCCGATGGCTATGTCTACAGAGGTCACGGCTGGGACAAGGACCAGATTGGCACCTATAGGAACGGTGACGTATACTCGGGCCGCGGATGGAGCGAAACTCAAGTTGGCTCCTATGAAAGCGGACGAATTTACAAAGGCCGTGGCTGGGGCAGAGAGCAGATCGGAGAGTACGACGGCCCCGATGACGGAGCGGCGGCAGCAGCTCTTTTGTTGGGACTACTTGGGTAAAGAGATTTAGTCGAAGGAGAAGACGGGCATGAAGAGCATATTTCTTGGAGAGAGCGGTTTCTTTATAGAAGTTCAAAGTGCTACCCTTGTTTTCGACTGGACCCAGGGAGAGCTTCCCAGGATCAGACGAGATAGGCCGGTATATTTTTTCATAAGTCATATCCATTCGGATCATTTTAGCCCCAAACCCTTCAGGAAGGCCGAGGGGCTTTCTAAGGCTGAGATTTTTCTTGGCTATGACAACAGCAATCCCAAAGCAAACAAATTCTTAAGGGGGCTTCCCGGGAACGTGGCAAGTCACCTTCATATAGTGGACGGATTCAAAACCTTAAGGTCCGAGGATGGTCGGATAAGTATTCAGACCCTGAAGTCCACGGATCTTGGAGTGGCATTTCTGGTGGAGATAGATGATGAAACCATCTTTCATGCCGGAGATCTGTACCTTAAGCAGGCCATGAACAAAAAGGACTATCGCAAGTGGCAGGCAGACATGATGATCAATCAGCCTCGTACTCCTGTAATGGACTATGAGTCCCAGTTCATTCATCACAATAATGAGTTCTTTTCTTACACCGAGCCTTTGGCAGGCAAGATCATAGATTTCGGAATGATACCCTTAGATCCAAGGGTGGAGGGCGTGGCCCACAAGACCCTGATGCGGTACCTTGATATAGCTACTTTCAAGTCCTGGGCACCCATGAACCTCCGGGGAAAATATAAGTTTGTGGAAGACTTCTGCAAAGAATTCCCGGAACTGGTGCCGGATATGAAGCCATTTTCCGAGCCCGGAGGATACGAGGTGGATGTGGATGTTGCACCGGAGGCAGAAGCTGAAGCTGCATCCGAGGCGGAAGCTGAAGCTGCGGCAAAAGAGCCTTCGAAGGAAGCATCGGGAAAAGAAACTGCGAAAACTGAAGCAGAACCTGAGCCTGAAGAAACGCAGGAAAAAGAGCCTGATGCCGCGGCTGGGGAAGAAGCACCAAAGGAAGAGGCACCCCGGGAAGAATCAATCCCTTCCAATGAGTCGGAGGAGCCGGGCGGCTATTCAGGCGGTATCCGGCATCTTGAGACCTTTGATGCCTGGGGACCCAAGGACAGGCAGACCTTCACCTGGACCCGCAGGGCAAAATTTATCACCTTTAATTCCATTACCGATAATCCCAGGATCGGCGATGAGCGAAACTTCGTCAGGATCAGGGATCTGAATAAGAAGGACATGAAACTATGTGATAAGGTGGAGCTTGAACCCGGTGGCCTGTATGAAGTTGCAGTCTGGTTTTTCAATGATGCAGACCCCAACAGTCCTGAGAGCAGCACCTATGTTGCCAGGGATGTGAAACTCAGGATCAATCAGGATCACAGGGTGCCAAGGGGTTATACCAGCGAGATATTCGGAATGGTCAGTGCATCAAATTCCACTCCCGGAAGAGTATGGGACAAGGCCTATGTGCATTCAAATTTTGATGCGGTCATAAACATGGTGGAACGCTCCGCGGTTATACACAGTAACGGAGTGTGCAACGGAATGATTTTAAGCTTTGATGAACTGCTGGGAGATGGAGCACTGCTTGGATACTCCCGGCAGAAGATGGGTGAACTGCCCGCCGGCGGCTCTTTTGCCGGATTTGTCACATACAGATTTACGGTTACTAGAGGTTAAGGGAGGACAAAGGTTTGCACACTATAATACAAACTCTTTCCAGTTACGATGCGCTTATTGATATCATATCCTGCGTGTTTACGGTGCTTGCGCTGGTGTTTACGCTGTATTTCTGGCTGCTGGATCATTTGAGCGAGGACGAATCCAAGTTTATAGAGGGCAAAGAGGAATTTCTTAATGAACTCAGAGAGTGCCTTAAGACCATAAATAATAACGGTGAGCCGAAAGCTCTTTTGCCCATCGTGCAGAAAGTGAACAACAAGCTGGAGGTTATCCTGAACTACAGATTCTGGGTTCGCAGCAAGAAGAAAGAAGATTACAAAAAGATAAATGTCTTTTATGCGGACAGCAAGTATCTCATCAGCACCATAAGGCGCTATGTTGAGGCGCAGGAATCCAAGGCAGGCGGCGATTCCCTTGTGGGTATCCCGGCCCTGGGAAAAGAAGATCTGGATGATATCCAGTCGGATTATGGCAATGGGCTTATGTTCATCATTGCATTTTTCGAGGG
>ODAI010265757.1_pt1 | contig 14930 bp, 6 predicted proteins | sample 1539321 | NCBI WGS metagenome assembly ODAI01 (sample SAMN02144231, study PRJEB22623) | gut metagenome | biome: sheep rumen | host: Ovis aries | place: New Zealand
CAGAAGTTGCCAATATGGTTCAATAAGATAGCAACAAAAGAAAACGGGTGGACTTACAAATCCACCCGTTTTTATTGTTGCTTTTTATTGAACCATATTGGCAACTTCTGTGATTGGGTCGCCGATACAAGAGTTTGGCATTTGGATACGAAGCATAGAACAAACTGTCGGGGCAATGTCGACCATGTGATTCGTTTGTGCAGTGCGACCGTGTTTAATCTTCCAACCGAAGAAAACGCATGGGATGTGCGAGTCGTATGGATTCCACGCTCCGTGTGTCGTTCCGGTATAGCCCGGAGCAGGAGTGAAGTCGTAGAGACCAGACTTTGTCACACAATAGATATCGCCGGAGCGTTGTGAGTTCCAACCATTGATCAACTGTTCTTTCAGGAATGCAGGAACGGTGGCCTGCCCAGCTTTTGCCAAGTCGATGACATAAAGCAGATCCTTTTCCTGCTTTAAATACTCAATGGCTTCGTCAATCACGTCTTGCAACTTGATACCCGCCTTCTGAATACCCGGACGATCGAGGAATAATTTATAAGAATAGGTAAAAGGAACCATATTGTCCAAACCAAATTTAGTCTTCAAATGAGCGTTCAAGGCTTTACGTGCATCGCCAATGCTCCATCCTCCAGCGGGGATTCGATGTTCGTTCAATACATTTGAGTTATGAGCACCACCGTGATCGGCTGTCAGGAACAATAGATATTGACCTTTGCCAATCTTCTTATCCAAGTAGTTCAGGAATTTTGCCAGGTCTTGATCCAAGCGTTTGTAGGCATCCCAGTTCTCTTTTCCACGAGTACCGAACTTATGTGCGATGGCATCGGTCGGAGAAACGCTGATGCACAGCATATCTGTCTCACCGCGCTGTCCCAGTTGTTCGTTCTCGATAGCAGCCTCTGCCATAAGGAAAGTCTTTGTGATGCCATCTGGCGACATCTTGATGTCTTTTCCTGGATTCCAAGTGTTCTGGTCGTTGAATTTCTTCACCCAAGCAGGTAATTCATTCATATAATAAGTGGAGGTGATGTAATGTCCAACGCTATTATCCCACCAATAAGCAGCATCTGCGGCTTGTCCGGCAGGAAGAATTGCTGCACGGTCTTTCATGGCTACACCAATCACTTTCGAGCGATAGTCTGTCGCTACTTTCAGCATATCACCGATTGTCGTTGCCGTCATCTTGCGGGGTGACATTTTACCGGCACTGCCATCGCTGCCCACACCATTGACGTTTGAGTCGGAACAGCAGTATGTGAACTTACCATCCATGTAGAAATCGTTTCCTGCAATACTGTGAAGGGCAGGAGTAGAGCCTGTGTAAATGCTTGCATGTCCGATACCTGTAACGGTTGGAACGTAATTGATGAGGTTATTCTCGCAGTTAAAACCCTCATTGACCAAGCGTTTCAAACCACCAGTCTCGTATTGGTCGTAATAATAGTATAAGTAATCCCATCTCATTTGATCGACTACCAACCCGACAACGAGCTTCGGACGCTCAATCTGTGCACTAGCCGATAGTGCCAGAACGAGCATCATCGTAGATAATAATAGTTTTTTCATAATGTGTTTCTTCGTATAATGTTTTCGCAAAGATAACTGAAACAATTCTTTGCTCAAAGTTAATTCCCCCGTTTTTAGTTGATGGTAACGACTTTTACTTCGCTCTTCGAACTGTTCCCATCTTGTACAACCTGTATTTGAACAGGGATGCGCTCTTGGAGTTCTTCCACATGACTGATGATGCCCACTTGTCGGCCAGATGCCGTGTGCAAACTTCTCAATGTATTGATGGCGTTCATCAAAGGTTCGCCACTCAGCGTGCCGAAACCTTCGTCGATGAAGAGTATATCCACAGATAGTTGTTGTCCGATATCGCTAAGTGCCAATGCCAGCGATAAGGAAACGAGGAAACTTTCTCCGCCTGAGATCGTACTTGCCGGTCTTTCGGCGTATCCTTGGTACGCATCTTCCATCATGATGGTAAAACTTCCGGGGAGGACACGCAGCGTATATCGGTTGGTCAACGTCCTTAAATAACTATTCGCTGCGTGGACCATATTGCTTAGAACGTAGCTTTGGGCTATTTTCATGAATTTCTTCCCATCGGCATTCCCCAACAGGCTGTTCAGTCTGGCCCATTGATTGTAGATAACTTTCTGTTCTTCGGCTTTTTTAATAAGATCCGCCTGTTTTGTCCGATTTCGTTGGTCTTCATCCATTTGGTTCTGAAGGCTTCCTCTCTTCTCGCTGGTTTGCTTTATCTTGTCTTCAAGGAGAAGAATTTGTTCGTTCAGAGATGCGGCATTGTCTTTTTCATCCATCTCCGGCTTTTGAGTCAGATGATGATTCAGTTGTTCATCCAACTGCTCCAGTGAACCTTTCTTCTGGAATACGTCGTTTCTCAAGGATGTGAGTTCCTTTTCCAAACGATTGATCTCTGCCATCTGTATTTGTGACAGTTCTTCCAATCGTTCCATCGAGTATTGCGGATTGCTTATCACAAACTCATCCAACCTTCCCAATGCTTCCTCTTTCTGTTGTACGGCAAGTTGAATGCGTGTCGTAGCCTTCGTTATCTTTTCTTCTAGGTTTCTTGTCGCAGTCAATACTTCCGGGAATTCAATACGGTCGTTTGTCTGAATACAATCCCAATCCGGGCATTGTTCCACCATTTTCTTTAAGCTGCCTGATACTTCATCTTTCGATTTTTGGTAATCATCCAGAATCTTTTTCTTGGTTATCAATGCGTCTTGCAGATTGATGTAGTTCTCGTTTTCCTGTTTTAGGTTGGAAGCGAATAGGCCAGGGTCTTCTTTCCAGTCAATCATCCATTCCACATTTTCAAGTATTGGTTGAATGTGTGCTTCTGACTCACTGATTTCCTTTTGTTTTTGTGCGATGAGACCTTCATGTGCACTTATCTGTTTCTTGCAGTCCGAAATGTGGCTGTTTATGTCGTTGAATTCTTTAACTGTTTTCAGTAAGCTATCCTGGACCTCTTGAAATTCGACACGGATGGTGTTGACTTCTTTTTCAAATTGCTCGCCGTTTTTAATCTGTTCGTTCAATTCATTTAGCCTGTTTGACAAGTCCTTCGCTTGTTTATCCAGTTGTTCTATGGTATTTTCATCAAACAGGATGTTACAGACTTCACATGCTTTTTGTGCCTCCTCCTCAGATTGTTGTACAGTCTTATCCTTATCGTATGAGTCCTTGCTGAGTTTATATTGGCTTTCGTGCGCCTTACATTCAGCTTTCAGTTGGGTTTGCTGAGCCACGAGTTCGTTGTAGATACGTTCTTTTTCCAGATAGTCCTGTTCTGCGTTTCTGAATAGGTCATCCAGTACATCTTCGTGCGGAATTTCTTCATTGATGATCTGTTGGCAGACGGGGCATTTCTCACCGATGTGTAGGTGAGTGCGTAAAGTCTTTGTCCAATCGTCGATCGACTCGCGTAGCTTGTCCATTCGTTGCTTGCTTTGCTCTTTTTGAGTTTCAGCTTCATCGACAGGGACTTTGAGTTCAGCGATTCTCTTTTCGTAGTGATCGATCTCTTTTCTCAGTTTTTCGAGTTTTTCTTTTTCTTCCTTGCGGCGTGTTCTTTCTTTATTCAATGTCTCTATGGCATTGAATGCTTTATCGATATTGTTTCGCGATGATACGATGTCGTCTTTCTTTTGCCTGAGTTCAGGCAGGCCCATTTCTGCCAATTCTTTTTCTTTTGCATTCAGCATTTCCTGCTTGTCGTTTTTAGAATTGGTGATGTCTTTTAGCCGATTCTCGCATTCGGCCAAGGTCTCCATCAATTCTTTTTTCAGGAATGCTTCGGCACGTGCCTTTTTATTTGTCTCTTTTTGAATGAAAACCTTTGATCTAGAGATAAGTTCCAACTGCCCGACAATCATCTGAGTCTGAGCATAGATCGGCGCTTTGTCTTTTTGAGCTTCCAGTTCTTCGGTAAGATCTTTTAATTCCTTATCGATATCTTCCACCTCATGTTCAAGCCATTCCTCGCCTTGTTTAATTCGGATGAAGTCTTGCTTATAGCTTGCCAAGGTTTGTCGGGCACTGTCTTCCTCTTGCTTTTGTCTTTTATAAACAGAACGCAAATTGCGAGCATCGGTGGTTACGTTCCAATCGTTGATGGTCGCTTCTTTTTGTTTATAGTCATCATTTTGGATCAGTTTCAGTGCGCTGTCATAGACTTGTTGGGCAGTTGCCAGCTTCTCTTTCAGTTCTTGTTCAGCCTTCATCCACTGAACTTTTTGTTCATCAACTCTTTTTTCCTCAGAAAGTTGACTTAACACGGTCTGAATGTCGTCCAGTTCTTTCTGAATCCGGTCGACTTCCTCCTTATCCAGTATATGTACGTCATCGATACGTTGTTTTGACGCTTCGTAGGCAGCACGTTTCTCCTCTGTCGTCCTATAGATTTGTGCCCCAATCTTTGAGTAGATATCTACGCCTGTAATTTTTTGAAGGATACCGGCCTTGTCATCATCCTTACTGTTCAGGAATTTCGTAAATTCTCCTTGTGCCAACATGGTTGTCCTGCAGAATTGTTTAAACTCCAGTCCTATCGCTTTTCGTATTTCATTCCTTATCTCATTATCGTTATTATAAATAAGGTGTCTGTCTAAGTCCTCGAGTGACCATTTCTTACTTTGAAGTCTGCCCGAAACCTTGCGATGTGCTCTTTGTACGGACCAGGTTGCTTCGTAGTGTACATTGTTGTTTCCGATGAAGGTTAGCTTACAGAAACATTCACTGGAGTTTTGACGCAACAGTTGGCGTGGGTCTTTGATGCCGATTGTCCGATCCCCATCTTTTGTCTCACCTTCCATGCTGGTATTATCTAATCGCGGCGTATCAGCGTACAGACATAGGCAGATTGCATCCAGGATCGTTGATTTTCCCGATCCTGTGATTCCTGTAATCAGAAACACTTCGCTGTTCGAAAGTGGTTCTTTGTCGAAATGGATGACGGCATCCTCAATAGATGCAATGTTATGGATGTTCAGTTGTTGCAGTTTCATAAGTTCATGTCTTAGTCTTGGTTTATCTCTCTTTCGTTCTCGTTAACAGTACGTTCCACTTCTTGGAACATTCTTTTCAGTTCTTCATCGAAGGTCATTCCGAGATCTTCGATGTATTGTTGAGCAATATCAATAGGTCTCTGCTTTTGGAATTCGGCTATCGTGAAAATCCGTTTATCGGATTCTTCTTTTTGCTTCCGTTTGGTGTTGATCAAGCAGAATCTAGCAGCCTTCTTTTCGGTAATCGCCATTGCTTCAAATCTGCTTTCCGGAGGAAGGAAGTCAGTAACCTCCACGTTCAGGCGGATATATGCAGGGATGTCGTCAGGAAAATCTTTCAGTTGTCGTATAACCTCGTTCCATTCGGCCGCTCCATCCGTTGGTATGGTGACGAGTGGATGTGGGTTCTGGATAGAAATCGTCCTGACGATAGGGGAGTCGCCGTGCTTTTCAAGTTCGACCATGCTGATACTGTGATCGTACGTCTCATCAAAGCTGACAGGTATAGGAGATCCACAGTATCTGGCTCTGTTGTTACTACCGTAGATGAACTGAGCGTGATGGATATGTCCGAGTGCCAGGTAATCATATCCTTGGCCCAAATCAGAAAGATTGTAGCTGTCGATGCCGCCCACCGTGAAATCGGACGTCGTTTCATGGCCGGTGAAGTCGCATCCGCTGACCGTTGTGTGCGCTGTCATGATGACAGGCAGATTGTTGGTGTTTTGTTCAGCTACCTTGTCCAACAATTGTTGGAAGAAACCCTCAGGAATGTTCCGTTCGTACGTGTAAGGTACAGCAATGATATATCCTTTGTCGGGTATATATATAATGTGTCTTTCCGGATTCTCTTTCTCGATATTCCCAATAGAGTAGACATTCAGCGCTTTCCAGGGTGTCTTGAATATCTCATGCTTCGTTCCGCTGTCATGGTTCCCGGCCGTAACAACGATAGTCATGGATGGATGTGCCTGATGAATACGTACCAGTGCTTCAGTGAACAAGGTCTGGACACTTGCTGAAGGCTGGGATGTATGATAAACATCGCCAGCCAGAAGAAATACGTCGGGTTGTTCATCGTGTACGATCTCTTCAAGCTGCTTGAGCATGGACGATTGTTCCTCTGTACGGTCATAATTATATAAGGTATGACCTAAATGCCAATCACTCGTATGAAGTATTTTCATATATTAGTAAATCTAAAGTTAACGCTTTCTTATATACAATTAATGTGCCAAAGAGGTGTTGTTTGCTTTGGTTCTTGAAATTTTTCTCTTTTCATTGGAAATTAGGTTTATCACATTGGTGATAAACTTTTGTCACCTATGTGATAAGCTTTTTTCACCTGAGTGATAAACCTTTGTCACCTTCGTGACAAGTTTAATCAATGGGATACCGTTCATCTATTCTACACAAATTTAACAAGTCCTTTGGTATAAATCATCGTTTCGGTTGAAATAATTTGATTTTATTTTAATTTTTCTAGTTAAATGTTTATCTTTGTAAAAGGATTGTTTGTTAACTGATGATTGAATCTATTATTTTCAGGTTCCAAAGGGGAGTTTTTGCCTTAGATAATTTTTTTAAATGATGTATTTTCCCTTTTGCTTCTCGTATTAATTCAATGGGCTTTATAAGGTAAAAAAGGGGTGTAGCCTAATTTGATTAGCGTCTTTGAACATTTTTTGCTATTTATTGAACGAAGAGTTTCCTTGGTTTGGTTTGATGCTGATTAAATTTGCAACGTGAACAAAAGTATAACTTAACTTTTTATAATCTTATTCAAAATTTATGAAAGACAAAAGAAAAGAAGTTCAATGGCGGAAGACAGCGTGCAAAGCATGTATGTTCTTCTTGGGATTAACGATGTTTTCTTTTTCTCCCGCTTTTGCCGACAATGCCAGCGGTGTAGATGAGAACAGCATGGTTGAACAGAACGGTCGTACTGTTACAGTTGTTGTCACAGACGAAGCCGGCCCTGTTATTGGTGCGAATGTCCTTGTCAAAGGGACGACAAATGGTGCGACAACAGACTTAGACGGTCGGGCAGTGATCTCGAACGTTCCGTCGAATGCTGTACTGGTAGTTTCATACATCGGTTATACGACTCAGGAGATTTCGGTTGGACGCCAGACTCGTATTAACGTAGTGATGAAAGAAGATTCCGAAATGCTGCAAGACGTTGTAGTTGTCGGATACGGTTCTTTACAAAAGAAGCAAGTCACTTCTTCTATTACTTCATTGAAGGCTGAAGATATGTTGACTGGTGTGAGTGGTTCTGATATCACAACAGCTTTGCAAGGTAAGATTTCCGGTTTGGTTATGGACAATAGTGGTAGTGTCAACGCAGGAACAACAATCCAGTTGCGTGGTATGACATCTATCAACGCCGGTCGTGCTCCGTTGGTTGTTATCGATGGTTTCGCTGGTGGTGATATTCGTTCGGTCAACCAAGAGGATATCAAGTCAATCGATGTCTTGAAGGATGGTTCTGCAGGTGCTATCTATGGTACTCGTGCTGCTTCTGGTGTGATCTTGATCACCACGAAGAGCGGTTCAGACACCAACGGTAAGTTGAGACTGAACTATAGCAATGAGTTTACTCACCGCGCTCCGTTCGGCAAGCCAGACATGCTCGATGGTGACGGTTGGCGTGCACATTTAAGTGATATCGCTGGTGGTATCGATTACGGTGGCAATTTCGACTGGTGGGATGAAATGTTGAATAAGAACAATTTCTCACAGCGTCATCACGTAAGTATGGACTATGGTACTCAGAAAGCTAAGTTGTACGTTTCTTTCTCTTATGGTAAGAGTGAAGGTGTGCTTATCGATGATGAGCGTACTGACTACAGCGGTCGTATCAATGGTAGCTTCAAGTTCTTTGATGACTGGTTGGAGATTCGTCCGTCAGTCGACTATCGTCAGGCTGCTCGTAACAACAATGCTCCAAACATCCGTCAGGGATTTGCAAACAACCCGACTCGTTCGGCTTACGATGAAAACAGCATAACAGGTTATAATGTATGGTTGGGTGACGACTTCGACTATAACGTTATTGCAGATGCTGCTTTGAGTGATTATTATGGTTTGGATAAGTGGTTTAAGCCAGAAGTAAACATGAAGTTAAACATCAAGGCTATCCCGGGCTTGTCTTATGATCAGATTGTTGGTTATGAGAACCGTCAGTGGGAAAACCACACTTATCGTACAAAGAATCACCGTGCAGAGTTGAACAACTCACGTACGGGTCGTGCTTATCTTGGTTTCAGCAAGACTGAGAACATCACAGCTGAAGGTTATTTCACTTATATCCATGAGTTCAAAGGTGGCCACAACTTGAATGCAGTTGCAGGTTATTCTTACTTTGAAAGAAATGGTGAAGGCTTCAACATGACCAACTATAACTTTACTGTTGATAAGATCAAGTATTGGGATATGGGTCAGGGTACATTCCTGTCAGATGGTAAAGCTGAGATGTCTTCAAGCAAGGATATTACACAGCGTCTGTTCTCTTGGTTCGGTCGTGTAAACTACTCTTATCAAGATAAATATTTGTTAGGTGCTTCTATCCGTCACGAAGGTTCTTCTAAGTTTGCTTCCAAGACTCGTTGGGGTGACTTCTGGGCTGTTAACGCTGGTTGGCGTATCTCTAACGAAGAGTTCATGAAGAATGTTGAATGGGTGAACGACTTAAAGATCCGTTTCGGTTACGGTGTTACCGGTAACAACGACTTTAGTTCATCTTATATGGCAAACTTGTTAGGTTCAGATACAATGTGGATGCTTCCTAACGGTGAAGGTTGGTGGATGTCTTATGGTAAGACTCAGAACGTGAACCCAGAGTTAGGTTGGGAAGAGAAGAAAGAATGGAACATCGGTATCGACTACTCATTATTCAACAACCGTCTCTATGGTAAGTTCGATGTTTATCGTCGTAAGATCGATAACATGTTGTATAGTGTACGTGTTCCTCAGCCTCCTTATACACAGGATAGCCAGTGGCAGAACATCGGTGCAATGGAAAGTAAAGGTTGGGAATTCGAGATTGGTGGCGACATCATCCGTAAGAAAGACTTTACTTGGAATTCAGAATTGAACCTGTCTCACAACTCTGGTAAGATTTTGACCATTTGGGGTAACAATACTTATTATAATGGTAACGGTTTCCCATCTCCGGGTACTCCGGGTGATGCAGCTCGTATCGAAGAAGGTGCAAAGATCGGTCAGTTCTATATCTGGAAGTTCGCTGGTTTCGATCAGGATGGTAACTTCGAATTGATTGATAAAAATGGTGAAGTAATTCCGGCTTCTAAGAAGTCAGAGGAAGATAAATATTATCAAGGAAACTATCTGCCCGCATTGATCGCAGGTTGGACCAACAAGATCCGTTGGAAAAACTTGGATGTATCTGTTCAATTGCGCAGCTGGATTGACTTCGATGTATATAACTCAATTAACATGTACTATGGTATCCAGAACCGTACTTCTTTGAACGTTTTGAAGGATGCTTATGGCAAGTTTAACCATATCCGTGGTGAGAAGCAGATTTGCGACTACTATCTGGAAGATGGTACATTCTTGAAGATTCAGAACATTACAGTTGGTTACACATTCCCGATGAGCAAGGTTACAAAGGGTATGGTTGACAAAATCCGTTTGTATTTCTCAGGAAACAACTTGGCAACCTTTACTGGTTACTCAGGTTTGAATCCGGAAGTAAATATTACTGGTTGGGATCAAGGTACAGAGAAGGTCTGGAGTGTTTACCCACAGTCTCACGTTCTTACATTTGGTATGCAGTTTAACTTCTAATGTAGTATGATTATGAAAAAGAAAAATATATTAAATCTTATATGTGGTGCTGCCTGCCTCTTGGGATTAGCTACATCTTGTAGTGTTGACCCTGAATTCTATTCTCAGGTCGTTCCTGATACATTCTATAGTTCACAGAATGCAGTTTGGCAGCGTTTCTCTCGTCCGTTCACACACTGGCGTTGGTGGGTTGGTCATAATGATACCCGTTTCGCTTTGCAGGAATTAGGAACTGATGAATTTATCGTTCCGACTCGTGGTTCTGACTGGTTCGATGGTGCAACTTATCAACGTTTCCATCATCATGAATATACGTTCGATATGACTCGTGTAGCTGAAGGCTTCCGTCTTCCTACCATGGGTGTTGCTTTGGCATGGGATGCTTTGGAAGATTTGTCAGAGGTTGACTTTGATGCCCTTGGTTTCCCTTCAGGAACACGTGAGTCTATGTTGGCACAACAGACTGCTTTGGTCGCTTCTTTCTATCTGGATGGTCTGGACTTGTTCGGTGGTATGCCATTGTATGAGTCTACTCACGAAGAAGTGAAAGGTCGTGCTACAGCACAGGAGACATTCGACTTCGTAGAAAAACTGTTGAATGAGTGTATTCCTAACCTTCCAAAGAAGACCACTGTTGGTGCACAGGAGAATGGTTCTATCAACCAGGCTGCCGGTGCAATGTTGAAAGCTCGTCTTTATTTCAATGCAAAGGCTTATATCGGCAAGGAAATGTACAACGAAGCTGCACAAGTGGCTCAGGATGTCATCAACGGCGTTTATGGTGCTTATGATTTGGATGATAAATTCCAAGATACATTCGGTTTCTTCAACGATCGTTCAAAGGAAGTGATCTGGTCAGTACCAAGTGAAAACGCTAAATTGCAGACCGATGGTACGAAATGGGCTTGGACAATGCCTTATCGTTACTTCCAATATTTAGGTAACTTGGAAGGTTCAGGTGGTAACAATGGTTTGTCTTTGGTACCGGGCTTGGATCCAAAGGGTAACCGTTATGATTATAAACTTGGTGGCGTTTACCAACGTTTCAACGACCAGGATATTCGTAAGAAGAACTATGTATATTATGACAATGGTGTTTACGAAGGTATCTTCTTGGTTGGTAAGTTGGTGAATCCGTTGGATGAATCAAAAGTCGTAACTGGTACACGTGAATATCGTGATCAGATTATCAATATCGTTGACCAATGTGCTCGCTTCTCTGAAGTTGGATCGAAGTATGCATCAATCGATGACTTGGAATCAAATATTGGAACGGCAGAGGAAAACTCTTGTGTTCGTTTGATCAAGATTACTCCTCGTCCAGACCAGAGCAATGTGAAGATGATGTACAATCCTGATTATGTATTCATTCGTCTGACTGAAGCTTACTATATGTTGGCTGAGTGCAAATGGCGTAATGGTGACAAGCAAGGTGCTTGTGACTTGATCAATAAGGTACGTGCACGTGCATTCGAAGGTGCAGACCCAGATCCTGTAACACCTGAAAACTTGGATAAGTACCGTTTCTTGAATGAATGGTCTATCGAATTCTTGGGTGAAGCTCGTCGTCGTACTGACCTTATCCGTTGGGATGCTTACGTTACTGAGGACTGGTGGGATCACAAAGCTACGAACAACCACAACTTGGAACGCTTCCCATTGCATAACTCCATCTTGGCTTCTAACCCATTGTTGGAACAGAACCCAGGCTATTAAACCTTTTCTCATGTTATAGCAAATAGTTTTAACCTATTTACCCTTGAGGGTGTGCCTAGTGCACACCCTCTTTTCATCATTAAAATATTTCTGTTTCATTCTGAATAAGCTGAAAAGTCTTTCTTTTTTATCATTTATTTGTCTAAATTTGTGCGTATGAAATGGAAGGCATCTATATATTGGATCATCGTCTTTGTCTGCATATCGTTTTATTTCTTTTACTTTGCTTCATATACATTCGATGTGCAGGAAGAGATGCAACTGTTTATTCCGTCATGGCATTCGTTGAAGGAAAGTCTTTTACAGTCGGGTGGCATGACACAGTGGTTGGGCATGTTCTCTATCCAATATTTTTCTAATTCACTTTTTGCAGCTATCCTGAATGGTTTACTCGTCACGATGGTAGGTGTCTGTTGTTATAGCCTACTTCAAAAGATATACTCTAAAGGTTATAATCTGTTGCTTGCTCTCATCCTTCCTCTATCTTTATGTAAGACACACTTGAAGTTGGATTACTTGATTGATGGTACTTATGCCTTTGTATTCATGATGCTGCTTCTTGTCTGGGTATTTGCTTATTCCAAGAAACGGATGATTAGTGGGGTCATTGGCAGTTTCTTCGTCTATTGGTTCACAGGACAAATCGTGTTTGTTTACGGATTACTCTTTCTTTTATTAGGATTGTTGATTTGGAAATCGTACAAGGAAGGGTTACTCGTATTATTCACAAGTTTTATTCTTGGATGGATAGGCTGTCGATTCGCACTTCAAACTCCTCTGACTGATGGATTTGCCAATGAAGATTTCTTCCATACGTTATTGCAGCCCGACGGATATATCTATTATGTTTGGATCCGGTTGTCAATCATGTTGGCAATGCTATGCATAACCGTATGGGCCCTTCGTTATTTACCCGATAAGAATAAAATGGTAAATGTATGTGTGTACTTTTTTATTGTTCTTGGCCTTCTTTTCTGGGGGAAGGTATCCATGCCGGATGAAAGCGACATGCAGAATCGAATGATGGATAGTTTGAATTATCTGACCAAACGTCAACGTTGGTCAACGATATTGAACATGCATCAGGGGAAACAACATCTGGGCGTAGTAAGCCTGAATTATGTAAACATGGCACTGTCGCAAGAGAAGCAGTTGGGAAATCGCATGTTTGACTATCCTCAACGTGGCCCGTTAGGTTTGATTGTATCATATAATCTAACATACTATATCAGTATTGTCTTGAGTGATGTCTTCTATACGATTGGTGACATCGCTTCGTCCGAGAGTTATGCCGTTGAAGCACAAACCCTGGCTCGACGTGGAGGAGGAAGTCCAAGAGCCATGCAGCGAATCGTTCAAACAAGTCTGATACGTGGCGATAAGTCGATGGCTGATAAATACCTTCGAATCTTGAAACAGTTACCGAAATATCGTCAGTGGGCAGAACGATATGAAACGTATCTGACCGATGAGGCAGCAATGCGACAAGAAAAAGAGATTGGTGATCGTGTGGCTGGGCAACATGTACAGGATAATCTGTTGACGTTGATTCCAACCGACGAGTTGTTGAAGTTACATCTCACAGACAGTTCCAATCAACGTACTCCTTTTGAATATGTCGGTTGTTATTACCTTCTGGATAAAGATCTGGATAAGATGCGGCAATTATTGGAGTTAACCGATGAGATCCCAGAATGTTCTCCTTTGCCAAAGCATTTCCAAGAGGCAGCCGCGATGATATTTCATCAGGAGCCGGAACGGTTGTCTTCCATGCAAATCGATCATCAGGTGTTGAGTGATTTTTCCGATTTCCTTCGTTTGTTGAAGAACAACAGTCGGATGGATCTAAACAGGAAATATGGGAACACGTTCTGGCACTATTATTATTTGAACCCTTATAAACGGCAATGAATATGATGTGTAAATGGATAAAATATTGCGTTGGATGCCTTGCTATCCTTGGGCTGACAGCTTGTTCACCTACTGTTCCTGAGAATGCGGAGCAAGTAGATGAATATCCGTCCATCTATCCAGATTACATCAATGTAACCATTCCTCAGAACATAGCACCGCTGAATTTTTATGTGAAGCATGAAGGGGAGATGCGTTTGCTGATAGGTGGAAAAGAACAACGTCTTTGCTTGAAAGACCAAGATGGTGCATTCAATATCCCTTTAAAGACGTGGCGCAACTTGTTGAAGGAAAATGTAGACGAAAGTGTGGCCCTGACTATTTTTTATCGTGTAGGGAATACTTGGAAACAATTTAAACCCTTTTATTATTATATCAAGAAGGACAAGATAGATTCTCATTTGGTATATCGTCTGATACCGCCTGCTTTTCGTTTATGGAATCAGATGGGTATTTACCAACGTAACCTGGAATCATTTGATGAGACTCCATTATTGATGAACCGAATGACCGACCATAATTGTATGAATTGCCATACATTCAGTAAGAACAACCCTCAGCGGATGCTGTTTCATCAGCGAAGTTCACATCCCGGAACTTATCTGGCACATTCGGGAAAACTTTCTAAACTTTCATTCAACCTGCCTGATAAGGTTGGAGTCCGTTACATGAACTGGGACCCGACGGGACGATACCTCGTTTTCTCTACAAACGATGTGAAACAGGACTATCATTATGCCGATCCAAACCGTATAGAAGTGTTCGACAGTATGTCGGACATTTACCTCTATGATATGGAGAAAGGAATCACCTTTACCGATTCATTATTATGTTCGAAGGATGTAATGGAGACCTTCCCGGCATTCTCGTCGGATGGGAAGAAAATCATTTTCTGCAGTGCTGAGAATCATTTGATGCCGGAAGAATACCGTCAGGTGAAATATAACCTGTTGAGTATAGACTTTAATCCTGAAACCGGTTCGCTTGGAGATAAAGTAGATACGCTATACAATGCGCATAAAGAAGGTCGGAGCGCGAAATTCCCACGCGTATCACCCGATGGCCAATATCTGTTATATACCCTCTCGGATTATGGAAACTTTTCAATCTGGCATAAGGACGCAGACTTGAAATTGTACGACCTTGTCAATGGTAAAGAAAAAAACATGGACACTGTGAATAGCAAAGACACGGAGAGTTATCACAGCTGGAGTAGTAATAGCCGTTGGTTTGTTTTCAGCAGTCGAAGAGACGACGGGAGCTATACCCGTCCTTATTTCGCTTATATTGATCACGAAGGAAACGTATCGAAACCTTTTGTTCTTCCACAGAAAGATCCAAAGATGTATGAAGGATTCCTGTTATCCTATAATATACCGGAATTAGTTCAAGGTGAAGTGAAAGGAGATCCTTATCTTTGGGCTGATTATACTCGTAAAC
>ODAI014815037.1_pt1 | contig 14930 bp, 10 predicted proteins | sample 1539321 | NCBI WGS metagenome assembly ODAI01 (sample SAMN02144231, study PRJEB22623) | gut metagenome | biome: sheep rumen | host: Ovis aries | place: New Zealand
AAGCGGGAACGGAAGCTGAGACTGCGGCGGCGCTGGAAGCGGGAACGGAAGCTGAGACTGCGGCGGCGCTGGAAGCGGGAACGGAAGCTGAGACTGCGGCGGCAGCGGAAGCCGGAACAGAAGCGGAAACTGTGGTACCGGAAGCCGGAACAGAGGCAGACACAGCTGCTCTTGAAGCCGGAACGGAAGCAGATGCAGGACCGGAGACGCTGACCGGAACAGAGGCAGATCTATATGAGGATGGGACAGAAGCCGAGCCCTTCCAGAGTGTAGAGGAGCTTCTGGCTGAAGTGCGTGCCCAGGCTGAGGCCGATAAGGAATCTGCTCTGGCGGCGGCCCTTGAGGAAGCAGAGCAGAGGATGCAGGAGAGCATGGCTCTGGCAGCTGAGACTGCGGAATCCGAGAAGGAGCTCGCCCTTGCGGAAGCCCGCGCAGCCGCGATGGAGGAGATGGAAGCTGCTCTGGCTGAGGCGGCAGCAGATGCGGAAGGAAAGATGGAGGCTGCTCTGGAGGAAGCAAGAGCAGCGGCGGAAGCGGAAAAAGAATCAGCGCTGGCAGCCGCGGCACTCGCCGCAGGCACGGAGAAAGAGACAGCTCTGGCTGAAGCGAAGGCAGCTGCGGAAGAACAGATGGCGGCTGCTTTAAAGGAAGCGAAAGAGACTGCCGAGTCTGAGATGGCAGCGGCCCTGGAAGAGGCGAAAGTTTCGGCCGAATCGGAGAAGGAAGCTGCTCTTGAAGCGGCTGAAAAGACGGCAGAGTCTGAAAAGCAGAATGCTCTGGCCGAGGCGAAGACAGCAGCAGAGTCCGAGATGGCGGCGGCGCTGGAAGACGCGAAAGCAGCTGCTGAATCGGAGAAGGAACAGGCGCTTGCCCTCGCGAAGGAAACGGCGGAAGCTGAGATGGCTGCGGCTTTAAAGTCGGCGGAAGAGGCAGCTCAGTCCGAGCTGGATGCCGCCCTGAACAAGGCTTATGATGAGGCTGAGCAGGGTCTTAAGGATGCCCGGGCACAGTGGGAGTCTGAAAAGGAATCCGAGGCAGAGTCCGAGAGACTGGCATACGAGGATTCCACGGTTGTGACCGCTGCCGACACTGTCCTGAGATCCGGTCCGGATTCAGACAGTCCGGCGCTTCTGAAGATCCGGCAGGGTTCGCCGGTTACGGTTCTTTCTACGTCGGATGAAGTGACGAAGGTTGATTATTACGGCCTTAAGGGATATGTGGAAAACAATGCCCTGGAGGTTCCGAACGGCATGAAAGAGGTCGTGAGTTCCGCACCAGGGCTTGAGATCTGGTATCTTCCCATTGTCACCTATAATTCTCATCTGAATGTCAGAGAGAATCCCGGAGTGGAATCGAAGTGGATCACCCAGCTCGGTCCGGAGCAGAAGGTCCGGGGAACCGGCCGCTTTACAGAGGATGGAAGCTGGATCGAGGTTCAGTATGATGCGGACGGCAGTACAGGCTGGGTCTGCGCGAAATACACCCGTGAAGATACGGAAGGACAGCCGGACGAGATCACAAAGCTGATGTATCTTGCGGCATATGATAAGGCGGCTGATTATCTTCGCAGCGAAAAGACAGAAGGAGTGAGGGCTTTCCAGGACGGACAGGAGACAGACGCGGACTTTGTGACCGGCTTTGCGACCCTCATTTCCGACAACTGGATCTACACCGGTGCCGTTCAGGACGGAGCCCGGCAGGGACATGGCGCTCTGGTCGGCATAGATCCGGAGGATCCGGAAGGATATATCGTGATCACGGGCGACTGGAAAGCGGATAAGGTCGACGGAGATACAATCTGGTATTCGAAGGGACATAAGAACGCGGAAGATGATCTTATGATCCGCGGCACTGTCACAGAGAATTACTGGAATGGAAATGTAGAGATCACTGAAACGAAGGATGGCGGCAGCAGGCCTTATTACTGTGTGGCAGAGAACGGTACATTTGCGGTGCTCTCCCAGAGTGAGGATGGCTTCGCCATCGCGAAGAACCCGGATGGCAGCTTCTGGTATGTGAAGTCCGAAGCGGAACTTACAGACTGCAGCGTCGGCCTGATCTGGGATAACGCGGACTGAGCCGCAGAGTGATAAGTATGATCAGGACTGCAGGGGCATGATCCGTGATAACATGGACTGAGCCGCAGGGTGAGAAACATTGTCAGGACTGCAGGGGCATGATTCCGGATCATGCGGACTGTGTACAGATGAAAAACTGAAAAGGCAGGCCGGACGGGTCTGGGAACAGCGCTCCCTTAAGCAGCATGGGTTATTCCCGGCCGCGGGGAGCGTTTTTTCCTTACGGAGGATGAAAAGTCAGGGGCCTGCCAGGCATGACCTTGTTCTGAAAATATATGCGCCGCCGGAAAACGGCTAAATGGAGGTTGCTATGAAGAAAATCTGCGCCATTTTATTATCTGCAGTCATGTTGTTTATGCTGTCCGGTCCGGCAGCGGCTGATGTCAGGAGAGGCGACCGGGGCGAGGGCGTTGCTGAGATTCAGACACTTCTTTTCCAGATGGGCTGGCTCTTTGAGGAACCGGATGGAATATTCGGGCCCCATACAGAGGAGGCAGTGCTCAATTATCAGGATTACGCCGGACTGAAACAGGATGGAGTTGTAGATGAGGCGACTTATGACAGGATGTGGGAGGACTGGCACTATCTGTTTTATGATGACGGCACACCGCACAATCATGGCGAGGACTGGGACGGCGACGGGATCTGGGAAGTAGAGCCGGATGATGAGAGCATGGCGGCCCTGCATAATTTCCATCAGCCGGATGTAAATTCTTCGGAAACTGAGAGCGAAACACAGACGGCATCGTCCGGGAAACAGGAAAGCCTTGTGCAGACGCAGGAGAGCGAAACGCAGGCAGCAGCGTCCGGAGAGCGGGAAGGCCTTGTGCAGACGCAGGAAAGCGAAATGCAGACAGCGGTGTCCGGAGAGCGGGAAGGTCTTGTGCAGACGCAGGAAAGCGAAACACAGGCAATTGTATCCGAGGAACGTGAGGGACTTCTGCAGACGCAGAAAGCGGAAACAGCTCAGGGCAGTGAGACCGGGGCGCCGGAGACGCTTCCGGCTGAAGAAATGGAAACAGAGACCGTAACGGAAGCTGAGACAGAGGAAGCTGCGGAAACAGAGATCATAACGGAAGCTGAGACAGAGGAAACTGTTGAAACAGAGATCATAACGGAAGCTGAGACAGAGGAAGCTGCGGAAACAGAGATCATTACGGAAGCTGAGACAGAGGAAGCTGCAGAAACAGAGATCATAACGGAAGCCGAGACAGAGGAGACTGCAGAAACGGAAACAGAAGAAATAACAGAAGCAGAAGAAACAGAAACTGAGGAAGCAGAAGAAACCGAACCTGAAAAAGAGACAGAGACGGAGCAGTCTGAGGGATGGAGTCTCGGAAAAGTGATCAAAGTGCTTGGCTCTGTACAGGAACAGCTCACGGATTCTGTATCCACAATCAAAGAACAGGTCGGTATCGGCAGAAGGTAACGTGACAGAAACCGAACAGGCAGATCTGATCATTCAGACTGCTTTCAGGCCAGAAGGAGGGGATGGTCTATGAGAAAAAATTATACTGCGGTCGCTATGGGCGTAATAATGGGGCTTCTTTGTTCCGTTTCCTGCCCGGCGTCAGATCTCTCTGATTATCTTGACGCGGCAAAGAATGTATTTTCTTCCTTTATAGCCGGTGAAAATTCGGCAGCCGCTGCTTCATCCGCTGCCGCTTCGGGAACAGATGCAGCTGCAGCCGGCGCTTCGTCTGCTGCCGCCTCAGGAACAGATGCAGCTGCAGCCAGCGCTTCGTCCGCCGCAGCTTCCGGAACAGACGCAGCTGCAGCCAGCGCTTCATCTGCCGCAGCTTCAGGAGCGGATGCGGCTGCAGGTTCCGCAGCCGCTGCATCTGGAGATGATCTTTCACTTGGACTAATTACGGATGACGGCCAGTGGTATTATTTTTCCGGAGATGACGGTTCAGGCGGCGATCAGGGAACATCCGGCACGGGAACGGTGATTCCGGATGCCGCGGCCTCAGCGGGCAGCGACGGCCTGATGTCGGCAGCCTGCGCCCAGGCTTATCTCGATGTCCTGGAAAGGTGCCGGGAGAGGATTCTCCTGTATGACTGGCAGAATACATGGAGCAGATACAGCTTTGACGATCGGGCGGGAGCGGAGACAGAACTGCGGCCTGTCGCGCTGGCGGATGTGTGCGGGGATTCCACTCCGGAGCTGATCTTCGCAGCTGCGCGGCTGCATCAGTATGAGTATTCCTGGATGGCGACTTCCGCGGACCTTTATGTCTATGGCTTTGACGGGACAAAAGCGGTTCAGCTTCTCAGAACGGATATTGATTATCTTGCGGGAGGCGGTTTCCGCTATGTGCTTTTCCAGAGAGCCGGAAGCCGGAATCTCTGGCTGTATTCCAGCTGCGGGGACGAGAACTGGACGGTATCCTTTACGGAGTACGTTCAGTCCGGCCAGAGTCTTGTCGTGAACGAGGTCTGGCAGGAAAATACCTGGCCGGATTATGATTACGGTATGATGGCGGAGTACCTGCACAATGGAGCCCCCCTGGATCAGTGGAGCTATGAGACAGCGAAAAGCGGAATCATCCAGAGTATGGAGACTCTGCTGCTCTATAACTGGGCGGATGACGAGCAGCTGTGCGGCAAAGTTCTGACAATGTCTCCGCAGAGTATGACCTTCCGCGGGGCACTGGAAAAACTGTCAGCCTATGCCGGGAAGCCGCAGCAGGACCCGATTGAGATCCTGAAGGAAGTACCGGACGAATTCTTTTTCTCCAGCGGCGCCGGAGCCTGGGAATGTGACCTCACCCTGAAGGACGACGGGAGTTTCACAGGACAGTATCACGACAGTGACGCTGATGTGGTGTATGTCTGTTCCTTCCACGGGAACTTCGGGGATTTCAGGAAAATCGATGAGAATACTTATTCCATGCGGCTTGAGAACCTGTATTATGACAGGGCTGCCGGGGAAGAATGGACAGACGCCGGAGGCCTCCGTTACATCTCGTCGGATGCTTACGGAATCTACGGGGGAGATCTTTTCTACCTTTACCTGCCGGGACATCCGACCGAAAGCCTGCCGGAAGGATTTTTAAGCTGGGCGGCGATGTACATGTCCGGCTACAGCTCCACCGGCGGGGACACCCCTTATGTACTGAGTATTTACGGGCTCTATAATTCGGCAGGCCAGGAAGGCTTCGGGACATCGATCCATGATATCCTGCAGAAGGCATGGAATGCCGGGGAAGAGGCATCTTACGCCGCTGAGGGCAGCGGAGCAGGCGGGCAGGAGAATCCGCAGGCGCTTCAGAATTCGCAGCCCGTTCCGGTACAGAATTCACAGCCTGCGCCCGTACAGAATGTACAGCCGGCTCCCGTGCAGAATGTACAGTCAGCTCCCCAGCTTCTGCCTTTCAGCAGTGAACGGTACCTGACCGGGGCAGACATTGCAGGATTTAATGCGGATCAGTTACAGACCGCGATCAACGAGATCTATGCCCGTCACGGATACATCTTCAGGACGCCTGAGATCCTGGATTATTTCAGGCAGTATGACTGGTATCTGCCTTCCGTGGCGGATGCATCCCAGGTCTACAGTTCCTGCAGCGATGTGGAGAGAGCCAATATTGAATTCCTGAGCGCGGCGCTCGGATAAAGACAGGATCCTGGTTTCACTGCTGCCGCCCAATCCGGCAGGACTTCTTGCATCTATTGTTCAATATGTGTATACTGCAAAGGAGGATTGCTGCTTTGTAAGTCTTAACATGCGCTCCGGCCGCTGTCTTTCATGAAGCATCCACTGCTGTATATGGGCGGACCGGGGCAGCAGTAAGATAAGCATGCTGATCCGGACAGAAAAAGTATTTTTATGGAGGAGAATCTTATGGGAATTATAGGAGGAATCATTCTGGGGGCGATCGCGGGCTGGCTGGCCGGCAGCATCATGGAAGAAAGCGGCGGGATACTGCGTAATATTATCCTCGGAATCGTGGGCGGTTTTGTCGGGAGCTTTGTACTCGGGGCGATCGGCATCAGCGGGCACGGGGTCGTGGGATCGCTGATTGTATCAGTCATCGGTGCCTGCATCGTAATCTGGCTGGGCCGGCTTCTCTTTGGAAGAAGGAACAGATAGTGACAGACTTACTGTCTACATAAAAACATTGGATGCTCCTGCTTATGAATGAGGCAGGAGCATTTTTTTCCGCCGAAAGCATACTTTTGACGGGCGCATCATGAATGACAACTGTGAAAAGAAACTTCCGGTGTAAAAAGAAACTTCCGGTGTAAAAAGAAATTTCCGGTGTAAATTGTGGAAAATAAATTCCGGTTGATTTTTTCCGGTTCAGGGCGTACCATGTCAGAAATGGGAATTATCTTTTTCTCATCTTTCGGAATTGTTCCTCTATCCGTTCTTATTTCCTTTATTCTATTTTTTTATCCTTTTTTATCCTTTCTTTTATCTTTTTCTTTTTCATTTCAGATATCATATCTGATCCATTTCAGGAGGTGGCACATCTATGTTCAGAAATCACTTTTTCATGCATGCTGTGTTTTTTTATTCCGCACTGCTTTTTATGCTTATTTCTGTCCGGACAGGGAGAAGAGAACTGTACGCTCAGGAAACGCTGCTGCCGGAAGATTTTGTCATGGAAGAACTGACAGAGGGAGAAATTCTTTATCCCGTTGAACTGCCGGAATCATACACAAGGCAGGAGCCTCTGCCCGGCCCGGAGGAAAGCCCTGAAGGAAAGCTGAATGAAAACCGCCGGCCGGGTAATGAAAGAGGAATAGACCTGGCTCTGGTGATTGACCAGTCCGGTTCCATGAAGAAGTCTGACCCGGACTATCTGTGCCTGGAGGCTGCCGGCCGCTGCATCGATGGGATTCGATCCCTTCCGGGCTCCAGAGTCTGTCTGATTCCATTTTCGGATACCCTTGGAGAAGTGACGTCCCTCACGGAACTGGATTCTGTCCGGGGCAGGAGGAAGATCACAGACGCTCTGGAGAAATTTGCCTATACAGAAGGGGATACGGATATCGGACAGGCTATGATCCGGGCAGTTGAACTGCTTTCCGAAGAGGAGAATTCCGCACCATTTCCGGATAAGGAGGAAGAAGACCGGAAGGGATCCGGAGGAAAACGGGAAAACCGGAAATGGATCGTTCTTCTCACAGATGGTGAGATTGACCTTCCCCGCGCGGAGAATGAGGAGGAGGCTGAGAAAAAATCTCTGACAGATGCCCTGGTCGCCGTGGAAACTGCCCGGAAGGACGGTTTTCTGATCGACACTGTCGCGCTCAGGGTTACAGGAAGAGTGGATGAAAACCTGATGACCTATATGGCGGATATGACCGGCGGCAGCTGCCATCTGGTGGAAGACGCATCGATGCTTCCCGATCTGTTTGAACAGCTTCCGGAGGAGGCGGTTGAGAAAATGCCGGAGACGGAAGCGGAGACAGAGACGGAGACAGAGATTGAAACAGAAACAGAGACGGAACCACCTCTGACTATGACAGGGAGCATCGATGAGACGGTGGTCCTTGACGGCCTCTTTCCACAGTTGTGCAGAGGGGAACTGAATCTGGACGGATTTTTCTCCTCCGGCAGTCCGGGAGAAATCTCTTATACAGCCTATGCCGTAGACGAAGGGATTGCGGAGTGTTCGCTGAAAGGACCTGTGATGCAGATCTCAGGCCTGTCAAACGGCCTGACAAAAATCTGCATGCGCGCCTGTCTGGAGAATGGCTTTTCTCTGGAAAGCAGCTTCATGATCCGGATCAATGGTCTGATTCCATCTGTCTGGTATCTGTGTGCGATTCCGCTTATGCTGATTCCTGCAGGATCCGTGATCCTGCTTCTGCAAAAGTTCAGGAACGCTCCCGGCCGGCTGCGGACTGACAGCAGATGGAAGGGCAGGGGGACAGGCGGAGGCAGAGCACAGCTCAGCGGGACGATTCAATGGTATGTGAAGGGAGAGGGAGAGAGAATCTACGGACTGCCCTCCAGGCAGATCATCGATCTTGCAGAGTATGACCGGAAAATCAGGCTTTCGGATTTTGTCGAAGACGAACTGCTGGAGGGAGCTGAGCTGAACAGGGTTTTCATCAGCCCGGGAGAATACGGGATCCGGATCGAATCGCGGACAAAAACCTGCGTGCTTTCCGCCGAAGATACCGGCATCGTGAAGCGCCTTCTGCTTGAGGAGAGCAGCAGGTTCCGCGTACTGTGCGAGACTTCTTCCGGGAAGGCAGCTGTGATGGCGCTTTACTGCACACAGGAAGACCGCGGGGAAGATGAGGACGAAGAAGAGGAGGACAGAACAAGGCTCCTTGTCTGAAAAAGAGGGCAGAGCAGCCGGAAGAACCATCGGGTAAATATTCGCGATCTTTCTCCAAATCCCAAAAACCGGAATGCGCTTTCTCTCGGCATCTGATATAATCGGGAAAGACTTTCAGGGTCAGTCCGGAATGTACTGTGCTGAAAAGCCTGTGCAGAGAAGCCTGCAGGGAGAGCCGGCGGAGGGAGGGAGAGCATATGTCACTGCATGATGCGGATATCAGAGAGCCCCTGTTCGAATATCTGGAGGAAAAGTACGGAAAAGTCAGAATCATCGAAGAGAAGCAGATGGGCAGATCCAGGGCAGATGTGGTAATGGTTCTTCCGGACGCGGTCGCCGGAATTGAGATTAAGAGCGACGCGGATTCCTATGTAAGGCTCGGCAGGCAGGGGAAGGACTATGACCGTTATTTCGACTATAACTGGCTGGTCGTAGGCTCTACCCATGCCATGAGCAGCAGAGAACACGTGCCCGGATGGTGGGGGATTATTTCCGTAGAGCAGATGGATCCGGAAAAGGCAGCCCTTGATTTTTATATAATCCGTGAGGCGGAAAAGAACCCGGGTGCAGATGTGAAGAGGAAGCTGAAGTTTCTCTGGAGACAGGAGCTTATGCACATACAGAAGCTGAATGGAATGTATAAATACAGCTCAAAGAGCAAGGATTTCGTTATCCGGAAAATGGCCGAAGCCGTGCCTGAAGAGATTCTTCACAGGCAGATCAGCGATGAGCTCTTTGAACGGGATTACAATATATATTCATAATCCTGCTGTCTTAAAGAGTTCTCAATGGATTCTGAAACTGATATAATGTCAGAAAGAGCGCTGCAAAGGAGACATATCAGTCATCCGGGGCATTGAGTCATGGTACAAACTTTGTTTTGGGAGGAGGAAACTGTACTATGGTGAGAAGAGAAACTACACATTACAGGGAACATATGAGAGACGGCAGAGGAACCGTAACGATTCATGATGTTCTGCAGAAGGAGGAACTGAACGGACACGGGAGACTGTATGCGCGGATCGTCCTTCCTCCGGGTGCGAGCATTGGCTGGCATGAACATCTTCATGAGACGGAGCCCTACTATATCCTGAAAGGGGAAGGGGATTTTATTGACAATGACCACAGCGTCCATCATGTGACGGCGGGGGACGTCTGCATCATTGAGTGCGGGCAGAGCCACAGCATCGAGAACAACAGTGACAGCGACCTGGAATTCATGGCGCTGGTTTATAACGAGTAAGCGAAGGAGTCAGGACTGACATGGTAGAAAAGTATTTCAGGACAAAAGGCACCTGTTCCAGAGGAATCCGCATCGGGATAGATGAAGAGGGGATTCTGCGCAAGATTGAATTTGACGGCGGATGCCCGGGCAATACGATCGGCGTCAGCAAACTGGCGCTGGGAAGACCGGCCGAAGAGGTCGCGGAGCTTCTGAAAGGGACAAGGTGCGGCATGAAATCCACATCCTGCCCCGACCAGCTGGCTGCCGGGATTCTGGAAGCGCTGGAAGAGCTGAAAGGTGCCTGACAATAATGCCCTGACCGGGGAGAAACTCTTCAGGGAAGCTGCGCTCATCAATGAGGATAAGCTCAGACCCGTGCTCATGGATTATGAGAATATGGACCACGACAGATTCTTCCGCCGCGGCGATCACCGCCTGCGGGCTGATCGAACTGGCGGGATGCCCGGACGCGATTGTATTATAACCGTTCTGCACCGGACTGCAGAGCGGGCGCAACTGCAGATGTTTTCACAGTGGAATGTGAGGGCGGCCTGATGTGTGGAAACCGTGAATCGTAACGGCTCAGTCATGCCCTGCCCTTCCCCGAAAGACAATGGAGGAGACATGAAAAAACTGCTGCTGAATGGTTCATGGACACTGGAAGTCTCCGGTCTGTCCGAGCCGCCTGTTCCGGCACAGGTACCCGGATCCGTCTACAACGACCTGCTGAACGCGGGGAAGATGCCGGATCCTTTTTACCGGGATAATGAGATGCAGGCCCTTGCCCTGATGGAACATGATTTCAGCTACACCCGGACCTTCTTCGTTCCGGAGGACTTTTTTGACTGCAGCGAGATTCTGCTTCGCTGTGAAGGACTTGACACTGTCGCGGAGATCCGGATCAACGGCGCGACGGCGGGCAGGGCCGATAATATGCACCGCACCTGGGAATATGATGTCCGGGAATACCTGAAAACCGGGGAGAATGAGATTACGGTTATTCTGTATTCCCCGACCCGTTATATCCGCGAAGCTTACGCGAAGTCCCGCGCGGACGGCAGTTCGGATGCCATGACAGGATTCCCGCTGCTCAGAAAAGCGCACTGCATGTTCGGCTGGGACTGGGGTCCGAGGCTTCCCGACGCGGGGATCTGGCGCGATATCATGATCATCGGCGTGGAGAAGGCCAGAATCCGCGATGTCTTCATCCGTCAGAATCATGAGAACGGAAAGGTAAGCTGCAGCTTTGATTCCCACCTGCTTTTTGCGGGAAAGAACTGCTGCATGTCCGCCTCTGACTGCGGTCTGAGAGTCGAGGCCTCCCTCACGGCGCCGGATGGAACCGTCATGAGAGCGGAGGGGGAATCCTGCCGGATCGAGGTGCAGGATCCGCAGCTCTGGTGGCCTGCAGGCTTCGGCAGCCAGCCGCTTTATACTGCCTGCGTCCGCCTGATGGACGGGGAGAAGGAACTTGACCGCTGGGAGAAGAGAATCGGTCTCAGAACGATGACGGTCCGCAGGGAGAAAGATCAGTGGGGAGAGAGCTTCTGCCACTGCGTCAACGGCGTGGACATTTTTGCCATGGGTTCCGACTATATTCCGGAGGACAACCTTCTGCCGAGAGTGAATCCGGAGCGGACCAGGCGCCTTCTGGAGGACGCCCGGGCCGCCAATATGAACACGGTCCGCGTCTGGGGCGGCGGTTACTATCCGGATGATTATTTCTATGATATCTGCGACGAGCTGGGCCTGATGGTCTGGCAGGATTTCATGTTCGCCTGCGCGGTATATAACCTGACAGAGGAATTCGACGCCAATATCCGGGCAGAGCTGACGGATAATGTGCGGCGGATCCGCTCTCATCCGTCCCTGGCTCTGTGGTGCGGCAACAATGAGATGGAAGAATTCGTCGCCTTCAACAATGAGTGGGTCAGCTCAAAGCGTCAGGTGGCGGACTACATCAAGATGTATGAGTATGTAATGCCGCAGGTGCTCAGAGAGGAGGATCCGGTCACTTTCTACTGGCCTTCCAGCCCGTCCAGCGGAGGAAGTCTGGACGAACCGCAGGATCCCACCCGCGGAGACGTGCATTACTGGGATGTCTGGCACGGCCTGAAGCCCTTTACGGACTACAGGAACTACCAGTTCCGCTATGTGTCCGAATTCGGCTTCCAGTCCTTCCCCTGCATGGAGACGATTGAGTCCTTCACCCTTCCGGAGGACCGGAATGTATTCTCCTATGTGATGGAGAAGCATCAGAGAAATGCATCCGCCAACGGAAGAATTGCCGCTTACCTCTCACAGACTTACCTCTATCCCTCCACACTGGACAGCTTTGTCTATGCCTCCCAGCTCCTGCAGGCCCAGGCCATGCAGTACGGAGTCGAGCACTGGAGAAGGAACCGCGGCTGCTGCATGGGAACCGTGATCTGGCAGCTGAACGACTGCTGGCCGGTTGTCAGCTGGGCAAGCATCGACTATTACGGCCGCTGGAAGGCTCTGCATTATTATGCAAAACGCTTCTTCGCGCCGGTACTGATTTCCTGCCATGAGGAGGGAATCCTTTCACAGAATACCAATGTAAACGCGGAACCCTTTAAGCTGAAGAAATCCGCCCGCCTGAATGTCAGCAATGAGAGCAGGCAGGATTTTGACGGAAACGCCTTCTGGGCCCTCAGAAGACCGGACGCCTCCGTGATCTGCGAGGGCAGCTTCCCTGTACACGCGCCGGCTTTGTCCGCTGTCTGGATGGAGGAGCAGGATTTCAGCGGTGAGGATACCTATGGCTGCTATTATTCCTATGAGCTGAAGGATAAGGCCGGGAACTGCGTGGGCAGCGGCAGTGTACTGTTCTGCCCGCCGAAGCATTTCCATTTCAGGGATCCGGAGCTGAAAGCCAGAATCGAGGGAGACGAGATCGTCGTGAGCGCTTCGGCGTATGCAAGAAGCGTGGAAGTTCTGTGCGGGGCGGATACCGTCCTGAGCGACAACTATTTCGATATGAACGCGGGTGAGCGCAGGGTGCGGATCGTGCGCGGGAATCCGGAGGCGGTCAGTGTCCGGAGCGTCTATGACATAAGATGAAAGCATCCTGGATCTGATAAAGACAGAATCATCTGTATCCCGCCTGCACTGAGGCAGCGGGATACGGACAGCGATACAGGGGAATAAGACAATGAATAATAAGAAAATCGTATTTGAGGCTCCATGGAAGGTTTCATTACAGTCAGAGGAAGCAGCTCTGCATCCCGGAAAGGGCGAAATGCTGGTCGAGACCCAGTACTCCCTGATCAGTACAGGGACAGAGCTTGCCTGCCTGTCGGGGGGCGAAAGCTGGTTTCAGATGCCGGCCGTCCCGGGTTACTGCTGCGTGTCGAAAGTGCTTGAGGCGGGGGAGGATGCGCCTTATCAGGAAGGGGATCTGATCTTCCATTACGGCATGCACAGCCGTTATCAGCTGACAAGCCCGGATTCCTACAATCTGGTGGTGAAGGTGCCGGAGGGGCTGGACCTTTTCTCCATCCCGATGGTCCGTATGGCCACGATTGCGTTTACCTCGATCCGGGTATCGGAGATCGAGCTGGGGGACGTCGTGCTGGTATCCGGCCTGGGGCTTGTAGGGAATATGGCGGCGCAGCTTGCGCGCCTGTCCGGAGCAGTCGTGATCGGCATCGATCCGGCGCCGGTCCGCAGAGAACTTGCTGAAAAAGTCGGGATCGACTGCGCGGTAAGTCCTGAGGAAGCGGCGGCTGCCGTACAGAAGCTGACGGATGGAAGGGGCTGCAATACCGTTATCGAAGCCACCGGCATCCCGGCCTGCGCGAAGACCTGCCTGTCCTACGTGGGCTATCACGGAGAGATGATCCTTCTGGGGACGCCGAGAGGAGATTATGAGACCAATCTGGCACAAGTCCTGCGCTGCACCCATCTGGACGAGCTCGGCTGCGTAACCCTCAAGGGCGCCCATGAATGGCGTCTTCCGACCATGCGGGAGCGCTATGTGAAGCATTCGATCGAGCGCAATACCATGGTCTGCTTTGACCAGATCAGGAGGGGCAATCTGCATCTGAACGAGCTGGTCTCCCATGTCCTGTCGCCTGAGGAGGCAGCGGACGTTTACCTGAAACTGAATGAGGACAGAAACGCGTATCTCGGTATTATCATTGACTGGGCGAAAGCCTGACAGTACTGCTCACCGGTCAGTTTTAAAGCAGCTGTCCCGGTCCGTCTGATCGATGAACCGGAGGACAGATACGGCAGTTAAAAGGCCGGAGAAGTAAGTGCGGACAGTCCCTGAAGGAGGAACAGAACATGCTTATTAAGGAAGTGGGCCTTCAGCTTTACTCGCTGAGGGATGAAACAGCGAAGGATTTTCGCGGAACGATCGGCAGGGTTGCGGAGATGGGTTATACCGGTGTCGAATTTGCCGGCTACGGCGGCCTGAAGAGCAGTGAGATGGCGGATCTTCTGAAACAGAACGGTCTGAAGGCTTACGGCAGCCATTTCGGCATGCTGCCCAAGACCGACGAAGAACTGGATGCCGAGATTGAGATGAATCTGGCGGTGGGCAACAAATATCTGGTCTGCCCCTGGCATGATATGAAGGATCACGAGGGCGCTCTCCGCTTTGCAGAGATCATGAACCGTACAGCGGACAAGCTGCGTCCCCACGGCCTGAGGCTGGGCTATCACAACCATGACCATGATATGGCGGTGAGCCAGGGCGAGGTGCTGCTGGATACCCTGCTTGCCAATACGGCGGAGGATATCTTCATGGAATTTGACGTATTCTGGGTGGAATACGCCGGATTCAATCCGATGCGTTATATCAGCAGATATGCGGGACGTCAGCCTCTGATGCATCTGAAGGAGCTGGGCGCGGACCGGAAGAGCAATGTGGAGATCGGGGCCGGAATCTCTGATTTTGCATCCTTCATCAGGCTTGGAAAAGAGATCGGCACAGAGCATTTTATCATCGAGCAGGAGGAGTATACGATGCCTCCGCTTGAAAGCTGCCGCAAGAGTCTTGAGAGCCTGCTGAAGCTGTAAAGAAGACGGGAAGGACCCCTCCGCTGTAAGCGGAGGGGTCCTGTGCTTTATACCGTAGACAGATCCCAGACCTCATGGATCTTGGGCACGTCGCTGATCAGGCGTTTGGTGTAGGGAGCGGTCGGATGGAGGATTACCTCGTCCGCACCGCCGCTCTCCACGAATTTACCGTGCTCCATGATATAGATGCTGTCAGAGATATAGTAGGCAAGGCCGATATCATGGGTGATGAAGATGACGGTCATGCCGATCTCGTCGCGCAGCTGAAGCAGCATG
>ODAI011092650.1_pt1 | contig 14929 bp, 8 predicted proteins | sample 1539321 | NCBI WGS metagenome assembly ODAI01 (sample SAMN02144231, study PRJEB22623) | gut metagenome | biome: sheep rumen | host: Ovis aries | place: New Zealand
CAGGCCTCCCAGTTTGCGCTTTGTAATATTGCCATCCTTATCCGTTTCAACAGATTCGGTACGGCGAAGCTGCATTCCCTTCGACAGCTTGATCTTGGATATATGCATCTTGCCGTCTTCACCACGCTTCAGACGCATGAAAGGAATACTTACCTTATCAACCTTGCCGTCCTTGCCCTTCTTCCAGCTTATGCCGAATACATTGCCCGAAACAGAGCCATCTTCCTTAAGGCCGAAATTGAACTTACTGCCGAGATTAACGCCCCAGTGTTCCTTACCGTCCTTACCCTTGCCCTTGACAAAGATTCCTCCGAGGAAACTCTTCTTGACACCGGGCCCCTTAGCTGCCTTTTCAGCTGCTTCCTTTGCATTCTTGGGTTTCTCGGCCTCTCTTTCCTTAGCTTCCTGCTGTTCCTGCTGTTTGGTCTTCAACTGAACCTTGGTACCCTTATTGGCCTTTTCGTCATCTTCCATCCTCTTGCTTGCGATATTATGCACATCATCCGAAGCACTCTTCTTCCCTGCCATAGCATCAGCAGCCTTTGTATTGGCGGATTTTCCGTCACCGGCTTTTCCGTCCTTCTTGGCATCGCTCTTATTGCCTTTTCCTTTATCCGTGAAGGGATTTTTAGACTTGTCCTCGATTCTCTCCGTTCTTACACCCTTGCTCTTATCACCGACTATCTTACCCTTCGCATAACTTGCAGCAGCAAAGAGTGCACCGCCGAAAGTACGGTTTGCAGTCGACTCTGCAGAAGCAGCACTCTGGCTTACGAGACCTGTGATAACCGGACCCACCTGCATTACCATGTATGCTCCGGCAGCAAGGAAGATGATGCGGATCAGATAGTTCGCCTCGGTCGTACCGGTACCGAACTCGAGTTTCATGTCCATAAAAACAGGCACCAGCAGCAGATATATCTCCATCGAAAGCACTAGTCCGAATCCGGAGAAGAGCTGTCCGACGTACATATCCTTCCACTTTTCATAGCGCTGTCCGTCATCAAGCGGTATGGTACTGCCGAATATGGGAGCCACGATAGTAAGCACGATTATGTTGAATATCCTGCCTATAAAGGTCAGTGCTCCTCTTCCGAGCGTAAATGCAAAGAGCAGTGCCATTGCTCCGCCTATGAGAAAATCAATATCCTTGGCATTAAAGTCCTTCTTCACGGTACTAAGGTCGGAATAATCCTTAGCCGCATTGATACCGTTCTCTTTGTAATCCGTATAGTAATACTGCGCTCTCACGCTGTCGTTGACACCCAAAGTTTCACGCATGGATTCGCTCGCCGTGGAGATATTGTACTGGCTGTTGGATGCCGCATTCAGCGTACTGACGACAAATATCACACGCCCGATCGTAGTCTGCGAACCCTTATTGCCTGTATTTCCGACATCATCGCTGTCCTGTATGCCAGTGTATACCGACACCAGTATCACCTGCATGATCATGATCAGCGCAACGCATATAAAGGGGGTGGAGAACATCTTGAGAAATCCGTCCCAAGTGGACTTCAAAACCTTTGTCACAGGGCGCTGCACTTCATTGCCGAGTTCGCCCATCGACCGTATAACTGATACCATAGAGAAGATAAGAAGGAAGAAGAAAGAGATTCCCGCAACAAGCCATACAAGCTTCATCACCGGAGTCATCGCAAAAAGAGCGGATAAGATATACATATCATTTTGCTTATATTGCACCTGGGTTATTCCGCCGAATATATTGAAGATCTCAGACAGATAATCAACCAGCCTCAGTACCGTCACATATGCTTCAAAGAGAATATCGCACAGGGAATTAAAGACCATCTCGCAGATGCTCTTGAACATCGGGAAGAATACATTGATGAGCATCGGCATGAGAACCTTGTCGAAAAGGAGCGAAAGAATGGTATTCAAAAGACCGCCGACAAAATCGACGACGGGCTTGAGGATCGAATCCCAGATCCACTCAAATATTGTACTGAACAGTCCTAAATAAACCCTATCCATTATTCCTCAAAATAATCCATACCATCCTGAATGCACATATTCCGGCACATATCGCAACTACTGCAAGTGCTATAGCCAGATGTCCGGCTTCGCCGGAAAGTACTCCTCCGTAGCTGTAACTGCAGCTTATCTCAAGCTCCATCCCACCGGCATTTATTCCCAGGGGAACCAGCACTACTGTACCCTCACGGCGACTCTCGGGCCTGCTTATATCATAATGCTCCGGGCCCGCTGTATCAATACGGTCAAGGCTTGCGGCATATCCCGTACGATGCTGAGGCGACACAAGATATATGAGCTGATCATCACTGACACCGACCAGGGAAAATTCTCCGGCATATGGATATCTTCCCGATACATCTGACAGATATGCCTGCAAAGCCTTATAATCTTCATCTTCCGTTATACTATCGTACCTGGCGAGCACCACAACCTGCTCATCAGCCTTATAATCATCAGTCGGTGCATCCGGTGCACCTTCCCTCAGTTCGAGAAAATACTCCGTAACCCTTAGTGCCGCATCCTTATCCACAGCTTCCGCCGCAGTCTCTCCCATAGCCTTGGCTGCATCCAGGATCAGTTTTACGTTCATCTGTGACCAGAAAGCCAGCATCAGGATAAACACGCCTATCCCCGCTGCCATCACCCACATTGCTGATGATTTAGCGGTCCTCACGTGGAGAGGGCGTATGTCCTTCCCCTTGGGCTGTCCCTTCCGGCGCTGCAGCTTTTCTGTTTCGGTTTCAGTCTCTGTTTCTTTTTCTGTTTCCGTTAAAATATTATCTTCTGCCATATCCGGATATCAATTTGAAGGCACCGCAATAAACGAATTGTCATTCACAGGACCGTCGATCACGATCATATTAACCATATCAGCAGCATTAGAAGTTTCAGCTGTATTACCCGTCGTATCGGATGCAGCGCTGCCGGTACCTGTACTATTACCTGCCGTATCGGAAGTACTGTTCTGCGGTATATAATCCTCCTGTTTTACAACCACCTCAGCAAGCGGATCTCCCGCAGTCAGAAGTACACGCGCCATCGCCTCATCCCAGGTATATCCAAGCGCCTTTCCTGCCATTTTTCCCTGAAGGTCTGTGATTATATGATAAAAGCTTCCCTCTTTCAGTTTCTCCTCGCGCTTGGCATTATCGGTTATATTCTTTGCCAGATAGGCCATGAAATCATTATACTCCGTGGTATCCTTCCAATTGGCACCCTGGAGAGTATACCACAGTATGATCTCATCCAGCTGCCACAGATAGCGGGCTGCATGAATGTCACCCGATATATTGTTCCACCGCTGCCTTTGGACATCATCCATAAGGTCGGCATATGTCTCAGTTCCTTTATTGCCACAGAGCTCGGTAGCACGGATAAAAAGAGTAACACCCTGATCCCTCAGTACGTCAAGAGTATCAACCGCATAATCGGGGCTTATTCTGCTAAATAGTCCGGTGACATATATATCCCATCTTTCGTCACCAAAGATCCCGTTTTGTATTGAACCATAATCCGAACCGATATCTCCGGTCCCTGCACTGCCGCTGCCGTTTTCTCCATCTCTTCCGCCAAAACCTCCGTCAGCGTCTCCACCATAAAGACTTCCGTTGCCGTAACCTCCGCTGCCGCCTCCGCCGTTAAGGCTTCCGTTGCCGTAACCGCCACTTCCGTCTCCGCCATAAAGACTTCCATTGCCATAACCGCCGTCGCCGCTTCCACCGTTGAGGCTTCCGTTACCGTAGCCTCCGTCAGCATTTCCGTCGGTCACATGTCCGTTGCCACTTCCGCTGCCGCCATTGCCACCATAACCGCCATTCCCGTTTCCACCGTTAAGACTTCCGTTACCGTAGCCGCCGTCGCCGTTACCGCCATTAAGATTTCCGTTGCCGTAACCACCGTCAGGATCTCCGTCCTGGAGATTATAATAAATATTCCATGCATCTCCCGAACCCGGCGACAGATCGACAGTTCCGGTTTCACCATCCCTCATCTGGCCAAGAAACCACAGTATGATACCGCCGACGAGCATGCAGCCCGCCGCAGCGATTATGATCAGTTTTTTCCTTCCGTCATCCATACCGTAGTTTCTCCGAAGTGCATCCGTTAATTAAGACTTCTGAGATATGTCTCTTTTATCTCATCCAGTACCTTGTCATAGAAATCCATGGCGGTTATCTCGGTGATATACTCACCATTGTATGTTGTCACGAGAAGCTGTGACATATTCTCCCCGTCAAGATCACCCAGACTGTCAATATCTCCCTGTGAGCTCTGAAGCCACAGTCTGTACTGTTCACGATACTCGGCGAATTCATCAACAATCTTCTCACCGCCGGTATACTTGTTATCAAGGAATCTTACGTCGCCCGTATCCGTATTCGGATCATAAGTATGCAATCCGATCAGACCGTCAAATCCGTTAAGCTGTGGAGTAACAGATTTATCAAGATAATCATCCGAAAGCACTATCTGTACCATCATGGTCTCAAGTATGCTCTGGTGTGATGCATTGTACAGATATCCTTCATACTGTATATACTGCCAGCTTGTCGGAAGTCCGATGAAATTGATTCCAAGCAAGTTATACATTTCCCTCAGTGCTTTACGCTGTGCCTGAAGATTATCACGCAGTTCCTTAAGCTTTGCTTCCATGCCCTGGGACCTGTCTACTTTATATTCATTACATATCAGCTGGAGTTCATTCAGGGCGTCATCCATGGATTCGGTCGTAAAGAGTCTGAGTGCCCTGCTGTACTCGGGATCGGTAGTATCGGGAGGAACAATGCTGTAGCTCACTTCATACTGTTTATCTGAATTCCCATCACCCGCCACCTCAGTGACAGTCCTGAGCAGCGTATGATTGTCGCTCAGATAGATATTCCTCAGGTTCTCCAGATACATATTCACGCTCTCATCGGCTCTCGCCTTGACAAGGGCGTCTATGTCTATATCGTAAACACGGGCCATGCACTGATCGGCCGCGACGTAACTGAAGCTGCTCGTCTGGAAACCGACAACCTTATATGATTCATTCGTATCAAATACTCTGTAGTAAGTACCGTCCATGAGAGGCATCAGTCTTCCGTGCTTCTGCCATTCATCAACACCATCGTTGACGCCTTTTAACAGAGTCATCAGATAAAGACTTCCCGCCTCTGAGAAATACAGGAATCTGGACAGTCCGCCTGAGATGGGCATTATATTATCGGAGTTCAGCGATATTCTGGTATCATCATCATTCATCGCTTCCTCAGCAATATCCGACACGGATTCCGATCCCGACGAACTGACAGATTCCACCCAGCCATCGGTCTTCTCACGGAGGAAATAACCCTCAGACAGCATCTGAAGCTCATCTATGCTTATCTGTGCTGTTGCACGGTATTTCTTCTCATTTTCGTTATATTCATAAAAGCGTATGACCTGGTCGGTAAAGTAGGCCACATAGTTTTTACCGTTGACATTCCATACACCGAGGTCCTGTGCCTGCCCCGGAACAAGACGGTCATAAATGACACTGCCGCTGCCCTGATGATTCACCTGGAGCGTGGAGAAATACTTATCACTGTTTTCGTTATAGAAATTCCAGAATGCATTCGAGCGCAGGAAGTACCACTGCAGCCATCCGGCATAGGTGCAGTAATAATCCTCGGAAGATGCATCAAGAGTCCTTCCGCTTGCGTTATCGTATATCGGGTACTTATAACGGAGATTCCAGTTCCAGACAGCATCGGAATAAAGCCTGCTGCCGTTGGTGGTGTAGTAAGTGATGGCGCCCAGCTGGTTCTCAGCCTTTACCATATTACCAATCCATACATCTCCCGAGATCTGGATATAAGATCCCGCCGGGAATACCATACGGTACATGGCAGGAATCGTCACATCACAGGTTGTCTGATAATAAACATCAGACCTGGTTCCGGTATCATCGGCCAGAACATACTGACAAGTCAGCGTGATATCCTCCGTCTCCTCCAGAACCATAGTGGGAAGAATATAACCGGGCTTATCATTCTGTATCGTCGCATACTCACTCACACTCCTTCCGTCAGAAAAGTACGTCTCATGATATGCAAGAACATAGGGAAGGTAATAGTGTAATTTATTGATCTCATGTACACGACTGTTCGTATATGCTGAAGTCAGGGCATTATCATACATAGATCCGTCATATAACGAGATTGTAAATCCATCGCCGACACAGCCATTATAATAATACTGGTTCATCCCTTTATAAAAATTCCAGCTGTCCCCGAAGGCATCAGAGTCCAGGAAGCCCGGTTCGTCAATCTCATATCCGTTTACAGTCGTGCAATGAAGGATTCCTTCTTCATCCGGAATCACATAATAGATACTACGGCGCGCTGTATTTCTGACATTATATATATCAGACATATACAGTTCTGAAGAGACCAGTGGCTGGGCGTGACCCGTGATATAATCTGTGCCTGTCAGAGAATATGAACCGTTCCTCTCGTGATAACCCTCTACATCATAATACGCCCAGTCCGGCTCTCCGAACCTTCCGGGCTTGAGAAAAGGGACATAATGTCCGGAGCTGTTGGCCGTACTTGCTATGTCGCCGACACATTCCAGATACTGGGAAAGGAGCGACCGCCTGCTCCAATCAATAAAGCCCCCATAATAATTCGGAGTCGGGAAGTTGAGTCCGCCCTGCCTGATTCCGTTAGCATCATAAAAGGACATACTGCGTCCGGTGCTGCCACCTCCGAGTGCGAAATATATACCGCTGATACCGGGGTTTAACTGCGTGTCAAACACACTGAAATCGTTAAGCGCCTTATTCACGCTTTCATTGCTGAGATACTTATCGATAAAATATTGCTTCTTCTCATCATCCGGAGGGTTATCCGTATATTCCCGGATAAGGCGCTGCAATGTCTCATCATAGGTTTCGGGTCTCTCGGTACGGACAGTCTCCGCCTGCAGGGTATCTTCACCCTGCACCCCCTCTGATCCTGCCGTATAGGTAACGGTCTGATCTCCGGTATCATCCGGGGAGGTCTCAGGGATGGGCTCAGGGACAGATTCCGGAGTCTGTACAGTAGTTTCCGTAACGGTCCCTCTGACATCCGAATAATTGCTTACTTCCTGTACGACGGTCAGTTCATCTCCGCCAAGTGCCTTAAGTGAATCCTCAGATATCTCCGAAAGAAACCGCATGCCGCTTTCATCCACTGCTATGCGCAGGCACGCAAAGGTCCCGTGGAAATAGGTTATATCCCCTATATTCTCGGCTCCCGCTCCATCCAGAGCTCCGTCGTCGGAATCCTCAACCTCTTCGTCATTATTGACAATATCATCGGACTCTTTATCAGCAGCGGCAAAATCCTTGAAGGAGTACTCAAGATTCAGGGTTATGTACGGCATGAAATTCTCATCCATCTCAACATCGGCAACAGTCCAGCGGAAATATACTCCCAATCTGAGTGAATTAACAGATGCGAACGGAAACCCCAGCTCATAATAGCCGGACCTTTGTATCATGGTGGCATCCTGGGGAATGTATATATTATTATGCTTTGGCACTTCATTTTTTATCATGTAAAGCGCCTTGCTTTGTACGATGGCGCTGTAGCTGGAGGTGTATTGCTTTTCTCCGTCACTATCGTACAGATACATATAATCATCCACATAGACATAGTAATAGGGACGCCCGGCCACCTTTCCTGCCAGCATCCTCATATCATTGGTCTTATGCTCCTCCATAGTGAAGACCTTGCTGAAGAATACGGTATAATCACCGGTTCCGGGAGCATAGCTCATAACAACCAGCACCATACCGCTTATATCCGATATCTTATCTGGCCTTGCGGTGACAAATCCGGTACCCACATTTCCTGTTTTTGCAACGCTTAAACCTGTATTTCCCACTTCGGGATATCTGTCATCGGTGTGTCCGACCCCGTCTCCGATATAAGGCGTATAGTATGCATATACAAAGCGTTCCGTTTCTTCATCATACCCGAGGACCTTGAAGTCACCGACATACAGATCAAGCTGGTCATCAGCTTTCAGATTGGCATTGGTATTATTGATGATCTCATTAAGTGAAGGAACATCCGCAGGACTTACATGTCCCGGCAGGATCGTAAAAGCTCTTGCGCCGTCGATCCCGTACTTCTCCATGCTTCCGTATGCGAACCTGATATTCTCGGCAGCCTCTTCCCTGGAGATCTTGCTTCCGTCAGAACGCCCGCCGCCTCCAAGCCACGCCTCTCCTGAAAGAGGAGTTATGGGAGGATTGACTTCAAACTGGAGATTTTCGGACATGACAATAGATCCGCAGCCCGACAGCACAAGTATGGCTGCCAGCAGCAGACAGATCATTCTCCTGTATACTTTTGTAATGCGGATTCTGCTCATAAAAATAATGTAAGCCCCGCCCTTTTAGGTAAGGGCGGGGCCGGTACTATGCCCTCTTTATAGATTCTTCTCAGAAATCATCAGTCAGGAAGAGTCATGGAGATCTGCTGTCCGCCAACACTGTTGACCCAGTCAAGCATAGGCTTGGAAGCAACCTTGAGAACTACAAGGATAACGAATATAAGAATGAAACCGATTATGGCATTCTTGAGCTGTCCCTTTGCCTTTTGCTTATCCTGAGGCTCCTCAGCCTTTGCAAGCTTGATTCCGAGGAATACACCGTAGATCGCGCCCAGAGCTACAACGATAGCGATAAGGGGACCGACAGCCATATTGATCAGATTAACGATGGGCTTTGCGGCTTCAGCGAACGGATTCTTGTTGTTGGAAAGAAGTACTCCTATACTTGTTAATGTAGTAATGTTCATTTTGTGCCTCCTTTAAGGTTTATGTTTTCATACCGCAAGATACGCTTGCGGCATGGCCGCATCTGTATTTCGTACCTTTCAAGATGCATTATAGAAATATAAGTGTAAACAAAGTGTAATCTTAAATAAAAAATTTTAAAAAATTTTTTATCTGACACTCATATTTCTTCGTGTATAGATTGCCACGGCTATTGCGGCGAGTATCAGCAACGTAGGAATGATCAGCATTTTCGGGGTAAAGAAAGGAAGCGGAGCTTTTACGGTAAATTCGTATGTGCGCTCATTTCCGGCAGAATCCCTTGCGGTCAGCTGATAAAAACCGTTCAAAAGAAGTTCTCCGTAAGGCATTTCCTCTTCGGTATAATTGCGCTTAACCGTCACAATGGTTCCCTGCTCTGTGGTGCTCCAGCGGGGATTTTCATCCATGGTGATCCTATATCTGTACTCAGGAGTGATCTCAAGCACGGGAGGAACCGTGTCTCGGGTGAAGTTCATCTCATAGTACACTCCGTCGCCGGTAAAGAGTACATGGTAATCGCCGTCCCTTACGAGCAGTGCACTGTTTTTGTCCGAAATCTCCTGTATCCTGCCCTCATAACTAAGTTCCTCAATCTCCATACCAAGCGGGGCATTCAGCAGACTTATATTCATCCTTGGATCAGAACAGAGAGTGAACACATAATCAAAGCGGTATGCCATATTGGCGTCTCCGCCAACACTGATATCCCAGAAGGTTATAACGTAGGATCCGCTTTCCTGATACGGTGATGTCAGTGTATAAGCGCTTCCGTCACGAAGAGCAGACAGTGACGAGATGTTATCGGATGTATTAAATACAACACTCCCGCGGTACAGTGCTCCCTGTGGAATATTGCACTCTATCCACTCACCGTCCGGAAGAGTGTATCTGAATCTCGAAGTTGTATCATTGTAAGTAAGCACAGTCTCAGGCTCTCTTACAACCGTCACACCGTAGGTGGTATCGATGCCCTGATATCCGCTGATCAGTTCCTGAGTGATCTCACCCAGACCTGCAATATCCTCTTCGGTCATCTCACCAAGTCCCGGTATGTCATAGACCTGGCTGCCATTGCCCTGAACATTTGCATCAGAAGCATATACGGATACACAAGGTATAAAAAGAATGAATACTGAGACTATACACAGAATAAACTTCCGCATCAGCCTTACAACCCTCTCTGCGGAGCAGAAGTCTTTTTAGCTCCCTGCTGCATATCCATCGTACGTGCCTTGGCTCTGGTGGGCCTCTTCACACGGCGGACTCCGGTCATTCTGGCATCTATTGCCTCAAGCTCCTTAAGTGTGATAGGGCGATGATGTGAACTCTTATCCTTTGCAGACTGTACCGCCTTGCTTTCCTCCTTAGCGGTCCTTGCCTTTTCCGGCTTGAAACCGCCGCTTTCACGACGTTCACGCTCAGCGCGCAGCCCCGCCATTTCCTTTTCCCACATAGCCGAATTCTTCGGACTGTCAAAATAAGCCATATCAGTTCTCCTCTTTCGTGGAATCAATCCCTGCCGCCAGCTCATAATAGTGACGGTCTATTCCCCAGTTCACCCATTCCATAAGCTTATCCTGTCCGGGCATGGTAAGGAATACCAGTGATGGCTGTGAACCCGATCTCATCTCACAGGCCTGCAGATCTGTACCACTCACTATGGATACCATCTCACTCTCGGTGCATATGCCTGCAGCTACTATCCCGTTTTCTATGTCAGAGGCAAGCAGATTCATATCACTGTACTGATTCTGGGTGACATTCTCTATACCTTTAAGTCTGTTTACATCATTGACCGAAAGCTGTGTGGACACACCAATCACTTCATCCTCGAATGCAGCCAGGGTATCGAGATATCCATTGCGGGGATTGATCAGATATATGCTTCCGTACCCGTAATCAGCAGATATGGAATACTGCTGGCTGTAGCTGTCGATCCTTGTGAACGCACCGGCCGCCAGATCTATCTCTCCGGAGCTCAGCATGTTCAGGAGCATCTCCCTGCTATCGACCATTTTTATTTCGATCGTCGCATTTTCATTATAATGATCGATCAGGTTCAATACCTCTATCTCCCATCCCGCATATTGAATCTCGCCTTCTTCATCCGTAACGGGATAGCAGCTGCGGTCATTTGTGTTAAGCAGACCTACGGTTATAACACCATCGGAAATAACGGATGGCACTTCCACACCCTGATTATTTCCGCAGCCTGTAATCATCATTACAGCCGCCGCTATTACCGGTATTACTCTTCTGAATCTTTTCATGACATCTCCTTTAACCAATCGGAAATTCCTTAACTTCCTCAGGTCATTGTAAACAGTTCCTCAATACCCTCCTGCGCAACGATATTGACCGCTGTACGCTCCTGGGGCGAGGTGATAACGAACGCACGTCCGCGTCCGTTATTGATGATATCTTCCTGCTCAGTCTCGTTGATGGCACCGGCTTTTTCATAAAGCTTACACAGATCGGACATATCGTTGGGTGCGAGCGGGAAGATGAAGCTGTACTGGCTCGCATTGATGATAGCGGTTGATTTACGTGCAAGTTCCTCCGTACCGACAAAGTCCTTGATGTTCTGGGTAATGACGATCTGCATACCGTTGTACTTACGGATACGCTTGGCCAGCTGGAACATGAAGTCAAGTGCAATCGGATACTTGGCATCGATAAATACATGCGCCTCGTCTATTACAATAACGATCTTACGCTGTGCATTGTAGCGCATATTGTAATCGCGGTTCTTGATTATCTCGTTATCAAGCCACTTGAGCACAAGCAACATCTGTGCGTTTGCAATGGTTCCGTTCTTGTTGGCAAGAAGCGACTGGAAGTTGAACACGATGAAATTCTCGTTCGTGGAGATGGTAGCTTCACCGTTCCAGAGCTGTGAGTTACGTCCGCCTGTTGCAAACTTGCCCACAAAGTTGAGAAGCACACGAAGTGAATTCTTACGGTATCCTTCTCCTGATTTCTGGAACTCATCCAGTACCGTTTCATAAAGGTCATCAAATGTAGGATAATCTGCGGGGGTAAGTCTGCTGAGGTTAGTTGTTTCGTCTATACCCTTGGACGCATACATATTGACCGTGACACTGTTAAGAACCTCGAGTGCATCGGCATTGATACCGGGAAGGATCAGTCTGTAGAACTCTTCAAGGAACTGCAGATGTATCGAGTAGCTGTTAGCTGCTGCTTCATCATCGTCGCCGTTCTCATCATCCGACAGGCCGGTGATGATGTGGAAGGGATTAAGACGTCCCTGTGTTGCGGATCCGACATCGATTATCTTACCGTTCATATTGGCGGCAAGCTTTGTATACTCGTTCTCGGGATCGAGTATGAAGATCTTACTGTTCTCTGCAGCAAGCTGTGTAAGTATGGTCTTGGTCGCATATGATTTACCGGATCCGGACTTACCGATGATGACCGTATTGGAATTGACACGCTCGGAATCCCTTCTGAAGAAATTGATAAATACGGGAACCCCGGCGCTGTTTCCGATATAGAGTCCGTTATCGTCGCAGAGCGCATGATAGCAGAACGGGAATACCGCTGCAACACTCGATGAGTGGATACCGCGCTCATACTTCTTGAAATAGTCATAGCGTGAAGGCTGGATTGAAGCATATGTTTCGAACTGCTGAAGCATATTATCTGTTACCTTAAAGCCTTCTTCGGCAAGCTTACGACGTATCTCTTTCTTGAAACCGTATATCCTGCCGTCGTTCTTCTTAGCTCTTCCTGCGGCAACATCGACCATATGTGAGGACAGTTCATAGTCATTCACCTGTACAAATGTTGATACATTGAACAGTATCTCATTCTCGCCCTGCAGAAGTCTGAGAACCTCGGTAAGAGTTTCGAGATGCTCATTAACCTCTATGATTTTGGAGGTCTTTCCTGTAGAACTACCCTGTTCACGAAGTTCATCGATGGAGCCGTCAATCTGCTTGATAGCCTTATATCTGTCAACAGGTGTCATCTTCATAACGACCCTGGTTCCGATCTCATTAAATAATCCTGCACCCCAGGCATTTGTTACCATGGTCGGGTAATCACGCAGACGGAAATTATGAGTGATAAGATCGTCATACTGGACTGTTCTTGCGGTGAACTTTATCTTGTCCGGAAGTATCCAGTCCATATACTGATCGGGAGTGAGTTTTTCAACCTCACGCTCATCAAATGTCATGTCATACTGATACTTAAGGAATACAGCAAGTTCCTTCTCATCAAGCTGATGACATTCCATGTTCTGATTAGCGAAGTTGCTTATGGCACTGTTTATCTGGTCCTGCAGGAATGCACGGTCATGATAACAGAATACGAGATAGTGGAATGGCTGATATACCTTGTCTCTGTAATCAAACTTCTCAAGCTGGGCGATACGGTCATAAATGATACCGACACGTGTCTTAAGCTCATCTTCATTGAGAAGTCCGTTGAGATAAGCTTCCTTCAGATCGTCTATCTTGTGTTTCTCATTCTCAATGAAATCATCATAGATGATAGGGCGGTCAACCTTCACAAGATTGATGAACTCGTCCATGGTTGCCGTACGGAGTATCTGTGCAAAGCAACGGTCGATTACGGAATTCTGCCTGTGTTCACTGTAGAATCTGAACTCCACGCTCGGTATGCTGAGAACCACTCCGCTGTAATCCTTACCGTACTCGATAAATTTTCCATCTATTCCGGTAAAAGGAGTTATTTCCTCAATGGTTGAGATCCCAGGGCCTAAGAGTTTTTCCTTAAGGCTTGTCTTTTTCTTTTTACTCTTAACCTTCTTCCCACTTGCTTCAAGAGCCGCAGCTTCGGCAGCTTCCTTCTCTGCCGCTTCAGCTGCAGCGGCATCAAGGATCCTTTTCTTGGTGAATTCACGCTTGCGGGCAAAATAGCGTATTGCATAGAGTATGAAGATATATCCCTTGTCATCGCCGAGAGGAATTACCATTGAAAGTGTAAGCATTGAGATGATCATGCTCACCACATATTTTGCGGGCAGGTTGGAGAACATCACCGAAACGGCGAGTCCTATTCCTGCGGAACCCACAAGTACATCAACGACCTCGACTCCCTTAAAGAGTTCAAGCCTTACTTTTGTACGTTTGGGAATTACTCTCATTGCATTTACCCCTTAATTCTGATTATTTCTGTTGCCGTTATTTCCCGGCCCGTTGTTCACCTGAGGTCCCTGATTTACCTGCGGTCCCTGTGCCTGATTAACCTGTGGTCCCTGATTAACCTGAGGTCCCTGATTTACCTGCGGCTGTGCATCTGCCTGTACAGGATGTTCTACCTGAACCCAGTCATTAAACTCAGCCTGCGCTCCGCCCTGAACATTAACTGCATCATTTACCTGCTGCGCCGGTTGAACATTCACTTGCTGCTGTACATGCGGCTGTGCATCTACATGTACCTGCTGCATCTGTGGCTGTGCATTCACCTGCTGCGCGGGCTGTACATTTACAGGCTGTGCTTGATTCGCCTGCGGCTGTGCATCAACCTGTGGCTGTGGATTCACCTGCGGTACGGGCTGAGGCTTCGCTTTCTCGACTGTCTCGAATCCGTCTTCCGGCATGTTTAACTGAACCCAGTCATAAAGATCAACCGGTTTTGCAGGATTGATGTCTACCCAGCCGTCCATATTCAATTCACCCACATTACCGCTGAGATCGGTCATTTCAACGGCTCCCTTATAAGGTGTCTTTGGAGCGGGCTTTTCATCTATGCTGGTCCATCCGGCCATATCGCCCTTAAGGTCATTCATCTGGTACTTCTTCTTAGGCTTGGAAGGATCCTCGGGCTTTTCTGAAACAGTATAATTCAGTGTATGTCCGCCAAGCATCTGAACCTTTGTCGAAGAAAGTTCCTTCTCTTCGGGAGCACGTTCGTCATCTCCCGTTCCAAAAGTAACCTGGCTCTTCTGATACAGTGACATTCCGTTATTGAGCATCTTGCTCATCAGTACCTTCTCGCCGGTATTCTTATCAAGAGCATAACTCTCGGAAGTCAGCCAGCCCTTCTGGGCAACGGTATGGTAATTACCCATATTGTCCCGTTCATAATAAGATACTCTGCCGAGGAA
>ODAI011903650.1_pt1 | contig 14929 bp, 10 predicted proteins | sample 1539321 | NCBI WGS metagenome assembly ODAI01 (sample SAMN02144231, study PRJEB22623) | gut metagenome | biome: sheep rumen | host: Ovis aries | place: New Zealand
GATAATCATCATGTTTTGCGGTTAGTTTCCGTAGATTAGTATTCCGAAACGGGAAGGGTTGAAGCATCTCTGGGCAGTGGCCAGCAGGTCTGCGGGGGTGAGGCGTTGGATGTCGGCGTTCATCTCTTCAAGTGTATCGACATGGTCGAAGTTGAGGTAGGCTTTCCCGATAGATTGCATTTCGTTGAGTCCAAGGTCGTTGTTGATGGCCATCTGACCGATGAACTGTTGCTGGGCGTGGCGTAGCTGCCGTTCGGTGAGCGGTGTGGTGGCAATCCGCTCCAGTTCGTTCATGATCAATTGGCGGGCTTTGTCCTGAGCGTCGTGATCCACTCCGGCATAGACATAAAACAGCCCGGTATCGGAGAACGGGACGTATTGCGATTCTATGATGTAGCAGAACCCATAGCGTTCACGGATGGCAACGTTGAGGCGCGAATTCATGGCAGGCCCGCCCAAGATGTTGTTGAGCAGGGTGAATGCAGTCTTGTCGGTGCGGTAGATGTCGGGTGCCTCGCACCCAATCAGGAGATGAGTCTGGTGGGTGTGTCGTTTGGCGTAATGCTCAAAGGGTTTGAATTCGGGCTTCTCGGTTCGCCATTTGCCGTTCTCGGGCACGGTACCATAGTTGCCGAAGTAGCGTTCGCAGAGTTTTACCAGCCGCTCAAATCGCACATCGCCGGCGACGGTGATTACCATGCGGGAAGGTGTGTAGTTGAGCTTCAGGTGCCGGCGGATACGTTCGGGAGTGAAATGACGTACGTTACGTTTGCTACCCAGGATGTTGTGCGCCAAGGGGTGGCCGGCAAAAGCCAGTTCTTCGAATTGGTCATAGATAAGTTCTGCCGGTGAGTCGCTGTAGCTGTTAATCTCCTCAAGCACTACATCTTTCTCTTTCTCAATCTCTGACTCAGGGAAGGTGGAATGGAACAGGATGTCCGCAAAGAGTTCGAGGCAGCGGTCGAGGTGCTCCGTCAGAGAGGAAGCGTAGAGTGCAGTTTCCTCTTTGGTGGTGAAGGCGTTGAGTTCGCCGCCTACGCCGTCGATGCGGTTCAAGATGTGGTAGGACCGTCGGTGTTCGGTCCCTTTGAATAGCGAATGTTCAATAAAATGGGCCATCCCTTCGTCTGCACCGGTTTCGTCGCGCGAGCCCACGTTGATATAGACTCCGGAATAGACCACCCGTGAAGGTGTGTGGCTCAGTATGATTTTGATGCCGTTGGGCAATGTGTGGTATTCGTACATGAAAATGTCGGAAGGTTATTGTTTGTCGGGCAATGGCCGGAAAGCGAGAAACCATGTGCAGAGCAGTTGCCCGGCCAAGGTGTCGAGGGTGTCCTCGGTGAGCATGGAGATGAGGATGGTGAGCATCCATGCAAGCATCAAAGGCGACCGCAAGGCGCTGCTTTTTCTCAGTGGACGAATGAATATCGCCGTCAGCAGCAGGAATCCCACGATGCCGAATGCGGCCAGAAGTCCGAGGTATTGGTTGTGTGAGCGTTTCCCGCTGCCGGCCAGGTCTGACTGACGATGGACAAGTTGAAGATCGATCTGGTCATCTACATCTCCCGTGCCGACACCGAACCAGGGATGCTCGCGTATGACGTCGATGCTTGTGCCCCACAGCTCATAGCGTTGTAGCATGGTGAATCCGTTAATGGAGTGTGTGTGCTTGTGGAACTCGTGTTCCAGCAGCATGACATACACCATCCTCCGCAACGGGTTGTGGCTGTGATATACAGGGTTGGCCACTCCCTGCTCAATATCGTGGACTTGTTCGGCTGTGAGCGCATGCACCCCCACGCTGTCTTTGGTGAGCCCCAAGGCATTCAGGTAGCGTATAAGGGTGGAACCTACGGTGTAACCCTCGTTCGTCATGCTGTCGTAGGCCATCGTGCTGCGTTTCTCCCATTCTGCAGACAACTCCTCGGGACAGAGATAGTTGTTGATATAGTTCCCGTTCTCTACCATTCCGTCCTGGGCATGCATGTAGGGGCGGTTCCCGTCGGTATAGGTGCGCAGCGGGGCGGTGGCTTGTGGAATAAGGCTGTAGTAGTTGTGCACTTCATGGAGAACTGCCGCCGACGCACCTCCTGCCAGCAACACCCACAGCGCTATCAGCGGCCAGCGGCGGTAGTGCGTCAGCAGCACCACCAGCGACACAATCGCCAGCACGGCCACCGCGGTATAGGAGTGCAGCAGCATGACAAATGCCAGCATCCACAGCAATACCATACAGCCGATAACGGTTTGTAGCACAGGGGTCCCTTGCTTGCGTTGTACAATCAGCCCTACGCAAAGGAAGATGACCATGCAGCAGTTGAGAGCGAAGCGGATATGCGAGACATAGGGAACCATCTCGCGGTATGGCAGGTCGGGGATGGTGAGCATCCTGACAAGGCCTATGATGCTGACCACCAATACTGTCAAGGCATAGAAATTCAATATCAGATGTCGTGCCCGGCCGGTCGCAGGGCGGGTGGTGAGCAGCACTAACGGCACAAACAGCAAGGGCATTTTCACTTGCAGTACCGACAACCCGTGTCCGAGGTTGGAAGTCCATGCCATACCTATAATGAACGTCAGATACAGAACCAGGAATGCCTGCAGCAGCCGGCTCTCACATGCCATCTGCCATTTCTCGCGCCAACGGCCTTCAACCAGCCAATTGACCAACAGCAATACCCAAACGAGATTGGACATCCATACGGATGTCACCATCGAGCCGCCCAACAGAGCCAGCAGCACAAGGTAGATGTGGCGATGTATTGTTGCTCTTTCCATCGGTTTATTTTGCCAGCTCTTCAACGGCTCTCAGTACCGCTTTGTCGTTTTTCAGAGCCCCTTCGATGCGGCCTCGGTCGTAATAGTAGCGTACCAGCAGCTCGGCCTTGAGCATCTCGCACACCTCCTCGCGGTGTTTCTGCAGGTCGCCCTGCTTCTCCTTCTCAAGGGCGGCTTCCATCAACTTCAACTGCTGCTCGATGGCAGTGTCGTACTTTTCCTGGGCAGCCACTTCGCGCAGCTGCTTTATCATGTGCTCGGTGGCGGTGTTGTAGGTGAGTTTCTTTTCCTTGAGGAAACGGCAGAAGTCGTCATAGAGGCTGTCCGTTATCTCGAACTCCGACGGGGAGGCCAGCGTGGGATGCGTGCGGCAATACTGTGTGGCATAGTCGAAGATGCTCAGTTTCTGAGCCAGGGCAATACCAAGATTCGACATATATTCGGGCTCCACCTCCACGTCGGGCTCAATGCCGAACCCGTCGTACACCGTGCGTCCGGCACGGGTCTTGAAGGCCGTCTTGAGCGAGTCGGGCACCTTCACGGCACGCCCTTGCTCGTCGCGGTGGCTGTAGTCGATGGCCTGGATGCATCGGCCGCTGGGGATGTAGTATTTGCTCACCGTGACCTTCATCTGGCTGTTGTAAGGCATGGGCAGGATGTTCTGCACCAACCCCTTGCCGTAGCTGCGCTGGCCCACCACCACGGCGCGGTCAAGGTCCTGCAGGCTTCCGCTGACAATCTCGCTGGCCGAGGCCGAACTGTTGTCAATCAGCACCGCCACAGGAATCTCCGTGTCCTCCGGCGCCAGACGGGTGTGGCTTTTCATGTTCTTGGAGGCCACCTTCCCCTTGGTCTCCACCACCAATGTGCCGCGGGGCACCCAGATGTTCACTATATCCACCGCCTCGTTCATCAAGCCGCCGCCGTTGCCGCGCAGGTCGAGGATGACGCCCTTCATGCCGGGCTTCTCTTTCTTGAGGTTCACAAAGGCTTCACGCACATGCTTGGCGGCGTCGGTGGTGAATTCGTCGAGTTTGATGTATCCGTAGTCGTGTTTCGGACCCACATAGCCGTAGTAAGGCACGTTGGGCAGCTTGATTTCGCGGCGGGTCACCGTGCGTTCAAACTCCTTGCCCTCACGTTCCACCCGCAGAACCACGTCTGTGCCCGCCTGGCCGCGCATGGCGCTGCTCACGTCGGCGGTCGTCTTGCCATGGGTGCTCTGACCATCGACCGACACGATGCGGTCGCCAGCCTTCAGCCCCGCCTCGTCGGCCGGCAACCCCTGGTAGGGCTCGGAAATGAAGATGGAGTCGCCGCGCTGCATAATCATCGCCCCCACACCGCCGTACTGACCCAGCAGCTGCAACTTCACATCCTCCATCTGGCTCTCGGGGAAATAGTTGGTGTAGGGATCCATCGAGGCCAGCATGGCGTCGATGGCCACCTTGATGGTCTTCCCCGGATCCACGTCATCGACGTAGTTCAGGTTAAGTTGTTTATACACCGACGAGAAAATCTCCAGATTCTTGGCAATCTCAAACCCGCGGTCGTCCTGTGCACGTGCCGACAGTCCCATCAGCAACGACAATGCTATGATGATGCTTTTCTTCATTCTGTTTCGAATTATAATGTTCAATAACAAAAAAACTCCCTCTTTATTGTGTGGAAGAGAAAAAGATATTGCCTCCCTGCCCCTTTTGCCGACCTTCTGTGCAATCCGCCTGATTCTCAATGCTGAATCTATGTTGTGCTGCATCCGTGAAAAGAAGGATGGGAAATGGAGTGTATGTAACCTCCTGATAACGAGCCTTGAAATACCTCTGCCCTAGTACTACCCTAGTAGTACCCTAGTACAACCCTAGTAGTAACCTAGTACAACCCTAGTGTGGACGAACCTGTGTTTTGCAGCCGGGGTTGATATGTTTTTCTTGTGGTTTAGGGAAAAATCGTATCTTTGCACCATGATTCAAGTGGAGATCTGTACACCGTCGAGAAAGTCGGCGGAAGCTGCTAAAGAGGGTGGTGCACAACGTGTTGAATTGTGCCGGGAGTTGTCGTGCGGTGGCCTCACGCCGTGCGACGAGGACATCGATTTCTGTGTTCGGACGCTCGGATTGCGCACCCATGTGCTGGTGCGTCCCCGGGCGGGCGATTTCTGCTATACTCCGTCTGAGATGGCGGAAATTGAGCGTAGTGTAATCAGATGCAAGGAATTGGGCGCCGCAGCTGTGGTGGTGGGTTTCTTGACTGCGGAAGGCAAAGTGGATGTGGAACCGACCCTTCGCATAGTGCGTCTGGCAGCCCCTATGGAGGTGACATTCCACCGCGCCTTTGACGAGGCAAGGCAGGATCCTGTGGAGGCTTTGAAGGCCATCGCTGGCTGCGGATGCCACCGCCTGCTTACTTCCGGCCAGCAGCCGACGGCACTCGAAGGGGCTGCGGTAATCCGGAAACTGGTGGAAGCTACTGGGGTGAAGATACTTGCCGGCAGTGGAGTGACTCCAGCCAATGTGTGTGAGTTGATAGCGAAAACAGGGGTGGGAGAGGTGCATGGCTCCTGCAAGCTCACCTTGTCCGACGGAACGATGCAAACCGATGCCGGGCAGGTGCGACAATTGATTGAAAAAATCAGCAAAATATGAAAAGAATCGTATTATTGGTTATAGGCGTGTTGCTGCTGGCTGCTTGTTGCCGCGACCCGCATTTCATTACCGACAAGGCATACCGCAACGAGGTGCATGCCGACTTCGAGGCTCGCATGGCAGAGCTCCCGATGCTGCAGGTGCAGCTCGACACGCTATCGCGAATGGAGCGCGAGGCCATGGAGTTCCTCTATGCCTATATGCCGTTGAGCGACCTGGCCGACTACGAGCCGGCGTTCTACCTGCAGCAGGTGCGCTACGCCTTCCGTGCCCGCGAGGAGATGCCGTGGGGCAAGGTCATCCCCGAGGATGTCTTCCGCCACTTTGTGCTTGTCTATCGTGTGAATAACGAGAACCTCGACACCGCCCGCATGGTGTTCTATCGCGAGTTGAAAGACCGTGTGAAAGGAATGAGCATCGAGGAGGCCGCCCTGGAGGTGAACCATTGGTGCCACGAGCATGTGGCCTACCGCGCCAGCGACAGCCGCACCAGTGCCCCGCTGGCCACCATGCGTACCTCGCTGGGCCGCTGCGGCGAGGAGAGCACCTTCGCCGTTACCGCCCTGCGGTCGGTGGGCATCCCCGCCCGACAATGTTATACACCCCGGTGGGCGCACTGCGATGACAATCATGCGTGGGTGGAAGTCTTTGTTGACGGCGAGTGGAAGTTCCTCGGTGCCTGCGAACCCGACCCGCAGCTTAATATGGGCTGGTTCTCAGTGCCGAGCACGCGTTGCATGATGGTGCACACCAAAGCCTTCGGCAAGTACAAGGGCGACGAAGAGGTGGTGAAGCGCACCTCGCTCTATAGTGAACTCAACCTCCTGTCGCACTATGCCCCCACGCGTAAAGTCACCGTCACCGTGCAGGACGAAAACGGTCTCCCCATAAAGGCACAGGTGAAGTTCAAACTCTACAACTATGCCGAGTATTATACCCTTGCTGATATGACTACCGATGTCAACGGCAAGGCTTCGCTGACCACCGGCCTCGGTGACCTGCTGATATGGGCCACCCTCGGCGACCGCTACACCTTCGAGAAGATAGATGTGCGCCAAGACAGCACTTTGACCTTGACCATCCCTTCAACTCTCAATTCTCAACTTTCCACTCTCAACTTTGAAATGGTACCCCCCGCGGCAGGCAACCCCAAAGTGGTTGCCACCGACGAGGAGACCGCTGCCAATGCCAAGCGTCAGGCCTACGAGGACTCGCTGCGCAACGCCTACACCTCCACGTTCCCCACCAAGGACGACTTCCAACGGATGGACGGTATCCAATATCTGAACAAAGCACAACAGGAAATGCTTTGGGAACTGGTGCACAAGTCGGAAGGCAACCACGAAGCCATCCTCACCTTCATCAGCAAGCACGGCTTGCACGAAGAGCAATTCGGCCCTGTCTACGACTATCTCTCGACCTTCTCCGACAAAGACCTGCGCGACATTACCTCCGAAGTGTTGGAAGTCCACTACACTACTTACGACTGGAACTGGATAGATGAACAAGATTGTCCTGTAACCGCCATGGGAGTATACTATAAAGGTATCCTCCCCGCCCGCATCAGCAACGAGAAGGTGCGCCCATACCGCGAGGAGCTGGCAGAGTTCAAGGAAATGAAGTGTGCCGAGGATATCTTCCAGTGGGTCTCCGGGAATATCGTTGTCGACGACAGCAGCAACTATTACAACTGCCCCATCTCGCCCGTAGGCGTCTACAAGCTACGCCGTGCCGACAGCCACAGTCGCGACATCTTCTTCGTGGCCGCCTGCCGTGCTGCCGGCATCCCTGCATACCTTGATAACGCCACAAACACAATCTATGCGTCCGATGCGTCGAAGACGGTGTTCCGTAAGGTGGATTTCAACGATGGCAATCATGCAGTAGATGTCAATAAGAAACAGGCCAAACTCACCCTTACCTATCATGGCAAGGAACCCGCCAAACCCGTCTACTGGCCGCACTTCACCCTCGCCAAGTTAGAAAATGGTGACCTGCGCACATTCGACTTCGAGGACGACGCGCGCATGGCCAAGTTCCCCGCCACCATCGAGCTGGAGCCCGGCATCTACTGCCTCTCCACCGGCAACCGCTACCCCGACGGCGCCGTGCGCTCGCGCATGGAGTTCTTTGAGGTCAAGGCTGGTGAGAAGGTGACGAAAGAGATAGTCATCCTGCCGCTGCTGGCTCGCACCGACGAGTTGGGTGTCCTCGACAAGAACTTGGAACTTTTCGACGGCATAGAGCTATGGGACTATGCTGGCAACAGCGGCATGCTTTATATCAACCTCGGCGACTACAGCGAACCCTCGAAGCACCTCGTTGTAGAACTGAAGCAGATGCAGGAGGAAATCAAGGCCTGGGGTGGCATGACCTTCATGGTAGGTCCCGTCTCTGTCGGCATGCCTTCGTGGGAATTGGTGAATACCGACTACGCTTATCGGAAGGGAAGCTTGGAACAATGTATCTGTGAAGCGTCCAAATTGGACAAGGTGGAGTACCCGTTAGTGGTTTTGATTGCTAAAGAGGGACAAATCCGTTACCTTAGTACGGGATATAAAATTGGCGTGGTGGAGCAGGTCCTTAAGATGGTTGCACGATAAACGGGACGGAGGCAAAAAGAAATGCCTCTATGTCTGTTTTTTTTCGTAATTTTGTGGCGCTATTGAGTATTGAAATGGCCCACTTGTATCAGTGTATCTTGCTGGCATTTTGCGTGTTGTCATCTTGCGTCCTTCGGGCACAAGGGGATGGAAAAACATTGTTGGAAATGCAAGGCGATGGCAATGGGGTATATCACCTGTCTTTCAGTATGGGAGCTGTCACATTGACCAACGAAGGGGATGGTTTGGTCAAAATGCATGTCGATGGTATGGTTGAACAGGCTCCGCGTGAAGGATTGCCGGCATTGCCTCAGATAAGTCGGTTGTTGGTGTTGCCACGTGGTTCGTCATTGCAAGTCGAACGCTGGCAGGCCGGCGATGGAAGGCAAATCCTGCTTGAAGATCACCGTTTGCTTTCTCCGTGGCAAGGGGCTTCGGTGAAAGATGCTCCTCCTCTGTCGGTGGAACCTGACAAAGGGGTCTATGCAACCGATGCTTTTGTACATACGTCCAACCCGGTTGGTGTGGAAAATCTTGGCGTTATGGGGGATCGGCAGGTGTTCCGGGTCACCGTCTGTCCGGCGAATTACAACCCTGTTACGGGGGAACTGCTGCTTACCTCCTCCATTACAGCCACCCTCACCTCCACTCTTTCGTCACACAATAACTATTCCCCGGCTCTTCATGGACGGTATCTTGTTGTCTCACGACCGGAGTTTCGTGACGGGTTGCAGCCTTTTGTCCGCTGGAAGCGACAGGAAGGCTATGATGTGATAGAACGCTATGCAGACACAAACCAGCGTGACCATGTCAAAGATTTGATCGCCGAAACATTCGACAGCCGCTATCCTGACCGATGGCCCTGTTATCTTTTGCTGGTGGGTGATGCGGCACAGATACAGTCGTTCCCAGGTGCCATACATCTGTCCGGCATGGAGTATCATGCGACCGACCTCTATTATGCCGAGCACACCGGCGATTTCCTGCCCGATGTGCTGATGGGGCGTTGGCCCGTGAACGACACCGCAGAACTGGGGGCAGTGGTGCGCAAGACTGTGCGTTATGAACAAGGAATGGGTCTTGACACTCTTCAGTTGCAGAGGTTGATGCTTGTGGCTGGAGACGAAGATGAACAGCCGGCACCGATAACCACCAACGGACAGGTGAACTATCTGAAACGGGAGGTGTACCGATACTTTCCCGAAATGGATACGGTGTGCTTCTACAATCCCACATCATCCAATCAGATGACAGATATCCTCCAGGCAATGCGTCAGGGGGCCGCTATGCTAAACTATACAGCCCATTGCTCTGTTGCGGGTTGGAGTTCGCCGTCGCTTGGTTTTTCATCGGTGGATACCTTGGACAACCGGCAACCCATGCTCTGGGTGAATAACTGCTGTAAAAGCAACACATTCTCGGGTACCGGGTTTGGAGAACAATTGTTGCGTAAAGCCGATGGGGGAGCGGTAGGCGTGATTGGCGCCACCAATTCGACACTTTGGAATGAAGATTTTTACTGGGCAGTAGGACCGAAAACACCTTTCGGTATTGCCCCTGCTTATGACAGCACCCGACCAGGTGCTTTCGACCGTCTGTGGTCCGAGTCTCTCAGTGCAGGCGAATTGACCATGGCCGGCAATTTGGCTGTGGCTGCTTTCGGCTCACCTTTCGATAATTATTACTGGGAGATCTACTGCCTGTTGGGTGATCCTTCGTTGCATCCTTGGATGGGTGTGCCGAAGGAGTTGGAACTCCACTCCATCAATGGTGTTCACGACGGCGATGCTTCCCTCCACTTCTCCGGTACGCCTGGCGCCATTGTCACTGCCGTCCAGGGCGATAGTCTCCTAGGGGTTGGAATTGTTGGCTCCGACGGAATGTTGGTGCTTGATTTGAATCGCTGTCTTGACACCTCCGACCTGCTTGTTACCGCCACTTCTGTGGGACACAGGCCTCTTATCGATACTTTCGAGGTGGAAACAGTTGTCGGTGTGGCAGCGGCTTTGCGTGAAGTGGTGGTGAATGATAGTGTTGTGCATTGCCGTGTGGAAAACAATGGCACGACACCGTTTCATGGTCTCCGGCTTATGTTGAGCCAGTTCGATGCCGACAGTGTTGTTGATGCCTTGGTAGCGGAGCAGCAGTTGGTGATAGACACACTCCTTCCGTATCACAGTCGGCAGTGTACATTGCCCATACAGGTGACCGCTGTCGGGCAATTGCCGGAATGGCGTGCGCAATTGTTTGTGTGGGACAGCACGGAAGGAATGCTTTGCCGGCTTACTCTACGCCATGACATGGATGTCAACTACCCTGAAATTTCGTTCCGACTGCTGGAAAACGACGCTGTCCCCCTTCTCCAACCCAACCGAAATTACCTGCTGGAAGCCATAATAGAAGGCATGCCTGATAGTACCAGCCTTGTCGTCACCGCGCTTCCCTCCGGCGATACCCTTGTTAATGCCGCTTGTCAGCTGCCGGCGACCAATTGCCAGCTTTTCACTCCCGACACCTTGACACACCTGCACATAGAATCTCTCTTGCAGACAGGCAACCACCGCACGGCAGGCGATTTGTTTTTCGTCGGGGGGCATCGGACGGATAGTTTTGAGGAAGGCTTCAGCAGCTATCCGTGGGTGCAAGGTGCTAATCCGTGGGTGATCGACAGCATGGTGTCTTACCATGGAGGATTCAGTGCTCGAAGTGGAGCTGTCGTCAATGAGCAGACGAGCGACTTGACAATTGAGGTATGGATGCCTCAACCCGACACGTTGAGTTTCATGGTGCGCACCTCTTGCGAAGTTCAATATGACAAGTTCCAGTTCACCGTCGATGGACGCCTCTGGGGCTACGAACTCTGGGGTGAAAGCCAATGGGAACGGCGAGAGTATGTGCTTCCTGCAGGCCGCCATATTCTTCGTTGGCGTTATGTCAAGGACGTCAGTGGCAGTGCGGGGAGCGACTGTGCCTGGATTGACGATGTCCGATTGCCGTTGGCGTTCTGGAATTCGGCCTATGGCTGGTTTGGCGATATGAGCTCGCTTGGTGTCAGGCTGACCTCCTCCCCGTCCACGAAGATGCAGCTTTATCCGAATCCTACGACAGGTGTGGTGACAATTGAAGGCTCAGGATGGTTGCGCGTCACCGACCGCTATGGTCGCGAGGTTTTTCATACCATGCTGCAGCCAGCCGCCACCACTTTGCATTTTGACGCCTTGCCCGATGGACTCTATTTCCTTTGTTTATTCAACAGTGGCAGCACCACTACCCAAAAACTCATCATCAAACACTAAAGCATGACTGCCAGCGACACCCTTGACCTTTCTCTTCAACCGTTCTACCTGTGGGACACTACTGTTGCACCGGCGCAGGAGACTGAAGAGTATGCCGGCTTGGCCATGCTCGACTCTGTCTTTGCCCCTCGTGCAGAGGCTGAGGTGCGCCAGCATCCGTCGATGTTTCGTGGCCATACGTTGGCTGTAAATCATCAGGACATCGTGTCGCGTCCCTCGCAAGGAGTCCCCGCCTGGACTTTTGCGGCGCTGTTAATCCTTGTCGGCCTGCTTTGCCTGTATTTCCGTCAGCATAAAATCGCTTTCGGCAGCTTGGTGAAATCGGTCTTCGACAGTCGTGCCATGGATCGCATGCTGCGTGGTAGCAATCTGATCCGCACGTTCCAGCTCATCCCCATGGGATTGTTGTTGCTGGCTGTTCTGGCATTGCCGATCGCCCAAATGCCCTTTATGGTGCAATGGCCTTCTCCCGTGGTCTTCCTTTTGCTCACGCTGGCTCTGGGTATAGCCTATTTGTTGCGTAACGGCCTTTTCCAACTTCTGGGCACCGTGTTCGACAGTAATGCTGCTGTAACGCTTTATATCAACAGCAACTACCTCTACCACCTTTTGCTCGCCACAATCTTGACCCCATTGTTGTTCCTCTATTTCTATCTCCCCGGAGGTAGTGGGATAATCATCTATATCATCTTGGGTATTGTTGCCATAGAATTCATTTTAAGGGCCTTCCGGGGGCTGAAACTATTTTTAACACATTCATCGGGTTCCCGTTTCTATCTTTTTTACTATCTTTGCATCGTCGAAATGGTACCGATTTTGCTTCTAATAAAGTATTTTATCGCTTAGTTCACAGATAGTTGAGATAATAATTACGAATGTATGAAAATCAAAAAAATCCTAATATCGCAGCCTGAACCCGCCGATTTGGAGAAGTCCCCCTACCGAAACTTAGTTCACAAACACAATGTTGACCTCACGTTCTACAAGTTCTTTGAGGTGGTGGGCATTTCGGCCAGCGATTTCCGTAAGACCCGCATTCACATTGGGGAATACACGGCCATTATCTTCAACAGCAAGAACTCCATCGACCACTTCTTCCGCATGCTCAAGGAATTGCGTGAGACTGTTGGCGAGGAAATGAAATACTTCTGCTCCACAGAGGCCATCGCGCTCTATCTGCAGAACTATATCCAGTACCGTAAGCGCAAGGTGTTCTTCGGTAACCAGTTTTTTTCCGAACTCGTCGAACTCATCGGAAAGCATCGCGAGGAGAAATTCCTTTTCCCATGCTCCGACGAGAAGCAGACGGAATATACCAAAGCGCTCGACAAGGCCAAAATCAAATACACCAAGGCGCCGATGTACACCTCGAAGCCTCGCGACCTCTCCAAGTTCGATATCGACAACTTCGATGCCATCGCCCTGTTTTCGCCCATCGGTGTGCGCAGCCTTGTCAAAAGTTTCCCCGATATCAAGGAGCATAAAATCATCATTGCGGCCTTCGGCACCTCGACTCACGCTGCTTTGAAAGAAAACGGCATCAAGCTCAGCATCGGTGCCCCTACCCAGTCGGCTCCTTCCATGGCCATGGCTTTGGAAAACTACATCATGGGCAAAGAGCAGGATAATGTCATCTCGCCCAAGGGTGAACCGAAACACAGTTCGAAAAGCACTATCACCACGGCCATCAAGCGCAACAAGCCCGTCATCGCCAACAAGGAAATCTACAAGCAGCGCATGGAAGAGAAGAAAGCCCAGGCGGCTGCCCGCCGGGCCGCCCGTGCTGCCGAAAAGGCCAGGAAAGAGGCATCTGAAAAGTAGGCGATCATCCGTCAGCATGCCCCCATGGACTACACTTTCTCCAAAGAAGAACGTCTGTGCAGCCGAAAACTGATTGACCAGTTGTATGCTGAAGGAAGCCGTCTGATGGCTTTCCCGTGGAGCGTGCAATGGATGCAAAACGACAATCCCGAAGCCCCTCGCTGCCAGGTGCTTATTGTGGCACCCAAGCGTAAGTTCCACCATGCTGTTGATCGTAACCGAGTCAAGCGGCTCACCCGCGAATGCTATCGTTTGCGCAAATCTGCGCTATACGACTACCTTGCCGCACACGAACGTCGCATCGTCTTCTCGATGGTCTATGTCCATAATGAAATCCTCTCCTTTGAACAGTTGGGCAACAAGATGGACAAACTGCTTCTGACCCTGGAAAAGGAGATGGACCTGCGGGAATCGGGCGTTAATCCTGCAAGGAAGGAAAAGGCATGAAACAGATTTTCAAGCTCCTCGGCTCCTTGGTTTCCAAGTTGCTCTCCTCGCTCTTCCTCGCGTTGATAGCATTCTATCGCACCTGCATCTCCCCTCTTACGCCGCCGGCATGCCGCTACACCCCCACCTGTTCGCAATACGCCCAGGAAGCCATCCGGAAATATGGCCCCTTCAAAGGGGGCTGGCTGGCCTTGAAACGCATCCTGCGATGCCATCCTTGGGGTGGGTCGGGTTACGACCCCGTGCCCTGAGAACGACCGAAAAAAAGTTCTCAACTGCCGATCTTCCCTCTTTGCACCACATGCGACAAGCTGCTGTGGGGTGCGCTATAAGCCATAACAATCAGCATCTTACTCGCCATGATAAAAAAATATTTTGTCAGTTTGGAAAATGTTTGTACTTTTGCATCCGATTTCCGCCAGAGGAAACCGCACGTATGGTGGGCGTAGTTCAGCTGGTTAGAGCGCCAGATTGTGGATCTGGAGGTCGTGGGTTCGAACCCCACCTCCCACCCGGAAAGAGAGACTGATGAGGTCTCTCTTTTTTGTTTCTGTCACAAGGCGTTTTTTTATTAAAACACATGGCTTTTCCCCGTTTTGTTTGTCGGTCAGACGGCCATTGTCAAAAAAACTACATTTGCAAAATTGCTGTAAATCAACTTATAGTGATTGAATTTTCATCGCTGCTTAATTTTTTTTTTGCCAATTGGGAAATTGTTTGTACTTTTGCACCCGCTTTCGAGAGAGAAAGTATGTCCGAAAGACGGTTTGGTCCGGTAGTTCAGTTTGGTTAGAATACATGCCTGTCACGCATGGGGTCGCGAGTTCGAGTCTCGTCCGGACCGCCAAACAAAAAGAAGTTCTCCTAAAGAGAACTTTTTTTGTGGGCAGAGGGCGAGTCAAGAAACAACGCTTGACTCTTAACTCTAAACGCACAACACCCAATGGGGCTGCTTGGTTTTGACAGCAGGGATAATGGGTTTGTAAGCATGCAGGCCGACGCGCCAGAGGCCTTGAAAACAGACGCAAAACAATAATTGGCGAAAACAACTACGCTCTCGCTGCCTAACCGAAGCACAGTAAGTTCGGCTTAATTCCCGCGCAAGGCGCAGGAACGAGACATCTCCCAGCCGCCCCGACCGTCGGCTGCTGACCCGGAGGGGCAGGTAAAGACGGGATAGCCGGTGGGGTGCCCCGGGGCGGCGCGTCCCCTCCCCGTCTATCCCGTCCTTCCCTGCCCCACCGGGCCAGCAGCCGCCGGTCGGGGCGGCTGGGAGATGTCTCGTTCCTGCGCCTTGCGCGGGAATTAAGCCGAACTTACTGTGCTTCGGTTA
>ODAI011046834.1_pt1 | contig 14928 bp, 15 predicted proteins | sample 1539321 | NCBI WGS metagenome assembly ODAI01 (sample SAMN02144231, study PRJEB22623) | gut metagenome | biome: sheep rumen | host: Ovis aries | place: New Zealand
ATACACAGTCTTATCCCCCTCGCTCTCCATGCGAGAAAAATGTATCGCATTGCCCGAAAGAGCCGCACCGCGCCACCTGCGCTCCGTCAGATGGTCCCGGATGGGGATCACATCCGGCAGGCCAAAGGGGAGGGAAAGCCGGATTGGATACGTCAGATCCACCAGATACACTTCATCTTCCACCTTTACCGAAGCATCGATGTCGATTTCCTTTTTTATTTTCTGGTGGGCATCGTGATAGGTCCGGCTTTCATACATCCTTTCGCTGAAACCGCTCCCTCCCAGTTGGCTCTCCCAGGAAAGCTTCGCCAGATTTTGGGACGCTTCAAAGTGTATGATCTCCTGAAAGTGAAGGACCTGCAGGAGATACACCAGAAGGACCACCGCAAAGAGGAACACCGGTGTCAGGATCGCCGCTTCCACGATCACATACCCTCTTTTTTTCTTCAGTACATTCCTCGCCTTCAATATTCGAACACTCCTTCCGTTTGCATCACATTGTCCTCGATGATCCCCGGAAGGACGGAAGGCAGGTGGGGGATCCGCTCGAATGAAGCGGTATCTTCAAATCCGGTGATGCAGTTTCGGAAATCAAAACGCTTATCGTACCGGCCCTTCATATTGATCTGGATCAGATCCATCGTCCTGAGCTCTATCTGATCCGTGCCCACCGTCAGCATCAGCAGATCCAGATAGGCATCGTAATCCAACCCGCTCCCTTCCCGGTGGCCGGACTGGACCCGGTTTTCACCGTAAATGCTTTCCAAAGACAGCTTCCAATCCGAAGCACTTTTCAGAAAAGGGACTTTCCCGCCCTTCATCAGCGTGCTCAGATCCTCCTCTGCCTCCGCTCCGGCCCAGGCCGCAGCGATCAGGAACTGGACTGCCGGCAGGAATAACTCCGCACCGGTGGCGGCAGCCGCCGCCTGGGTCAGACCCCGTTTTTCCGGATCCGAGTAAATATGAGCGATGTTCAATCCGGTCCGAAGCAGGAACAGTTCTCTCTTCACAGAAGAAAGGTTGTCCTTGTCGCTGAGTTTTCCTTTCAGGATGTACTCCTTCTCCCCCAAGAAGAACGATTCCCCGCTTCCCTCTTTCAGCATGCTGCGGAAGTGAGTGTCGATATATCCCATCAGCAGGATTTTGTCTGTCCCGTAAGCGATCCCCGAGAAAAAGCTGTCCAGGAATCCGGCGCTGTCCTTCCCCAGGGTCATCAATTCCTCTTCCTGTCCCAATCGATAGATCTTCTCTCTGGAGTGGGAATGATCCCCGTTCTTCGAAGGCAGGGATTCTTTGACCATCCGATCCCGCAGGGTCCGCCCTTCCGGTACGCTTTCCGGATCAAAGGTGTTTTCCTTCAGATCCAAAGGATCTCGGGAGGCGGGATTCTCCGGGACTTCACCGGTTTGAGGATCTGCCGGAAGGGGTTCCGACAGTGCAGTCTTTTCCGAGTCATAACTGTCTTTCGCATCCCGGTACAAACCGTCGATCTCCACCCCGGATCCCATGGACGACAACAGGGTTTCCAATCCCGTTGCTACGGTCCGGTATTTCATGATCTCCCGCAGCTGATCCATAAAGACTGTTTTGTCACTCAGAGACCGGCCGGCGCAGGATACCCGGACATCGGAGAGGACCAGATCGAAGATGACGATCTCATCGGCGGCATCCTCGGAGACCCGGCACATCCGTCCGGCATACTCCTGCATCTTCTCCCGGACCTCTTCTTCTCCGCCGGTAAAAGCCAGGAACCCATAATCTTCAAACAAGTGCCGGTCATATTCTGCCAGCACCGATTTCCCGGCAAGATAGTGGATCCTTTCGGCATAAGCATTCGCCACCGCCAGACTGCAGGCATCGCCGGCCGCTCCCGCCAGGATGACCAGGGACACCAGGATCACGCATAACAGAACAGACACCGCTCCCTTTTTCTTATTCGTCTTCATGGATCAGATCTCCGATCAGGGCGGCTTTTCGAAGCTGGCTGCCTTCGTCGAACCCTTCGTGGAACACCACGTTGTCACTTTGCGTCTCTTCGACTGTTTCTGTGAAGAAGTCCATCGAGAGCCAGATGACACTGAACGTCAGTATCAGCAGGATCGGGATGACGATGGAAGCCTCCACCAGCATACTGCCCCGACAGTTTTTCCAGATCTTCATCTTACATAAAGGATGAGGCCTTCAATCCGCCAAAGACATCATTCACGAACTGGGTGATCTGCGTTTTGAAGATCAGTCCGATGGCGATGGCAATGGCAATGAGAAGGCCGACCTGCACCAGTTCCATCCCTCTCTGATCCTTCAGGATCCTCTTGATTCTTATCGTTAACATAGTTTCCTCCAATCTTTCGGTTATAGCTGCAGGACCGCCGGCGTCATCACGATGATGATCAGCACTGTCAAAATGATCATCAGAGGAAAGATCAGCTTTGTGTCCGCGACTCTTCCCAGTGTCTGGATGGATGACTTCCGTTCTCTCCACATGAGGATGCTTTCGTTTTCCAGTTTTGCAGCCAGATCATTACCGGAACCCAGACTGTCCCGGAGGATCACCGCCAGGCGGGCGAATTCCCGGACCTGGAGCCGTTCGCTCATCCGGATCAATTCGGCGGAAAATGCGGCATTGCTGTTCTTCATGGTCCGGACCGCTTCTCCCAGTTCTTCATAGAGGATCTTTGGCCGGGAAACCTGTTGGAATCTTTCATAATCCCCCCAGATGCGGTACACGGATTCGGTCAGGATCACTCCTGCGGAGAGAAGCATCACCAGTTTGTCCAGGAAGTAAGGGAAATCTCTTCGGATCTCCTGCATCCGCTTCTCCCGGGCGTTCTTCTGATCGCTCCTCTTCTTCCGGTACAGGAAGAAGGCCAGCAGCAAGGTGGATCCGCCGATCAGGAAATAGCGATGGTCCACGGGCGCTCTCCAGGTCACCTTGATCCCGCTGTCCAACTCTTTGGGGAGGACCGCATACCGGGTACTGGCATCTTCATTCAAGCCTTCCGTGATCTTTGAAAGGTCTGAGGAAAGCGCCCGCTGGAGATTATCCGCTTCCGGGATGCAATTGTGAGTGACCCGGGTGCTCCACTCCCGGGTCAACCCATCCAGTTCCAGTACTGCATGGAGTTCCACCGGCGCCCCCGGTTCTCCCGAGGGATAGACCCGGCCTCTTTCATCGATCCTGGATGGGTCGCTGCTGGACCATAAAAGGGTGATGCCGGTAGCCGGATCTTTTGTGATCAGATCCAGATCCGTCACGATATCCATCGGATCTTTGTTCTCTCCCAGGATCCGATTCCCCAGCTGTTGTTCAAAACGGTCCAATCGTTTCGTTTTCTCTTCTTCCGTCAGGTCCATGGGGGCCACGGTCAGATCCACGTTCCTACGGTAGACCCGGCCGTCTATTTCGGTCTCCATCACGGCAGTGACCTGACGGGCTTCCTTTTCGTAATCGTTCCGGCGGATCTTCTCTACCGCAGTCGTTCCTCCCTGCCACAGGATCCAGGCATTCAGAGCAAACAGGACTGCAGAGAGCAGGAGCAGGATAAACACTGCCGGATCGTTTTTGATCAACTTTTTCATATCCTTATATCCATGATTTTCAGGCACATCAGTGCGGCAAACCCCACCGCCAAAAGGCACAGAGTCATGATCAGCCTTCCAGGGAGTGTCGTATACAGCACATCGGTGTAATCGCTGGAACTGAGCTGAAGGAACAGCAGGATCAAGGGGGTGATGCTGCACAGGATCACTGCCTCCAGTTTCTTTTGCGACAGGATGCTCCGCAGTTCCTGCCTCAGACCGATCTTTTCCCCGATGATCTGAGCGGCTTTATCGATGGCCTTTTCCCGGTCTCCGCCGGATCGGATACAGATACAATAGATCTCGATAAAATTACGGATGTCTTCGATCCCGCATTCCCGGCTGAAATCCATCAGCATCTTCTCCGGGGATTCATTGGTCTGACGGATCCTCAGATCCATCTCTGTGAAGGCCCGGGCCAGCAGGTTTTTCTCGCCGTAGATCCTGACCAGGTTCTGTCTGGCAGAGGAAATGGCAGATGCGGCCTGCCGGCCGGAAGCGGCGGAGTCTGAAAACGCATACAGCACATCTTTGAACTGCATGTTGATCTCCTCCAGCTTCTGCTCCCGTCGGATGTGCAGATACCGGCTGCGGAACAAAAGCGGCAGGACGCACAGCCCCAGGGAAGGGATCAGGCTCCGATAGAACAGCCACCCGATGGCAGCGCCGGCGGCACTGCCTACCAGATAGTAGAAAACCATTTCCCGTCTTCCCGGCCGATAGGTCTCAAAAGATGTCATGCTCTTCCCCCCACTTTCTGAGCCGGAGTTTGTCCCTTCTCTGCAGGGGGTTCTCCGTTCGCTCCAGCCCCTCTTCTCCCAGAAGGAACAAGGGGTTCATCCGGATCTCTCCCCCTTCCCCGGCGGTCACTTCACTGATCTCGATGACCTTGCGGGACAGATCGGGGAACCGTCCCAGGTGGACCACCAGGTCGATGGCGGAAACGATCTGCTTCCGGATCGCATCCAGAGGGAAATTCTCCGCCGTCAGCACCATGGTCTCCAGACGGTACATCATCGCCTGGGCGGAATTGGAATGACCGGTGGACATACAGCCCTCATGTCCGGAATTCAGCGCCTGGAGCATATCCAGCGCTTCTGCGCCCCGGACCTCTCCGACGATGATCCGGTCCGGTCTCATCCGCATGGCGGTCCGGATCAACTGGCGGATACTGACCGCCCCTTTCCCCTGGGAGTTGGCATTCCGGGTCTCCAGACGGACCAGGTTGTCGATCCGGTCCATCTGCAGTTCGCAGGAATCCTCGATGACGACGACACGCTCTCTGCCGGGGATATATTCCGACAGGGTGTTCAGGAACGTGGTTTTCCCGGAGCTGGTACCGCCGGAAATGAAGATGTTGTGTCCGGTCTCCACCAGTGTCTTCAGAAATCCGGCCGCTTCCCGGGTGATGCTTCCCATCTGGATCAATTCTTCCATGGAACGGGTCCGCTTCGGGAATTTCCGGATCGTCAGGATCGGGCCGTTGACCGCCACATTGGAATAGACGGCATTCACTCTGGAGCCATCCTCCAGACGGGCGTCCACGATGGGCTGGATGTCGTTGATCTCCCGGTGGACACCGGCGGCGATGCGCCGGATCAGTTCTTCCAGGTGTTCACGACTCTCAAACCGGATCGGTACCGGTTCCATCCGGCCGCTCCGCTCCACGAAGACACGGTCCGGCCCGTTCACCATGATCTCGTTGATCTCATCGTCCTCCGCCAGCGGCTGGAGGATATCCAGTTCCTTCCGGGTCACATTATATACGGCTTCCGCCAACAGCTTTTTCTGTCTGAAATCCGTTTCCTCCGGCAGGCTCAGATCCATCACGGTTTTTTCGATGATCCGCCTTGCCAGATCGTCCGCCACTTCTTCCCCGCTGTGTTCCTGAAACCGCCGGCGGACTTCCGCCGTGATCCGGGATTGCTGATCCTTTGGGACCCCGTTCTCAGATAAAACATCCATCATCGATAAACTCCGCGATCCACATCACATCCTCCGGGATCTCTTCCGGGCCTCGGGCAGGTCGGCTGCCTGCCGTCTCTTCCCCCTTGAGGTGAAGGATGAATCCCGGGATATCCTTATCCTCGAATCGGTCGGAGACGCAGATCTCCAGGATCCGTTTCGAGGGGTCGGTCTCTTCTTTGATCCTGCGGAGGGCCTCCCGCATCCTGCTTCTGGAAGCATCGTTGTCCCGATACAGGACCAGGATCAGATCCATCTGTTTCAGAGTGGAAGCATACACTCCGGTATCGGGTTCCGGAAGGATGGCCGCAAAGAAATCCGCCGGACACATTTCCCGGATCCGTCCATACATGATCCGAAGTTCATGTTCCGACAGCGTCTGATAAGGATTCGGTCCAGGCGCCTGGAGAAAATGGATGATGCCGTTCTCGTCCAGAGCCCCATTGGAAGGAGCATCCATCAACAGAAACGGATAGCGGGCGTAGATGGCGCTGTAGAGAAAATCATCCCAGTTCCTTAGCCCTTCCCGTCTCACGGAAAAAGTCACCTCCCCGGGGACCGCCCTCAGATCGGCGGCAAGGACGATCCGGATCCTCCGGGACAGTGCCGCCATGATCTTATCGGCGGCCTTCTCCAGGATCGGATCTCTGTCCGTCATCGCCATCCCGATCGTACGGATCCCGAAACGAGGAAGATCTTCTTCGTCGGGATCATCCGTCAGATCCATAAAGACGTCCTTTGCCGGACGATAAATATCCACGTCACGAAGTGCAGAGACTTCTCCCGGATGCATCTTTTCGGGGCTTCTGACGTTCCGGACGCCGGGCCCCTGAAAGAGGTTTTTCAGGCTGCCTCCCAGCAGGATCCTGTCATAAGAAGCAAAACTCTCTTCCGTTTCATCGAACCATCGGTCCGGATCCAGGCAAACCGTCTCCATCGGGGGACATTTCCGCCGGATCCAAAGGGAAAGTGCCCGGTCATAATCGGGATCTGAGCTGGCGATCAGCATTCTGTAGTCATTCATTTTCAACACCTCCTTTTGAATTTACTATATTTTAACAGGCATATAATTGCAAATGCAACAATAAATTTTAATTTTGCATTTTTTTCACGTTTTCCGACATATTCGGTCATTGAAAAAGAAAAAAGACTGGAAATCAACTAATCTCCAGTCTTTAAATGGGAATGGATCTACTCTGTGCTTCCTTTCGTCGCCACCAGATTCGTTCCGGGGCAGATGAAATCCCGAAGCAGGATCTCACCCGGCTTCACCGGACCGGGCACTCGAAATCGCTGAAGGGTCTCCACCCCTTTTTGCAGCTCTTCCAGGGGGATGGGGACATCGGTCCGCACACTGACCGGTTCTCCTTTCTCCGTCAGCACCGTGGTGGTCAGGATCCGATAAGGATGTTCCTTTTCGTTTCGGGCATACACTTCTCCCCGGGGACACTGCCCGCCGGAGAGATCTCTCAGATCGATCCGGCAGCTGTTGGGACAGATGATGCAGGTGATGAAATGGTGATCGTCCCGGTGCAGCCGTTTTTCTTCCTTTCGTCTTTCCACGTAAGCCCTGCGTTCCTTACGGACCCGGGGCACTTCCTCTGAAGCATATCGCGAAAACGTTTCTCTGCCGGATCCTCTGGACAGGAGGAACCCCGCCGCATCCATCGCGGCTTCCTCTCCGCTTTCCGACACTTCATCCACCAGATCGTGGACATACAGAGCGTTGCCGCAGTAAAAAAGCCCCGGGACCTCTCCTTCCACAAATCCGTCCTCCGGGATCAATCCTGCGGAAAGGACCACCGTATCGCATTCTACGGTCCTTTCCAAACCGTCATCTTCCCGGATGGTGACGGAACGGACCCTTTTCTCCCCATCGATCCGGACGACCTGTGCTCCGGTCACCAATGGGATGCCGAAATCATCCAGACATTCTTTTCGGTTCCTGGAGAGCCCGCCGCAGACATCTTCTTTCTCCACGACGCAAAGGACCCGGCTCCCTTCCAGGGTGAAGCGTCTGGCCATGATCAGCCCGATGTCCCCGGAGCCGATGATGACGACCCTCTCCCCCACTTTGGTGTTCAGCAGGTTCATCATCCCCTGGGCCGTACCCGCCGTCAGGATCCCGGCCGGCCGGGTCCCGGCGATCATCAGAGCGCCCCGGCTCCTCTCCCGGCACCCGGAAGCCAGGATCGCCGCATCACAATAGTATTCCTTCGTTCCATCCGGCCCCGCTGCTGTGATGATGATCCCGCCGCCCTCGCCTTTTCTGACCTTCAGGACCGTGGTATCATAGCAGACCGGGATACCGGCCTCTTCCATCCGGTTCCGGTATTCCAGACTGTATTCCGGTCCGGTCAGGTTCCGGCCGAACCGGATCAGACCGAACCCCGGGTGGATGCACTGCCGGAGCACGCCGCCGGGCTGCTCTTCCTTTTCCAGCACCAGAAGATCCCGAAAGCCCATGCTTTCCAGCTTGACAGCCGCCGCCATCCCGGCGGGACCGGCGCCGATGATAATGACCTCCCTGCGGATCATTGGTCTTCGCCCCCTTTCAGGACACCCGTAAACAATTCGCTGCCGGGGCCGTCGTAGGTCAGCCGGTCGGTGGGGATCCCGGCTTTATCCTTCAATAAGCGGCTGATATCCAGCGTGCAGAAGCCCCCCTGGCAGCTGCCCATAGAAGCCCGGCACCGGTTTTTGATGCCTTTCATCGTCGGCAGGGCCCCCAGCTTTCGGGCATTCTCCACCGCCTGCAGGATCTCCCCTTCCGTAACGGTCTCGCACCGGCAGATCATCCTCCCGCCGGCCGCCTCTTTTACCCGGGGGAACCGGCTCCGATCTCTTTCCGTCAGCAGCCGATCCTGCGGCTGGGACCCGTCTTCCCGGAGCATCCCTGCCACCCGTTTGGCGATGGGGACAGAGGCGGTGATCCCGGGGGACTCGATCCCCAGGAGGTGGATCATGCCCGGAAGATCCGGATCTTCTTCCATCCGAAAATCCGTCACCGGGGTCCCGTCCTTTTCCACGATCCTGGGGCGGATGCCGGAAAAGCTCCGGATGAGTCTGAACGAACAGTCCTCCCCCAGAAGATCCCGGGCACCCGCCAGCAATTCCTCCATGACCGGAGCGGTGTTGGCCATGTCTTCCGGATCTTCCGTGAATTCCGCGCTGGGACCGATCATGAGATTCCCGTGGAGGGTCGGCGTCAGGTGGATCCCCAGAACGCCCTTTTCCGGATCCGGCACCGGATACACCGGCCGGCCGATCGATCCGAAGGAGCCCTTCTCCAGCAGGTGATACTCTCCCCGGCAGGGCAGGACCCGGTAAGTGTCTTTGCCGGTCATCCGGAAGATCCGGGCGCTCCCGACTCCCGCCGAATTGATCACGATACCGGAAAGGAACTCCGCCGGATCGCCCGCTGACGTTTCCGCCAGGACCCGGATCCCGTCCTGCTCCCGGCGGAGGGACTTCACTTCGTGCCCAAATAAAAAACGGACCCCGCCGGATGCGGCATCCTCCGCCAGTGCAAGCGTGTATTCAAAGGGATCGAAGATCCCGGTCCTTCCGGACCAGAGGGCATATTTTCCTCTCAGCGCCGGCTCACGCCTTCGGATCTCTTCCTCATCCAGAATCTCAAGTTCGTCGATTTCGTTTCTCTCACCCTGTATTTTGAGCCTTGTGAGGCTTTCCAGATCTCTTTCGGTATTCCCGACCACCAGCTTCCCCGTCCGGAGGAACCCGATCCCCAGATCGGACGCCAGCTTTTCAAAGCCCCGGTTCCCTTCCCGGCACAACGCCGCTTTCAGAGAGCCGGAAGGGTTATTGAACCCTGCGTGGACGACACCGCTGTTGCGGCCGCTGGCACCGAAGCCGGCATCCGCTTCTTTTTCCAGCACGGTGATCCTCCGCCCATATACGGAAAGCTCCCGGGCGATGGCGCAGCCCACCGCCCCGGCTCCAATGATGAGAACATCCGTTTCCTTTATCATATCACCAGGCCTCCGTTCGGACTGATCACCTGTCCGGTGACGAAGCCGGCATCCTCCGAGGCCAGAAAGGCCACGATCCCGGCGATCTCGGAAGGGTCGGCGATCCTGCCTAAAGGAGTTTCCTCCTTCAGCAGCTCCGAAGCTTCCTTCGGCAGTTCCTTCATCATATCCGTATCCGTGGCGCCGGGTGCGACGCAATTGACGGTGATCCCTGTCGGTCCGAATTCCTTCGCCAGGGATTTGGTGAATCCGATGACAGCAGCCTTGGATGCGGAATAGACGGATTCACAGGAAGCACCGCAGATCCCCCACATGGAGGCGATGTTGATGATCCTGCCGGACCGGTTCCAGTACATGGCCCGGGCCGCTTCCCGGCACACGTGGAACGTGCCCTTGACGTTGATATCAAAGACCCGGTCCCATTCCTCATCGGTCACATCCTGGATCATCCCATAGTGGGAGACCCCGGCATTGTTCACCACCAGATCGATCCGTCCGCTCTTCGCCAGGATCGTCCCCATCATGCGCCGGACCGCTTCCGCATCCGTCACGTCAGCCCGGATCGCTTCCGCGTCCAGACCCTCCGCCAGCAGCCGATCTGCCAGCTTTCCGGCCGCCGTTTCGCTCTCGTTGTAATTGATATAGACCCGGTAGCCTTCCCGGGCCAGCCTTTCACAGATGGAGGCGCCGATCCCCCGGCCTCCTCCGGTCACTAATGCTGTCTTCATTTCTCTGCTCGCTTTCTGTTAAAGTCGGTCGATCTGAACGAATCGATCTCCGATGCACTCCTGTATCATCTGCCGGATCCGGTCTGCCTCCTCATCTTCCATGCAGCTTTTCGCCACGATGGCCCTTTGCTGAGGCGTGAACTCCAGGATCAGCATCGTTTTCGTTTCGATGACCCGGTTCAATTCATCATATCGTGTCCAGTCATAGTCTGCTTCGTCTTCCGCCTTGAATCCCACCCGTGTCTCTCCAAAGGCAAAATCCTGTCCCTGGTGGAAGGCGCCGCTCCGGTTCCTGCGGTAGATCTGCGGCGCTTTGAACCCCACCCTCATCTTCGGGAACCACAGCAGGACGATGAGACAGATCACGGTGATCACCAGAAACATCGTGAGATGCTGACTGGAAAAGATCCCGGCCGCGGCGCCGATCGCCACCGCCAGCAGGGCCCGCAGTTTGATGTAGTAAGGTTTGCCGTAAAACTGCTCAAATAACAAATAGTTCTTCAGATTCTTTTCCGTCATTTTTGAACGGACTTTGATCATTTCCATCCTTCGTCTCCTTGCTGATTGATTGGCTCTATTGTAACACAAAACCTCCGGACACTGCTATTCTTTTCATGGAGATTTCCTCTTCCTGACGGATTGACGCGGGGAGGTCCGGATTGTATACTTAAAAAAACAGAAATACAAACCAATTCTTATATACAGATAAAGGAGAAACGATGAATACGATCACACCGATCCTGGACCCGGAATCCGGGAAAGCCCTGTACCAGCAGCTCTACGAATACATCCGGGAGGAGATCTCCTCCGGCAGGCTGCAGAAAGGGACCCGGCTTCCTTCCCTGAGGGCACTGGCCTCTTCCCTGAAGATCAGCATCACAACGGTGAGCCTGGCCTATAACCAGCTGCTGGTGGAAGGATATATCACCAGCCGGGAAAAGTCCGGCTACTTCGTGGACGTGACCGGAGAGAACATCCCCACCACCCTCTACTCCGTCCCCTATCTTCAGGATCATATCACCACCGGGGAAGACATCGCCGAACCCTTCCGCTACCGGGACCCGGCTCTGTTCGATTTTGTCAAGTGGAAAAAAAGCCTGAATTATGTTTTCAATGAGCAGACGGACCTGCTGACCCTGGAAGCTTCTCCCCAGGGAGAGTATTCGCTTCGGACTCAGATCTGCAAATACCTGTATATGACTCGGGGCGTCGTCTGCGTTCCGGAACAGATCGTCATCGCCGCCGGGACCCAGGCCATCATCGGGATCGCCTGCAGCATCCTGTCGGGAATGGGACGTAAGGCGGTGGCGTATGAAGATCCGGGGTATCTGCCGGCAGTCAGCGTTTTTCGGGATCGGGGGTTTGAGCTCCATCCGGCCTCCATCCACAAAAACGGAGTGTCCCTGGAGGAGATCCGGGAAATCGACCCGGATGTGATCTGCGTCTCTCCTTCCATCCAGTTCCCCATGGGGACAGTTATGCCCATCGGGCAGCGAAATGCGCTGATCCGGTTCGCGGCGGAACGGGGAAAGATCATCATCGAAGACGATTATGCCAGCGAACTGCGGTATTTCGGACGTCCGGTCCCTCCGCTGAAAACCCTGTCGGAACGGGCTTCGGTGCTTTACCTGGGTTCCTTCTCTTCCCTGCTCTTCCCCTCCCTGAAGATCAGCTACATGGTGCTGCCTCCGATGATGCAGCCCTACCTTTCAGGTGCGCTGGAAAACCACACGCAAACCTGTTCCAAGACGGAACAGCTGGCCCTGTCGGCCTATATCGAAAAAGGGCTCCTGCAGACCCATGTAAAAAAACTCCGGAGCCTCTATTCCCAGAAAGTCGCCCGGGTCTGTTCACTGCTGCCGGAGATCTTTGGTGACACGGTCAAAGTCCTGAGCCGGGAGTCCGGTCTGAATATGCTCCTGGAAGTCTGCCTGCCGAAGGATGCGGAAGCACTGAGCCGGCTCGCATCCGGGATCGGCATCCGGATGATCCCGCTGGATCGCTACCGGACCATAAAAAAAGACGAGGGCCCCTCGACCCTCATCTTCTATTATTCCGATATTCCGCTGGAAGAACTCCGGCCGGCTCTGGAGAAACTGGCTGAAGTCTGGCGTTTATGATCACAGATAATCCGCTACGATCGGTTCCGAAATGTCCACGTTCCCCATCAGGGACTGGGCATTTTGTCCGTCTACAGTGAATTTGACCGCATCGATCTCCGTAAAGGAATCACACAGAGTATAGACGATCTGATCGATCAGCAAAACTTCATCCAGATCGCCGCCGGTGAGGCCTTCGGAAGCAAAGTCCACGTAGGCGATGCCGTCATCCACGGTGACACTGTTCACCTTATAGCTGTCTCTCAGCATGGAGTAGTATTTGTCAGTCTGGTCCTGAGGGATCGGGTTCAACGCCCGAAGGGCCTGAACCGTGGCCATGTAGATCGTATCGTAACTGCCCCGGTCCACGGTGCCAGTTACCGGCGGCATCAGTTCGCCGTTGACGGGATCGCTGCCGTTGAACACATAGGCCGCGCTGATATAATAAAGCTTGACTTCTGCCTGGCTGGCGCCTGCCTCCTTCGACGGATCGTCCTGTGTTTCTTCGCCGGTGGCTACAGTCTGGTTTTCCTGGTCAGATGCCTGAGACTGCTGTGTCCCGGCCTGCTGGGCATCCTGAGAGGTATCCTCTTCCGCGAGCCCGCACCCGGCCGCCCAAAGTCCGGTCACCATCACCAAAAGCAGGATCAGTAATTTCTTTTTCATAATGATTCCACTCCTTTCGAATTATCTTTATCATATAACGGTTTTTATTTTCAGTAAAGCTTTTTCCTATATTGAAACAAAACAGTAATATTCAGTCATTCAGGGCTTTTCCTTTGGGCAGTTTTTTTACAAACACGTTGATTTCGATGGCTTTTTTGGAATCGGCTCTCAGCACCCGGACATTCAATTCCGTATCCCCGCAAACATAGGTGAAACGATCCCCAGCTTTCGGTATAGCGCCCAGCTGTTCCAGTACCCATCCATTGACCGTGGTAACATCCATGTCTTCGTCCAGGTGGAGCGTCTCGAAAAACTCATGGATCTGAGCGGTACACAGAACATTCCAGCTGCCGTCCTGGAGCTTCAGGAAATCCTGGATGTCCACCGCATCGTGTTCGTCATAGATCTCACCCACCAGTTCTTCGATGATATCTTCCATGGTAAGAAGGCCCTCTGTTCCGCCGTATTCGTCAACGATAATGGCGATATGGGTCTTGATCTCCTGCATTTTTTTCAGGAGTTGGGAGATCTTCATGGTTCCCGGAGCGAAAGCCGCCGGTTTCACATAAGACAGGATCGGCTCATCCGTTCCGTTGAGATAGTTGTGGAAGTCCTTTTGATTCAGGACGCCGATGACATTGTCCAGCCCTTCTTCATAGACCGGTACCCGGGAGAAGCCGGTGCTTCGGAAAAGCTCCGCGATCTCCTTTTTGGAGGTCTCTGAGCTGACCGCAACGATGTCCACTCTGGGAGTGAGGATGTCTCCCGCTTCCAGATCGCTGAAAACGATCGCATTTTGGATCAGTTCGGATCGGTCTTCATCGATAAACCCGTCGGTCTCCGCTTCTTCGACGATGGTCAGGAGTTCCGCATCGCTGATGCCCTTGTTGGCTTCGATCCGAAAGATCTTTGTCAGGAGATTCTTCCAATGGGTAAAGAAGAAATTCAGCGGCATTAAGATCACGATAAAGACCCGCAGCAGCGGGGCCGAAAATAAAGCGAACCGCTCCGGCGCCTCCTTGGCGATGCTCTTGGGCGAGATCTCTCCGAAGATCAAAACGATGATGGTCATGATGATCGTGGACCAGGTGGCACCGATACTGCCGTATAGTTTCACGAAGAATACCGTGGCAATGGCGGTCATGGCGATATTGACGATGTTGTTGCCGATCAGGATGGTGGACAGAACTTTATCGTATTGATCGTCCAGTTTCAGCACCAGCCGGGTCCTCCGGCTTGGAGTCATGTTCTTGATCTTGATGCGGTTGAGTGAAGTGAAGGCCGTTTCGGTAGCGCTGAAATAACCGGAAAACACCACCAGAATGGCGATCACGATAAGATAAATGATATATATTTTCAAATCAATTCCTCCGTTTGTCAAAACCTCTTACAATAATATATCAAAAAAGATGGAAAAGGAACAGATGTTGTGTTAAAATACAAAAAAATGTTTGGAATCGAGGTCTGTGAATATGTCAGATGACAATGCAACAAAGAAAATCGATAAACAATATCCCTTTGAATATACCCTTTCGCTCATCAACGGCAAATGGAAGATCCGAGTCCTCTATCTCCTCTATGAGAACGGAGTCCTTCGCTATGGGGAACTGAAAAAAGAGGTGATGGGCATCACCCATAAGATGCTGGCAAAGCAGCTGAAGGAAATGGAGGAAGATGAATTGATCCTTCGGACTGAATTTCCCCAGATCCCGCCGAAAGTCGAGTATTCCCTCACTGAAAAGGGGAAATCCCTGATACCGGTGGTCAATGATATCTGCAACTGGGGAGAAGCTCACCGCCCAGTGGTGGACGGAGAGGTCATCGTTCATAAATGGCACCTGAAATAACAGAGGCCGGAAACAGTGTTCGTACTGCTTCCGGTCTTTTTCTTTATCTATG
>ODAI010817408.1_pt1 | contig 14926 bp, 10 predicted proteins | sample 1539321 | NCBI WGS metagenome assembly ODAI01 (sample SAMN02144231, study PRJEB22623) | gut metagenome | biome: sheep rumen | host: Ovis aries | place: New Zealand
ACGGCAGGCAAATCCTGACCGCAAATTTCATAATCACTAAAAATTAGATCACATTCTTCCCGACATTACAAGTATTTTGATTCGCGTTTTTAATGTCGGCAATCAATTAAACGTCAGTGTTTCGCGTTTTTCGTTTCGCGTTTTGAATGTCGGCATTATTTTTATCCGCGGTGTTTCGCGTTTTTCGTTTCGCGTTCTTAATGTCGGCATTATTTTTATCCGCGGTGTTTCGCGAGAAAAATTCATCTGTCAAAAGCTGTGAGGGCAATGGGAGCTACGTATGATTTATTTCAGCTCAACAATCCTCGCGCGGCATTGAAAAACCGCACTTGCGGCGCAATGTATTTTATGGTAAAATAAACATATTGGGTATATAGTTGCCGTCTTTGGCAACTGAGCCGCAGGGCTGATTGCAGCGGCGGCAGAATTATTTATTTTGGGGGTAAATATGGTTATTGATTTTCACACGCACACCTTTCCCGACAAAATTGCGGACAGGAGCATTGCTTTTCTTGAAAAAGCCGGAAACATGAAGGCGGTGTGCGACGGCAGGCGGCAAACGCTGCATGAGGTTATGAACGGCGGCGGCGCGGACATCAGCGTTGTTTTGCCCGTGGCAACCAACCCGAAGCAGGAGCGCACAATCAACTCGCTTTCGGCTGAAATTAACGGCAGGGACAACATTTTTTACTTCGGCGCGATTCATCCCGACTGCGAAAATGTCGGCGAAACCCTTGATTTCATCAAGGCCTCGGGGCTCAGGGGAATTAAGCTTCATCCCGATTATCAGGGCGTGTATTTTGACGACGAAAGGTATTTAAAAATTATTTTCGAGGCGGCAAAGCGCGGTTTGTTCACCGTCACCCACGCAGGCGTTGACGTTGCGTACACCGACGACGTTCACTGCACTCCCGACATGGTTATTGACGTTATGAAAAGGCTGGACGGAGCGGCTGACAACAAGCTGATTTTGGCGCACATGGGCGGTTACGGACTGCCCGACGAAGTGCTTTTGAAGCTTTGCGGCATGCCCGTGTATATGGACACGGCGGCTGTGCTTGATTTGTATCCCGAAAAATGCGCGGAGATTATAAAAAAGCACGGCGCAAACAGGGTGCTGTTCGCGACCGATTCACCGTGGAAAAGCCAAAAGGCGTATATTGAGCTGTTTAATTCGCTTGACCTGACGGACGAGGACAAGGAGAAAATTTTATACAAAAACGGTATGAAAATTTTGGGCAAAACACAATAAATATTTCAGTTAAAATCAGTAAAAAACGACCGGGCATACAGAATTCTGTACGTCCGGTCTTAATGATTTTTAATATTATATTATTTTTAATATTATATTATTTTAAATTGTCGGTTGACAAAACCGCGCCCTGAGCGCCTGAGCTTACAAGCTGAGCGTAACGCGCGAGGTAGCCGGTGGTGATTTTGGGCTGACGCGGCTGCCACTTAGCCTTGCGCTGAGCAAGCTCCTCGTCGGACAGCTTGACGTTAATTGTGTTTGCGGGGATATCAATTTCAATGATGTCGCCGTCCTCAATAAGAGCTATGGGGCCGCCCACTGCCGCTTCGGGTGAAACATGGCCGATTGACGCGCCTCTTGTCGCGCCCGAAAAACGTCCGTCGGTGATAAGCGCGACGGTGCTGCCGAGGCCTCTGCCCATGATTGCCGAGGTGGGGTTGAGCATTTCACGCATTCCGGGACCGCCCTTGGGGCCTTCGTAGCGGATAACAATAACGTCGCCCGCGGTGATTTTGCCGCCGTTGATTGCGTCCATTGCGTCCTCCTCGCAGTCAAACACCTTTGCGGGGCCGCTGTGAGTGAGCATTTCGGGAGCGACCGCGGAACGCTTTACAACGCAGCTGTCCGGAGCAAGGTTGCCGCGGAGCACGGCAATTCCGCCTGTTTTGCTGTAGGGATTGTCAACGGGACGGATGACGTCGGGGTCTTTATTGACAACGCCTTCAATGTTTTCGGCAATTGTCTTGCCCGTGCAGGTAATGAGGCTTGTGTTCAACAGTCCGAGCTTGTTGACTTCGTTCATTACGGCGTAAATTCCGCCGGCTTCGTTCAAATCCTCCATGTATGTTCTGCCTGCCGGAGCAAGGTGACAGAGGTTAGGAGTGTGCGAGCTGATTTCGTTTGCTATGTCGAGGTTGAGCTCAATGCCGCATTCGTGAGCGATTGCCGGAAGGTGGAGCATTGAGTTTGTCGAACAGCCGAGCGCCATGTCCATAGTGAGGGCGTTTTTAAACGCGTCCTCGGTCATGATGTCACGCGGCTTGATGTCCTTTTCAAGCAGCTCCATAATCTTCATGCCGGCACGCTTTGCAAGCTGGATTCTTTCGGAGTAAACAGCCGGAATTGTGCCGTTGCCGCGAAGCGCCATGCCCAGAACCTCGGTAAGACAGTTCATTGAGTTTGCGGTGTACATGCCGGAGCACGAGCCGCAGCTCGGGCACACCTTGTTTTCATATTCGCTGAGCTCCTCGGCGGTAATCTTGCCGGAATTATAAGAGCCTACGGCCTCAAACATGCTTGAAAGGCTGGTTTTCGCGCCCTTTACCCTGCCGGCGAGCATCGGACCGCCGCTTACGAAAATGCAGGGAATGTTAAGTCTTGCGGCTGCCATAAGCAGACCGGGGACGTTTTTGTCACAGTTGGGAACCATTACAAGCGCGTCAAACGCGTGCGCGATTGCCATGGCTTCCGTTGAGTCCGCAATGAGGTCGCGGGTTACAAGCGAATACTTCATGCCCTGATGTCCCATCGCAATGCCGTCGCAAACCGCGATTGCAGGGAAAACAATGGGATTGCCGCCTGCAAGGGCAACTCCTGTTTTAACGGCGTTTACGATTTTGTCTATATTCATGTGCCCGGGGACAATTTCATTATATGAGCTTACAATACCGATTAAGGGCTTTTCAAGCTCCTCATCGGTCATGCCGAGCGCATGCAGCAGCGAACGCTGCGGCGCGCATTTTGTTCCTTTTTTTACTGCGTCACTTCTCACGGGAATCATTCCTTTCGATTTTTATTATTTTAATATTATCACCTTTTGCCGCGTTTTTCAATAGTATAACGAAAAGTCAGCCGAAATTTGTAAACGGGCTGACTTTTGCTTTGAAATATTATTTGCTTACCTTTTCATAGAAGGTGTTGAGGAAGATTTTGTAGAATTCTTCTTCCTTGACATAGTTTTCGGCGTGATTTTCGTTTTGCTTAACCGTAACGGGAACGCTTTGCATTTTTATCTTCATGTTTTTATTAACAATGAATTCGGTTGCAAGGTACGCGATTCTGTTCGGGTTAAGGTTTGTGTATGAATACGGCGCGGAAGCGTTGTAAACGCTCATTGGCACGCCGACGTTGTTCTTGGTGAGGCTTACAAATTTATTGATAAAGGAGCTGAGGTACGCCTTTTGGCGTTGATTACGCTTAAGGTTTGCGGACGCTTCGTACATGCTGCGCGTGCGCACGAACATCAGCGCCTCTTCGCCTTCAAGGTGGTAGGTTTCTCCCTTTTCAAAAATGCTTATGGTTTCGGGCGATTTAACGTCAACTCCGCCGATACTGTCGTTGACATCCGGCACGCCCTCCATTCTGAGCGCGAAGTACGAATTGATGGGTATGTTATAAAACAGCGTGCGGACCGCGGAAATTGAATTTATGCAGCTTGTGTCCTCGCCGTCGCCGAAGGCGTAGGCTACCGCAATCTGCATTTTTTCCGTGCCGGAATATCCGCCCGAGGGTGAATAAACCTTTACGTCCGTCATGATGTCGCGCGGAATGTTGATAATATTGACGGTGGAATTGCCGCTGTCAATCGCAACCAGCGCAAGCAAGTCGGACTGTCCGTTTCCGCCTATTCCGTCGGTTTCATAACCGTTGTTTTCATCGACGCCCAAAAAAAGCATGTTTATCATGTCTTCCTTGAACCTGTACTTTTCTTTATTGTAATAAATAAAACGTCCGTTGTCGGCGGATTCAACCTCTTCGACCTTTTCCGGCATCTTGATATCGAAATTATCCGAGGTCATTTCGTTTTTTCCGGTGTTGTAAAGCACAGCAATTGTTGAAACGACGGCAACGGCAACTGCCAAAAGCACAATGCCGGTGATTAAAAGAGAGCGCTTTACCGCTTTTTTTCTCTTGCGCTTCTTACGGGATTTTGAGCTGTGATGGTGATGACGGTGGTGGTGTCCCGATGATGTAATAAACTGAGCTTGCCCGGAAGTATTATTGCTGTCCGGTGCCTGAGCCGGTTCGTTACCGACGGTATTATCAGCTTCGGGTGTATCTGAGCCTTCTAAAAACTCAGGTTTAATATTCTTTTCGGAATCTGACAATACATCTCCCCCTTTACGCAAAAAAGGGGAGCGGAAGCCGCCCCCCTGATTGATTTTGCCTAAAAATTATTTCTTAGATGTTTTCTTTGCAACTACAGCAGCAGAAACAATTGCAAGAGCTACAACAGAAATTGCAACGAAAGCAACAACGTCGTTTGAACCGGTCTGAGGTGACTTTGAACCCTTATCAACATAAGAGCTGCTGTCTGAGGGAGAACCCTTCTTGCCGTCAGTGCCTTCCGAACCGCCCTTTGTTGCAGGCTCAACGCCCTTCTTAACAAACTTGGGAGTTACTTTGATGTCGTCGCCGATATTGAAAGTAAGGTCGGGATCGTTGGGATTGCCGCCGCGCGGAGTAGCGCCCTGGATATCCCAGCCTGCGAACTCATAACCTTCGTCGGGAACCGCGTGGATTGTTACGGTCTGCATACCGTCTTCTCTTACCTCTGTATCATAGGTGTATGAAGCCGTACCGCCCTCGGTAGGAATAACCGTAATGTTGTAGTTAGCCTTGGTGGGCTTCGGGCTGTCTACCACCTCTGCAAAAGCAGGAATGATTGACAGTGAAACAATTAAAACTGCTGCAAGGATTGCTATTACCTTCTTCATGATAATACCTCCATAATGATTTTTGGTTTATAAAATAACCCTGAGATTATTTTATCACAGTATAGTACTTTTGTAAAGCAAAAGTTTTCGTAATATTTAACAAACAATAATTGCTTTTCGACAAATTAAATGTTAATTTTACTCAAAATAGATAAAAACTATTTTAATTTAGTCTGCTTTTTCAGCTTTCCGACCGCCAAAAACCTTCCTTCGCCGTAATTCACGCAGGTACTGAGCACCACAATTTTATCATTTGTTGTCAGCTTTTCGCCCTTGCGCACCATTGACGTCACGGAACGCGGCTTCATTATTTCGTCAATAAACGACTGATAATCACTGTCGTCGCTGAAATTGTAGGAATTCATGATGTGGCGGTCGTCGTATTCAAACACCGACACGATTGTATAATCAAGCCTGTTGTCGGGAGTGTAGATTGTGAAGGTTTCGGTTGAGTTGAAGAAATCCTGATCGGCAAGCTTGTAAATGTCGGCAAACATCGAGCCGTCAAGCATGTTGTGACCGTACAAAACAGTTACCCTGTCCTGAAAATTACGACTGTTGCAAAGCTGAGAATAAATCGAGCCGGCAAACGCGTAGTTTCCGTCAAGGTCGTGGTCAAGGTAAAAAATGTCGTTTTTGGGGCTTTGCACCACGGGATAGTTAATGTTTGTGTCATTCATTTTTATCCACGCGTAGATGTCGGGATTGCGGTTTTGAAGCGAAGCGAAATCTATGGGATTTTTTTCCGCCTTTTCCGTGGGCTTTTGGGTTTGCGAAGCCGCGGTTGAAGCCGCGGTTGACTCCGCCTCCGATTCAAAATTCGCGTATGAGCTTGCCGCCTGATTGTATTTATCCTTGGAATTCATGTTGTTAATATTCTTAAAAAGAATAAAACCGAGAATTCCGATGAGAGCCGCCGACAAGATTAAGATTATTACAATTATAATACGTTTTTTATTCATAGCCATGCCTTACTTTTTTCTCTTGGTGTAGATAAAATACGCAACTCCGGCGGCGGCGATAATTCCGATTACCACGCCGAAGATGATGAACGTGCCGTTGCCCTCGTTTGTGGGGATTGCTCCGTTGGCGTTGTTTGAGTTATCGTAGCTTTTGCCCGAGTCGGCTGTGGAGTCGGCTGTGGAGTCGGATGTTGAAGCGCCGCCCTTTACCGCGACAAGAGAATGCATTACCGAAATTTCGCCGGGCTTGATATTTGCCGACGCGGGTTCTCCGTTGACGGTCACCTTGAAATCCGAATCCGAAATGCCGTATTCCTCGTTGATTTTGATATTTACCGTTACTCCGTACTCCGTGCCCTCGGCAAAGACGCCCTCAAAGGGCGTGAGCACGTCGCCGGGCTCGGTCCATTGCGCGGAAACAACCTGCGCGCCCTCCGTTGAGCAGGTAACCTTCGGGGCGGCCGTGCCCTTTTCCCCGGCTGTCGGCGCGGTTACGCCGAGCTCAATTGAGCCGACCGATTTTTCGGCGGCTGCGGCAGGCGTTACGGCTGACAGCGCCAGCAATACCGCTGCCGCGACGCCTGATAACTTTCTTTTCATAATATATACCTTCTTTCATAATGTAATCCATAAAAAATCATTTTTATCCTCTTGATTTTTATTATAATACAAATTCATAAACAGGATACTGCAATTTTGAACGAACGCGCCCAATGCTTTTGGGTGGTATTATATGATATCCTTAAATAACAATATATTTAAGACACAGCTAAAAATCTGCAATCACAAACCATATTATCATCATAAAATTTTGATTTTTCGGTTATTTCCAATCGCAAATAAATTGAATACATATCAAATTCCATATATCCTTTGTATTTATTTCCGATACTGTCTACCGTTTCAAAGTCCACTTTATTTCCATCATATATTTCACCCTCAGCGTGTGGGATATACGGTCTGTTTTGGCTTCCCTGTTGAATTCTGAAAACAACTTTTTCTTTATTAATTGAATCAATAGTAATCATATTCTCAGAATCCGGAGAATGATAAGGAACATAAGTATTTGCGTAGTTTTCTATATCATCTCTCGCCCTTTTCCTCAAAACAACCGATAATGAAAATGAACCTTTTTTTCCGTCCGGCGTTACAACTGTGAATTTTTCCGTTCCCTCGTTAAAATAAACTGCGCCCAGATGAAGGGTATCATTTTGGGCAATGGTTATTTTAAAGCAATGGTCACCCTCGGTAGTAATTTTTGCCTCCGAAAAATTTATGTTTTGTTTACAGGTAACCTCGACCGCAGCTCCTAAATCCACCTCGTTGTTTGGGTATACAAATTCTAATTCATTTGAAGATTCTTCCTGCTGAGTATTTGATGATTTAGTATTTTTACCGTTATTATCCGAATTATTGTTATCGCCTGAGTTTTCCTTTTTATTTGTCGTAGTTTTTTCGGTAGTATTTTTATCGTCGCTTGTTTTGCTCTCTTTGTCATCAGATGATTTGTCTAATATATCTGTAATCTGATCATATTCTAAACATATATTCAAATAACGCACTTCGTTTTTCACAAGCGAAATATTATAAGGCATACTCTTTGCAAAGTTTCCGTTTTCTGCTTGAATTGTGTAAGTTCCCGGATCAAGCTCAACTTCATAATTACCTTTTTTGTCCGAAGAAATTGTTTTTACAATGGAATCATCTTCATTTTTGATAACTATATCCGCAAGGGCGCAGGTATTAAACTCATCATCTTTTAAATTCGTTATTACGGTTCCTACCAATAACGCCTTGTTATTTTCAGGTGTCTTTATTTCCGATTGATATAGATTTTGCGCGAATTTAACTGCTTGATACGCATTTACACAAAACTTTTTACCGTCTCTGAAATATTTTTCGGATTCATAATACTCGCCTTTGATGGGTTGAACGGCAGACGACATAATAATACTTTTAACGAGATCACTCTTCAGATTTGGATTAACGCCCATCATCAAAGCTATGACTCCGGAGACAATCGGAGCTGAAAATGACGTACCGCTAACTTTTTGTTTTCCCGATTCATTGTTGCTCAGACCCGCTAATGCCTCGCCGGGAGCATATATATCTATTCTGCTGCCGCGCAGTGAAAACGCCGAGGGCTTGTTTTCGACCGTTGAAGCACCCACCATTACAATTCGTTTAACTACTTCAGCGTCTGTTATCGCCCCGAAAATATCATACTTCGCATCATAAATTACATCTTTAATAACATCTTTCGATGATACGTTTTCGCTTTTATTGTACAGTTTTACACCGTATTTATTATTTTTGTCCCGTTTGCAACGTACCCATGTATCATCATTTAAGTTTCCGGCAGCTTTGACGATTACAAATTCGATTCCTGCGTTTATTTGTTTCTTTAAAAAACTGCTCATGGCTTGTTGAAAATAAGATAAATCCGATTGCGCGTCAGCGATACCGATTTGCGCGCCGACTACCAAATCTTCATATCCGTTGCTTAAATTAATTATTTTGACTCCTTTTGATAAAAGCAACGCAATCGCATATTTATATTTCATAAGAGATGAGTAATAGTGTTCACCATCTCTATAATAAGCATATAAGTAATAATCCGCATTTCGGCATACGCCTTCTATTCCCTTTCCGTCTTTCTTTTGAGCGCCGATAAACCCCATAACCTGAGTTCCGTGATCTATATCATCGGAAAGTAAATTTTGATTATTTTTTAATACCGTAATATTATTGTCGGCGAGATACTCATTTTGTACATCAAACAAAGAATCAAATATTCCTACTTTTACTTTACTGTAGTTTAATTTTTCAGCCTCCAGCGCCGGCAACGCTATTGCATGACGCCACCAATCGCCGCCCTTTTCGGCAGAGCTGTATTTATCCTCACAGTCCGTCAGCATAAATACCTTGTGAAAATCCACTTCCGAGTTTTCAAGTTCGTTTTTCAGCATTTCTTTCGCGGTGATTAAATAATCAAAATTCTTGCCTTCAAACTCAACCTGATAGTCATTTGTAAATTCAACGCTGCCGACAATCTTTCCTTTATATTCACTTACGATTTTTTCAACGTCTGAATATGAGAATTTTTTATCCGCAGTAATAAGCAACTGATTTTTTACAAATAATTCATTGTTTTCAAAAGCTATATCATCCTTTGTAAAATCCTTGAACTCTATCCTTCCTGTCAGCAAATTGCCGTTATTAAACACTCCGTTCGCAGCTAAAACGCCGACAACAGTAACTGCCGGTATCAATATTGCAAGAATAATTGATATAACTTTTATGTATTTATTTTTAAACAAATCTTTAATCCCGGATTTGATATTTTTTCTATCATCATAAAGACTTACGCCGCAATAAGCGCAGTAGTTAATTCCGTCTTTATTTTCTTTTCCGCAATTAAAACACTTCACAACCATTCACCTGTACAAAATAAGAATTATTAAAGCATATAAAAAATAATTAACTGCTATTTACCGGCAGGTTCGCTTACCGTGACCACGCACACGGCGGATTTGCCGTTGTAGGTTTTTACGGTGATTACCGCCCGTCCGGGCTTAAGCGCGGTGATTTTTCCGTTCGCGCCGACCGTTGCCGAAATCGGGTTGCCGGACGTAAAGCTTGTGTTCGCGCTTGCGCAGTCCTCGCCCAAATCGGCGGCAAGGTCGAAGGTTTGCCCCGGTTCAAGGCTGATTTCATTTTTGCTGAGCAAAACCGCACGCGGAGCGTTTTTGACGGTGACAACCGCCGTCGCGGTTACTCCGTTGTAGGTTTCGGCGGTGATTACGGCGGTGCCGCTTGATTTTGCCGTAAGATCGGCTTTGTTGGCGCTGCCCTTTTTGACGCTTACAACGCTTTCGTCGGAGCTGCTCCACTTGATTGTGGGAGCGCTTGAATATGAACCGCTGTCGGTACATTCAAGTATGGTATAAACCTCGCCGAGTCCCATTTCAAGCGAGGGAACGCTGAGCTTCATGCTGACGGGAGCTTGCTTGACGGTGATTGCCGCGGACGCGGTTTTGCCGTTGTAAAGCTTTATTGTAACGTTTGCCGTGCCGGGCGAAACGGCGGTGATTTCAGCCTTGTTGCCGCTGCCCTTTTTGACGGTTGCGACGGCGTTGTTGCTGCTGCTCCAAACCAGGTTTGAAGCGTTTGCGTAGGTTCCGCTGTTGGTGGTTTCGCTGATTGTAAGCCTTTCACCCGCGCCGAGCGTTGCCTTTGAGGTGCTGAGCGTTACCTTTGACGGAGCGGGCTTAACCGTAACCTTTGCCTTTGCGGTTACGCCGTTAAACGCTTTGGCTGTTATTGTCGCGGCGCCGGGCGAAACGCCCTTGGTGATTCCGCCGGATTTCCTGACGGTTGCGACTTTTGTATTGCCTGAGGAGTAATCGACTACGCTTGAAGCCTGACCCGCGGGAACCGAGGAATCAAAGTCAAATTCCTCGCCCGCGCCCAAAATTACGTTCGCGGAGTTAAGGCTGACCTTGGTCGGCGCTTTTTTCACGGTGATATTCGCCTTGGCGGTCCTGCCGTTATAGGTTTTGAGCGTGATTGTCGCGGAGCCGGTGCCCTTGGCGGTGATTACCGCCTTGTTGGTTTTCTCGGTTTTTGTTACCGAAACAACCTTTGAGTCGGACGAAGTCCACCTCAGGTTAGCGGCGTTCGCGTATGAACCGCTGTTTGTGGTTTCAGATAACGTATATGTTTCGCCGACGCCCATCGTGCGGCTGTTTATATTGAGCTTAACGCTTTCGGGAGCCTTTTTGACCGTTACTGCGCAGCTTGCGCTCAGGCGCTTGTCACCGCTGACGGTAATTACGGCGGAGCCCGGGGCAACGCCTGTTACCCTGCCGTTTTTATCAACCCTCGCGACGCTTGTGTTGCTGCTCCTCCAGCTGATGTTTTTGGTGTCGTTGCTCAAAAGTCCGTAGACTTCGTTTACGCCGAGCGAAAGCGAGTCGCGGTTGAGCTTGAGCTGATTGTAGGGCTTTGCCTTGACAACAACGCAAATTGTTACGTCTCTGCCGCAGCCGCGAACCTCGGTGATTGCGTTGGCCTTGCCCGCGGAGTGCCAAAAAACGTTTGACTTTCCGTCGCCGTAGTAAATTCCGATGTGGTTGTAGGGGCTGCCGTAATATTCGCTTTCCGTGCAGAACTGCCAGATGATGTCGCCCTTTTCAAGCAGTCCGGAGTTGAGCATTGCGGATTTTGAGGTGAAGTAGTAGCGGCTGATGTTGTAGTCGCGGTAAAGACTGACCCAGCCCGTTTCGGCGGGAACAAGGCTCTTTTTCTTGCTGACGCTTTGCAGCACGTGCCACACAAAGCCGGTGCAGTTGAGCTGAGGCGTGGTTGTGGGAAGTCCGTAATTGCCCGTGGCGTAACGGCTGCTGCGGTCTCCGTTGGGCATGCGGTAGTCGTCCATTACAAACTTTGTTCCTATGTAATAATCCTTGTTCTTGCTTTTGTTGTCGTGATTTTTAAGCCACGAAATCAGGTCGTCGTACTTGATTCCGAGCACGTCGGCGTAGCCCTTTACGCCCTTGTGCCAGCGGTCGGTAAGGGTTGTGGTGGTGGCGGGAATATAGCTGCCGTGAACGCTTACCTTGCAGCTTGCCTTGTGTCCCGAAACCTTGTCGGTGGCGGTAATTGTCGCCGAACCGGTTTTGTTGGCGGTTACAAAGCCGTTTGAGGCTCTTACGTCGGCAACGTTGGGATTGCTTGAGGTGTAGACAACGTTGTTTGTAGCCGATTTGTCGGAATAATACTGGTTGATGTCAACGGTATCGCCGATGGTCAGCGATAAATCGGCAGCGCTGAGCGTGAGCTTTTTGCTTGCAGCGGAAACTGCCGGAACCGCCGCGCCGAGCATTGACAGTGTAATTACGACCGACACTGCAACCGCGGTGGTTTTCCTCATTATTTCTTTAATCATATTCCCTCAGTCCCCTCGTTTGACCGCATATAACCATACAAGGTAAATCATAACACAATATTCGCGGAAAATCAAGAAAAACCGCCTTTTTTTAATGTCCGCCGCGCGCATTGTCATTCCGAGCGGCCGCGCCGGCGGATTCGCGAAGCAAACAGCCGAAAACGACGGTCTTTGGTTATAATTCATAAAATAACCGTGCAAAAATATGCAATATGCTTCGGGCGCCGAGCATTTAGATAAAACTAACCATAACTTTTAAAAAAAGTTAAGAATTTTTGATAGATTTTGAAGATTTATGCTTGACTTTGCTCGGATTGGTGGTATAATAATGACAAGAGGTGACCAAAATTGCTCACGCAAGAGAGATATCAGTCAATTTTAAGCATTATCAATGAAAGAAATGCCGTAACCGTCGCAGAGCTTTCACAACTGCTTGATACGTCCGAATCTACAATAAGACGTGACCTTAACGCACTGAACGAGCTCGGCAAAATCAACAAGGTTTTCGGCGGCGCGACCGCCGTAACCCGTTCCGAAGGCGTCGTCGAGGACAGCGTGGTAACACGCGAACGATTGATGAGCGAGGAAAAAACCGAGATTGCAAAATACTGCGCCACACTGATTAACAACACCGATTTTGTTTACATTGACGCGGGCACAACAACCTCGCGGCTGATTGACTTTATTACAAACGAAAAGGCAACGTATGTAACAAACGGAATTGTCCACGCGCGTAAGCTTATTCAAAAGGGGCTTAACGCCTACATTGTGGGCGGCAAGGTTAAACCCGTGACGGAAGCTGTTGTAGGCGCCGAAGGCATAAGAAATTTGAAAAACTTTAATTTTTCAAAGGCGTTTATGGGAACCAACGGCATCGACATTCAGACGGGCTACACCACACCCGACATTGAAGAAGCTATGATAAAGGAACAGGCGATTAATCAAAGCTACATGGCTTTTATTATTGCCGACCACACAAAATTCAGGCGTGTGTTCCCTGTAACATTTTCTCCGCTGACAAAATGCTGCATTATTACGGACGCAATGCCCGACGGCAAATTTGCCAAAGAAACAGTTATAAAGGAGGTTAAAAAGTGATTTACACGGTAACGCTGAACCCGTCGATTGACTACATTGTAAGGCTTGACAGCTTTACAAGCGGAATCACAAACCGCACCACAAGCGAGGAGTATTACTACGGAGGCAAGGGAATTAACGTTTCCTGCGTGCTTGCCGAGCTTGACATGGACAGCACCGCTTACGGCTTTGTGGCAGGCTTTACCGGCGACGCGATTGAAAAAGGTATCCGCAACGACAGGATTATTACCGATTTCATCAAGCTTAAGCACGGTATTTCCCGTATCAACGTCAAAATCAAGGCAGGCGATGAAACCGAAATCAACTGTCAGGGACCGCACATAAGCGATCAGGAGCTTGAAAGGCTTTTGCAGAAAATTGACCGCATCGCCAACGGCGACACGCTTGTAATTGCAGGAAGCGTTCCCAACACCATGCCCGACAACATATACGAAACCATGCTTGAACGCATTAAGCACAAGGACGTCAGGATTGTTGTTGACGCAACCAAAAAGCTGCTTGTTAATTCGCTTAAATACAAGCCTTTCCTCATCAAGCCCAACCGTCAGGAGCTTTCCGAGATTTTTGACGTTGACGTCAAAACCGAGGAGGACACCGAACGCTACGCCAAGGAGCTTCAGAAGCTCGGCGCGAGAAACGTGCTTATTTCCCTGGGCGGCGAGGGCGCGATGCTTATTGATGAAAACGGCTGCAAGCACAAGGCAGGCGTTTTAAAGGAAAAGGTTATTAACACCGTAGGCTCGGGCGATTCGATGGTAGCCGGCTTTGTGGCGGGCTACATAAAAACCGGCGACTACGCCTACGCTTTGAAGCTCGGCAGCGTTTGCGGCAACGCGACAGCGTTCTTAAGCGGTCTTGCCACAAGAGAAAAAATTGACGAGCTGCTTGAAAAGTTTGACAAAATGTAAATTTTATTGTTCGTGTAACAATATAAAATAAAGGAGGAAAATTTTATGCGTATTACCGATTTGCTGAAAAAGCAAGGTATTTCCCTCGGCGTAGCTCCAAAGGGAAAGCAAGACGCAATCGACACACTTGTTGCCCTTCATGAAAAGTGCGGTAACTTAAAGGACACCGCCGCTTACAAGGAAGGCATCATCGCCCGTGAAAAGATGGGCACAACCGCTATCGGCATGGAGGTTGCCATTCCCCACGCCAAGAGCGAGGCTGTTAAGGCTCCGGCGCTGACGGCTATCACCGTTCCCGGCGGCGTTGATTACGACGCTCCCGACGGACAGCCCTGCAAGCTTATTTTCATGATTGCCGCAACCACGGACGGCGACGTTCACCTTGAGGTTCTGGCACGCCTTATGCAGATGCTCATGGATGAAAGCTTCACCGCCAAGCTTAAGGCTGCCAAGACCGCCGACGAATTTCTTAAGATTATTGACGACAAAGAAACCGAAAAGTTCCCCGACGAGCCCAAGGCCGCTCCGGCTGCCAAATCAGGCTACAGGGTTCTTGCGGTAACAGCCTGCCCGACAGGCATTGCCCACACATACATGGCTGCAGAGGCTCTTGCCAAGGCGGGCGAACAGATGGGCATTACCATTAAGGTTGAAACAAACGGCTCCGGCGGCGCGAAAAACGTTTTGACCGCTGAGGAAATTGCCAACTGCGACGGCATTATCATCGCGGCAGACAAGAGCGTTGAAACCGCGCGCTTTAACGGCAAGCCCGTTTTCTCGACAAAGGTTGCCGACGGTATTCACAAGCCCGAGGAACTTATTAACAAGATTATCAACGGCGAAGCTCCCGTTTTCCACAGCGACAAGGCCGCGGACACCTCCGGCTCCGTAGGAAACGAAAGCTTTGGCAGAAGGCTTTACAAGCACCTCATGAACGGCGTATCGCACATGCTTCCGTTCGTAGTAGCGGGCGGTATATTTATCGCTATCGCGTTCCTGATTGACGCCGCCGCAGGCGTTCCGCAGGACGGAAACTTCGG
>ODAI011246156.1_pt1 | contig 14925 bp, 15 predicted proteins | sample 1539321 | NCBI WGS metagenome assembly ODAI01 (sample SAMN02144231, study PRJEB22623) | gut metagenome | biome: sheep rumen | host: Ovis aries | place: New Zealand
AAGAATACTTGGATTTCCTTAGAGACTTGATGAAAGATAACAATAATATTGCGCTTGCCTATATGACGGGCATCCTGCCGATAAAGAAGTATGGGAAGCATTCAGCCTTGAATATGTTCACCGAGTATTCCATAATGTTCCCCAGACAATTGGCCCGGTTCACCGGATTCACCGAAGAAGAGGTTCAGATTCTGTGTAACAGGTATGGCAGGGATTATCAGGCAGTGAGCTCTTGGTATGACGGATATGAGGTAAGTGATATCATACCACCTGATCCTGAACACGAAGAATTTCGCACTACCGGAAAATCTCCGGAGGCGATCAGATATTCGCTTTACAGTCCTTTGTCTGTTGTTGAGGCGACAACGACAGGCATTATTAAGGATTACTGGAACAAAACGGAGACCTATGAGGCTTTGGCAGAGTTCATTGATATGGATTATGATGGTTTGAAGGAAGCGGTTGCCTTTTTAATGGATGGTGGGAGGCTTCGCATAGACACCTCTACTTACCAGAATGATATGACGACTTTCCATGGGAGGGATGATGTTCTCTCGCTCCTCGTCCATTTAGGTTATCTAGGATTTGACGATAAGCGGAGCGAAGTGTTCATCCCTAACCGGGAGATCCTGGATGAGTTCAGGTCCTCCACAAAGGGGGCAGAGTGGAAGCAGGCTTTCCGGACGCTTCATCTGTCACAGGAAATTCTGAAAGCCACATGGGAGAAAGATGAGGAAACGGTTGCGGAGCTTCTGGAAGAAGCCCACAACCGTGCGGGAAATAAGGCGTACAACGATGAAGCTGCGTTGAACTATGCTGTCCAGCTTGCCTATTATGCCGCGCAGATGTATTATACGACGATACTCGAACTGGACAGCGGAAAGGGATATGTGGTAATTGCGTATTTGCCCGCACCTAAATATCCTGCTGTTCCGGCATTGGTTGTTGAGCTGAAATATAATCAGAGTGCAGATACAGCGATGTCACAGATCAGAAGACAGAAATATCCTGATAGACTCATACACTATAAGGGGAACATTTTGCTTGTGGCGATTAACTATGATAAGGAACTCCCGAATACCAGCCCTGAGTTTAAGCATCACAAATGCGTAATTGAGGAGGCATGATTATTAAGAGAATTGTTGTATTAGAAAAAGGAAATAAGAAATATATCAAGATTAAGTTGTCCATTAAGATGATGATACCGATTTATGATGTAATACATGAGAGATCTTTACTTGAAGTAAAGGTCTTTTTCTTTTATAAGAGAAAGAAGGGATAGCATACATGGATGAGATCACCAGCGGGAAGGGCGTTGTATTTGCGACCGGCATGCCTGTGTCGAACAGTATGACGGAGCTGTACACCCTGATGCGGTATCTTCAGTACGGTACGTTGCGGGAGAAGGGACTGCAGCACTTTGATTGCTGGGCATCGACCTTTGGGGAAACAACGACTGCCATTGAACTGGCTCCAGAGGGGACAGGGTACAGGGCGAGGACGAGATTTGCAAAATTCTTCAATCTCCCGGAACTTATGAATATGTTCAAGGAAGTCGCTGACATAAAGACCAGTGACCTGCTGGAACTGCCAGTCCCGAAGGCAGTTTTTGAGACTGTAGTCGTAAAACCGACTGATATCCAGAAGGAAATGATCAAGAGCCTTTCGGAAAGGGCTGCGGCTGTCCACTCCGGCAGGATCGATCCATCGGTTGACAATATGTTCAAAATTACGTCCGACGGCAGAAAGATCGGGCTCGACCAGAGGCTGATGAACCCACTCCTTCCGGATGCTTCGGAAAGCAAGTTGAACGCATGCGTGAACAATGCATTTGAGATTTGGGACCAGGGCAGTACATGAGGTGTGAACAGAAACGCAAAATTCTGCGCCAGAGGGTACGTCCCTTTTGCATGCTTGCAAATATGGTGATAATATGGTGAAATATAGATAGGAAAAAGATAAAGACATCGGTAAGAGGGAATGGCATGACATTAGAGAAGATGAAGGAACGCAAAATTGAACTGGGACTTACCAACGAGATGGTTGCCGAGCTGTCCGGTGTTCCGCTGGGTACGGTCCACAAGATTTTTGCGGGCAAAACGAAGGCTCCCCGGAGAGAAACGTTTCTTGCCCTGGAAGCGTCCTTAGTCCTGCCTGTGGTGGGGTGAGGCCGACAGATGTCAGGCAATTTGAACCGGGAAACGGCGATCAATTCTTCTCTGGTTATATGGAATCAGGAAATTCTATGGTATGCGAACCTGCCGCCGCGTATAAAGCGGGAGGCTCTGGTGAGGATGCCCATAGGACAAGGGCTTACAGAGAGGGAGTATGTGATGTGGATGATCCCAGACAGGGATCTTATACCATTGAAGATTACTATGCCCTGCCGGATGACAGGAGAGTGGAGCTGATTGACGGCTGGATTTATGACATGGTAGCTCCGAGCCGAATCCATCAAACTGTTTTAATTCAGCTCGCTGCACAGTTCGTGTCATGCTTAAAGGAACATCCGGAATGTCTGCTCCAAATTGCGCCATCGGATGTCCGTCTGGATAATGACCGGTGGACGATGGTTCAGCCTGATTTATTCATCGTGTGCAACAGCCAGGACAATGATCCGCAGAGAACAAATGGCGCACCTGATTTTATCATTGAGATTCTCTCCCCTTCCAACCGATATCACGATATGTTTCGGAAACTGAACAAATATCGTCTTGCGCATGTGAGGGAATACTGGATCATCGATCCTGAGAAACAGAGAATTACTGTATATGATTTTGAGCACGATGAGCTCCCGATGACTTATACATTTGGGGATACGGTTCCAATCGGCATATCGAAGGGAGAATGTGAGGTTGATTTTTCGGAGATTTATGATAAGGTGAAAAAGTACTTATAGTAAAGAAAGGTAACAACTCAGTACCCTCCTGTCATTCTGAGCGTAAGCGAAGAATATTCACCGGGAGAATGCGGTTAATGTATCTTTTATGTTTAAGACCTTGCCTTATGCTCAGGATGGCAAGTACGGGATTGGCAGCATGAACACTGAAGGCTGCCAGCAGAAGATAGTTCCACTGACAGTGGAACTATGCTTTTGGCATAGGTGGTAAAATGAATGGTCACAATGCAAAATGAACTGTTTCCCTTTACGGTCTTTTGCCTTGGAATCATTAATTGAAATTTTATTTTTAGAGGTGACTGTTATGGGTTATTCAACCGATGAAATCCGCCGAATGTTGAAGAAAGCCAAAAGCTACAATGATGTGAAAGATGCACATTTCATAAACGGTGATTTTGCAAAAGCTGTATCAGATCTGATTGAACGCAGGAAAAAAGAGAAAGGTGTCACGCAGGAAAAGCTCCTGCGCTCTGCCAACCTCGGACATTCTACCATTGCGAACCTGAAAAACAGTAGGAATAGGAAGAAGCCTGACCGGGACACGATTCTTGACCTGTGCCTCGCTCTGGATGCTTCCCTGGAGGAGACAAATGAACTGCTGAAGCTCTCACGTAATCAGGAATTGTATGTGCGAGACCGAAAGGACAGTATTATTTATTGGGGACTCCTGCATAAGAAAAAGGGGGATGAAATCCGCGAGGTACTTCTTGAAAACGGATTTGATTTTGAGAAGGATTAGAACTCTTGACCGGAAATCCCGGTTCGAATCGGCAAAAAAGATGAGGAAAGAATTCGCTTAAGGAGGGGGATGCCTTATATTGGGAAGCGGTGAGGGCTGGCAACTGCCTGCCGTGTTGGAACAACAATATCATATCGCTGAGTGTCTGACTCCGGGGAAGCAAATGAAAACTTTCACAGCATTTCCGGATAATTTGTGGTGTTCTGTTATCATGAAGGAAGTGAATGAAGGGGCATTTGACATATATAAACAAATAGCTGATTCGAGCGCACCTCACGTCGCTCAAATCCATGAATTCGTTCAGGCGGATGACAGGTTCTTTGTCGTCACGGAATGCATAGGCGATGAGAGCCTGGTAGAATATCTGCAAAAATGCGGGGGGAAGCTTTCGGAGGATACTGCCTTGCGTATTTGTATTCAAATCTGCGATGCTCTGAAATCAGTACACGAAAAAGGAATTATTCACAGAGATATCAAGCCGTGGCATGTTATGATAGAGGAAGAGAACGTTTCGGTCAAATCGGGTGCGGGGACACGACATGAACCGCTTAGTTCAGATGTCGGAATACAGCACAAAATACCTGATTCAGGTATTGGGATACAGCCTTCGCCACCTGGAGACAGTCCATTCATCAAGCTTATCGATTTCAGTGAATCATTTGACCTGAAGCGCGGAAAACCGGCAGATATAGTCGGCACACCCGGTTTTCAGGCACCGGAATCATTAATTATGCAGGTTTCCCCCCGCACGGATGTCTATTCGACCGGCTGCGTTCTCAACTATATGCTGACAGGCTATGAACCGGGGGTCATACGCTACCGGGGCGACAGACGGATTGAACTCATAATTGAAAAGGCACTCGACATAGATCCGGCGAATCGCTTTGCTTCAGCGGCTGAATTTGCCCGTCAGCTTGGAATAATCCTTCGCATGAGAGAAGGGGGCAGGGGCGGAGTTCTTTCTAAGATACCCGGGTTTCGCTCCCGGACATGGTGGAAGATGATGATTGCGACTGCCTTTTATCTGGCAGTGGCTGCCTGCTGGGTCTATTCTTACCGGAAACGGGCGATATATGACATGATTACTATACCGTTATTCTGGCTCATTCTTCCCGTGACCTTCTTTTTCGATTTGACCGGGCTTGTCTCGAGACTGGAAAGACGGTTACGGATGGGACCGGTGGCATCGGCAGTTTTTAGGACGGCATTTGTCATACTGTGTTTCGAGACATATATCTTAATTGCGAATTTTTTCACACTGTACGGTTGGCGTATTCAGTAAGGATTCTGTGCCAAACGGCTCAATGTCATCCAGCTACTGAGTAGTTGGATGCGATGTACGGTCGAACCGATACTTTTGTCATCCTAAACGTCAGCAAAGAATTTCTATGAAAAATCATGCAAGGCTCAAACTTGATATACATCAAAACAATAACGCCCGGGAAGGAAATGCAATCCTTTCTTGCCCACAATGGCGAGGGAAAGCCCTTTGTAGTCAAAATGATGGACGCAAAACGGGCGGTCATCTATCGCGTCCTTGCCGAAAACCCGGGTCCCTATATCGCAAATGTCTATTCTGTCGAGGAAATTCCGGATAGCGGCTTTATCAGAGAAGATAAGCCGAGTCAGCCGACGAATCTGTTCATGGCAGTCACGGAATATGCCGGAGAATGTACACTCGAAAGGTATGTTGTGCAGCACGGAGGGAAGCTTGGGGAGGCGGAGGCGCTTGGCATTTGCAAAATGCTCTGCGCAGCCCTGATAATTCCGCATGAGATTGGAATCGTGCATCGTGATATCAAGCCCGAAAACATCATGGTATGCCTGAATCTGACGAACGGGAAAGAATTTATAAAGCTTATCGACTTCGGTTCATCCAAGGTTTACGATCAAAGCAGGATTTCTGATACGACGATTGTCGGGTCTTACGGTTTTCAGGCACCGGAGTCCCTGACATCCTCCACGGACGCAAGGACGGATATCTATTCTATCGGGTGCGTACTCAGATATATGCTGACGGGAGCTGCATTGGGTCAGGGAGATGAGAGAGATAAAGTAAGGATTGGCGTTCAGGAGATCATAGATAAATGCACAAATGTCAATCCCGCTTTCCGTTATCAAAATGTTGATGAACTCATCAAAATTCTGCGGCATGAGCTGCATGAGGGAATCATCAATTCCATACCGATTATCAGAGAGATTCCCGGGTTTCGGACGCAGACACCATGGAAGATGACATTTGCTACTGTCTATTACGCATTCATGGTATTCTGGATTTGCATAGCCATTCGCGGAAACATGTTGGACAACGGTCTTTTCTGCGTGTTTTTCTGGTGCTTCCTGCCGCTTTTTATATGCGGGAATGTCGGTCACGTCTACCGGCTCGTGCCGAGGGGGATACGGGAGAACAACCAGCTGTTTCTGGTTATCCGGGTAGTGCTTGCGGTTCTCTGTTTTTTCATTCCGATTACGGTACCGTGAGGCATACACTTTTCCGGTGGAAATAGTATCTTTTTCAAGTTTTAGGCACTCAGGAACATTATCCTGCGCAAAATGGCAAAAAATTACCCTTGTCATTCTGAGCGTAAGCGAAGAAGCTTTTACATGGAGTAGCTGTTCTATTTTATGCAGGTTAGGTATGAGGCCGTCACATGGCAGCGGGACGATTGGTGATGTCGTGTGAAAATCAGAGTTCCACTGTCGGTGGAACTCTTTTTTTGGGAGATGTGGTAGGATAAGTGAAGGGATTCCCGCTTTGAATATGAAATCACAACTGCTCGTTCATTTTTTCCAGCAAATGAATGACCGCCTCGAGCTGTTCCCCACTCAGCCGGACAGACTGCTTAACGAGCCTCCTCTGATTCTCCGTCAGGCTGAAAGACTCATCTTCATCTGCGAAGAACTGGGAGAGCGTAATTCCAAATGCACCGCACATGCGCTCAAGCGACTCGATTTTCGGCGTGTAGTCGTTTTTGTACCAGGCGTTCATCGTGGAGAGGGTGAGGCCGGAGCGTTCGGCGAGCTTGTATTTGGACCATCCCTTCTGTTCGCAGAGGGAGTCGATTTTTTGGAGGATGTTGTTCATGTGGGTTTCCTTTGGATACTATTTGCATCTAACTCTGCCGCTTGCTGTTGAGCTGCCTGTCTTTTCATTTGCGTCATCTGAGTGTAAACGGCAAGTACTTCGTGTGGGAACGTTGCATTACTTTTTGGTTTATTTTAGGCTGTTTTAAGCTGTATAAAAATATGTGAAGACGTATAATGAAAATATGCGAACATGAATGCAAGGTTGTGAAAGATATATTTTTCTTGAAACATAGTATGTGTAAGCGTATAATAGAAGTGTGATAAAACGAAGTATACTTATAATTTTCGTCAACATAATATGATTGTTTTTTACCGATACTTTACTGATGCGGGAAATGGTTTATTTGTTCATGCGCAAGGCCGCACTTTTGGAGGTGTTCTAATGTTTTGTATAAAATGTGGAAAAGAACTGCCTGATAATGCAAATTTCTGCGAGTATTGTGGAAGCAGTCAAACCTTTTTAACAGATCAGGCTGCACACGTTCATAATGTGGAACAGGCTTCTGTCTGGAATGGCGCTTTGCCTGTGTCTGTGAACAAAGATACAGAAAACAAAATCAGTTCGGCTGAGAGTGAAAATTCACAGCCTTACCCTTATGATGGCAGTCGGCTTACCGTCGACAGACCGGAACCTTATGTGTATTCACAATATCCTCCATATAGTGGAAATAGAGAGAATGTGCCGGGATGGAACGCTTATGACGGAAATCCGAATATGCATTACTCTATTATGTCAAGTCCCTACCCGGGTTCATATAATGGAAACAACGTTTTCGCACCGAACCAGAGAACTACAAATCTGTACAGCAGACAGCCCTATGGACAACCTCAGAATCAGAATCATATACCTTTTTCGATTGAAGTAAGAAACACGGATGTTATCCTTTCATTGATTGGTATCTTCATCTGGTTTGTTTCATGTTTTTTGCCTTATGCATCGGCAACAGTTCTGGGAACAATGGTTTCCGCAAGTTTGATACAAGGAGGAGATGGCTGGTTTTTTATAGGGTTATCAATAGCGGTTATTGCATCTTTGTATTTTCGAAAAGACATATTTTTTTCTATTTCAGCAGGGTTAGGAGTTGCGTTAAGCCTTTTGGAGTTCTTCAATGACTTTAGTTCCTTAGATGAAGAATATGAAGAGTATTATGCATATCTTTTTCATAAAGGTCCCGGATGTTATTTGCTTCTTGCTGGCTCCATTCTGGTTGTTGCGGGTATCATCATGAGGTATTCCCGCAGGAAAAGGGAACAAACGACTACATGGTTTTCATGATTTAAGAAAAAAATGATTTTTTCATCCCGTGATGACTGTAGGAGAAGCTAATGTTTTGTATGAATTGCGGTAAGCAAATCAGGGATGGTTCTTTGTTCTGCCCTTATTGCGGACAAAGGACAACTGTTCCAACTATAATGGATTCAGATGCCGGTCAGCATGTCCGGAATCTTCCTGAGGCAGGAGGCATGCCTTTATATGAGCAAAGCGTTGAAAGGAATCAATCGCAAACAGAAAAAAAACAGTCACTGTGGAATAAATCTCGAGGTTTTCGCTGGAGGATACTGCTGGTTGTCGGTATTGCATTCGCTATCCTTGTTTTTGTGGTGGAATCATTTTCTATGCTTTCGCCGGAACAGCAGAAGGCTTTGAATCTTGTGAAAGGAATCACGGATACAAAGTATAATACAGGAGTAACGTTGGGAACAGCGGTTGAAGAATTAGTGGAAATGATGAATGAATCATTCAGGAAACACGGAATGGAGTGTGACTTGGAATGGAAAGTATATGAATATGAGGGTGAGGACGAGCTGATACCGGTGGTTATGGATATAGTACTGATGGGTGAGACCGAGTCAATTGAGTTTTGCGTAAATCCGAAAACAGAAATAGTTTTTGTGAACAGGGTCTGTGAACCTAGCGAAATTGTTTATGACCGGGCACAGGAAGGTAATCTCGATTATGCATATGAAGAGTATTTTTGCAGATATGCGCTGGATGTTCAGCAACGGGATCCAGCTGAGGTATATGCTGTGGAGTAAGGAAGCGTTTCAAAGCATTAATTCATCTACCGCAAGCTGATATATTCAAGATGATGGAGCCGAAGATGAATCGGATGAAGGAACTTGAAGAAAAACTAATTGAAGCTGAAAGTAGAGTTAAGGACAATGATATATTACGTGCTAAAGAAAGGGCAGAGCAGGAAATTTCCAATGAAAAAACAGTATTTGACGGAGCTCTTGCCATGGATGTCCTGAATCAGGATGAGTACAATGCAAGTATTGCCGTTGCAAGAAAAAAGTCTGACAAATTTTGAAGAAATCAGAAGGATTCGCTCACAGTTTGAAATGAGCCTGATCTCAAAAGAAGAGTTTAATGTGAGGATGGGATATCTGACATGATAAGTTATGTAAGACAGGGGTTTTTTGTCAGCTTACTGGCTCTTCTAGTTTCATGCGGGAAAACAGCAGGAACTTTGACGCCTCCATTAGAAAGTGTAATTCGTGATACTGGCGCGAAGCTTGCTGCGGAATCTGTTACAGGGACAGTAACGGAATCCGAGGTAGAATCCATAATCACCGAAAGTAAAGTGGAGATAACAGGTTCTTCTCGGCAGAAAGCAAATGAAAAAGATTTGTCTGCATCCTTGTCCGGTACAGTTCCCCCTGAACTGAAGAGTAGACAGGAACTGTTTTTTGCGACTGCAACGGCTACTTCCGAGCTTGTTCAGGAAAACACCTCGATTTACAACGGCGCAATATGTGCGGTCGATGGTGATGTTGTTACCTCCTGGCAGGAGGGCGAACCAGGTGACGGAATCGGTGAGACTATTACAGTCGGTTTCCAAATGCCTCAGAGAGTCGACTACCTTGAATTTAATGCCGGAAACTGGCGGGATGAGAATCAGTGGAACCGGAATTTGAAACCGAAGGGGCTGGAAATAACGGTAAATGGTACTAAGTTTGACGTGGAACTGCAAAATGTGCGCGCAAGCCAATATGTGGTGTTTAGCGAACCGATCGAGACAACGACATTTGTTATAAAGATCACGGACGTGTATGGCGGAGCCGAGGGCGAAAGCGATGTGCCGATTTCGGAGATAAGAGCGTTTGGTGAGGCAGTGGGGAAGAATGACCGGGTTATATCAGATACGCAGCCAACGCCGACGGATTCGACTGTACCTGATCAGAAGGGATCATCGTCATCACAGGGAACGGCTTCAGGATCATATTCCGGTTCACAGCGAAGGTCGTCCGGTCATTCACCGAGGCAGGAACAATGGTATTATGGAAATCAGGCGGCACAATTTGTTCTAAGATATATTGGCACCTACCTGACATCGGAGTCAGGTAAGTCAGCAGTCACAATATATGAAGAAGATGACGGGTATATGTTTGGCTATATAAATATATCCGGAGTAAACCCGAGTGATGGTTATGACATATACGACGGTGAAATAGTCGGGGATACAGTTTATCTGTATATGAAAAATTTACAAGGACAGTATATTGTTGCGACAGGAAATAGGATAACTGGAACGATAGAGTTTGGCGGGATTATATACAGGTGATATTTTGGAGGATTAATAAACAGACATGTTTGTAATGACATGTATGATGGCAATGAATCTGGTTGATTCTCGTAATGTGTAAGGGGGTGAAAGTGTGGCACTTTTATTATTAGTGTACATGGCACTTGGGTACTGGGCAGCAGGACTCACTGTTTATCGGAATTATATCATGATTGGGACTATGCATAGTATATTTATGAGGAAGCTCATCACGGGGACTTTTTTGGGATGGCTTTTGATTCCCATAGCTTTGATCAGGATAATCTTTAGAATTTAGCCTTTTGTATTCACGGAAGCGCGTAAGGAATGTTTTTGGCTTACGCCGAACGCGACTCACGAGAGAGAGTACAGGTCGGCACAGCCTCCCTCTATCCCATGAAAAAGAATCAGGAAAAGAGATGATAGTATGTCCGATAGTATTGATAAAAACAGAACCACGCAATGTTCTGATTATGGGAAAACAGAAAATAACCATAATACTCCCAAAAACAAGGCAAAGCAGATACTGATTCTGGTTGTGTTGTGCTGTTTTCCGTTGCTGTTGCTTGTCAGTTGTAGAAGCGGTAATTATCTAACATGCAGTAAATGTGGAGATGACCGCACCAGATTGTTCGTAGCAGCTTTCTCGAGCAACGACCAAGGGGACAAGTATAGAAGCATTGTATAAAAACGTGTGAAAGAGTGTAATGACAGTGTGTGTACACAAATGTAATTGACTGGGAAGCTCTCGGCGTATCGTGATAGTCATATGCCATGCAGGGATACAGAAAGCAATGAGTCAATAGTGGATTAAGAGTCACAACAGGCAGCTTTATCAATGGTTGGTAAAGCAAAAAGGAGGGATAACATGGGAATTTTTGACAGGGCACTTAACGCGTTAGGAAATGCGGGGAATAATATGTCGATGGGGGCTGCAAATACGGGCGCAAAAATGGGGACCACGGCTCAGGACAGTTCTGAGATCGTAGCATTAAAGATGCAGATTGGCACCTTAAATCAAGAACTTGATGCTACTTATTCTGTAATCGGCCGCAGATATGTCCAGTACGTCATTGAAAAGGGAGAAATGCCTGGAATTGACGTTTCGGATATGCTCAAAATGATGGAACCGAAACTGGAACGGCTGAAAGAGCTGGAAAGGAAATTGATTGAGGCTGAAAAGAGAGTAAAGGATATAGACATACTTCGGGCAAAGGAAAGAGCGGAACATGAATTCTACAATGAGAAAAATGTTCTTGACCGTGCGCTTGCGATGGATGTTCTGACTCAGGAAGAGTATAGTAAGAGGCTTGCAGTGGCGAGGAAAAAGCTGGATAATTTTGAGGAGATCAGGAGAGTCAGGTCTCAGTTAGAGATGGGTCTTATTTCAAGAGAAGAGTTCAACGCAAGGATGGGATATCTTACGAGGTGAGCAATGGCATGGGATAAGGATTTATATGTTTTGAGGTAAGGAGGCTGCCGCACATATTCGTGCGGCAGTTTTCTGCATATAAAAAAGGAAGCTTTTACCATAGTCACGTCATCAGCGAGTGCTATCTGTTATAGGTTCCACTTAAGGTAGGATTCACCTGCGATTATATAGTAGCACATAACGTCTAAATATCAAGGAGTATTTTTGATTAAAGGATGACGGGAAGCATAATTGTTATTGTACACCTCAAATGCGCCCTTATTATCATGGACGTAAGTGAAGAATTTTCCACCTTCCGTGTATGTTTACGTATGCTTTACGTTCAAGATCCTTCGCTTACGCTCAGGATGACACCCCGGTTGTCGCAAACACAGCGATAGATGTGTGGAGATGTGAACTGTACATAAGTCCGCAGGTATTATCCAAAAGCAGTTGGAATTGCATAGCTAGTATGTCTGGAAGTATAATACTGATACATGAACAAGGAGTTTTGAAGACATATTTTTGGGGGAATATTCATGTATTGTAAGTATTGCGGGAAACGACTGCCGGATGATGCCAGATTCTGCATCTACTGCGGACATGGAGTCTCTGAATCGGTGGAGGAAGGGCAGAATGTTCGCGGGGGAGATGAACCCCGGAATTATGCAGCCTTTGAGGAAACGCAGGGCGCAGGAAACTATTATCGCCCATATCCCATCGCGGTCGAAGATATGGCGGTGCCTGAAAAGAAACGGAAGAAGAACCTTCTTCCGATTGTCATTCTGGTTGCCGTGATTATGCTTCTGGGAGCGGCAGTTGTGTTTGCTTTTCACATCAAAAACCGGGAGACTGGAGAACAGGAAAACAAGAATGGAAAGACGCAGTCGGAATCCTCTAATACAGATGAAAGCCGAATTGAAAACAAGGATGCTAAGGGTTCCGGAGACGCAAATGATGCCAAAGGCTCTCAGGCATCAGCACCGGGTAAACTGACTGCCATAGTTACCAGTGCCGTACCCGATGAGCTTGCAGGCAGAACAGAACTGTATTTTGCGACCGCCGCCGCATCATCAGAACTTGTTCAGGCGAATACCTCGATATATAACGGAGCTGTATGCGCTGTTGATGGAGATGCTGTCACGTCATGGCAGGAGGGTGCGCCTGGAAACGGGGTCGGTGAGACTCTCACGATTGGTTTCTTAGAACCTCAGTGCGTGGATTACCTGGAGTTCAATGCCGGTAACTGGCGCGACGAGAATCAGTGGAATCGGAATTTGAAGCCGAAGGGGCTGGAAATAACGGTGAACGGGGAAAGATATGAAGTGGAGCTTCAGAACGTTCGTGCGAGCCAGTATGTGGTCTTTAGCGAACCGGTGGAGACAGCGGCATTTGTCATTCGGATCACAGATGTGTATCCCGGTGCTGAAGGCGAGAGCGACGTGCCGATTTCAGAAGTGAGGGCGTTTGGAGAGGCACTGGGGAAAAATGAGAGGACTATATCGGATACTCAGCCCAAAGTGGCAAATAGCAGCGCGGATGGTAATACCTCTGCTGACACAGGAAAAAACAATGAGGGGAATGCTTCTTCAAGTGCAAGTGCCGGTGTAAACGGAAATGTATCTGCAAATGCAGGCATATCGAACGGTGGTTCAGTGCGGTACAATGAAGCGGGAAATCCGGACTGGTTTGAAACGAGGTATTTCTGGAAACAGTCTGATGGGGATTGCGTGTGCAGAGTTTCCGGTAACTCGGGCAAGGATTTGACTTTTGAGTTCAGTGACGGAGTAGTACTGTCCGAGAAGTACTGCGCATATGAAATTCAGGCAGATGGAACTGTTCTGTATTCATATAAGAAGGGATGGACTGTGAAATATGATCCTGCTTCTGACACATTGTTCCCTGTCTGCGATTTTAATCCTGTGCAAGCTGAATGCGAAGGGGCTTATTTTCCTATCTCGCAGGACGAGTTTGAGAGGAATTTGCCCGGCGGGACCATGGGCGCGAATGACGGCGATTATTCAAAGGAAAACTGGATGAGGTCGCAGACAGCCACGAGAATGATCATCAAACACCTCGATAACTATGGTTCTCTTTCTTTTATTTCCGATTCGGGGAAGTCGGCGATAACATTTGACGAAGACAAGGAAGGGAGCGACAGCACAGACATGTTCTATACGAATATCAGCGGCGTGACGCCGGATGATATGTGGGGGATTATGGACGGTGGAGTTGCAGGCAATATCGCCACGCTGCAGGTCCGCAACGCGCAGGGGCAAAGGGCAAAGGTTGTCGCTGACTTTGAGAGCGGGACGGTTGATTTTGCGGGGGTGATTTACAGAAATACGGCGACGAGATACTATCCATGATGAGAGGGACAGTTAGTAACTGTCCCCTTTATGTTATTCACAGAGCCGCGTAAGGAGTATTTCCGGCTTACGTCGGAACGCGGCTCGCGAGAAGGGGTAGAGGTCGGCGCAGCCTCCCTCTACCCTATTATTCACAGTCGCCGCTGTCGGATTTTCGCGAATACACGATGATTAAGCCCGGGCAATTCGGGGAATACATAGGCTTTACGGAAAAGGAAGTCAGGAATCTCTGCGGCGAGGCTGGGATTAGTTTTGAGTCTATGAAAAAGTGGTACGATGGATACGAATGTTTCTGTTCACACTCCCGCGCGACGGGGGATACGAAAAGCTGAGATCCATATGTAGAATAACCCTTTGTGGTTACTGTTCACACTTCCGCACAAAATCGCCTGTTTTTGCGGCAATTGGGGTGTCATCCTGAGCGTAAGCGAAGGATCTTTTACATAAAGCCGCTGCAGATGGTAAAAGATCCTTCGCTGCGCTCAGGATGACAAGGGCAGTACATGAGGTGTGAACAGTAACATCCCATTTATATGATCTGAAATTTTCAGAAACTGATTGTAATAAAACCTGCTTTTTGCTACTATAAACTTGAGGAGATACTTATGTACAGGAAAGAAGAGAACAAGGCGATAGGACTTAATGCCCAGATAGTCGAAGAGTTGAACAAGGCAATTGATGACATGACCTTGTTCGATGACGACCTAATGAGCAGGGTTTTGACGGGAATAAGAAGGCAACGGAACTGTTGCTCAGAATTATTCTTGAAAGAGATGACATTAAGGTTCTTCGGGTTAAGGGACAGGTAGATATGAGGAGTCCGTATGTGGCAGGAAGAAGCATACGACTTGATATCCATGCCATCCTTGGTGACG
>ODAI010106663.1_pt1 | contig 14924 bp, 15 predicted proteins | sample 1539321 | NCBI WGS metagenome assembly ODAI01 (sample SAMN02144231, study PRJEB22623) | gut metagenome | biome: sheep rumen | host: Ovis aries | place: New Zealand
ACAACTTGTAACGAAGTAGAAAGACAAGTTTTTGAAACAGAAATCGATATGGGTACAGTACATCCAGCAGCATTAGAACCTTACAGAGTAAGACTTTTCGTAGAAGATGAAATAGTTAAAGATGCTGAGATTACTGTAGGTTTAAACCATAGAGGTATTGAAAGAATCATGGAAGGATTACCTGTAGAAAAAGCAAATGCATTAACAGAAAAAGTATGTGGTATCTGTTCAAACGGACACATCTTCAACTCATGTCGTGCTGGAGAAGGTGCTCTTGGTATAGAAATACCTGAAAGAGCAAGATATTTAAGAGTATTAGCACAAGAACTCGAAAGACTTCACAGTCACATGCTTTACTTAGGACACGGTTCTGAAGTATTAAACCATGAAACATTTGCTATGAGAATATTCTACATCAGGGAATCCGTAATGGAATTATTATACATGATGGGTGGAAACAGAGTACAATATGGTATATCTGTACTTGGTGGAGTAAGACCTAGAGCTGACTTAAACTTAAAAGAACAGCAAAGAATTCTTGATGTAATGGATTACATTGATGATAAAGTTGCAGCATTTGCAGAAAGGTTTGTATCTGACCCTATGGTAATGCACCGTATTGTTGGTACAGGTCAATTATCACAAAAACAAGCACTTGACTTACATGTAACAGGACCAACATTAAGAGCAACAGGTTATGAGTATGATTACAGAACAAAAATGCCTGAATATGAAGGTATTGAGTTTGATGTAATTACTCAAGATGGTGGAGACGTAGCTGCTAACATTTTAATGAGAGCTACTGAAATCTTTGAAGCTACTAAAATTATCAGACAAGTTATCAGAGATTTACCTAAAGGACCTATTGTAAACAGAGATTGGGAAATGGTTGATTCACCAGTATATAAAAGTTACATAGAAGTACCTCGTGGAGTATGTTACCATTCATATGGTTTAGAAGATGGAAAAGTAAGACACAGTATTATAAGAACACCATCAATGTCTAACATTGGTGCTATGCAAGAATCATGTATTGGTCACCCAGTACAGGATGCACAACTTGCAATTGTATCTTGTGATCCATGTTTCACTTGTACTGATAGAGCTATACAAATAATTAAATTATAGGAGATCAGACAATGGATTTATTAACATCAATCATTTATGTAGTAGTTACTTTCATAATTGCTGGTTTCGTAGCTTTATGGTTACCTGGTATTGAAAAGAAATCTGAAGCTAGGGTACAACAAAGGATTGGACCTCAACTCACAAGTCCTGGTATATACACTACATTAAAGTTCTTTTATAAAAAAGCTTTAAAACCATCAGCAGTTATGCCAAGAGTATACAATGCATTACCTATTGTAACTTTGATTGTAGTAGCAGCATTATTCTTAATATTAATGCCTCCTGTAATGGTAGCATGGGGTCCATTTGCTAGTATAGTAGCAGTTGTAGGTTTATTAAAAGTGGAAGAAGTATTATACTTATTCATGAGTTCATTTTCACAATCACTCATGTCTAAAACTATGCCTTTCCCTGACCAAGCAAAAGGTGGAAAACATAGAGATGCTAAACAATCATTCTTAGAAACAATAAGTGCAAATAGGTCATTAAGACTTATTTCATTTGGTAGTTTACCATTCTACATAGCATTATTTATACCTGTAATAATGGCAAGAAGCATAGACTTAGTTGAAATTGTTAGATTCCAACAAGTTAATGGTGCTTTCTTATTCACTTTACCAGGTATCATTGGTTCAATAGTATTCTTCATTGGATTCTTAATTATATTAAACTCAAATCCTTTCGCATACATGGAAGGTCATTCTGATGTAATTCAAGGTCCTATCATGGAATACATGTCCAAATCAAGAGCAGTTTATACAATGGCACACGCATCCTTAATTTTTGTTGGATCATGTCTTTATTCAACATTATTCTTAGGTATGCCTCCATTCTTTGCTTTAACACCTGTGTTGAATATATCAATAATAATACCTATTATTTGTTCAATTATCATCACAATGGCAATTGCTGTAACTAGTGCATTTGCACCATTATTCACTAACCGTGAATTTTATCCAACAGTTATTGCAACCGGTATGATAGCAGTTGTAGGAGTTATAACTGCTGTTTTAACAACTGTATTATTATAAGGTGATTAGTATGAAAATTGTATTACGTGAACATCATATAATAGGTTTAGGTGGATACATTGTAGAACTTAGGACTACTTTCAGAAATTTAATTGTAGTAAATCATACTGATGAACCAATTAAATTAGAAGTTCCTGTTCTTAACGATGATTGGATTGAAGAACATGAAGCATTAGGTTTAGAAGTTATCCCTGTTATGGATGATTCTGACTATTTAGTTCTCTTCCAAATGGCTAAACATAAATTAGATGAAGAAAGAAAAGCTTTAGAAGGTAACTAATTACCTTCTAATATTTTTTTTAAACTATTTTTTATTGTATTTATTTTATTTTGTATCATATTTTTTGGTATACCAAAACTTTATATACTATGAAAAACTTAGGTATACCTAACTAGTAATAACTAGTTTCGGTTATTATAATTATTATAAAACGAGCCTATAAATTGTTAATTTTACTTTTTTCAAAGGTTTAAAGCGCTAAAAAATTTATATTATTCTAAGGAGGGACGATATTGGTAAAAACTGTCGATGACTTAAGACCAGGAGAATCTGGAATTGTTAAAACACATAAAGTTAAAGGAACTCTCGGTAAACATCTCAGAGAGATGGGATTAATAAGTGGTATTCCTGTAAAATTAGAAAGAAAAGCACCACTAGGATATCCTGTCGAAATTAGAATTCAAGGTTTTTCATTAGCTTTAAGAAAAGAAGAAGCTCAATCAATTGAATTAGAATAATTCTAATCGATTGTAATTTTTTTTACTGTTTATAAATTAATATATTTAAATTTCATTTATTGATTTATATTCACATATAAGATAGTTTAGGTTTACCTAAATGTATAATGAATTCGAGGTATTATATGGATAAATTAAAATTTTTACTGGCGGGTAACCCAAATGTAGGTAAAAGTACAGTATTCAACCAGTTAACTGGTATGAAACAACACGTGGGAAACTGGCCTGGTAAAACTGTAGAATTAAAATCAGGTAGTTTTACTTTCGAAAACTATGATATCGAAGTAATAGATTTACCTGGAAATTATAGTTTAACCCCTTACTCCGTAGAAGAACAAGTTTCAAGGGATGCAATCATTCATGAATCAAATGATGCAGTAATAAATGTAATCGATGCAGAAAACATACAAAGAAACTTGTACTTAACATTACAAATAATGGAAACTGGAGCAAACACAGTCCTAGCAGTAAATATGCTAAACTATGCAGAAGAAGCAGGATTCAAAATCGATCTTAAAAAATTAGAAAAAGCTCTAGGAATTCCAGTAGTGGAAGTAGATGCAAGAGAAGGTACTGGGTTAGATAACTTAGTAAAAGCAGCAATAAAAGCATCTAAAAATCCATCAGACAATTCACAAAATTTAACATATGGATTTGAATTAGATGAACAAATAAAACAAGTAATGGAATTATTCCCACACTTAAAAGTAGGATCTGCACCAGACAGTTGGACAGCAGTGAAACTTTTAGAAGGTGATGATGAAGTACTTGATTTAGCAGAAAATTCATCAGACAAACAAAATTTACGCAAAGTAACAGAAATAAGAAAACAACTAGAAGACAAATTTGATGACAACGTTGACGATGCATTCATAGATGCAAGATATGCAGAAATCAACAACATAATGAAAGATTCAGTTAAAAAACCAACAGACGATAAAGAATCTATAACTGATAAAATAGACAAAATAGTAACAAACAAATTCTTAGGACTTCCAATATTTTTCATTGTAATATTCTTAATATTCCATATCACATACACAATTGGAGCACCATTCCAAGACTTAATAGATCAAGGATGGGGAATGTTAAGTGAATACTTATTCCAAATATTCGGTGAAGGACTAGTATCATCATTACTCATAGATGCAGTAATTGGTGGAGTAGGTGGAGTACTAACATTCGTACCAATTATTTTCATACTGTTCTTCTTACTTAGTCTTATAGAAGACATAGGTTACTTAGCAAGAGCAGCATTTGTAATTGACAGAGCAATGCACAAAGTAATGGGATTATCTGGAAAAGCATTTATTCCAATGATATTAGGATTTGGATGTGGAGTAACTGCTATCATGTCAACAAGAACTTTATCAAATGAAAGTGACAGAATATCCACAATGTTAGCAATACCATTCATATCATGTAGTGCAAGAGTGCCAATATATGCATTATTCACAGCAGCATTCTTCTCTGATCCATTCCAACAAACAGTTGTAACATTTGGACTTTACATATTAGGTATGATTGTAGCAGTTATAGTAGCTAAAGTACTTAAAAGTTCAGTATTCTCAGAAGAATCAGCACCATTTATCATGGAACTTCCACCATACAGAATACCTACACTAAAAAGTGCAGTATTACACATGTGGGAAAGAGGATTCTTATTCATTAAAAAAGCAGGTACAATTATATTAGGTACATCAGTACTTGTATGGATATTAGCAAACTTACCACCTGGTGTAGAATACGGTTCAGCAAACAGTATAATAGGTATGTTTGGTAGTGTAATAGCACCAATATTCGGTCCATTAGGATTCGGATTCTGGCAAGCTGCAGTAGCTTTAGTATTCGGATTAATGGCTAAAGAAATTGTAGTATCAACATTCGGTACATTATTCTCACTTGCAGAAGATGATGAACAAGGAATTTCTGGTGTACTCTCTCAGATGTTCACACCATTATCAGCTATATCATTCATGGTATTCACTTTATTATACCCTGCATGTTTCGCTGCAATCGGTGCTATCAAGGAAGAATCCAACTCTTGGAAATGGACATTAGCATCAATAGGTATATGTCTGGTAATAGCATATGTGCTTTCCCTCATTGTTTTCCAAGGTGGATTATTACTCGGATATAAATAGAAAAATAGTATAATCCTTTATACTATTACATTTTTTTTTAATTAATTTATTGGGAGGTGTTTTGTTATGATTATTGGAGTTAATACTAAAAAATATCCTAATAAAAATAAGAAATAAATGGAGGATTTAATATGATACAATGTATGTTATGTGGTAACAAGTTTGATGAAAAAACTGTTGGACCATGTGACTTTAAGTGTGGCTTTGGGGATTGTCATGGAAGTAATGTGTTATGTCCTAATTGTGGACATGATGTTCCAGTTCCTAAAGAGTTACGTCAACAAGAATTTGATGAAGAATCATTCTTAAAAAAACTTAAAGAAATGTTTAAAAAATAATAGATTAAGAGGAAAAACATGATATCATGCAGATTATGTGGACATGAATTTGATGAATCAAAAGAAGAATTATTGGACTGCACATGTGGTTGTGGTGGCGATAAAGTTTTATGTCCTAATTGTGGCTATGAAGTTAGACTTCCAAATAGCAATATTCCTAGAAAAGTCAAAAAACAAGAAGAAATGGGCTTTTTTGGAAAAGTTATGAAAATTTTTCGTATGGATAGTTACTAAAACTATTATTCAAAATTTTTACTATTTTTAAAACTATTTTTATTATTAATCTTTAATTTAATTCTACTTTTGTAATTGAGAGATAATTTATTTCTGTTTCTATTAATTTATTGAAAAATTAAATTTTAAAATATAAAAAAAAGAATGTCAAGTTAGTATTGTGGGATGTGCAAAGGATATTGTCATTCAAGATTCATCAAATGGTGAATATTTTTTCCTTATTTGTTTTGAATATATATTTAGGGGTCTTTTAATATTTTATTTACTATCTCAAGTAACAATACCCTTTATTAATTTTAATGTTTTTTGTGGTTTTTTTTTCCACAATAATTATTTTCATTAAGGTAGTATATAAAGATTACTTTATTTTTTTTAAAACATTTTTTATTTTTGTTTTTAATTAATATACTTTTCCATATATAAAATATTATAAGTATTTTCTAACAATATATAAAATAATTACTACTAATATATGATTTAAATCTTTAATAGTTGGGATAAAATGGCAAATGCAATTAACATAAAATCTATAGACAAACCTGGTGTTTTAAGAAAAGTCACAGATTTTTTAGCACAAAAAAATATAAATATTGTTTATACTCATATGTATGGGGATACTACAGGTAATGCTCATATTTACATGGAATTTGATGAAGTAGGATCATTGGGTGATGTTATAAATGAGATAAATAAATTTCCAGAAATAATAGGTATTGATCAGTCTCCATCAATGGATCAGGTATGGGGTAAACGTATTATTATAATAGGTGGTGGTGCTCAAGTTTCACAAGTAGCATTGGGTGCTATAACAGAAGCTGATCGTCATAACATTAGGGGTGAACGTATAAGTGTTGATACAATACCTCTTGCTGGAGAACAAAAATTAGCTGAAGCTGTACGGGCTGTTGGTGGCTTATCTAGAGTGGGTGTGTTGGTTTTAGCTGGTTCATTGATGGGTGGTTCTATTGTGGATGCCATTGATGAGATTAAGGATAATTATGGTGTAAAGGTAATAAGTTTGAATATGGTGGGTTCAGTTAGGGATCATGCTGATTTGGTTGTTACTGATCCTGTTCAGGCAGGTGTAATGGCAGTAATGACCGTTGCCAGTACTGCTAAATTTGATATTGATAGAGTTAATGAAACTTTATGATTTTTTTATTTCTTTTCTAAGGGGTTTTCATATAATTTGATGTATTCATTTATTGATTCTCTGGTTGTTCCCACAATTAGGTTATATGTTTTTGTATTGTCTTTATGGGTAACTTCTTCGCATACACCAGATGCAATTACTTCTTCATTATTTTTAACAATACCTGTGTAAGTATGAGTATATGATACTATCTTGTCAATATTTACTATTGGTCCATCTAAAATCTCAACATTTGATACATAATAGGTAGATGGTGTATCATATGATTCATAATCATCAACTATTTTACATTTTATTCTTATTTTTCCCAAAGGCTTAAAATTTACTTCATCCATTTCTGATATTTCCTCAGGATTTTTAGTGAATAAAATATCAAATAAAGTACCCCTAATCAAACCTCTATTATTCTTTCTAGATTCATACCATATGAATTCATCTAAACTCATAGAATCGTCCTTAATACGTTTACAGTATACCTGCTTCCAATAATCACCATGTATCTTATCAAGCACACTATATTCATCTTCTTTTAATTCTGAGTATAATCTAATAGCTTTAACATGATTTTCTTTACCAAAAACAATAAAATCAATATCAGAAGAAGTATTATTTTCTAATCCAAGTAATGTTGAACCAGTCACACCCATATCATCATAACTGATATTGCATTTTTCATGAAATGTGGAAGAAAGTAATCTAATCTTAGAAAAAAGCTCATTATTGTCATCAGATTGCACAATTTCTTTTAATTTTTCTATGGGACTTAATATTTCAACAACATCCTCTTTTAAAACACCCATCATTTTTTTATCTTCCACATTCCAATCAAACAAGTATTCCGGATGATTCTCTTTAATAAAATTATATGCTTCATCACTTCCCACCTTCTTATAATTCACACCATCTAAACAACGTTCACCCTGCATATCTGGAATGTATCCTAAAAATGCAATATAATGGCTTGTAGGATGATAATAACTATTTACTGCAAAAAATAAATTATCCTTAGTTTTTATAAAAAATCTTGGTCTAACAGTCATATTCTAAAAATCCCCTCATTTGTATATTATATCATTTAGTTTTTGATTAATATTAATTCATTAGAATTATAACATCCTAATTATATAAGTATAATTAGAGTGATAAAATGCAGTACTTAAAATGGAATGATGGAAACGAATATGATGGTAGTCAAATAAACCCTTCATGGGCTTTTCAGGAATTTAAAGTCAAAGATTCAACAATAGTATCCTGGATAGGGCCAATGAATATCCTTGGAGATAACCTAATAGACTATGAGGATGTTGGTTTAGATATCAAAGGGGATTTAATGTTAAACTTCATAGTAGAACATTTCGATGAACAACCAGGAAACCTTAAACTAGCTTATCATAGACAAAGAATATTAGTAATGATTACACGAGACAAATTACTGGATTATGGAATAAAAACCACACAAGATGGTGATGACATATTTATTGATAACAAAAAACTTTCTGTTTCAATAGCTACTGCATCAATTAGCAGTATGAAAATGCATTTTGCCTTAAACATCACCGTAGAAGGCACTCCTAGTGATGTTCAAACATCAGCATTAGAAGATAATGGATTAACTATAGACGATGTTCATAAATTACAAGATGAAATAGCAGAATCATATATGGAAATGATTGAAACAATAGATAAAGATATTACCAAAACAAAAGTATTTTAGGGGAAATTATTATGAAAGTTAATTTAGATGGAATTCATGCAAATTTAAGATTTTCAGCAGCACATATGGTGATAGGACATGAATCATGTGGAAAAATTCATGGACATAGTTATATTGTTGATGTGGAAGTAGATGGGGAAAGAAGTGGAAAATTTGGTTTTGTAATAGATTTTAAAATATTGAAAAATATTACTAGAAAAATATGTAAAACCTTGGATCATAGGGTGTTAATTCCTGTTGATAGTCCTGACTTAGAAATTACTTCCGATGATGATAAATCAGTTGAATTCACAGTACTTGGATGTTTAGAGTATAAACTTCCTAAAGAGGATGTTGTTTTGCTTCCTATACCTTCTACTACTGCTGAATCATTGTCAGTATATATTGCAGAAAAAATAGTTGAAGAAATAGGTGATGAGGATACTTTAAATTACATTGACTTACGTGTTAATGAAGGTATTGGTCAGGGAGCATCTTACCGTCATTATATTAAAAAAGAATAATGTGGGGTAATTTAAATTAACTCTAAAATTATTGAAATATTCTCTAGTATACAGGGTGAAGGTTTGCTGATAGGGAAACGTCAAATTTTCGTACGATTTGCTGGATGTAATATTGATTGTAAGTACTGTGATACACAAAATAGTAAAAGTGTTGAGAATGGTGAGTATTATACTTTTGATCAGTTAAATAATAGGATTCAGTCTATCATGACTCCTGATTTTGATTCATTGGAGATTACTGGTGGAGAACCTTTGCTTCATAGTGATTATATTAAAAATTTTCTATCAGAATATAATTATAAGGCAATGCTTGAAACTAATGCTACTCTTCCTGAAAATTTAAGGGATTTGGCTGATGTTATTGATATTGTTTCTATGGATATAAAACTACCTGAACATTTCCTGAATGAAGATGAATGGTCTGATGTATATGAAAAAGAACTGCAATCTATAGAAATAATGGAAGACAATAATATTAAATATTATATTAAAATAGTTGTTTCTCAAACAACCTCTACAAAAATTATTGAAGACATAATCAAGGATTTGCTTCCAAGAGTAAATAGTGATGTGGAGATAATTCTTCAACCAGTAAGTCCAATTTCCTCCTGGAAAAGTAAAAAAAATTTATTCACTCTCTCAGAAATAATAGGAAAAAACTTTAAAGTATCCATAATTCCTCAAATTCATAAATATATGGAAATAGAATAACGAAATAAATTTTCATATACTCTTTTTTTTTAAATTTATCAAAAAATAGAACAAAACAAGTAAAAACATAGTCAAAATAAGACTATCCATTATCAAATAACATTATGTAATTTAATTTATTTAAATTTTTATAATTCAATTCAAATATTCACCTATATAATTCTAAAAACAATAGTTAATAAAACAAACATTTAATAATATTACCAAAATACTTTATTAAAAGCAAGAATTACTATATAATAAACAACATAATAATAATTATGTTACTATAACATTTTAAACTCGGAGTAGTGATAAACATGGAATTAGAAATGCAAAACAATTTTAGCATTAAAGATGCTGTAACTTATGATGTTATAACAGCAACAAGCGATACAGTAATATCTGACATAGCAGATATAATGACTAAAAACGATATCAGTTCCGTGGTTATAGAAGATGAAAAAGTAGAGGGAATAGTTACAACCAACAGTATTATTTCAAAGGTTGTATCTAAAAATATTTCTCCACAGGACATAACTGCTGGAATGGTAATGGACAAATACGTGGGAACAGACATAGAAGCATCATTATACGAAGCTTCCTCATTAATGACTAAAAACAACTGTAAAGTATTATTGGTCTTTGATAAAGAAGAATTCAAAGGAATAATAACATTAACAGATATAGTTCGCGTATCACCAGAACTCATAGAAATATTTATTGAACAAAAAAATATTGACGATAAAAATTTCCACGATAATTCAAACTATTCAACAGATTACGATGAAAACCTTGATGAAGGAGTTTGTGAAAACTGTGGAGTATACGGTCAATTAGAAGAAATTGATGGAAAATTCATCTGCTCTGATTGTATGGATGACTCGGACGATTAAAAATATAAAAATAAATAAACAAATTTCAATTATAAAAAAATAACCACAAAAAAGGAGATAACCGAAAATGAAAAACAAATTAATCAAAAAATTAAAAAAATACGACAACCTAAACTTACAAACCAAAAAAGCAGAAAACGATGGAGACATAATGAAAATAGCATTCAAAGATGTCGTAACTGCTTCACAAAGCGCAACCATAATTGAAATAGCAAATCTTATGAGTCAAAAAGATATAAGAAGAGTTCCAATAACAGATCCAGGAACTGGAAAATTATTAGGAATAGTAACCACAATGGACATCCTAGACTTTTTTGGAGGCGGAAAAAAATACAACTTAATCACAGAAAAACATAAAGGAAACTTCCTATCAGCAATAAACGCACCAATTAAAGAAATAATGACAACTGGTGTAAAAACCATGACAAACAAAGACACAATAATTGATGCAGCAACACTAATGCTAGAAGAAGATATTGGTGGTTTCCCAATTATAAACAGTGAAGAAGAAATAGTTGGAATGGTTACAGAAGGAGATGTAGTGGAAATATTAAAAGACTTAATCACATCAGTAGAAGTACAAGATGTAATGGCCACAAACCTCATAACAACAACTCCAGGAACAAAAATAGAAGCAATAACCAAAATAATGGTAAGAAACTCAATCAGAAGAATACCAATCGTAGGAGAAGATGTGAAATCAACCTCAAAAGAAGAAAAATTACTAGGATTCGTAACAGCATCAGACATACTTAAATATATAGGCGAACACAAATTATTCTCCAAATTATTCTCAAATGAAGGTGATGATGTAGTTAACGTACCTATAGAAGAACTAATGGTCAAAGATGTTATCAGCGTATCAAAATATGATAAACTAGAAGACGTAGCAGACAAAATGTTTAAAGACAATATAAGAGGTTTAACAGTTCTAGATGAAGAAACAGGAAAATTAGTAGGTATAATCACAATAAGAGATTTACTAAAAGCAATGGTATAAAATTGAAATAATAATAGGATATGATTTAATTCTTAAATAAGAAATAATATTTATATCTAGAACTGCATACAATTAATTATATTGTTTAAAAAAATAATGGAGTTGAATAAAATGACAATAGATAAAGTAATGGCTAAAGATATTATCACAGTACGTAAAGATCAAACTATAAGTGATGCTTTAAAACTGATGAGTAAACATAAAATTTCAAGATTACCAGTCATATCTCCAAAAACAGACGAACTTGTAGGGATAATAACAGAAAAAGACATGGCAACAAAAATTGCATCCGCAAAATACGAAGAAGTTCCACTTTCACACATGAGAATTTCAACAATCATGACGGATAAAGTAATAACTGCAAATGTTGAAGAATCCAAAGTACAAGTTCTTAAAAAAATGGTTGAAAATCACATTGGTGGAATACCAATATTAGATGGTGACAAAATAGTTGGTATGGTAACAAAAACAGACTTCCTAAAAGAAGCAGATACAGATGCATACACAGACACACCAATAAAAGAAGTAATGACAAAAAGAGTAATTACAATCAACCCAGATGAAAGATTAGTTCATGCAAGAAGATTAATGATAGATAACGATATTGCAAGACTAGTAGTCATAAATAATGGAGTAATCATCGGAATATTCACAGCAAAAGACATGGCCAAAACAGTAATCGACTTCAAAAAACGAGTACCCGAAAAATACCAACACTCACAAATAAGAAACTTATTCATCCAAGAAGTAATGTCACAAAGTATTGAAACAACCACAAAAGATGCTTCTATAGCAGAAGTAGCACAAATAATGATAGAAAAAGAATTTAGTGGAATGCCAGTATCTGATGACAAAAACAAAGTACAAGGTATAGTTTCAAAAACAGACATACTAAAATACATATATGACTACAACAGAAAAAGAGGAAACTACTAAATAATGTTCCTCTCTTTTCAACATCTTTTTTTTTCATAATAGAGTATTGGACAAAACTTTTAAATCTCTTTTTTTATTAAAATTTCATTAATTTTGTCTTATTTTTTAATATTATTTATTTTAATTAGTTTTTTTTATAGTATAGAAAAAATTTTTTAAATTTTTCTTATTTTTAATCAGTTATTTTTTGTATTTAACATAATTTTTATATATTATTTTTAATATAATTTATTATAATTAATTAAAATTAAATATTACTTATTAGTTATAAGTTATAAGTAATTTAGAGAATATTTTAATTGTTATAATAAATATGATGAATTATTTATTATTTGTTTATATTATTGAATTGTTATTGGTGATATTTTATGAATTCTAAGTTGTTTACAGAACGTGCAAAGTTTTTACGTGAGAGTGGTTTGATTAATCGTGTTTTGGATGATGATTTGTTGTTTTTTGTTATGTTTTTTGTTGAGAATTATTGTCAGGATATTTGTGGTTATTTTGAGCAAAAAGGCACTGGACGTCCTCGTTATCCTATTAAGAACATGATAGGTTTGCTTTTGTATTCTTATTGTAATAAAGTGTTTTCACCGAAGGATATAGAAAGTAATGCAAATACCAATATCCCATATATGGTTTTGATGGAGGGTTTAACACCTTCTAGTCGTAGTATTAGCAGGTATCGTTATGTTTTAGGTTGTTATTATAAGTCTATTCTTTCTAAAACGTTACAGTTGGCTGTTGATTTAGGTTTAACAGATTTTGATCATGTGGCAATTGATGGAACTATAATTAAAGCTTATAACAGTTCATTTAATGTTATACGTAAATCAGATGTTAATCGTTTGATTAAAATACTAGAAAATGATAATTATGATGAAAAAATAATAAAAAAGTTACGTAGACCGGCATATAATTTGTTAATGGATGATATGAAGTTAAAAGAAAAAATTGATTTCCTATATCATTTGAAAGAAGAATTAAAAACTAGTGGACAAAAAACTGTGGCCTTGTATGATAGTGAAGCTCGTTGGATGTTAAACAAAAAAGGAAAAGAAGAAATATCCTACAATCTTCAAACAGCCGTAGACTACACAAGCAAACTAATACTAGCAATACACGTATCTAATCATCCTACAGACCATTATCAACTACCACCAACACTAACCAAAGCAATACAAAACAGTCCAATACCATTAAACAAAATAAGTGCAGACACAGGATACCACAACGAAGTAAGCAGCAATATACTACAAGAATATGAATTAGACGGCTACATAGTCAACAGAAAACAAACACGAGAACACAAAAAGAAATACAACCCCAATCCATTCCATAAAGACAATATGATTGAAATAGAAGGAACTAACTCATTCTTATGCTTCAACAACGAACTACTAACATTTAAATATCAATATATAGTAGAAAATGAAAATAAAAAGAAAAAAGACGACCCCTATGAAATAAAAAGCATATATAATAATCCAGAAGCTTGCTACATCTGTCCATACAAGAAACTATGCTTTTCAGACACCCATACACACAGACAAATAACAGAATACGGATCAGAGTATACACAACAAATGAAATACAAACTCGAAACAATAGAAGGAAAAGAAGAATACAAAAAAAGATCTAAAACAGTAGAAGCACCATTCGGAACACTAAAACAACAATACCACATCAACAAACTACCATTCACCAAAAAACAAAACATAGAAAATATAATAAACTTATACAGCATAACCTACAACATAAAACGAATAATAAACATAATAACACTAGAACTAGACGAAAAAGAAGCATACCAAACATTTAAAAAAGAAAAAATAAAACAATACAAAACATGAAAAAAGTAAATAAAAATTAAACACATCACCACCATCAACCACATTTTCTTTTACAATATATAATAAAAAACATGAAAATATAACAATGTTAAGATATTTAACGAAAAAACTATAAAAAACAATAAAATATAATTTAAAAAGATGATAAAAATCCATAAAATCAGAAAAAAAACAAGAATAGTAACTAATAAAAATAGCTTAAAACAACAAAACAAGTAAAATTAATGATTTTAAAGAGAAAATACGACAATAAAAAGTTTTGTCATATACTCTTAAAGTGGTGGTGAGGTGTTAGAATACTTTATTATTCTAACTGTCTTCTAATGTTCCATCCAAGTAACTTTCGTATCCTTTGAAGTCTAGTAGTCCGTGTCCTGAGAAGTTTACTACTATTGTTTTTTCTTCTCCTGTTTGTTTGCATTTTCTTGCTTCGTCGATTGCTACTTTTATTGCGTGACATGTTTCTGGTGCTGGTACTATTCCTTCTGTTTGTGCGAATAGTTTTCCTGCTGCGAATACTTCTGTTTGTTTTACTGTTCTTGGTGTTATGTATCCTTCTTTTCTTA
>ODAI012844092.1_pt1 | contig 14923 bp, 10 predicted proteins | sample 1539321 | NCBI WGS metagenome assembly ODAI01 (sample SAMN02144231, study PRJEB22623) | gut metagenome | biome: sheep rumen | host: Ovis aries | place: New Zealand
CCCAAAGCGATTGAAATGCTCGACAAAGCCTTTAACCAAGGTTTCAGCGACTTCGGCAAAATGAAGTACGAGCGCGAGTTGAGAGACATCAGCACCACACAAGAATATGCGGCCCTGCTGAAAAAATGGGATGTGGCCGACGCAAAACAAAGCCGCAAACCTGCGGCCACCAAGGCCGACACCACCAAGAACGACCTGCCGGTTATACCGTGCACCGTCGACGGTATGATGCTGACCTTCACCACCAGCAACGACACAGCGAAAATCTTCACCATATCGGTGATGGACGTGCAAATGCTGCTGAAATACGGCTATATGCAGAAAAACGATGTTGTGTCGCAACGCGACAAAGAGAAACTCGACATAATGGGTATAGAACCAGGCACCGAGGTTGTGCTACGTACCTTCAAATGGGGCAACAAAACCCTGAAGAACGTAACAGCCACCATTGTGGAAGACCCGCTGGCCCCTATACTGCTAACGCAAGGTATGTTGAACGAAATAGACAAATAACAAACAAAACAACAATATGAAAAAACTTATCACCTACGCCATTGGCGCACTTGCCATGGCAGCAACACTCAACTCATGTACAGTAGCCACACCAGATGCCGACCAAGAAGGCGTTTGGGTGAAGAAACCGTGGTTCTTCGGACATGGTGGTGTTGACGAGACCCCAGCCAGCACTGGCTTGAGCTATGGAGCATTCTCATCTGAAGTCATTTACTTCACCATTACACCAGTCCGTTACGACGAACAGTTCGACGACATATTCTCGAACGACAACACCCCGCTCGACTTCAACACCTACATCAACATACAGATTGAGAAGGGGAAAGCCCCAATCTTGCTGCAGAACTACGGCGAGAACTGGTATTTGCACAACATTCAGGTGTATTACCGCAACAAGACCCGCGAATATGTTTCAATGTATTCTCCGTTCGACCTGATCAGTAACCGCGAGGTACTGAACAAGATAGACGACCAGCTGATTAACGACATGCGCAAATACGTGGCTAGTCTGAGCAAAGAGAAGGAATTCCCAATCATTATCAAATCGGTTACCACAGGTGCGGCCCGTCCGAACAAAGACCAGCTGACCGAAATGAACAGAACCGCAAGTTTCATCCAGGCAAAACGAAGCGAAGAGCAGAAGACCATTGCCGAAAAGGCAAGAGCTGAATCGGAAAGACAGCGTGCTATAGCCGACAAGGCCTATATGGCCGAGATGAACCTCTCTGCCGACCAATATATCCAATTGAAGGCTTGGGAAATCATTGATAAGAAGAATGGAGCGAACATTGACGTATTGTTCGATGGTTCTGCCAATAAAATGTGGAATGTAAGAAGATAAAAACAGAAAAAATGAAAAAACTATTGTTGATAGTAGACCCGCAGATTGACTTTATCAGCGGTAGCCTGCCTGTAGGCGGAGCAGACGAAGCCATGAAGAAACTGGGCGAATACATCAGCCAGCACGATGGCGAATACACCCTGAAAGTAGTGACCACCGACTGGCACCCCTACCACCACTGCTCGTTCAAGGCTGAGGGTGGACCTTGGCCAGTGCACTGCGTGCAAAACACCATTGGAGCGGCCATCAGCGAACACCTGATAGCCCCATTGAACGAAACAAAAGGCGAAGTTTGCGTGCTGCGCAAAGGCGACAATCCGGCCGACGAAGAGTACTCTATCTTCAAGAACAGCTACTCGAGAATTATGCTGGGCCAGATGATAAAGGACGTAGACCAAGTGGACGTTTGCGGCATAGCCGGCGACATTTGCGTACTGAACACTCTGAAAGACGGCATCGCCCTCTATGGAAAAGAGAAGTTCAACGTGCTGACCGACTACTGTCCGTCGCTCGATGGAGGAGAAGCCCTCAGCCAGTATATAAAAGAACTAGGAAAATAAAAGAAAATAACACACAAAAGATATTATGAGACAGATAATCAAGCATTTCACAGACGACGACCTCTACAAATTCAGCATGTGCTGCGCTGTACTAGACAACTATCCGCGCGCACAGGTTCAATACGAGTTTGTAGACCGCAACAATACCGTATATCCAGTTGGTTTTGGCGAAGATTTGAAAGAGCAGATCAAGATGCTGGAATCGGTAACCATTACCGACGAAGAGATTGCCTTTATGAAGGCCAAATGCTACTATATGCCCCACTACTTCTACACCTACTTGAAAGGCTTCCGTTACGACAGCCGCTGGGTAAAAGTAGACCAAGACGCTGAAGGACACCTTCACATCGCCTTCGAGGGTAATTGGTGCGACACCATCTTGCTAGAAGTAAAGGTATTGGCCATCATATCGGAACTTTACTACATCAAGACCGGACAAGACAAGACTTTCGACTACGACGCCTACTACAAGAAGACCTACGAGAAAGGACAGAAACTGCTTGCGGCAGGTTGCGTATTCAGCGACTTCGGCACACGTCGACGCGCGTCGTTCGAGGCACAAGACGTGGTAGTTCGCGCCATGAAAGACTGCGCCAACAGCCAGCAATGGCCAGGCAAACTGGTGGGTACCAGTAACGTGTACCTTGCCATGAAATACGACCTGACACCTGTAGGCACCATGGCTCACGAGTTCATGTGCGCTACAGCGGCAATGTTCGGCCCGCAAATGGCCAACAACATAGCCATGAACGCATGGAAGCACACCTTTAAGGGTGCGCTCGGTACCTTCCTCTACGACACCTACGGCTGGGCCAATTTCAGCCTGAACTTCTCGGAAGACTACGCCAACCTGTTCAAGGGTCTGCGCGTTGACAGCGGCGACAACAAAGAACAACTCCACTTGATTGTAGACAAATACAAGAGTCTGGGCATTGACCCGAAGACCAAACAGGTCATCTTCAGCAACGCTCTCGACACCGACAGGGCAGTTGAACTGCAAGCCTATGCCAAACAGTATGTGTTGCCATCGTTCGGTATCGGCACCCACTTCACCAACGATTTCGACGGTGTAAAACCAATGAACATCGTCATCAAACTGCTGGCAGCAAAAATTACCGAAAGCTGGCCTTACTATTTCGACACCTGCAAATTGAGCGAAGACAAAGGCAAGCACACTGGCAAGCCAGACGTCATCAAGCGGTTTATCGAAACCCTGCACTTTGTTGAATAACAGACAGAAAACAATTTAACGATATAAACGGTGGACAAACGTTCACCGTTTATTTTGTCAATCAAACATCACCCCCCCACACATGGATCGTTCAGGTACGACAAAAAAGCGGCGAACACGAGTTCGCCGCTTTTTTAGTTACAGTAGTGCATGTTATATGTCCAATCGTTCAATAACAAAATAAACATATTCTCCAACAACTCTTTCGTCATGAGACAATTCACCTAGATCAAATAACATATCTCCGCAATCTGCAATTACAGGATTTACACCTATGATTTTTCCATAACAGTAATAAGAATCTTTACTACGTTCCGATTGAACGATTTTCTGTTCTTTAGCTTTATTGCAACAAAATACCATATCAAAAGTGATATTGTCGTCTAATATAAAGTTTATATGAACATTTCTTCTATCTCCTACCTTATACTCACATGGATAACAGAAGGCCCAAAAGAGAGAGTTTCCTAATTCAAAGCAGACCTCAGCTTCACGAGCTTCTTCATCAAGCCATTCTATTTCTTTTATCGTTACATTATAGTTCATATCCTTTAAAATATTGTTATGCTGATATTATATGGATGTTGATATGAAAATCCTTTTCTTAATACCACAAATTTAGCAATTAGGCCCTAACAAAGCAAAACGTGTCCGGAGGTAGCAACTGATAATAAGACAACAATAAGCCCTTCAGATCGCCATAGAGTCGGAGGAAAAAACAAGCAAAGAAAGAGGCGTTGGGAGTGTAAATTTTGAAATGCGTGTAAAAGTTCGTACATTTGCAAAATTTTATACAATAGCGTATTAGCGCATGTACCTAATTAGTAAATGATTTAGAAAAAAATATAGGGATGATTACAGCAACAGACATTGTAGTACAATTCGGTAAACGAGTATTGTTCCAGGATGTAAACCTGAAGTTCACAAAAGGCAACTGCTATGGTATTATTGGAGCCAATGGTGCCGGCAAGTCAACCTTCCTGAAGGTCATCAGCGGAGAGCTTGCTCCCAACAAGGGAAGCATCAGCATTGGTCCGGGCGAACGCCTTTCTGTATTGGAACAGGACCACTTCAAATACGACGACTGCACGGTAATGGACACCGTACTCCGCGGCCACGCCCCTCTTTATGCCGTAATGAAGGAAAAAGACGCCCTCTACGAGAAAGCTGACTTCAGCGACGCAGACGGCATCCGCGCATCGGAATTGGAAGAAAAGTTTGCTGAAATGGACGGTTGGAACGCCGAAAGCGACGCAGCCAGCCTGCTGAGCGGCCTTGGCATTAAGGAAGACATCCACTACGAACTGATGGGCAACCTCAGCGGTAAGCAGAAGGTGCGTGTCTTGTTGGCACAGGCCCTGTTCGGCAAGCCAGACAACCTGCTCCTCGACGAGCCGACCAACGACTTGGACTTGGACACTGTTACCTGGTTAGAGAACTACCTTTCTGAATTCGAGAACACCGTGCTGGTTATCTCGCACGACCGTCACTTCCTCGATGCTGTGAGCACACACACCGTCGACATCGACTATAACAAGATTACCCTCTACGCCGGTAACTACAGCTTCTGGTACGAATCGAGCCAGTTGGCTCTCCGCCAGCAGGCCCAGCAGAACAAGAAGGCCGAAGAGAAGAAGAAGGAACTCTTGGAGTTCATCCAGCGCTTCAGTGCCAACGTTGCCAAGTCAAAACAGACTACCAGCCGTAAGAAGATGCTGGAAAAACTCAATATTGAAGAAATTCAGCCTTCAACCCGTAAATATCCGGGCATCATCTTCACACAAGACCGCGACCCAGGAAACGTTATTCTTGAGGTTAAGGGCTTGAGCAAGAGCATCGGTAACGACGTGCTCTTCAAGGACGTGACCTTCAACGTTGAGAAAGACGACAAAGTGGTCTTCCTTTCACACGACCCTCGTGCCATGACCGCCTTCTTCCAAATCATTAACGACGAGGAGAAAGCAGACGCAGGTACATTCTCGTGGGGTGTGACCATCACCACTTCATACCTCCCGCTCGACAACTCGAAGTACTTCACAAACGATATGAGCCTTTTGGACTGGCTGACCCAGTACTCGCCAGACACCCACGAAACTTTCGTGCGAGGCTTCTTGGGACGTATGCTGTTCCAGGGCGAGGAAATCTACAAAAAGGCAAGTGTCTGCTCGGGTGGTGAAAAGATGCGCTGTATGATTTCGAAGATGATGATGAAGAACGCAAACTGCCTCATCCTCGACTCTCCAACCAACCACTTGGACTTGGAGTCCATCCAAGCTTTCAACAACTCGTTGAAGACCTTCAAAGGCAACATCCTCTTCACCAGCCACGACCACGAGTTCATTCAAACCGTATGTAACCGTGTGATAGAGCTGACTCCAAACGGAATAATAGACAAGCGCATGGACTACGACGACTACATTACCGACGAAAATGTAGCCGCCCTGCGCGAAAAACTATACGCCAAATAAAAAAATGGGGAGCACCCTAATGAAAAGAAATAACGGAAAACGCCTTGTAGCCCTGGCAAATATTGCCATGGGCTTCTTGGCATTAACACTATGCGGCTGCGGCAAGAGCAACAACCGTTTCGCAAACGAGAAAATTGCAGACGACCCGTCGTTCAAGCCCTACTCTATTGTCCGTTTCGACAAAGAGGTTATGAGCCTCGACCCCAACAAGGTAGAGGAAGGCATGGCTACGCTTGAAGAGAAGTACGGCGACCTGTTCGACATGTACCTTCAGAAAGGCGTGGAAGTTGGTCCGGCCACCACTCCTGTAAAGGGCGACAGCAGCAAAATAGTAATCAACAAGCAGACCGCGTCGGTGCTGAAGGAGCAGATTCTGACCCACAAAGGCTACCAGACCTTCTTCCAAGCGGAAGATTCGGTATTTGCCAACGGTCTGGCCCAGGAGATGCAGGCGCTGACCAAAGCCATGCAGCGTTTCCACCATTTCTTTCCCGACAAAGACCTACCCACCAACATACTGGCCATGTTCAGCTGCTTCGGTCCAAAGATGGCGGTGGGCGACCATAACGAGCTGATGATTTCGATGGAATACTACATCGGCTCGAACTACCCACACTACAGGAAGGTAGACGGAATAAACGACTACGACGCCATAAACCTGAGCCGCGACATGATGGTAAGGGATATGATGCTGGGTTGGGCCTACTACACTTTTCCCGTGCCTAACGACGGCAACGGCCGCCTGATTGACGAAATGCTCTACCAGGGCAAGCTGCTCTATCTGGTTGAGGCCTGCATGCCTGACGAGAAGCCCGAAAAGCTGATGGGCTACACCAAAGACCAGTGGAAATGGAGCGAACGGAACGAAAGCAACATGTGGAACAAGGTGAAGGACATGAACCACCTTTACACCTACGACCACCTGACCATCTCGAAATACATTAATCCGGCACCGCACACCGTGTTCTTCCCTTTCAACGAGGCCGACATGAACACGCCCGAAGCTCCGGGCAAAGGCGGTATATGGCTAGGCTGGCGCATAATAGCCAGCTACATGGCCAACAACAAGAAGGCCACCTTGGCCGACCTGATGGCCGAGACCAACAGTCAGAAGTTGCTGGAAGAGTCGGGCTACAACCCCAAATAAGCGCTAAAACGCTTTCCGTATTTTAACAAACAACACTAAACAACAACGACTAGAAGGCTCGGAAGAAGCCTAACAGAACATATGATGCGAGAAGAAGAAGGAACAACAGGTATCATATCGATCAGCGGAGACGCAGACGAGAGTTACAAGTTCGAAGAGAGCGATGGCGAGAACTTGCCCATTGTGCCACTCCGAAACATGGTGCTCTTTCCAGGGGTGATAATGCCCGTAGCACTTGGACGCAAGAAGTCGCTGAACGCCATAAAATTCTGTCACAAAAAGAACACCCCCATCGGCGTGTTCGCCCAAAAAGACGCGAAAGTTGAAGACCCTAGCTTCAACGACCTCTATACCAACGGCACTCTGGCCGTTGTGCTGAAGATTCTGGAAATGCCCGACGGCACGTCGAGTGCCATCCTCCAAGGTAAAGCCCGCATCGGCCTGTTGTCGCTCGACAACAGCGAACCGTTTGTAAGGGGCAATGTGGAACTGAGGGAAGAAGAGAAGGCCAACAACAACGACCAAGAGTTCAAAGCCCTTCAGAAAAGCATTAAAGAAAGCTCGATAAAACTGGTTAAGAGCGGCGGCAACGTGCCACCCGAGGCTTCGTTCGCCATCAGCAACCTTGAAGGCACCCGCCAACTCATCAACTTCATCAGCGCCAACCTGAACTTCGGGCTGAAAGACAAGCAGATGCTGCTTGACCAAGACAACCTGAAGGTGCGCGCCTACAAACTGATGGGACTGCTGAACGAGGAGCTGAACATGCTGGAGTTGAAACTGGAAATACAGAGCAAGACCCAGAACGGCATAGAGAAGCAACAACGCGAATACTTCCTCCACCAACAAATAAAGACCATACAGGAAGAACTTGGCGACAGCGACGATGCCAGCCAAGACTACGAGAACTTCAAGCAACGCGCCAGCGAGAAGAAATGGAGCGAGGCTGTGGCCGACGTCTTCAACAAGGAGTTGAAGAAACTGAAACGCCTGTCGCCACACTCACCCGAATACGGTGTGCAGGCCAACTACCTCGACACCCTCGTCAACCTGCCATGGGGCGAGTTCAGCAAAGACAGCATCAACCTGAAAAAGGCGCAAAAGATTCTGAACCGCGACCACTACGGAATGGACCAGGTGAAAGACCGCATATTGGAGCACCTGGCCGTGCTGAAGCTGAAAAACGACATGAAGTCGCCTATCATCTGCCTCTACGGCCCTCCGGGCGTGGGTAAGACCTCGTTGGGCAAATCGATAGCCGAAGCGCTGAACCGCCAATACGTGCGCATTTCGCTGGGCGGTCTGCACGACGAGAGTGAGATTCGCGGCCACCGCCGCACCTACATTGGCGCAATGCCGGGCCGAATCATCCAAAGCCTGCAAAAGGCCGGAACATCGAACCCCGTCTTCATCCTCGACGAGATTGACAAAGTGTCGAAAGACTTCAAGGGAGACCCTGAGGCCGCCCTGCTGGAGGTGCTGGACCCTGAACAGAACAACACCTTCCACGACAACTTCCTCGATGTGGACTACGACCTGAGCAAGGTGATGTTCATTGCCACCGCCAACGATGTGGGCGCCATTTCAAAACCACTACTCGACCGTATGGAGTTGATAGACATTAGCGGCTACATACAGGAGGAGAAAGTGGAAATAGCGCTGCAACACCTTGTTCCGAAAGAAATGAAAGAGGTGGGCCTCACTGCCGACCAGGTAAAGATAGGCAAAGACACCATCAACTACATCATAGAGCACTACACCCGCGAGAGCGGCGTGCGCGAGCTCGACAAACAGATAACCAAAGTGCTGCGCAAAACAGCCAAGAAAGTGGTGATGAAAGAGGAGTACAATGCCGAAGTCGGCATTGCCGACCTGAAAGACCTGCTAGGCAACGAGCGCTTCACCCGCGAAATTTACGAGGGCAACGAGTACGCCGGTGTGGTAACCGGTTTGGCATGGACCAGCGTGGGCGGAGAAATTCTGTTCATTGAGACCAGCCTGAGCAAGAGCAAACAAGGCAAACTGACCATGACCGGCAACCTGGGCAACGTGATGAAGGAAAGTGCCATGATTGCCATGGAATACTTGAAGGCACACGCCGAAAAGTACGGTCTCGACAACGAGGTGTTTGAGACCAACGACGTGCACATGCACGTTCCGGAAGGAGCCACCCCGAAAGATGGTCCGTCGGCAGGTATCACCATACTCACCTCGCTGGCCTCGGCATTCACCCACCGCAAGGTGCGCAAAAATCTGGCTATGACAGGCGAGATTACCCTGCGCGGTAAAGTGCTGCCGGTTGGCGGCATAAAGGAGAAAATTCTTGCGGCAAAACGCGCCGGCATAAAGGAGATTGTTCTGTGCAAGGTGAACCAGAAAGACGTGGAAGAGATTAAACCCGTTTACCTGAAAGGCCTCTCGTTCCACTATGTGGAAGACGCCAGCGAGGTACTCGACTACGCTTTATTGGCGGAGAAAAGCACCAAATAACGGCATTCGGGCCGTTTTAGCACAGAAAACCCGCCAAAATTGCACCACAGATAGCGCAAAAAGAGGTAACTTTGGATTTTGCGAAAGCGCAAACAAACGGCAAATCTGCCGGAACGACATAAAATGACAACAAACGACTTGTTTAACAATATGGATGAGAAGAAAGAAGAGAATGAAGTACAGGGACTGAACTTCATTGAAGCCGAAGTGGCGAAAGACTTGGAAGAAGGCCGTAACAATGGCCGCATTCAAACGCGTTTCCCGCCAGAGCCAAACGGCTACCTCCATATCGGTCATGCGAAGGCCATCTGTATGGACTTCGGCATTGCCAAAAAATTTAACGGCACCTGCAACCTCCGTTTCGACGACACCAATCCGGTGAAGGAAGACGTTGAGTACGTCGACAGCATTAAGGAAGACATCCAGTGGTTAGGCTACCAGTGGCAGAACGTCTACTATGCGTCAGACTACTTCCAACAGCTCTACGACCTGGCCATCCGTTTCATTAAGGAAGGCAAGGCCTATGTAGACGAACAGAGTGCCGAGCAGATTGCCGCCCAGAAGGGTTCGCCTACCGTACCGGGCACCAACAGCCCTTACCGCGACCGCAGTGTTGAGGAGAACTTGAAACTCTTCCAAGACATGACCGACGGCAAGGTAGAAGACGGAAAAATGGTGTTACGTGCCAAAATTGACATGGCATCGCCAAACATGCACTTCCGCGACCCTATTATGTACCGCATCATCACCACCCACCCACACCACCGCACCGGCTGGAAGTGGAAGGTGTACCCGATGTATGACTTCGCCCACGGCCAGAGCGACTATTTCGAAGGGGTTACCCACTCGCTCTGCACCCTTGAGTTCGAAGTTCACCGTCCGCTCTACGACTGGTTCATCGACCAGTTCGCCGACAGCGACTACCGCCCAAAACAGCGTGAGTTCAACCGCTTGAACCTCACCTACACCGTTATGAGCAAGCGTAAGATGCTTCAGTTGGTGAAGGAAGGCCTTGTTCGTGGTTGGGACGATCCCCGTATGCCGACTATCTGCGGTTTGCGCCGCCGCGGCTACACCCCAGAAAGTATTCACGACTTCGTATACAACAAGATTGGTTTCACCAAATACGTCGGCCTTATCGACATGAGTGTGTTGGAAAGCTGCATCCGCGAGGACTTGAACAAGCGTGCCAATCGCGTATGTGGTGTTGTTAATCCGGTTAAGCTGGTGCTTACCAACTACCCAGACGACCAGGAAGAGACCGTACAGATGGAGAACAACCAGGAAGACGAGAACGCCGGTATGCGTGACGTACCATTCAGCAAGGAATGCTGGATTGAGCGCGACGACTTTATGGAAGAGGCTCCTAAGAAGTACTTCCGCCTGACCCCTGGCAACGAAGTCCGCCTGAAGGGCGCCTACATTGTTAAATGTACGGGCTGCAAGAAGGATGAAAACGGCAACGTGGTAGAGGTTTACGCCGAATACGACCCATTGAGCAAGAGCGGCAGCGGCACACCAGAAAGCAACCGCAAGATTAAGGGTACCATTCACTGGGTTAGCGTTAAGCACGCCCTTGAAGCAGAAGTACGCCTTTACGACCGCTTGTTCAGCTGCGAAAATCCGGGTGAGGACAAGGAACGCGACTTCCACGAAATGCTGAACCCAGACTCATTGAAGATTGTGAAGGCCTATGTAGAGCCATCGCTGGCCAACGCCAAGGCACTCGACCACTACCAGTTCCAGCGTATTGGCTACTTTAATGTAGACCCCGACAGCAAACCAGGCGCACTGGTCTTCAACCGCACCGTTGGCTTGAAAGACAGCTGGGCTAAAATTGCAAACAAGTAATTAGAGCACTACTCTATAAAGACAAAGAGACCCGACAACACGATGACGGGTCTCTTTTTTGTTTACTCATAAAAGAAGACATGCTCGAAATGGAGCCTATAGAGGTTTACTTATAAACAGAGCGCAAATACTAGCTACGGCGTACGTTTTTCTTAATTTTCTTGTTTATGCCACCTTTGCGAACCTGTGCGCTAATGTTCATATTATTAGCAATAGCATCGCAATCGTCCGTTTTCGCCAGCTGTGAAGATGCGGGTTGTTGTGTTTCGGGTTCACTCCGGCGCTTAGACGTAAAACGTAGTGCTTCTATCGCCTTTTTTTTATAGAACGGCAACAAGCGTTGCAACCTGTTATACTTTACCGTATCGACAAAGTTGCAGACCGCAACACAAAGAAGGACTATAAAAAACACTATATACGCAATCATAAAACAAAGGTATACTTTATAAACAAAAAAACTACTCTGTCAACAGTTTGTAGGCCATACTTATTTCCTTAAACTTTTCTGAGAGGACGTTCTTCAGTTCCTCGTCTTGCACCGTGTCGGGATGGTACTTTCTGGCCAGCCGGCGGAAAGCAGACTTGACTTCGTCGGCCGTTGCCCCAAAATCTAACCCCAGCAAACGGTAGGCGTTGGCGACCTGCGCCTCACGCGAAGAGCCCTCAACCGAGAGTTCGGTAGTTGCGGAGGCCGACTGTCGCTTTACTTTTTCCTGCACATAGAAAACGGAATACTTTCGCGACAGGTAGTCTATGTCGTCCGACTCCAAACCCAAACGGTCCATAATACTGTACAGCAATCCCCACTCGGCTTTGTTGATGTTTTTAGAGGCACACGCAATTCCATACAGGAACTCGACCAGCGCAATACACTCGGAATAAACGAGCGTCTGACGCAACCAGATGCAGCTCTGTTTTACGAACTTCTCGTTGTTAATCTTCAATGAGATTTTAAGGAGACGGATAATCTCCTTATAGTCGGAGCCGGTATAGTACCGCTTGATGTAGGCTAGCGCCTGGTCAATCTCGTCAAGACTAATGACCTTGTCGGACTTTATCACTAAGGCGATGATGCCGGCCAGCGCCCGATTTCGGCGCGACTTGAGATAAGGCGAATTTCTCGCTTTTTTTTCTTTTGCTTCTTTTTCTTCCTTTTCTTTTTCCAATCGCTTTTCTTCCTCTTTCATATCCTTATACGCAGCATGTCCAATTAAACCCCCAAAAAGAGCTAAGGTAGCAATAAAAGAAATTGCGAATAATTCCATAAGTTAGAACAGCTATTAGATTGTACAGAAATTAGGTTTTAAAATTGTATGCCTCAAAATTACAAATTATTGGCCAGCTTTTGGAGAAGAAAAACAAATACAGCATAAAAATGAACGCTTTTGATTGAAATCTTCAAAGCTAATGACCCAAATTTTCAAATATGGCAAAAAACACATCGTTTATATTTGCCAACAGAAAATTTTGATTCTATGAGAAACATCAACTACAAACTACTAGTATCTGTCCTGCTTACCGTAGCAACGACAATGACAGCCAACTCGGCCGAGACCCTGAAGGTGAGCCTGGCCGACAGCATACGCCCTGTAACCCATTGCGCGTCGGGTTCACTATATGGTATGACCGAAGATCTGCCGACCGACATACAGGGTCTGGTAGCCCCGCTGAAACCGCACATGTTCTGCCAGCCACCCGAAGGGACGAACAAGAACCAGCACCCTTTCGGTGACGGATTTATCATAGCCGAACGCCTGAAAGGCACAACCGCCCAGGTGCAGATAACCCTGCCCGACCTGCTACCCTACTGGCCCTACAAATGGCCTGGCCAGCAAAGCTGGCTGAAATCGGTTGAGGGCTACCTCAACAGGAAACAGGAGATGGGCCTCACCAACATACACAGCTATGTGATTTGGAACGAGCCCGACGGCACTTGGAACGACGCAAACGGCAGCCTCTACACTACGGTGTGGAAACCTACCTACGAACTCATACGCAAACTAGACCCTGAAACAAAAATTGTGGGTCCGTGCATCGCATACTACCACAACGACCGTATGAAGAACTTCCTAACGTTCTGCAAAAACAACAATTGCCTGCCCGACGAAATCTGCTGGCACCAGTGGGGAAGCGAAGGTCTGGCTGGGGCCGTGGAAAGCGTCCGCAAACTAGAAGAAGAATTGGGCATTGGCCACCGCCCTATCTGCATTAACGAATACTGTGCCGGCTCGGACGACAGCAAGAAGAAATTTGAGGGTTGCCCGGGCTACTCGGTTCCGTTTATCGCCAAGTTTGAGCGTTACGGTGTGGAAAGCGCCACCATTTCGTGGTGGTTCACGGGCCTGCCCGGCCGTTTGGGCAGCCTGCTGACCGACAAGAACCAGCGCGGTGGCGGCTGGTGGCTCTACAAGTGGTACGGCGACATGGAAGGCTATATGGCCAAGGTGACTCCGCCTAACGACAAGAGCGACCGCGTGGACGGTTTTGCCGCTGTCGACAAGAAAAACAACTGCGCCAGCCTGGTCTTGGGCGGTAACTCGGAAGGCGACGTGAACGTCGTGTTTGAGTCTCTGCCCGCATTTATGGGCGGCAAGGTGAAGGTACGGATTGAACGTGTCACCTGGCAGAGCAAAGACACTCCGGTTTCGGGCACCGAACTGGTATCGGAAGAAGAACTGTCGCTAAACGGAACCACCCTGACCGTTCCGGTGAAGATTGAGAGCAAACTCTACGGCTACCGCATCTTTATGACGCCGCTAGACGTTCCACAGAACCCCTATATGGACAAAGCCGCTGAAATTCCAGGCCGCATTGAGGCCGAGAACTACGATGTTGCCGGCCAGGGCTTCTCGTACTTCGACAACGACACCGAAAACAAGGGCGGCAACTACCGCGAAGACGGGGTCGACATTGTGACGACGGAAGACGGTTTCGCTCTGGGCTACACCGAGAAAGGAGAATGGCTGGAATATACCGTCAACGTGAAAGAGTCGCACAAATACGCCATGTATGCCAACATTTCGTGCGCCGACGACCTCGACGGCTTCAACCTCTACCTCAACGGCCAGAAACTGAACGACAGCTACACCATTGCGGCGACCAGCAGCGACTGGAGCAAATACAAAAGGGTGAAAATAGGAGAAGCCTCTCTCGACGAGGGCCAGCATACGCTTAAACTTGAAATTGTGGGCAACTATGTGAATGTGGACTGGTTGGAATTTGAAAACGCCGAAATGAGCGGCGTGGACAAAATTTACAGCATTTCAGACCTACGCCAACTGGCCAACGTGCGCATCTTCGACATGAAGGGGAATCCCGTTAAGATTGAAAGTCTGAAGAAAAACATGGCCTATATTCTGACGACCTCTTGCAAAACCGACAGCGTTAAATTTGTAGTGAGATAAAATTTTGTGTTTTCTAAATCCCCCTCCGGACCAACTCTAGAGGGGGCTTTTTTTGGGGATGTAACGAGGTTGGAACGTACGATTTCTATAACTTTCTGCGAAGTAACCTTTTTTCCCGGTTTCCTGTAGCAATTGAAGCACCATCTGTTAGTGGATTTTTCCCGCGCAGACTCGGATCTTTCTTTTATAAGGCCCACCTTCGTTCTAGCGAAAAAGTAGCGATAGCATATCCTTAACCATATAAAAAAGTATAGTTAAGGATACAGAATCGCGATATTTCATCCTTAACTATGCAAAATTGAGGGGTTAAGGATGCGGTATCGGACATAAACAGGAAGATTGTCATTGACAAAACAAATCGTCAAGCGTCAAATCACGCTGGACTATATGGCTATAGTTATTTAACGCCACCCCATAA
>ODAI010283714.1_pt1 | contig 14922 bp, 9 predicted proteins | sample 1539321 | NCBI WGS metagenome assembly ODAI01 (sample SAMN02144231, study PRJEB22623) | gut metagenome | biome: sheep rumen | host: Ovis aries | place: New Zealand
AGGGTTAGACCCTGGACCCCGAAGAGCCTCACCGCCGCAGGCCCGCCCGGAAAGGCCTTTCTGGGCGGGCCGTTCTGTCCGGACACTCGTCCGGCTGAACAGTTGCGTAGTCTACCAAATTCTGATTAGACAAGTCCCCCCATGTGCGAGCGTAGGCGAGGCGGATAGTCGGATACTTCGCGTTGCCTTCGCGCCGTGGAATGAAGTTGCCCTGCGTCCAGGCCTTGGTGTAGCGCTTGCCCTCCATCCAGTTCATCTGAAGGCGACTTGGCGCGAAGCTTGGGTCGTCCGCATGGCGCAAGACTGCGGAATCGACCTCGCGGTGCCAGCGCGCGACCATCTCCCGTGCCCATGCAACGTTCTTCGCCTTTTCGCGCAGCGCCGGAAGATCTCCCGCGCGAAAGTATACGCACGGGTGACGACTTTCCGCCGCCGCGACGCTTATCGCCACGCAGGCTAATATAGCGGTGATGACCTTCATGCCTACAGTATATCACCGAACTCCACCATCTCCCATCCCCCCGTGGGGGGAGCGCCACCCCATACACTACGGAAACTCGCTTATACATTCGCCAGAGTTTTACCAATGCTATGGGGGTCCGTCGCTCCGCGACGGACAACAAATCCCGATTCAACAGCACCTCCATTGTCCCCGCATTGCTCCGTCGCGGAGCGACGGAGCCCCCTGTGGCGACCTCAACCCATAGTGGGGGTCGCCCCGTGTGGCAAAAGTCCTGTCTGCCGCGAGCGCCGAGCCTTCCGTCGGTTGGAACTTCTACGGGTGCTCGAGTCGGCGGAATTCGTAGATTGTCCCGCCGTCGGAATTGCGCTCGTAGGCGCAGAGCGTGACGAAGGCCGGACGCTTCGCGCGGGGCGTAAGCGGCAAAGCGCCGCCGAAACTGTCGTTGTCTCCGCTAACGGCAATTGCAGAACCTGGTAGGGACGGCGTTCCATCGCCGTCCGCACGCACCGCGTCACGTATGTACCTTCCGAGGAAGGACGCCATTTCCGGCGAATACTCGAAGTGTCCCGAGCCCCAGTCGCACTCGATGCGCAGATCGACAGGCTTGTCCGCGGGCGTCGCGGCAAGCGCGACAACGGAGACAGCCAACGAGCACAGTGCAACGATGACTTTCACGGCACAATCCTTGTAACGCGAAATTATCTAATTATAACCATGAACGCCATCGGCTTCCAGACGAGCGAAAAGGTCGTGACGCCGTTCGCGGTCGTCGCCTTCACCCCCCACTTGCCGTTCTTGCCGTCGTACTTTTCTACAGCAGCGAGGGCCGCGGAAACGGACGGCTTGCCGGTCGCCGTCCCGTTGACGGTCAGAAACACCTGGCCGTCCGTGACGGCATCGACATCATCTACTTCGACGACAGTGCCCGCGAGATCGACATCGCCCGTAATAGTCGCCGCCGCGTCTCCGTAAATCACCGCACCATCCTCAAATGTCACGCCACCCGTCAGTTTCAACGGACCGGCGAGGATGCCGCCCGTCTTCACAGTAGTCGCCGTTGACAACGTACCCGTTCCCCCGAGAGTCGCCCCGTTCTCGACGGTGACCTTTGACGTCCCCCATCCCGATGTGTCGACATTCAATCGTCCGGCACGCACCGTCGTATCGCCGCGATGGGCGATACTTGCACCATTGAGCGTCCATACACCCCCGCCAACCTTTTCGATGGCAAATTTGCAGCTGTTGGCTGTTTCTTCCGCAATCGATCCGGCGTACGTCCCGCTTGCCCCAGAACTCCCGACGCGCAGAATCACCGTCTTATATGAAATCTGCGTAGTGATTTTTGTGCCAGCGTTGTCCACTTCCGGATCGTCTGATTCGGTCGAGAGCATTCCGTACTCGATGACATCCGGCTTGGACTCGTTGCCGCCGTTCATCGGCTTTAGCTTTATCGACGTATTGTTGCCTAATTTCAGCGAACCTCCGCCCGTGCCCATGCCCACGTCTGGGCCGCGCCAGCTTTCTCCTCTGCTTCCCATATTCCAGTAGAGAATGCCGCCAAAGCCCGAAAGATTCATGTTGTTGTTGACTGTCGGCGTATGGCCGTAGCCAACCTCAAGCGTGCCATCGCCGGACAGCGTGCCATTGAACGAGTAGGTTTGGCCATCAATGTTGAGTTTCGCGGGATCTTCCGTCGCCTCGACGCGAATGTTGTTGCCGACAGTCCCGCCCGAGGCATTTGAAGATGGCTTGAAAAGGTATGCCCCGTTGCCAAACACGATATCCCCCGACCCGAAACTGTCTGGAGTGTAAAAGCGAATCTCACTTGTGGTATTCAGTACCGTACCGCCCGTATGCGTGTTGGCGACAAGTGCATCATCGCGTTTCTGGTCGTTCTGCCTGAAGTGGGTCTGGTCCGTGCCGACCATCACATACCTGAGGTTGCCGCCGAGAATGGCGTTCTTGTTGAAACCGAGCGTGCCGTTGCCGACACCGAGCGTAACCGTGCCAGTCGTCTCGTCGTTTGAGTTTGTGACGATATAGAGTTTATCCGCCGAGAAAGAATTGTCCGGCACGCTGCCGATCCTCAGGTCATAACCATTTAGATCGATCGTCGCACCTGCACCTACGGAAAGCGTGGCGAGGGATTCATTTTTCTCGAGTGTCCATGTCTCGCCCGCCGCAATCGTCTTTGCGCCTGTCCATGCGGGAAAAGCAGCGGCGATTGCGGCAATCTGCTCATCCGTCAGCGCAGTGCGGTAAAACCGCACATCGTCAAAAAATTGGTTTTTCTGCTCGCTCAATCCCGTGTTGTTGACATTGCCATTAATGCTTCCGAACTGCCAATGCCCCTCGACAGGGTTGACCTCGGACTCAAGTTGCGCTGAGCGCTTCAGCTCGCCATCGACATAAAGCGCCACGGTCTTCGAGCTGCCAACAAAAGTCACGGCATAGAAGTGATAGGCGTCTGATGCATTCTCCACTTCCGCCTCAATCAAATCGCTGTGCTCGGCCGTACCGAAGAAAGGAGAAACCGTAACCTTGTCCGCACCGCCTGAAGCAAGTGCGATCCCCCGCGTTTTCGTACCGTCCATCGAGTTGCGACTGCCAAGTCCAAATATTATTCCGTTATCGACTGACGTCACTTTCGCCACAACAGTCAGAGTCCAGTCTCCCCAATCGTCCTCCGTCCTGATGCCGCTGCCCCAGCCCTTCCCCGTGTGCTTAAGTGCAAACCCACCTTGCGAAGCAACGTATGTGCCTTCGATGGCGTCTTCGGTAGCAAAGGAGCCGTGTTCGGTTGTATCTCCGTCAAACTTCCACCAGACATATGGAATCAATCCTTTTTCGTCCGTCGCGCCGTTGCCGACGGATGCACCGAGGGCACCTCCAGCGAAAAGTATCAGTGCAATGAGAATTGAAACGACTAATCTTGTTTTCATTTTTGACAATCCTTTCTTAAGTTTGCAATACTATTCTACACCCGGCTGTGCGTCTGCGCCATCCCTTGATGGGGGGATGGTGCATCCCCCGCAAGACAGATTCAGGGTTCTTCTTCATGCAGAATCAGCGAAAGCCTGTACTTGCGTCCGGAATGGACGCGGAACTGCGGCAGCGCTCTGGCATTCGCACTCCATGAATCGTCACCGCCCACGCCCATCTGTGCCGCGTCGATATTTACGGTGAGCGTTCCGTCAGGCTCCGGCAGTTCCTCGACATGACGCGCCCGGCTTAGGTCCTGCTGCGTCCACGGCCAGACATTGAAGCCAAAGGACGAGCCATCCGCCGCTTCAACAACCAACGTGCCGATTTCAAGTCGTGTCGTCTCCGTCCTGTATCCCTGCTCGCCGGGAATGACATAGTTGTTGGGATTGAGCTCCGCTACGCTCATCTGCCATTCGCCGACATTCGTCGCCGCCCTGCGGTCGCAGTAGTTCTCCCACGGCCCGCGCCCCCTCCAGCGCACCAAGGTGTTCGTGCCGCCGCAAACGCGGAAAGTCAGCCCCGCGCGGGGTATGTCCGGCAATCCCTCCGCCGCGACGAACAGCCATTCGACCTTCAAGGATCCATCTGGCAGCTCCTGCGTCGCGATATCGCTTGTGCAACCATCGGGGACTTTCCCCGTTTCGGTCGCATTCTTCCATATCCTGCAGACGCTCGGCATCTTCCAGCCCCTGTCGTTGTCCGTGGGCGCGCGATAGAAGTTCGGCTTGAACACGATGTCCCCGATCTGCCGGTCTCGAGTGCGTGCGCGGAGAGATGCGGACTGCCTCAGCGTCGCACCAGGCGCATTCGGCAGGGAAAGCGAACAGGCTCCGAGATTCAGCGCCCGTGCTTCCAGCGCAGAACCGTGCGGACGGCGGAAGGCGTCGAAAATCCCGTTGCAGCAGAAGCCGCCGTCATTGGGACTGTCGCCGAAATCGCCGCCGTACTTCAGGTTCCCGTCTGCTCCGAGAAGCGCCTGATCTGCAAAATCCCAGATGAATCCGCCTTGATAATGCCGGTTTCTCGCGACAAGCTCCCAGTGCGATTCCTGCGAACCGCCCGCATTGCCCATCGCATGGAGATATTCACACTGGACAAGCGGCTTCGGCGGCGCGTTCGTCACATATCCCTCGCACCTCGCCGACGGCCAGTACATCGGAGCCAGAATGTCCGAATAGGGCACCGGCCTGTCTGTTGAATACTGAACCGGACGGGATTCGTCTATAGACTTGATCGCGTCATATTCAGCCTGAAGATTCTCGCCCTCCCAGCATTCGTTTCCGAGACTCCAGAAATAAATCGACGGATGATGACGGTAGGTCTTCACCATATTGACGCCTCGCTCCACGAAAGAACCGCGCCATTCCTTTCGGCAGGCGAGCGACCGACGCGCGTTCCCCTGCCCCGAGCCGTGACACTCCACATTGGCCTCACAGACAAGCAACAGCCCGTATTTGTCGCACAGGCGATACCAGTACGAGTCGTTCGGATAGTGACAAGTCCTTACCGCATTGAACCCATATTCTTTTATGAGTCTGACATCGCGCTCCATCTCCTCATGCGTGACCGCATAGCCGCCGCGGGGGGACATCTCGTGCCGGTTGCCCCCCCTGACAACGAGCCTCTCGCCATTCACGTAAACAACAGAATTTGAAATGGCGATGTCGCGGTATCCGTCCGCCCATGCATACCAGTCGCCGTTTGCGGACTGCCAGGTGCGGACATAGAGCTTCGGGTTCTCCGGCGACCATTTCTCCGGATCCGCAACCGGCGGCAGATGTGCAGCGTCTCTGACATCGTGCGGCGTGTCGATGCCTTCCGCCTGAAGCCACACATCGCGATAGATGCCGGAGAGTCTCCAGAAATCCTGATCCTCCAGATACGAGCCGTCGCACCATCGATAGACAGAGACCTCGACAAGGTTTCCGCTCTTGTCCAGGTAAGGCGTGACGTCGAACTCCGCAGGCATGCGCGAATCCTCCGCATAGCCGACATCTCTCCCGTTCATACGCAGAAAGAACGCCGAGGCGACGCCGTTGAATCTCATGACGATGCGACGGCCTTTCCATCGGTCCGGCAACTTGAACGTGCGGCGATACACGCCAAGCGGATTTCGGTAGACGTACTGCGTGAAATTCGTCGGGGGATCCTCCATGATGTGCGGCGGATTGTTGACATGCGGGTATGTGTAGTTTGTGTAGATAGGGGGATCGTAATCGCCCTGCAGCTGCCAGCATCCGGGCACGGAGATCCTGCCTCGCCTGACCGCGGCGGAGTCCGGTCTCGCCCGCCACTCGAATTCCCAATCGCCGTTCAGCGACATGACATAAGGCGAATCTTCACGGGGGCTCTCGAGATTTGCCCACGCTCTGGCCGCAGTCTCGTCCGCGAACGGCACAAGCTCATCACGCGGAGCAAGAGTGTTGACGCGACTGACCGCCGGATCCTCCCAACAAGGAATTGCCGCTCTCTCCTTTGGCACGGCTGCGACGCGGAAGCCGACCGTGTTGTAGCATCCGCTTGGACGGCGTCCTTCGCCTCGGAAGGAAGTAAAGCAAGAGTTGCGGTTCGCGTACCACGAGCCGCCCTTGATGGCATTGACGACATTACCGCGCTCTGCGCCGTTCTTCGCCACGATCTCGGTGCACGTCCATTCCCAGCAGTTCCCCCACATGTCGAGTGCGCCGCAGGCGGACTTCGTTTCGGGATAGGCATCGACGGGCGTCGTGTAGCCGCCGGTTTCGCTAAGTTCTTTGAACAAGTCGGTATAGATGAAACCCGTATAGTCGCGATGGTTGACCCAGCCGCGCACGTGGCGTCCGTCTGAGCCGATGGAAATCACCTCGTCGAGCGGCATGGACTTTCCCTTGAGTGCGGACTTCGGATGCACGAACGTCACCAACCGCTTCGGGTTCTCCTTCATGTAATGCGAAGCGACAACGCCATTGAAGTTGAACTTGGCGTCCGTCGGAGTCTCGCCGGCGGCAGCCTCCCATTCATCTTCCGTCGGAAGGCGGTAGGCATGTGCGGCATCTTTCTTGCCGAGCCACTCGCAATAGGCACGGGCGTCATCATACGACACCCAGAGGACGGGATGTCTCTCCTTGCCATTGGGGAACTCGCCGCCTTTCCAATAGCGCGGCGCGGGATGACTCGTCGCCTTCACGAATCGCGCATACTCCGCGTTCGTGACTGGATACTTGGCAATCGAGATTCCGTCCTTGCCGCCAATCGGCAGAAGGTCAGTTGTGTCGGCGAAGACGACATTCGCGGCGATGCCGAGCATGGCGCAGACGAGCGAAACGATTGATTTGCTTTTCATGACGACAGTCCTTTCATGAGTTTACGACACTATTCTACACCCGATTGTGCACCTGCGCCATCCCTTGACGGGGGGAGACGCATTATCAGTCAGCAGTGGAATGCGGGAATGGGAACGGCGGGAACTCCACCGCCCTATCTCTGCGCGAGGAGCACATCGGAAGGGATTATGTAGTCGAAATATCTGTCCGCCGGTACGGATGCGGAAAGATGCCCGTCGTAGACAAGTGCCGTTCGTACCGAAAGCCTTTTGTCATATTTCAGTTTCCGCACTTTGTCGGCGACTTCGTCCACCACATCGTGCCGGATTTCGCGCTGTCGTTTGATTTCGACAACCATGAGCGTTCGCTCGGTGCGGATCAGAAGATCGATCTGGCATCTTTCGTTGCGCTTCGTTTCGTTCTGCAGATAGGGGGCCGCAGAAAGCACAAGCGACTGTTCGAGCCCAAGATGCGGGAACAGGTCGTTCACATGGTTGAGAATGAGATTCTCAAACTGCAGCCCCAGAATGGAATCCCATCCGTTCAACTGCTCAAGGGACGCGAATTCGAATAGCCCCGCTTTGATGGCCGCCGCACGGGGTTCGATGTTCTTCAAGTAAAACCGCGTGTAGTTGTCCTTGAGACGATAGCGCGACTCTTTGATCGTCTTCCCCGTCAGCGGGCTCGCGCCGGACTCCTCGGCGACAAATCCGGCGTAGCACAGATCCCGCAGCACTTCGGCGTACGACCCGTTGACTGCGCGTTTCTCGCTGTCCGCCAGTTCGGACACGGAGCGGCGTCCGTCCACAAGCAGCCTCAGTATCCGTCCCCTGGTTGCGACGCGCTGACCAAACACACTGCTGAAGGTTTCGTCGAATTCCCTGAAAAGCAGGCTTCGCGGCAAAAAGCACAAGCGCCTGAAGTTTTCGTCAACAGACAGTTCCGGCCTGATTTCCTCCAGATACTTCGGCACCCCGCCTGTCAACGAAAGAATATCAAGCTTTTCCGTAGTCGACAACCGCGCCCCTGTCGGTCCGAACAGAGTGACGCTGTCGAAGAGCGACAGCTCGCCTAGTTCAAGATCGAATGAATCCCGTCCGACGAAACCGGTTGAGTTGAGGATGTTCTCCGCTATCCACGACGAGACGCTTCCGCACAGCACGAAAATCAGGTTGCCGTGCTTGCGCAAATACTCGTCCCACGCCTCCTTGAAATATCCCGCGAAATCAGGGTCATAGCCTCCCATCCACGAAATCTCGTCAAGAAGAACGACTGTGCGGCCGCGATTGTCTATCAGCTCGTCAAGCTGGCGGAACGCCTTTGACCATGTGCTTGCCTCTCGATACTCGCGTTCGGCTATTTCGGCGATTTTCTCGCAGAAGTGGCGACGCTGACGGGCATCGGTCATTCCCTTGCGCGGAGCAAGACCGACGATTGAAATGAATGTCTGCGCAGACTGAGACGCGAACTCTGCTATCAACGTACTCTTGCCGATTCGTCTGCGTCCGCGACAGGTGATCAAAACACCATGGTCGCGCCCCCAGAACGCATTTAAGTCGCGCATTTCCTGTTTTCTGCCGATAAACATGGCCGAAGACCTCCTTTGACGATAAACATTCTACCAAAAGCCATGGCGAAGCGTCAATTACAATTCGTCTACAAAATGACAAATGTCATTTTATAGACTATCTACGCCTTGTTTTACTGCAAATAACCGTCTACAAAATGACATTTCTTCATTTTTCAGACGGCATCCAGTCCTTTCTCAATGCCGTCAACTATTCTACCACACCTGTCGCACTCATCCATTCCCCTATGAAGGGACTGCTACTATTCGTTTCTTCGTCGCTATTCTGCGACAGTCACTGCTAACGGAAAATCGCGGCGAATCCGCCGCGAGCAGCGGCGGGGATCGTCATCGTCGGCGCGACCGGCACGGATTCGACCATCACCTTGCCGAGTCCGGTCTCAAGCGCCGGGTCGGCGTCGCGGAAGAGACGGCATTTCCATTCCCCAGCGCCGAGGAAGGACGTATCTATGGTGAACGCGCGACGCTCAAGTCCGTTGATCCCGGCGACGTACCACGTGCGCCCCTTTCTCCGCGCGACGACGGCGAACTTCCCGATCTCGCCCTGAAGGAATCGAGTCTCGTCGAACGACGCGGGAAGTTCGCGCCAGAAGTCGAGCGCCGGATCCTTCTCTGGTATCTGGTCGGGACGGCTGTACCAGAAGAGGAACTGCCATCCGCTCGTGTAGACGCACGGAAGCGCGAGCTGGTGGGCAAGCGTGTTCTTGACGCGCCCGTTGTTCCAGCACGGCGTGTAGTCGCCGGGTCCATCGAGGAAGCGCGTGAACGGCAGTGCGCAGTCGTGCGCGGCGTTCGGCATCTCCTCGTTGCCGCAGATGCCCTCAACTGTCATTACATTTGGATACGTCTTCTGGATTCCCGTCAGCCGGTACTCGTCGTGGATGTCGACAAGGAGTTCCCGATCCGCCGCGGCCGCGATCGCGTCCGTCACCCATTTGCGCCACTCCTGATTGCCGACGTTGACAAACCCGTACTTCACACCCTTCACGCCCCACTTGACGAGCTGGTCGAGGATCGCGTCGCGGTTCTTCTTGAGCGGCTCGCGGTTCACATAGAGTATCACGCCGACGTCCTTCTCCTTCGCATAGCGGAGAATCTCGAAGAGGTCGAATTTCTCGCCCTTCGCGACGCGCTCGGGAGCAAGGCCGGGCTTGAGCGGATCGCCGATGTGCTCCTGACCGTACCATCCGCAGTCGAGCTCGATGTACTGCATGTTGTTGCGTTTCACGAAATCTACCGCCGCCTTGCCGCAGTCCGTGTCGAGCTTCGCGACGCGCAGCACCTTGCCCGGCTTGATCCAGCTCGTGTCCGCTATGCGCGAAGGCGCGTTCAGCGCATCCATGACGGCAGGCTGCGCGTTCGCAAGCGCCGCAGCATCCTTCGCCACGTGGATGTAACGCCACGGCGTGACATGCGGCGCCTTCACAAAGGTCTCTCCTTCGAGAACAGTCTTCACCGTTCCGGGCTTCTCGCCGCTCGCGAAGCGGATGCGCGCATAGTCGAGGCATCCGGCGTCGCCGATTGCGGCGACGAAGCCGGGGCCTTCCACGACGAGCGGACTCTCCGCCGTGCCGGGGAAGTGCGTAGCGTAGTTGTGCATCTCGCCGATTCCCGCGGCGACAGGCGCAAAGTCGGGACGCGGCGCCATCTGAGAAATCGTCGAAAGCGTCTTCGGGACATACTCGCCCTGCGCATGGGAGACGGGCCAGCACCGGAGATCCGCGCCGAAGTCGAACACCCATCCTTCGTCCGTGATGCGGCGCTCGCCCACTCCGTCGAAGCGGATTCGCCATGCGACGGCGTTTTCCAGATTCGTCGTCTCGACGCGCGCGCCCTGCGGAAGCGCGGGGAGCGTCACGTCGCAGACCTTTTCGCCCGAAGGACCGAGAACAGCTATTGCGGCCAGCAGAAAAACAAATGTATTCATGCCGTCATTATACCATACAAGGCAGGCAGGCAAACACCCCACATTAGGGGGATGCAAAGAGAAACGCTTCTAAATCAATCCAGTTGCGGGGAGAGGAATCCACAGTCTCCGCCGCGACGCCAATCTTGACGCCCTGCCAGATGGAATTGGCGAGCCGCACCGGGCTGGACTCGAGGCCACGGCAGGAGAGAACGACTTCGCACTGCCGCGCATCGTTCTCGCATGGCCTGACGCGCACTTCCATCTCGACATCGCCGGATGTCCACGCCTTGAGCGCGCCCGCGTCGATTTCACGCGCGGGAATCGTTCCAAGCCGCGTCGTCTCTTCGCCGTCCTTGAGCAAGAGCGCGAAGCGCCTGTCACGTGACTCAAGCACGAGGCCGAAGCGAACATCCCTGTCGCCTGCAAGGAGGATTCCGTCGACTGCGCCATCCGTCTTTGATGTCACGCAAATCCTAACCTTCGCGGTGAAGGACGGAGACGGGAACTTCGCCACAAGCGACCCGCCCGAATATACCCTGCGCCTTCCGCAGAAGTCATAGACCGTTCCGTCCGACACCCAGTCGAGAAGCGCCTCCGTCGGCGTTGCATTGGGTGTGGCACCGTATGAAAGGCAGGGCTCTCCCCCGTCGCCCATCACCGGCCAGCCGTCTTCGCCCCAGCTCATCGGCTGCAGGCAGAGAACGCGGCCAAGATATCCCTTGTCCTGGAAATGGATGAACCAGTCGGTACCGTCCGCCTTGCGAACCCACGCGCCCTGATGCGGGCCGTTCATCGACGTCTTTCCCTGCGCCATAACGACGCGCGCCTCGTACGGACCGTACAGGGTCTTCGACCGCATCGCAAGCTGCCAGCCCGTAACAACGCCTCCGGCCGGCGCGAATATCCAGTAATAGCCGCCGTGCCGATAGAGCTTTGGCCCTTCGATCGTGTGGTTGCCGTCCGGCAGCCCGTCGTACACGAGTTTGCCGTCGACCGCTACGACGGAGTTGAAGCCAGATCTGCTTGCTGCAAAGGCGTTCACGACGTGAAGCGTGCCGTCGTCGTCCCAGAGAGGACACGGATCGATAAGCCCCTTTCCTGCCTGCAAGAGTTCAGGCTCAGACCATGGGCCTTCGGGGCGCGAAGCCGAAGTACGGAAGACGCCGTAGTCAGGATCGCCCCAGAAGACATGCCACTTGCCTTCGTGAAAACGGATTGCCGGCGCCCATACCCCCTGTCCGCGACGCGACCATACGCAGTCTTTCGGACGGGCCGCGAGCGCATGCGAGACAAGCCGCCAGTTGACGAGGTCCGTCGAATGGTAGATCGGCAGCCCCGGCACGTCCGTGAAGCTGGACACCGTCAGGTAGAAATTCGTGCCGTCCGCCGACGTGCAGTCGGGATCGGACATGTCCATGTCAACAATCGGATTGACGAACGCGAGGAGGCAGGCGAGAAGTGTGTTCATTTGATTTCAATCCTGTCGGTTTTGCCGCTTGCGCGGCGGACGAGAATCTGATCGGCGGAGAAATCGACGGACGCGACCGTTCCGCACGGATCCATCACGGCGAGGAACGGGCGCGTCCAGGCCTCGCCTTCCTGCCGGACGACAAGGACGGGCGTGCGCGAATCGCGCGTGATGCCGTAGTTCGGGTCCTTTATGCGCGAGAGCCCCTCGGTCGCAGGCGCGAGCGCCTTGATGAACGTGCGCCCTTCCGCGCCGTTCATGAAGACGCGCATGCGCACATTGCCTTCCGGCCGCGCCCAGTCGAACGTCGCGACGCAGTCGCCCGAGCCTTCGCGTTCGAACTTTTCGCCTATGTAGCTTAGGCAATACAGCCCGGATTCCACAAAAGCGATCTTGTCCGTTGGCTTCACAGGCCCGTTAAGCGACAGGGAATCGCCAAGGTTGTGGTAGTAATAGTCGTGCCACTCGGGGGAATTTCCCGTACCCTGGGGAATGCGCGAGCGGAAAACGTCTACGAAGTAGGCGCCTTCGGCGTCCTTCACGTAGCGGACGGTGCGCTGCTGGTCGGCTCCCGTGCAGGGCTCGCGGAAACGCACCGTCGCCCAATTGTCGCCGTGGTCCGCGAGCGTGAACGGATGATAGCTCTTCATGACCTGGTAGGTCGAGCGAGAGTTGACCATGACGGTATTGTGCGCCGGGAACTGGCTGTAGTACTCCTTGTAGTCGTCACCCGAGTAGAGCGACCAGCCGACGCCAGCGTCGGGCGCGAGGCGATATCCCCGCGCATACAGTTCCAGGCTGATGCCGTTCGCGTGCATGTGGTTGCCGAGCGAGGCGTTTAGCGCAAAGGCGACGTCGTTCGTGCGGTCCATTCCGCTTCGCGCGACGAGCCAGCTCGCGTTCGGCGCATAGAAGAAAGGCGAGCAGCGAGGGTTTTTCTGGAATGCGACGACCTCCTTCGGCACTGCGGAAGGATGCGTGTCGCCGAAGCCGATCTGGTATCCATCGGGGAAAAGATACTCGTTTGCAGCGTCGAACGCCGTCTGGAGGACTGGCAGCTCGTTCATGAGGTCTATGCCGAGATCCGCCTTGGCGCGGACTACGAACTTTGCGAAGTCCTTCAGCGTCACGTTTACCGAATACCCCGGACATTCCCACCAGATTCCGGTATGCGGGTCAAAACCCTTCTCCGCGAGCGCACGTACGGACAAGTTGCGGACAGACGACTGGTTCAAAACGACATCGACGTAGTGCGCACGGTCAGCCGGGTCGTCCATCACGAGCGCCAACGTCAGGATGTAGTTGAGCTGCATCATGTCCCAGTTGTTGTCGGCAACGCCGTTTGCAATCTGCACGTCGGCCCATTTCCTGAGTGCCGCCTGGAGCGTCGGAACGCGGCCGGGGGCATGTTCGGCGATCCACGGCTTCAGGACAGAGTAGAGTTCGCAGGTCTCATATATGATGTCGTCGTGGATCGTCTCCATGGACTGGAGGCCGAAAAGCGTCTGCAGGTGGCCGTGGTCGAGGTCCGTCGGGATGTTGCGCGCGAGGATCCCCGAAAGATAGGTGTCAAGCACGTTGAACGCGAGTTTCGCCGAAAATTCGTCGCCGTCTTTGCTCCACTTCTTCGCCGCATCGCGGGCGCGGGACATTATCTCGCGGTTGACCGAGTTGATTATGCTGCCGGTCTTGCCGTACGGCACCCACACCTTGTCGCCCCCGTCCTTCGGCGCGAGAAGGATTCCGCGCGGGTCCTCGACGCGCCGAGGCAACTCCTCGAGCTTCGGCCGCGCATACGCCGTCACGTGCGTGCGCTGTCCGCAGAACACGACCGTCGGCACTTCAGCGCGCGCACCTCCCACGCCGACAACCGCCTCGCCCCTCACGTAGACATCTGTCGCGTGCGTCTGCCAGTGCATGAAAAGCCGATCGGCAAGCGCCCGCTCATCCTCAGGGACGAAGGCCGCCTGGGCGCGCAAGGCAATCGCCGCGATGGCAGCGAGAAGGAAGAGACCCTTTTTCATGATCTCATTGTATCATTTGGCCGAAGCGTCCACCATCCCCTCTTAAGGGGAAGCAGGCGAATCATCCAAAATCGCCGCCATCAGTTCTCTTCTTGTAACCGTGTCATTCCATTCTATTTAATGACGCGACCATGCCAGTACGCAGACCACTCGTCGCTTTCCAATTCCACGTAAGGCGGACGGTTCCGGCGGAGGTGTTGTAGAGGTAGGAATTGCTCGTGCCGCGTATTTCGAAGTCCGTGACACTGTCCACCTCGGGCATGAAGAACACCGCTAAAGCGCACGGAGGAACGCAGCAGAGGACCTGGCGCTCTCAAGCATGTTGGTCACGCCGAAATGCTCTATGGTGAACCACCCGCCGTAACCTGCATCAAGCGCGGCGGAGACTATCCGCGCGACGGGCACAACGCCCGATCCGACGGCGCATGAGGCGCGGCCGCCATAGGACGGACGGTCCTTCAAGTGGAAATGCCGCGTCCGAGGCAGGAGCCCAAGCCCGCTCTCGGCACGCTCACCGGGGCCGATGAAGTTGCCGGTGTCGTAGACGAAACCGACCGCGGGCACGGATTCGAGAAACGCCTTCGTCCGCCTGATTCCGAATGTCGGCGACCGTTCGTCGTCGAAATCCTCGACCAGGGTCTCCACACCGCGCGAGGCGGCCATGTCGGCGAACCGCCCCGTCCGGCGTGTAATCGCTTCGAAAAGACCGGCGTCGTCGGCGGCGGATGGATAGAACCCGGGAACGAGCATCACCTGCGAGCACCCGTTCGAGACAGCAAGCGACACAAGCGCCTCGCATTTCGCCACATCGTATCCCTTCTCGAATTCCGGCCATCCGACAACGCACGCGACCGTGAAGCCGGCCTCCCTCGCCGCGGCGATCCTGTCGGCGGAGAGCCCCTGCGCCACCGTCAGCCCACCTATGCCGGCGGCCCGCATCTTCGCAGCCGCCTCCGCGAAGGACACGCCTTCCTGCCTGGCGACGTCCTCGACGTGGCTTGAGAATATGGACAGCTTCAGCGGCGGTTCGGGATAGCCTGCGGCCTGGCGGAGCAGCCTCGCGGCGACGGGAGTGACGTCCTTCCCGCCGAAGAGCCAGCGTCCGTCGCCCATCTGCGACGAGACGAGCGCGATGGCGCGTTCGGTGGTGCTCGCGCCGTTGGTGGCCCAGAGCGCCGCGAAG
>ODAI010679839.1_pt1 | contig 14921 bp, 12 predicted proteins | sample 1539321 | NCBI WGS metagenome assembly ODAI01 (sample SAMN02144231, study PRJEB22623) | gut metagenome | biome: sheep rumen | host: Ovis aries | place: New Zealand
ACAGGGGGCTGGTTAAATACGGTGTGCGCTCCCAGCTGAGCTATACCCCCAAATAAGGAAAGGGAAATGCGATCTATATAAAAATGTATGTGAAAAACAACCGCACTCAGCAAGCTATCGGTGGTGGAGATAAGCGGGATCGAACCGCTGACCTCTTGAATGCCATTCAAGCGCTCTCCCAGCTGAGCTATACCCCCAAATATATGGAAAATAGCCAGCCAAGTACAGTTGTTTGTTTCTAAAACAGGGGAGCATTCCCACTTATCTGGAACTTGAAACCGGAGAAAAATGCCCCGCATCAATACCCGAAAAGAGACGGTTTTTACCGACCTGCTCTTGAAGCAAGAAGAATGATACCAGATGCCATGCTAAAAGTCAAGCATTATTTTTGGGAAAAGACAAGAAAATGCGTGACAGTCTGTCAGCGGCATCGGATGCACCGATTATCGCGGCGGAATACATGGCAATGGGAACGCCTCTTCCTCTATCTGTAAATCGACAGAATATGATTTGCTCGTAAAGATGGTGGGGAATTGTTGAAAAAATATCTTGCAGTTTTCACTATTTTTCGGCCCTCGAACCATAGACAATTTGTTGTGTTTTGTGGTATGATAGCAAAAGCAATAGCTAGAGTTTGCGAGGTGAAGCGTATGTCCCATACATTCAAGGGCGGCGTGCATCCCGATTACATGAAGGCACCGGAAATCCCGGTGACTGTGATCACCCCGCCCCCACAGGTCGTGATCCCTATGATTCAGCACATAGGCGCCCCCAATAAACCGCTGGTAAAGAAGGGCGACTATGTTACCATGGGGCAGAAGATCGGCGAAAACCCGGCCCCTGTGTCGGCCCCGGTCCATGCCTCTGTTTCCGGTACGGTTGTGGCCGTTGAACCGCGGCCGCACCCCCTGGGCGACATGGTGATGTCCGTCGTGATCGAGAACGACTACAAGGACACCCCCTGCACCGATCTGCCCCCCCTGACCGAGGAGCAGATGCACGATTCCGAGGCGATCCTTGAGCGCATCCGCGAAGCCGGTGTTGTCGGCATGGGCGGCGCCATGTTCCCGACCGCGTTCAAAATCCGCGGCGGCATCGGTAAAGTCGATAAGCTGATCATCAACGGCGCCGAGTGCGAGCCTTACTTGAACGGCGACCATCTGACGATGCTCAACTACCCCGAGCAGCTGCTGCGCGGCATCGAGCTTGTGCGTATCGCCAGCTGCGTCGAGAAGGCCTACTATGGCATCGAGGAGAACAAGCAGGACGCCATTGATCTGCTCAACTCCTACCATCCCGAGCGCTTCGGCATCGAGATCGTCCCCGAAAAGGTCAAATACCCCCAGGGCGCCGAGAAAATGCAGGTCAAGGCCGTGACGGACCGCGAGGTCAAGCCCGGCGGCATCCCCTCGGGTGTTGGCTGCAACGTCGTGAGCACCCGTACCTGCTATGCCGTCTATCAGGCCTGCTATGAGGGAAAACCGGTCATCGAGCGTATCGTTTCCCTCGCCGGCAGCGCGCTGAAAAAGCCTGTAAACGGTCTGACGCGCGTCGGCACGCCCTTCGCATATCTGGCCGAGCAGTGCGGCGGCTTTGTCCGGCCCCTGCGCAAAATCGTGCTCGGCGGCCCGATGATGGGCATTTGCGCTACCAGTCTTGAGGCGCCGAACATCAAGGGCACCGCGGGCGTGCTCTTCTTCACCGAGGAAGAGGATCGCCATGTCGACAACCCGACCTGCATCCGCTGCGGCAAGTGCATTCAGGTCTGCCCGATGAATCTCGAGCCCGTGTTCATGTACATGTACTACAGCAAGGGCGACTACGCGAACATGGAGAAATACCACATCACCGATTGCTTTGAGTGCGGCAGCTGTTCGTTCAACTGCCCGGCCCATATGCCGCTGACCCACGCCTTCAAGACCGCCAAGCTGATGTTCCAGGCCAAGGCGATGAAGGAAAAAGCCGCGGCCGAGGCAAAAGCAGCAAAGGAGGCGAGCAAGTGATGGATGAGACGAAAAAGACCCCAGCCGCCCCCGCAGGTGCAGCAAAGGCCCCGGCGAAAAAAACTGAGGCAAAGCCGCGCATCGTGCTGGACGTGGCCTATCAGCCGCAGGTCCGCACCCACCGCGATACCCGCAGCCTGATGCTGGATGTGATCATCGGTCTGCTGCCGGTCGTGTGCGTCTCCGTGTGGCAGTACGGCTTCGGCACGCTGCTGCGGATCGTCATGAGCGTCTGCTCGGCCGTGTTTTTCGAGTGGGGCTATCGCAAGCTGACGAAGAAAGAGCAGACCATCGACGATCTTTCCGCCGCGGTCACGGGCCTTCTGATGTGCCTGACGCTCTCCCCGGCGATCCCGATCTGGCTGCCGATCGTCGGCAACTTCTTCGCGATCGTCGTCGTCAAGCAGCTCTACGGCGGTCTCGGCAAGAACTTCTTAAACCCCGCGCTGGCCGGCCGCGCCTTCCTCGCTGCCTCCTATGCCAGTTACATGAGCCGCTGGACCGTGCCCAACTCGCTCAAGGGCGTGGTGGACGGCATCACGATGGCCACGCCGCTCGCACAGCTGTACGATCAGGGCTTCATGCCCAATTACATGCAGCTCGATAACCTGCTTTTCGGCACCGTCCCCGGTGCGATGGGCGAGCTGAGCGCGCTGGCCGTGCTGCTCGGCGGCATCTGGCTGCTGTGGCGGCGCGTGATCAGCTGGCGCATCCCGACAGCCACGATCGGCACCGTCGCGATCCTGACGCTGATGGCCGGCCACGAGGGCTTTACGAATCTCGAGTGGATGAGCTATAACGTCCTCTCCGGCGGGCTGCTGCTGGCTGCGTTCTTCATGGCGACGGACTATTCCACCAGCCCTGTCACGCCGCGCGGCATGCTCGTCTACGGTGTCGGCATCGGCGCGCTGACCGTGCTGATCCGCCGTTACGGCGGCTATCCCGAGGGCGTGTCCTATGCGGTGCTGCTGATGAACCTGTGCTCCTGGGCACTGGACAAGGCCTTCCACCGCCACCAGTTCGGCGTCACCCAGGCCGATCTGGACGCCCAGAAGGCTGCGAAAAAGGCGGCAAAGGAGGCGTCGAAATGAAAGACAATAAGATCGTTAAGCTCTCCCTGGTGCTTTTCCTGGTATGTGCCATCGCCGCCGGCGTCCTCGGCGTCGTCTATAACCTGACGAAGCCCACGATCGACCGCCGCGCTCTGGAAAAGACCACTGCCGCCTTCGCGGCCGTGCTCGAGGCCGAGAGCTACGAAGTGGTCGACACCGGCGCCTATACGCTCGACCGCTCGGTCAATTCCGTCTATAAGGCCAGCGATGGCAGCGGCTACGTCGTCGAGAGCACCTTCTCCGGCGCGCAGGGCAATATCACGATGGTCGTCGGCGTGAAGAGCGACTACACCTGCTCGGGCATCTCGATCACCGAGCACTCCGAGACCTCGGGCCTCGGCGCCGTGGCGGCCAGCGCCTCCGACGCCGGTGTCGCCTTCCGCGAACAGTTTATCGGCGTGGGTGAGAACGTCACCGTCAAAGATATCGACGCGATCGCCGGCGCGACCATTACCTCCACCGCGGTTACCAACGCGGTAGCCACTTCCATCACCACTGTGAAAACCATTGAAGGAGGTGCGGCTGCATGAATATCCGCGACCAGTTCCGCGAGGGCCTGATCACCAATAACCCCATCACCGTCCAGCAGATCGGTATGTGCGCCACGATGGCCATTACGACCTCGCTCTTCAACGGTGTCGGCATGGGTCTGTCGGTCCTCATTATTCTGACCTGCTGCAACGTGGTGGTCTCGGCCGTGCGCAAAATCATCCCCAATGAGATCCGCCTGGCGATCTTCGTTGTCATCATCGCCAGCTTCGTCACGATCGTCGATCTGCTGCTGAAGGCCTACATCCCCGCGCTCAGCGATTCTCTGGGCGTCTTCATCCCGCTGATCGTCGTCAACTGCATCATCATCGGCCGTGCCGAGGCCTTCTGCCAGAAGAACGACATCAAAGCGTCCTTCTTCGACGGCATCTTCCAGGGCCTGGGCTATACGGTGATCCTGATCGTCATGTGCGTCATCCGCGAGCTGCTCGGCAGCGGGCGCTTCGGCGGCGGTCTGATCGACGTGGCCAAGGGCTTCCGCTTCACGCTCGACGGCACGGGCGGCGGCATCCAGATTTTCCCCAGCGAGTTCGGCGCTTCGATCCTGACGCTCCCGTTCGGCGGCTTTCTGACGCTCGGCGTCGTGATCGCGGCTATGCAGTATTTCCTGAAGAAGTCCGCCAGAGAGAAAAAGGCCGCGGAAGAAGCGGCCGCCGAGGCTGCCCGTCTGGCGGCGGAACAGGAGGAAGACTAAATGCTGACCAATATCCTCTCGATCGCCCTGGGCGCCATTCTGATCGACAACTTCATCTTCTCGCAGTTCCTGGGCTGCTGCCCCTTCCTTGGCTGCTCGAACAAGGTCGACACGGCCGCCGGTATGGGCATCGCCGTCGTATTCGTCATGGGTCTGGCCTCCGCCATCTGCTGGGTGGTCGATACCTATGTGCTTGTGCCTCTCGGGCTTGAATTCCTCGAGACGCTGGCCTTCATTCTGGTCATTGCCGCGCTCGTGCAGTTCGTCGAAATGTTCCTCAAAAAGTCCGTCCCGTCGCTGTACGCGGCGCTCGGCATCTATCTGCCGCTGATCACCACCAACTGCGCCGTGCTCGGCGTGGTGCTGCTCAACGTCCAGAACCACTATAACTTCATCGAGTCCGTGGTCTACGGCATCACCGGCGGTCTGGGCTTCATGCTGGCCATCGTTCTCTTTGCCTCGGTGCGCGAGCGCATCGACTTCGCCGACTATCCCGACTGCTTCGAGGGCTTCCCGATCGCGCTGGTGTCCGCCGGTCTGCTCGCCCTGGCCTTCATGGGCTTCAGCGGCATGAAGATCTTTTAAGGGGGACTGAGAAGATGAAAACGATTTTGCTTTCCATTCTGGTCCTCGGCGCCCTCGGTGCGATCTTCGGCGCGCTGCTGGCCTTCGCCTCCAAGATCTTCCATGTCGAGACCGATCCGCGCCAGGTCGCTGTGCGCGAGGCCCTGGCCGGCGCCAACTGCGGCGGCTGCGGCTATCCCGGCTGCGACGGCTATGCCGCCGCTGTCGCAAAGGGCGAGGCACCCTGCAATAAGTGCGTCGCCGGCGGCGCGGCCACGGCCGCGAAGGTGGCCGAGATCATGGGCCAGACGAACGACGTGGCCGAAAAGCTCGTCGCCTTTGTGCCCTGCTCCGGCGGCACCGACGTCGCGGAAATGCGTTTCAACTATTCCGGCCCCGAGGATTGCCGCGCAGCCATGCTGTTCGGCGGCAAGAGCAACAAGCTCTGCACCTTCGCCTGCATCGGCTTTGGCAACTGCGTCAAGGCCTGCCAGTTCGACGCCATGCACATCGAAAACGGGGTTGCCAAGGTCCAGCGCTCGCACTGCGTGGGCTGCGGCGCCTGTGTCGACGCCTGCCCGAAGAGCATCGTCAAGCTGATCCCCGAGAGCCAGCGCATCATGCCGGCCTGCAGCTCGAAGGACAAGGGACCCATCGTTATGAAAAACTGCAAGGCGGGCTGCATCGGCTGCATGAAGTGCCAGCGTGAGTGCCCGGCCGACGCGATCGTCGTCACGGACAATCTGGCCCAGGTCGACGTCACGAAGTGCGTCCAGTGCGGCCACTGCGCCGACGTCTGCCCGCGCCACATCATCCTGTATTTCGGCAAAAAGGGCTGAGGGCGGACGGATCGACAGCATAGCGCAACCGCAAAATGCCGGATGACACCGTAGGGGCCGACGCCCCGGCGGCCCGGCGCAGAAACCTTGAACTACACACAGATCCCGGGCGAAATCGTTAATCTGCGTTTTCGCCCGGGATTTCTGCACAGCAATAGCCATTTCCGCACGGGCCGTCGAGGGCGCCGGCCCCTACGCGCTATCTGTCGCCTGCACTTGACAGTGACGGAATAGCAGGTGTATAATCCCCACAGAAACGATAGGAATTTTCTGAAAGGATTTTCATTATGCAGCAATACAATGTGACCGGCATGAGCTGCGCGGCCTGTCAGGCGCGCGTCGAGAAGGCCGTCAGTGGCGTTCCCGGGGTCAGTGAGTGCGCGGTCAGCCTGCTGACAAACTCCATGGGCGTCGAGGGCACGGCCGATCCGAAAGCAATCATTGCCGCCGTCGAGGCCGCGGGCTACGGCGCATCGCCCAAGTGCGTAAAGCGCGCCGAGGATGCGGCAGAGGATGCGGAAGACGCCTTGAAGGACCGCGAGACCCCGGTGCTCAAAAAGCGGCTGCTGACCTCGCTGGGCTTCCTCGCGGTGCTGATGTACCTTTCCATGGGGCACAACATGGCACATTTCCCGGTGCCGCCGTTTCTGGAAAACCACGTCTCCATGGCCATCACGCAGATGCTGATCGCGCTGATCGTCATGGCCGTCAATAAAAAGTTTTTCACAAGCGGCTTCGGCAGTCTGCTCCACGGCGGGCCGAATATGGATACGCTGGTGGCGCTGGGCTCCTCGGCGGCCTTTGCCTACAGTCTGGTTGAGCTCTACGCCATGTCCGCCGCGCAGGCGGCAGGGGACAGTGCGCAGCTGATGCGCTATGCGCACAACCTGTATTTCGAGACTGCGGCCATGATCCCCTGCCTGATCACGGTCGGCAAGCTGCTCGAGGCCATGTCCAAGGGCCGCACGACCGACGCGCTCAAAGGCTTGATGAAGCTCGCCCCCAAGACCGCCGTTCTGCTGCGCGGCGGGAGCGAGGTGGAGGTCGATATCTCTGAAGTGCAGGTCGGCGACATCTTTGTGGTGAAGCCGGGTGAGAATATCCCGGTGGACGGCGTCATCGTGGAGGGCAGCAGTGCCGTGAACGAGTCGGCACTGACCGGCGAGAGCATCCCCGTAGACAAGAGTGTCGGGGATCGGATCTCGGCGGCCACAATCAACCAGTCCGGCTTTCTGAAAGCGCGCGCCACGCGCGTCGGCGAGGACACCACGCTCAGCCAGATCATCGCGATGGTCTCGGACGCGGCGGCGACCAAGGCACCGATCGCCCGCATTGCCGACAGGGTTTCGGGCGTGTTCGTCCCGGCCGTCATCGGCGTCTCGATGTTGACGCTTGTGATCTGGCTGCTCTCGGGCAAGGCCTTTTCGTTTGCGATCGCCCGCGCGATCGCGGTGCTCGTGATCTCCTGTCCCTGTGCGCTTGGTCTGGCCACGCCGGTCGCCATCATGGTCGGCAGCGGCGTTGGCGCGAAAAACGGCATCCTCTTCAAGACCGCCGTCAGCCAGGAGGAGGCCGGAAAGATGGACGTCGTAGTGCTCGACAAGACCGGCACGATCACCTCGGGCGAGCCGAAAGTGACCGATGTACTGCCCGCCGAGGGTGTCAGCGAGACCGAGCTTCTTTCTGAGGCCGCCGCGCTCGAGCAGCACAGCGAGCATCCGCTCGCCAAGGCCGTCATGGCCTGTGCCAAAGAAAAAGCACTGCCTGTCCGCGAGGTAACGGATTTTCAGGCGCTGCCAGGCAACGGCCTGCGCGCTGTGCGGGACGGCAGGGAGCTCGTCGGAGGCTCGGACAAGTATATGGCCGGGAAGTTCCCCGTCAGCGACAGCATGCAGCGCCGCGCCGAGACCCTCTCCGCCGAAGGGAAAACGCCGCTGTTCTTTGGTCGTGACCGGCAGCTGCTCGGCATTATCGCCGTGGCCGATACGATCAAGAGTGATTCGCCCCAGGCCGTCAAAGAGCTGCAGAACATGGGACTTGAGGCTGTTATGTTAACCGGTGACAACGAGCGCACGGCCCGCGCCATCGGCGCAGAGGCTGGGGTCGACCGGGTTATCGCGGGCGTCCTGCCCGACGGCAAGGAGGCCGTGATCCGCCGGCTGCAGCAGCGCGGCAAGGTCGCCATGGTGGGCGACGGCATCAACGACGCCCCGGCGCTGACGCGCGCCGATCTCGGCATTGCGATCGGTGCGGGCGCCGACGTCGCGATCGACGCGGCGGACATCGTGCTGATGAAGTCCCGTCTGACCGACGTCTCGGCCGCGGTGCGGCTCAGCCGTGCCACGATCCGCAATATCCACCAGAATCTGTTCTGGGCCTTCTTTTATAATATCATCTGCATTCCGCTGGCCGCGGGCTTCTATCAAGTGCTGTTCGGCTGGACCTGGGAGATGAGCCCGATGCTCGGCGCCGCGGCCATGAGCATTTCCAGCTTCACGGTCTGCATGAACGCCCTGCGGCTCAATCGCGTGAAGCTCCACGATCCGAGCCACGACAGAGCCTGTAAATCCAAAACGAAAATAGAAATCATCGAGGAGGAGAAACCCATGGAAAAGACCTTGAAAATCGAGGGCATGATGTGCCCGCACTGCGAAGCCACCGTGAAAAAGGCGCTTGAGGCCATCGACGGCGTGGACACCGCCGTTGTCAGCCACACCGCCGGTACCGCCGTCGTCACGCTGAGCGCCGATGTCGCGAACGACACGTTGAAATCCGCCGTCGAGGCTAAGGATTACACCGTGCTGGGTATTGATTAAAAAATTATGTAAACCGAAAACGCCTCCCGCGGACCTGTTCCGCGGGAGGCGTTTTCAGATGTACTTGGATTATTATGAACCAATTGGTTACACGGATGAAGTTCTGCCTGAACAGCTCCTTCGCACGTGAGTTTTGATTGTAAAAAACTGAGTATATGATATAATAGCCGCTAAAGGGAGGCTGTAACGATGGGAGAACACGGTGAAATCATCCTCTATCAGACCGAGGATGGGTTGACAAAAATTGATGTACGCTTTGAGGACGAGACGGTCTGGCTGACGCAGGCGCAGCTCTGCGACCTGTACCAGACCAGTAAATCCAATATCAGCGAGCATATCAAGCATATTTTTGCCGAGGGGGAACTGGAAGAAAATCAAGTTGTTCGGAAATTCCGAACAACTGCCGCTGACGGTAAAAACTATATGATGTCCTTCTATAACCTCGACATGATCATCTCTCTCGGCTACCGCGTCAAGTCGATCACAGCCACGCGGTTTCGCCAGTGGGCCACGGCGCGCTTGAAGGAGTACATGATCAAGGGCTTTGCTCTGGACGACGAGCGCTTGAAAGGCCATGGCGGCGGGGATTATTGGAAAGAGTTGCTCGACCGCATCCGGGATATCCGCTCCTCGGAAAAGATGCTGTACCGGCAGGTGCTGGATCTCTATGCCACCAGCCGGGACTATGACCCCTCCAGCCCGGAATCGCTGCAGTTTTTCAAAATCGTACAGAATAAGCTGCACTATGCTGCCCACGGCCATACGGCGGCGGAGGTCATTTTTGAGCGGGCGGATGCCGAGCAGGAGTTTATGGGGCTGCGCAGCTTCGCCGGGGAATTTCCTGTCAAGCGCGACACCGAAGTCGCCAAGAATTATCTGAACGAGGATGAACTGCGTGTGCTGAACAATCTGGTCTCCGGTTACTTCGACTTTGCCGAGATCAGCGCCATCGAGCACCGTCCCATGTACATGAAGGACTATATTCAGCAGCTCGACGCAATTTTGTCCTCCGGTGGCCGGCAGTTGCTGACAGACGCGGGGAAGGTCTCCCACGCGGCGGCTGTCGAAAAGGCACACAACGAGTACCGCAAGTATCAGCAGAAAATACTTACGCCGGTAGAGAAAGCCTATCTGAAAAGCATCAAGGCCGCTGAGAAGGAAGTCAAAGCGGAGACGAGAAAAGGAAAACGATAAAACGACACGCTGAAAGCCGCCGTCGAGGCCAAGGATTACACCGTGCTCGGTATTGAGTAAAAAGTTATGTAAACCGAAAACGCCTCCCGCGGACTTGCTCCGCGGGAGGCGTTTTCGCTATGACGTGAATAAACTGTGAACCTTGCAAGCCGTGGGACGAAGTGCGGCTTAGCTATGGACAAAAATCGCGTGTTAGGGTATAATTCCTATATTACGCAGTTTATACAGGCAAAAGGAGAGCACGGCGATGAAAATGCGAGTGGTATTGGAAGAGGGCGCACAGATGCCCCGGCGGGCGCACCCCTTTGACGCGGGGCTCGATCTGTTCTCGCGCGAGGACGCGGTGATCCCGGCGCGCGGCAGCGCGGTGTTCAATACCGGCGTGCACGTCGAGATCCCGGAGGGCTACGCTGGCTTCATCAAGAGCAAAAGCGGCCTGAACATGAAACACGACATCAATTCCGAGGGCGTGATCGACACCGGCTATACCGGCGCGATCATCGTCAAGCTCTATAATCACGGAGATACGGATTTTGCGATCCGCCGCGGGGACAAGCTGACACAGCTTGTGCTGCTGCCGATCGGCCTGCCGGAGCTGGAGCAATGCGACAGCCTGGACGAGACCGAGCGCGGCGATGGCGGCTTTGGCAGTACGGGGAGGTAAACATGGAACGATTAATCGAGACTATACAATATGAAAAGACCCCCACCGTGGGGGATATCGGCCGCAGTCTGCAGGACGCGGCGACGCACGACGCCACACGCCGCGGCGCGGGACAGGCCGCGCTCGAGGCGAAGGGCTGCACCTGGGTGGCCGTGAAAAACCGCGTGGAGCTGCTCCGCATGCCGCGCGCAGGGGAGAGCATCACAGTGTCCACCTGGCCGCTGAAGGACCGGCTGGGACTCTACCCCCGCCAGTACGAGATGCGCAGCGCCGACGGCGAACTGTTGGTCACGGCCGAAGCGCTCTGGGCTATTATGGACATCGAGGACCGCACGATGCTGCCCGGCAGCAGCCGCGGCATCGAGTTTATCGAGGAGGAGGGACGCCCCGGTGTCATGCGCAAGGTGCGCGTGCCCGAGGGCGGCTGGACCTTCACGCTGACGCCCACGGCCGAGCAGATCGACTTCAACGGGCACATGAACAATGTGGCCTATCTCGACGCGATCGCCGAACACCTGCCCGAGAGTTATCAGGGCCAGACGCTGCTGAGCGTCGCCATCGACTACGAGCACGAGCTGCCTGCCGGACAGAGTGCGGAGGTCCGCGCCGTGCCCCAGGGCGACAGCATCTTTTTCGAGGGCAGCGTCGGCGACAAATGCTGTTTCCGCCTGATGGAGACCTATCGCATCGCCGACCGGCCCGACAGCTGCGAGATTTTCGAGTAGCTCGCCGGGGCGCTACAGCTGTTTCCCGTTCAGCACGGCCTCGACGAGCGTGTCGCCCCGATAGCGCAGCTTCAGCGAGAAGAAGGGCGCGTCCTCGTCGAGCAGGCGCAGAAAGATCTTGTCTCCCTCCCAGATCGGGAGCGCCGTCAGGCTGTCCCAGGGCAGCCATTCGAGATGGCCCTCGTCGCAGTCGGGGAGCGGGCCTTTTTCCGCCTCAGCCGTGAACAGGTGCATGTACTCGCTGCCCCATTCGTCGGACACAAAGGTGACAATGCCGCGAAAGCGCCAGCTTTCAAGACGGATGCCCGTCTCCTCATATACCTCGCGCAGCATGCAGTCCTCGGGGCTCTCGCCCTCTTCAAACTTGCCGCCGAGACCGATCCATTTGTCCTTGTTTTCGTCCACGGCCTTTTTGATGCGGTGCAGTATCAGCACCTCATCGCCGCAGCGGACATAGCAGAGTGTGGTATTTCTCACGGTATCACCTTCCTGCCCCGGATAATTCGTTGTCGCGTAGGGAGCAATCCCCTGATCGCTCCGCATGTATCGCGTATGCCTGATACGGCGCGATGAAGGCATTGCGCCCTACGCAACAGGAGTTTTGCCATTATGAAAAACATACGTTATATGACACGAACAGTATAACATATCGTATTTGAAATTGCTATCATGAGAAAAACAATGAAAGAAAAAACGGAGAATAAAGCGAAACATTCCTCCTCCGCCGCGCTGATCTGGCGCTTTCTGAGAGGCAGCAAGGCGATGTTCCTGGTCGGCGTCCTCTCGGCGGCGGTCACGGCGCTCGCGGATATGATAAATCCACAGATCATCCGCGCGGCCATCGACAATGCACTCGCCGGAAAACCCGCCGATTTCCCGCCGGCTATCATGGCACTGGTCGAGCGCGCGGGCGGCTTTGCCTACCTCGGCGAACGCCTGGAGCTGATGGCCATGGCCATCATCGCCGTGGCGGCGGTGCGCGCGGTGTGCACCTATCTCTTCCGTGTGTGCAACACCAAGGGCGCCGAGACGCTGGTGAAAACCGCGCGCGACAGTCTCTACGCCCATATCGAGCGCCTGCCCTACGCCTGGCACATGAAAAACCGCACCGGCGATATCATCCAGCGCTGCACCTCGGATATTGAGACCATCAAGCGCTTCATTTCCGAGCAGCTGACCTCGATCTTCCGCATCGTCATCCTGCTGGTGCTGAGCCTTGTCTTCATGCTCGGTATGAACCCGCTGCTGACGCTGATCGCCTTTGTGCCGATCCCGTTCATCATCGGCTACTCGCTGTATTTCCATCAGCGCATCGGCAAAAGCTTTCTCGAGTGCGACGAGAACGAGGGCAAGCTCTCGGCCATGGCGCAGGAGAATCTGACCGGCGTGCGCGTGGTGCGCGCCTTCGGCCGCGAGCGCTACGAGAAGGACCGCTTCGAAGCGCAGAATTCCCACTATACCCGTCTGTGGATCGACCTCGGCAAAATCATGAGCACCTACTGGAGCACGGCCGACTTGATGAGCGGCCTGCAGGTCATGCTGGTCGTCATCTTCGGCGCGGTGTTCTGCATCCGCGGCCGCATGGAGCCCGGCGAGTATGTGGCCTTCATTTCCTATAACGCCCTGCTGGTCTGGCCGATCCGCATGCTGGGCCGCATGATCTCGGAGATGAGCAAGGCCGGCGTCTCGCTCGACCGTATCGCCTACATCATGGACGCCGAGGAGGAGCATGACGCTCCCGGCGCCGCGAAGGCGCCGATGGACGGCGACATCTGCTTTGAGCATGTCAGCTTCGCCTATGAAAACAGCCCCGAAATGCTGCACGACATCACGTTCACGATGCCCGCAGGCACGACGCTCGGCATTCTCGGCGGCACCGGCAGCGGCAAATCGACGATGATGGCGCTGCTCGACAAGCTCTATCCCATTGAGGAGGGCCACGGCCGCATTACGATCGGCGGCGTCGATATACGCAGCATCGAAACCGCGCACCTGCGCCGGAATATCGGCATGGTGCTGCAGGAGCCCTATCTCTTTTCGCGCACGCTGGCCGAGAATATCGCGATCACGCGCCCGACGATCGACACCGAGGAAATCCGCGAGGCCACCCGCGCCGCCTGTCTCGACGAAACGATCGAGAGCTTTTCGAAGGGCTACGATACCTATGTCGGCGAGCGCGGCGTAACGCTCTCGGGCGGGCAGAAGCAGCGCGCGGCCATCGCCCGTATGCTGACGCAGAAAACTCCGATCATGGTCTTTGACGACTCGCTCTCGGCTGTGGATACTGAGACCGATGCAAAGATCCGCGCCGCGCTGCAAAAGCGCTTCGGCAGCGCCAGTATCATTCTGATCTCCCACCGCATCACGACCCTCTCAAAGGCCGACAAGATCCTTGTGCTTGACAAGGGGCGCATTGTCGAGCAGGGAACCCATGACGAGTTGAAGAGTGCCGGCGGCATCTACCAGAAGATCTACGAGATCCAGTCCGGGGTCGGAGAGGAGGCGGCTGTATGAGCGAGAAAAAGACAAAGCTGCCCTTCTTCGGCGTGCCGAAGCTGTGGCCCTTTATCCGGCAGTTCAAGCCGATGATCCTTTCGATGATCGCGCTGAATCTGATCAACAGCCTCGGGGATATCCTGCTGCCGCTCTTCCAGCGCTACGCCCTGAACCACTTCGTGGGCGAGGGGACGCTTGACACGCTGTGGCTGTATATCGCGCTCTATGTGGCGATGATCACGACAATGGCCGCCCTGACCTATTACTGCACGCTGCTGTCGATGAAGGTGGAGATGGGCACCAACCAGACGCTGCGCAACCAGGCCTTTACCCACCTGCAGACGCTGAGCTTTTCCTACTACAACCAGAACAGCGTCGGCTATATCCACTCACGTGTCATGAGCGACACCGAGCGCATCGGCGCGCTGTTTTCCTGGACGATTTCGGACGGTGTCTGGCAGCTGGCCTATCTGATCGGCGCCGTGATCGTGATGCTGGTCGTGAACGCGAAGCTCGCACTGTATGTCATGCTGATCCTGCCGCTGATCGTGCTGCTGTTCAGCCTGTTCCAGTCGAAGCTCGTCGCGGCGAACCGCCAGGTGCGCGAGCTCAACTCCCAGATCACCGGCGACATCAACGAGGGTATCACCGGCGCCCGCACGATCAAGACACTCGCGATCGAGGAGCGCATGGAGCGCGACTTCCTCGGCGACACGACGAAGCTGCGCCGCACGGCCGTCCACGCGGCCCGGCTGCGCGGACTGTTCGCCTCGACAATGGGTCTCGCCTCGTCGATGGCGCTGGCTATCGTGCTGTGGAAGGGCGGACTCATTGCCCGCCATGAGGTCGGCACCTTCTCGATGTTCATGTCCTATGCCCAGGGCATGATGGAGCCGGTGCGCTGGGTCATCGACGCGATCTCTGATTTTGTCACGACCCAGGTCAATATCGAGCGCCTGGTCCGCCTGCTCGAGACGAAATCCGACGTGGTCGACACGCCCGCGGTCGTTGAAAAATACGGCGACGCCTTCGAGCCGAAACGCGAGAACTGGGAGGAACTGCACGGCGATATCGCCTTTGAGGACGTCTCCTTCCGCTATCCCGACGGGGACGAGATGGTGCTTGAGCACTTTGATCTGAAAATCCCCTTCGGCTCCAACATCGCCATCGTGGGCGAGACCGGCGCCGGCAAGTCGACGCTGGTCAACCTGGTCTGCCGCTTCTACGAGCCCACCGAGGGCCGCGTGCTGATCGACGGGCGCGAC